>Ga0302319_10004011_pt1 | contig 30412 bp, 25 predicted proteins | sample Bog_T0_2_FD_203319 | JGI IMG/M metagenome (GOLD analysis project Ga0302319, IMG submission 203319) | Peat permafrost microbial communities from Stordalen Mire near Abisko, Sweden - Bog_T0_2 | ecosystem: Environmental > Terrestrial > Soil > Wetlands > Peat | place: Sweden: Abisko, Stordalen Mire... | reverse complement strand
ACCTTCAGATTATGGGCATGACGAGAATAATCTTCCAACTGCCGCGGCCAGATTCGCTGCGGGATGGAATCGTGCATTTCAGATCGAAAAATCCGCGCCTCGTGGTGATCGATTACGAGGAGCCAATGCGCCTCAGTCTCATTCGATTCGGGTGATGCCGCCCCCGATCGTTCGAGAAAGTGACGCAGGGACATGATCTCCTCCACATTGGACACATCCTTTGTTCGAGACCGATGCAGGACGATGGTCTGCCCGTTACGAGTCACTTTTAGGTTGCCGTTCGGCTCCTCTTCGACCAGGCCAAGTTCGCGAAACATTGCGTAGACATCGTGCCACCCCAAATTGTGGGAGACCGGATGCTGGAAGATTGCATTGTAGGTACGCAGATGCGGGCCTGTAAGCGGCTGAATCGTATTCATATGGTTATCTGAGGATCAAATGCCTGGGGCGATTCGTAGCGACGCGGTGCTTGCGTCCCGTGTTGTTTGGAAATTCAATCAGCTGTTATTCCACAAACGATGCCCACTCCACGATGAGTTCGTTGTCCACTGAAGAAACCCCGGGAGCAGCCCAGGCGATTCGCTCGGCTTCTCCCCCCTCAACGTGATTACGAACGTAGCCGCGCAGAGTCACCTTGTTCCCGGAAGTTTCAACGTGAATTTTTTTGGCATCCACCAAAGCATTCCGCTCAAAGGCCGACTGTATTGCGGTTTCGACGCCGGCAGCCGTTACTCTGGGTTTGATGGTGATCGAATTCGATATTCCCTTGACCCCCGAGAGGTACCGAACGGCGTTCGCGGCAGCCTCTTTCTGATACCCCCATTGCACCCTGCCTTCGAGCGTGATCCAGCCATCCCGGACGGTCACCTGAATATTCTTTGCAGGGCCCGCCCAGGACAATTCGATGTGACTTGCGACGGTGGCGGCGATTTCTCCATCCGTTCGCTGCATTGAGTCTGGAAGTTTAACTTCGATGTCGTCCGCAATGGCCCTCACTCCGGCGACGCCTTTAGCCGCCCGAACGGCGTCCATTTTATCGCCGTAGCTGGTGGCAAAGCCGTTGAGCGTGACCGTGCCGTCTTTCACCAGCACTCCGATGTCTGTCACCTTGATGCTTGGCTCATATTCAAGCTCGGAAAGCACATCGGTTTTAATTTCTGAGTCGGTCTTTTCTGCGGTGGCGAGCATATCATTTTTCGTTTTTCGATTATTCCCCGGTTATTTCCCTGTTTTTATTTCGCGGCCTGAGCATGAGCTTCGACGAACCACAGCCACTTATCGATTCCGCGTGAAATCTCAGTGAAAAGGTCCGCTGTGTCGGCATCGTCGAGTCCATCGGCCTCGTCAATAGTGAGGCGGACTTCCTGGCCGAAGGTCGAAAGAGCCGTAGAGACGGCATCCACATGCGCGACGCCCTCTGCAATCGTGAGCGGATACTCGTCGAGTTCTGAACGAGAAGCAGCCACGCGAACCGTGCCTTCGGCGATACCACCCAATTCCACGATGCGTTCGGCAATCTGGTCCACATACCCCTCCACGGCTTCATCCACTTCATCGAAGAGTTTGTGCAAGCCGATGAAGTTTGGGCCTTTCACGTTCCAGTGCGCCTGTTTCATTTGCATCTGCAGATCGATGGCGGATGCCAGGCGCTGATTCATCAGCTCGTTCAGTTGCAAGCGAGGAGCTTGAGGGATGTCGTTCTTGGTTTTGTACGTGTGGGGCTCTTCCTGGATGTTGGCAGCGGTGGTTTTCATAAATTTTAAATTTGGAGAGACGCAAGGATTCCCCCTGCATAAGTCTTCGGTACCCATCAGTGTCAGGGCGCCCCGCTAATCGGGCTAATACTTCCACAGCGACCAAGCCATAGCCAAAAGCTATTCGCGAGCCTTACTCACAGCCCCACATCCCAAATGAATACTGCTTGAGGCCCTCAATGCCATGCCTATTGCGTATGCATAAATCAAGGGCCGATCGCATTTGTTGAAAATGGAGTAAGCTCACATTCTGTGAAGACGATTCTCCATTCCATTCTCGATCTCGCCCCGATCCGCCAGGGTGGGGATGCGGCGCTGGCGTTCCGCCATACTCTCGACCTCGCACAACACGCCGAACGGTGGGGATATCATCGTTACTGGCTCGCGGAGCATCATAATATCCCCGGCATCGCAAGTGCCGCGACATCCCTCGTCATCGGGTATGTCGCAGGCGGGACATCGCGTATCAGGGTGGGCTCCGGTGGCATCATGCTCCCAAACCACGCTCCCCTGGTGATAGCCGAGCAATTTGGCACGCTTGAATCGCTCTATCCGGGCCGTATTGATCTCGGCCTGGGCCGCGCGCCGGGCGGGGATCAATTGACTGCCCGCGCGTTGCGCCGGGGTGCTGGCAATAACGGCGATACCTTCCCTCAGGATCTTTTGGAGTTGCAAGCTTACTTCGCACCGGCTGAACCCGGGCAGTTGCTAAGTGCCATCCCTGGTGCGGGCTTGAACGTGCCAATCTATCTCTTGGGCTCGAGCGATTTCAGCGCCCGTCTCGCCGCGGAACTCGGCCTGCCTTTTGCCTTCGCGTCGCATTTCGCGCCAGACTACCTCGATGCCGCGCTGGATCTCTATCGGCAAAATTTCCGGCCCTCATCTCAATTGACCAAGCCTCACGTCATGATCGGCGTGAACCTCGTTGCGGCTGACACGGATGAGGAGGCTGTGCGCCTCTTCACGTCACTCCAGCAGATGTTCCTCGGAATCATTCGCGGCACCCGTACGGAATTGCCACCGCCGGTGGAGACGATGCGCGGACTGTGGAGCGCAGTGGAGGAACAACACGCACAACACAAGCTGCACTACTCCGCGGTCGGCTCGCCGGAGACCATCCGGCGCGAACTTCGTACGTTGATCAAGCAAACCAGCGCTGACGAGATCATCGCGACGGCGCAGATATTCGACCATGCGGCGCGACTGCATTCTTTCGAGATCGCGGCTGGGATATTCGAGACTCTTCCCTCTTCCCGGCCACTCGGCGCGAGTCTCCAATTCGAAAGGATGCCGTGACGATTCCCGCCGTCACTTAGGGATCGCCTATTATTCGTGGTTTTGCGCGAGCAGATGTTTGCGGACCGATTTCAATTCCCGCAGCCGTTTCTCGGTAATTTTGGGATATGACATTTTCAGATTGCCAAGCGCATCGAGGACAATCTGAGACACAATCACCCTGGCATTCTTCTTGTCATCGGCGGGAACGACATGCCAGGGCGCTTTATGGGTACTGGTGCCACGAAGGCAATCCTCATATGCCTTCATGTAATGCTTCCAATATTTCCTCTCGTGAATATCTGCAGCACTGAACTTCCAGTTCTTGTCCGGCTCATCGATACGTTCGATAAATCGTTTTCTTTGTTCATCCTTTGACAGATGGAGGAAGACCTTTACGATCTGAGTACCGTTCCGGTGGAGATGTTCCTCCAGGTCCACGATGGAACGATATCGCTCCTTCCAGATGGTCTTCTCGTCGAGCAACTCAGGCGGAAGCCCCTGGCCGCGGAGAATCTCCGGATGTACCCGCGCGATCAATACTTCCTCGTAATAGGAACGATTGAAGATGCCGATCCGCCCGCGTTCAGGAAGCCGGCAGGTTGTTCGCCAGAGAAAATCGTGCTTCAACTCCTCGGAACTCGGTTGCTTGAAACTGAAAACCTCGCACCCTTGCGGATTGACCCCGGACATGACGTGCCGGATGGCCCCGTCCTTGCCTGCCGCGTCCATCCCCTGAAAAATCAACAACAGCGCGTATCGGCCGGATGCGTAGTGAAGACGTTGCAACGCACTCAGCGCCCCGATGTGTTCCTCGAGGAGTTTCTGATACCGCTTCTTCGACTTGCAATACGGCTTCACAATGGTCGGCCACTCGTCGAGTGCGACCTTGTCTCCCGGATGGATACGGAAATCCTTTGAATCAATCTTCATGTTCTTACTCTGATCGATGCCCGGGCGCGATTCGCATCGGTTTATTTATGGGATACAGGCTCGCGAATCTGGCGCTCGGCCTTTTGCCAGTCCTCATCTGCATGGCCGTCGTGGTGGCCCTCCTCCTCATAGAGTTGATAGGCGAGTTCGGTGATCTGTGGCGTCAAATCGGACTCGGGCTTCGCTTTCACAGGATCAAAAATGCGATAGGCAAGCAGTTTTACCCTGTCATTCAAAAGGAACCACAGCAGTGCATAACCCCATACGAAGCCTGCCCAACCCCAGCCGATGGGGGTCATAAACAGCCCGTAGACCGCTATCAAGGTCGCCACGATTTGCGTACCAAGCACTGCCCCCCATAAGATCTTTGCCGGGCGTATGGACCAGAATGGGCCGCGTGTGCGTGTGAGAAAAATCGTAAGATGTCCAGCCACCGAAAGCTTCAAATACATCAGCGTCTGGATGTGCGCGCGGTCGAGATGGAATACGCGCTCGCCGAGATAAAACAAGCCGAATGCAGCGACTACTCCGATAACTCCCAGCACCGTGGATATCCCCAGCACCATGCGCATGTTCCATGCTTCGGGCTGATCCTTATAATGAACATTGTCATAAGCAATCGACAGTATGGCGCCGTCATTGAGCAATGCCAGCATCACGATCATTACCGCCGTCAACGGATAGAAGTTAAAGACAAGGATCGCCAGCGTCATAAAAAACAGCACTCGCAGCGTCTCCGCAATGCGGTAGATCGCGTAACTGTTCATCCGCTGGAAAATTCTCCGGCTCTCCTTGATCGCATCAATAATCACCGAGAGTCCGGGCGTCATCAGCACGATCGCCGCCGCCGCGCGTGCCGCGTCCGTGGCGTCAGAAACGGCGATGCCGCAGTCGGCCTTCTTCAAAGCGGGAGCGTCGTTTACGCCGTCGCCAGTCATGCCGACGATGTGCCCACGCTTTTGCAATACATCCACAATATGGAACTTATGTTCGGGGAACACCTGGGCGAAGCCGTCGGCCTTCTCGATGGACTCGGCCACCTGCGCGGTTTCTTCCTTCTTCGAGTCCCCCAAGGCGGCGGCATCGAGGATATTGGCGCCCATGGCCAGCTTTTTGGCGGTTTCTTTGGCGATGGCCAGTGCGTCTCCCGTAACCATCTTGATCTTTACGCCCATCCCTAGCGCGGTCGCGATGGTTGCCTTTGCATCTTCCCGTGGCGGGTCGAACAGGGGCAAGACGCCAACAAACTGCCACTTGCCGTCCTGATCCGCCCTGGCGACACCCAACGACCGAAAGCCGCGCGCTGCGAATTCGTTTACCGCCTTATCAACATCGGGTTTCACCTGCCCTTTATTGTCCGACAAATCCAGAATAACCTGCGGCGCGCCCTTGCTCACCCTGAAGTGCTTGCCGTCCGTGCCCTTGACGGTGGCCTCCGTCCGTTTATGCACGGGGTCGAATGGCATGAAATGAAGCACCTGGTAGCTTTTCAAGGTCTGGTCATCTTTCACGCCACCCAGAACGGCCAGGTCGATGGTATCATTATTGTCCGCGCGCGATGCCAGTGCGCCGTTGAGAATTACCTGCTCGACGGGTACATTGTTCACGCTGAACGGGTCACCCAGCGTCAGCTTGTTCTGGGTCAGGGTTCCAGTCTTGTCCGCACACAGCACGTCCACACCGGCCAATTCCTCAATGGCCACCAATTTGCTTACAACCGCCTGCTTTTTGGCCAGCAGGCGTGCGCCGACCGCCATGGTTACGGATAGCACCGTGGGCATCGCCACGGGAATGGCTGCGACCGTGAGCACCAGAGCGAACTGCAATGTGCTGAGGATTGGGTCTCCGCGGAAGATCGCTACAGCAATAATGACCGCCACCAGAGCGACCGCGAGGATGATCAGGTAATTGCCAATCTTTAAAACCGCTTTTTGAAAGTGGCTGACGGTGTGCGCCGTCTCCACTAATTTCGCCGTCTTGCCGAAGTAGGTTTTCTCACCCGTGGCATAGACCATGGCGCCTATTTCACCCTGACGAATGATCGAGCCGGAAAATACCGCTTCACCGGGCTTGCGCGTCGCGGGCAAAGATTCGCCTGTCAACGCGGACTGATCCACCTCCACCTGGTCGCCGTCCAGCAAGCGCGCATCCGCGGGAACGATGTCGCCCAAACGCAGGCGGATTACGTCTCCCGGCACCAATTCCCGGGCGGCGGGGTTGACCCACTTGCCGTCCCGTTTCACACGGGCTTTGATTGCGAGCTTGGCTTTCAGGGCGGCGATGGCATTGCCCGCCTCCCGTTCTTCACAGAATCCAACTACGGCGTTGGCAACCAGCAAAAGAAGGATAATGAAGAAATCCGGCCAGTGCCGGACCACGCCCGACAGGATGACTGCCACCTCGATCATCCACGGGATGGGTCCCCAAAAATAGCTGAGGAACTTAAGAAGCATGTTGGTCTTCTCTTCCACAATCTCGTTAGGCCCATATTGGGTTAGCCGTTTCTCCGCCTCTGCCTGAGTGAGGCCATCCGGCGATGACCCCAACTTTTTCTCGACCTCCGCCATGGGCAGGGTTTTCAAATCGTCCTTCGCCTCGGATTCCGATGTCGGCTTTGACTCGGGAGGCTTGGGCTTCGAGTCCTCCGTCGGTTTGGGGCTGTCAGCGCTGGGTTTCATGATATTTATCCTCTCACTAATTTGAATTCTCCAAATCGAACGGCTTAAATCTTCCCTGTCGGCTGGGCAGCAACTCCTCCGGTTGGTAAGGAATCCGGTAAATCAAGACGCGCCACGCCTATCCGGTTGTCGGCCATCCCGTAATAAACGTCGAAGCGCTCCGGTGAGCCGATATCATCGCGCCGGTCGATTCCGGTGGGGAAAACGATGTTTGGGACCGTGCCGTGGCATTCCTGCGGAAGCTCCGGCTTTAGCACCGGCTCCGCCGAACGATAAAGGACCTCGCGTGGATGATCCTTCGCGAGCACCATCAGCCCGGCCGAATAGCACAACTTATGTCCTTCCTTGCCCGGCGCCGTGATTTCACTCACGCCGTGGTAAATGATCAGCCAGCCATGCCGGGTCAGGATAGGTGGAGTGCCTGCACCGATTTTCAACCTTGCCCAGGGAGCCACCGGCGCAGCCAGCCGGTGATGCGAATTAAACAGCCCAAGGTGCTGTGGTTCGGGAATCTCCGGAGGCATCGGGCAGTAGGAAATCCAAATGCTTTCATGGTCGAGGTCAACCTCGCGGAGCCCACCATGGCAGACGGTCTCCTCGGGACGCGTGCCGGGAAAAAGCGGCCGATGAAGGAGAGCCATCTGCATTTTTCCGGCGTGGTTGGAGATGGCTACGGGGAAGAGGCTTGCATCCTTGTTGTCCACATGAACGAAATCGATGCCGTCATACGGTGCAAATGTCGCAAGCCCCAATCGCTTCCAGTGCATTAAATCCTTCGAGATGGCGAAAGCGATCCGTGGGCCGATGGTCGAGAGCGCCGCGTAGGCCATCACGTAGCGCTGGAGTGGTTCCACGAATGTTACGCGCGGATCCTCACAGCCACCGCCGCCATTTGACAGCCGCTCGTAGTCAGCTTCCGGTTCCAAGGCGATGCCAAGCCTCTCGACTCCACAAGGATCGCCTGCCTGATTGAATTTTACGCGGGCAATGCCGATACGCGAATAATTGCCCCGCGCGACAAGCCGTGGAAACAGGTACAGGTCGCCACCGGGTCCGCGAGCGGCGGCCGGGTTCAGGACCCCTTCCACCTCCAGCGGATTTCCTGGTTCCGGCTCCATGATCTGCCCAAGGCGATGCAGTTGAAAGCCAGTCATTAACTTACCTCCAAACAGGCAATGATCGTTTCTATTACGCGCTTCGTCTCGTGAGGGTTTTTGACCTCAATGGATAGAGCGCCCGCTTCCTTGGCCGGATAGTCGTTTCCACCCGGGAACACGGCATCTCCGATGAAAATCATCTCTTTGATTGCAATGCCGAGAACATCGCGGAGCTTTCGAATCCCGTAAGCCTTGTCGATGCCATGCTTGGTGACATCGATGGAGGTTGCGCCACCCAGGCGCACGGAAAATTCCGGGATAAGCTTGTCGAGGAGTGCCTTTATCCTCTTCCGCTTGCCGAAATCAGGATCCCACTTCTCCTTTTCTTCCAAGGGGGCCTGTTGCCCCAACCCGGAGAAGGTGATCTGACTTCCCCGGTCTTCAATGATATCTCCCCACGTTTGTTTTGGCTTGAGGTCAGGCGACGCGGTCGCCTGCTTCAATGAGCTGATAATCTTCGATTTCTCCTGGTCTGTGAAATCTTCCGAATAGAGCAGTTTCCACCCCGATTGGTATTGGTAGAACTTTGTTCCGCAGGTAGGGAGCAGAGATAGGCTCTTGAGGCGGTCGTCATTGGTAAGATGTGCGAGCACCTGTTTTTCAAACTGTGACCAGTTGCCGCCCGATATGACGGACACCTTCACAATCCCGAGAAGGGAATTGAGCAGTCCCGCCATCTCGGCATCAATGGAGGACTTGCTCTCGGCCAGTGTGCCATCCAAATCAAAAACGATGAGCTTTTTCATGGAATCCTGGACCCTTTCGGCAGGGAAATTTGCAACAAAATCACCTCGCTATCGGGCCTGCAGAGACAGTCTCCTACTACGGCAGGCAAAAGCACGACGTCGCCTTTGCCGAAGGCATAGTCGGCGCCAAGGTGCTCCAAATGACCATCGCCGGCGATGCATACCAGCACACGCGGCGTTTCCTCCTTGCCGACTGAGAACGGAGCGTCTCCGCTGATTCGCCAGACGCCGAAATTATCACAATGAAAGAGCCGCTCGCGAAGCGCCGGCGTCGTTTCGACTATTCCCGGTACAACGGGACCGATCGCAACCTCCGCATAATCAATGCAAGCCAGTGCTTGATCGACTTGCAGCGGCCGATGCTGGCCCGTCTTGGGATCGACGTGATCCCAGTCATAAAGACGAAAGGTCACGTCGCTGTTCTCCTGCACTTCAAAAACCACAACGTCTTTCAAGGAGTGGACGGTTCCTGCCTGCACCAAGACAGCGTCGCCGGGCTTCGGCGTGAAGTACGCCAGATGGTTCTCGACTCTCCCGTTTGCGATAGCGACGCGAAGATTATCCGCCGTGGTGCCGGCCTTCAGTCCCGCGTAGATAAGGCTTTCGGCGTCCGCTTCCAGGACTACCCATGCTTCGGTTTTGCCAGTCTCCCCCGGCGGAATCAGTTCAAGATGCGCGTCAGAGGGATGCACCTGGACGGAGAGAGCCTTGCTCACATCGAGAAACTTCAACAGCAGAGGAAATCGGGGAAACCGACCGTCCAATGCTCCCATAAGCTGATGAGGCGATTGGTCCAGCAGTTGTTTGATGGTTTTTCCCTTGAGCGGTCCGTCAGCGACGACGCTTGGATGGTCATCGCGGTCACTGAGAATCCACGCTTCGCCAATCGGGCCATCCCCCGGCAGCGGAGCGGAGAGAATGTCGGCCAGACGCCGGCCACCCCAGAGCCGATATTGGTAGATCGGTTCAAATCGCAGTGGATATAAGGGGATCTGATTCATAGGGTGGCCATAAGGCCCTTGTCGTAGGCGACTAGCGCCCTTGCGGTGTCTATCAGCTCCGGTGGGTTCATTTCGGGGTGCTCCACTTCCAGTTGCGGATTTCCGGCAAATCCTCGCCGTGCGTGGAAATGAATTGCTTGTGCTCGATCAGCTTGTCCTGGAGCTGCTGTTTGAGGTAAGCACCCTTCGATCCAGTCTGAGGAAGGCGGTCGATTGCATCGATCACCAAGTGGAAGCGGTCCAACTCATTCTGCACCCTGATGTCGAATGCCGTGGTGATGGTGCCCTCTTCCTTGTAACCGCGGACATGGAGATTGCGATTGGTCCTGCGATAGGTCAGCCGATGCACCAACCATGGGTATCCATGGAAGCCAAAGATGATGTGCTTGTCCTTCGTAAAGAGGGAATCGTAATCCGTCTCGCACAACCCGTGCGGGTGCTCGCTGGCCGACTGCAACTTCATCAGATCGACTACATTGACCACCCGGATTTTCAGCTCGGGCAGGTGTTCGCGAAGAATCGAGACCGCGGCGAGAATCTCCAGCGTCGGTGTGTCTCCGCAACAGCCCATTACGAGGTCCGGCTCGCCCTCCTGGTCGTTGCTGGCCCACTGCCAGATGCCGATGCCTTCGGTGCAATGTACGACGGCTTCCTCGATGGTCAGCCATTGGGGAAGGGCGTGCTTTCCGGCGACCACCACGTTCACATAGTTGCGGCTTCGGAGGCAGTGATCAAAGACCGAGAGCAGGCAATTGGCGTCCGCCGGCAAATAGACGCGCACGATGCTGGCCTTTTTGTTGATGACGTGGTCGAGAAAGCCTGGATCCTGATGGGTAAAACCGTTGTGATCCTGCTGCCAGACGTGGGAGGCCAGGAGATAGTTCAGGGAAGCGATCTTCCGGCGCCAGGGGAGTTCCCTGGTTACCTTCAACCATTTCGCGTGCTGGCTGAACATTGAGTCAACGATTCGTATGAACGCTTCATAACTATTGAACAAGCCGTGCCGGCCCGTGAGCAGGTATCCTTCCAGCCAACCCTCGCACTGATGCTCGCTGAGCATGGAGTCCAGGACGCGGCCGGCCGGGGCGAGAAATTCATCGTTCGCTACTTCCCGCGCATCCCACTGGCGATTTGTAACTTCGAATACCGCCCCCAGAAGATTCGAAAGCGTTTCATCGGGACCAAAGACGCGAAAATTGTCCTGGTTCAGCTTGGCTATATCACGCAGGAAGTAACTCAAAACGAGCGTGTCTTGGCCGTTCACGGACCCGGGCGAAGGTACGGTTACGGCGTGCTTGCGGAAATCCGGCATCCTGAGGTCCCGGAGCAGGATGCCGCCATTGGCGTGCGGATTGGAACCCATCCGCCGATCGCCCTTTGGCGCCAGTTCAGCCAGCCCCGGTATGAGCCGTCCGTTCTCATCGAAAAGCTCCTCCGCCTTATAGCTTTTCATCCAGGCTTCCAGCAGTGGGACGTGATCGGGGTGGTCGGAATCAACAAGAAGCGGCACCTGGTGCGCCCTGAAGGCGCCCTCGATTTGCAGTCCATCGACGAATTTGGGGCCCGTCCAGCCCTTGGGCGATCTGAGGACAATCATTGGCCAGCGCGGGCGGGTGGTGTCATTCCGGTCCCGGGCATCATTTTGGATGTGCCGGATGTCCTCAATGGCCTCTTCCAGGGTTGACGCCATAAGTTCATGCATCGTTTCCGGGTCGTCCCCTTCCACAAAGTATGGAGTCCAGCCGCAGCCCCGGAAGAATTGCTCCAATTCCTCATGCTCTATGCGAGAGAGGACAGTGGGGTTGCTGATCTTATACCCGTTCAGGTGAAGGATGGGTAAAACGGCCCCATCGGTAATCGGGTCGAGGAATTTGTTGGATTGCCATGCGGTCGCCAATGGACCGGTTTCCGCTTCGCCATCGCCAACGACGCAGGCGACGATCAGGCCTGGATTGTCAAAGGCCGCGCCGAAGGCATGGCTCAGCGAATACCCAAGCTCGCCACCTTCGTGGATCGATCCCGGCGTGGTCGGTGCGACATGGCTGGAAATACCGCCCGGAAATGAGAATTGGGTGAACAGCTTCTTCAACCCGTTTTCATCCTGGGTCACGTCCGGATAAATGTCAGTCCATGTGCCTTCGAGGTACACGTTCCCGACAATCGCGGGACCGCCGTGGCCCGGGCCCGCGATGTAAAACATATCAAGGTCAAACTCCTTGATGACCCGGTTCAAATGCACATAGATGAAGTTCTGGCCTGGCGTCGTGCCCCAGTGGCCGACCACCAGGGGCTTCACGTGCGAGAGTTTCAGGGGCTCCTTGAGCAGTGGGTTGTCGTAGAGATAAATCTGTCCGACCGAGAGATAGTTGGCAGCGCGCCAGTAGGCATCCATCTTATGGAGTAACTCTGGCGTCAGTGTATTTGCGCCGTAAGTCTCGCTCGTGTCGGGCAACTCCGGTGCAAGTGTATTGGTGTTCATAGTTTTGGTTTCCCGATTTGATCTGGAAGAGTGTTTAGCCCCAGTGCGGATAGTTTCGCGCACGTGGACCCGTAATCCGTGTGAAGAATGCTTCGAATCCCCAGGCCTTCCGCGATCTGGACAAACATCGGCGTGTTATCGATATAGAGGATCTGCGGGGAAGGCGCCTGGGCAATGTCCAGGGCCAGCCTAAAGATGGCCGCGTCCGGCTTGCGAATCTGCACAAAGCAGGAAGAGACGAAGGCATCCATCAGCTTGTTCAGCTTGAATGTCCGAATCCGATAGGCGTTCAATTCCCGCGCTTCGTTGCTGAGCGCGATGATCTTCAATCCGTGCCGGATTTTGAGCTGAGTGAACATCTCGATCATCCCGGGGCAGGCCCTAGATTGAGCGAACATGAAACGGCGAAACCGCGCGCGGGTGAACGGTCGCTTTTGGTAGAAAACAACCAGGCTTAGATACTCGTCCAGGTTCAGCTTTCCGTCCTCGAACGTCTCGAAGGTTATATTATGCCGCTCCTCCATATCGGCGAACGCCAGCTTGAAGGTCGTCGCAGCCTGCTTCCGGGCCTGGTGATCCCATCCGTCGGTGAGCAAGACATCGCCGATATCCAGAAACAACGTCGTAATCGGGATGGCGCTTCTCATTTGGCCTCCTTCAACGCCGTGGATCGAGCCAGAAGGATTGCGCTGGAACGTGGACTCAGGTGGTACGTTTCCCGGTTTTCCCAAAGCGGTTCCTCACCCGGAGCAAACAGATCACGCGGCGTTTCGCCAGAGGTGTCGGCGGCCAAATGCCATTCATATGCCGGCAATATGGGAGGCAAATGAAAATCGGCCGTATCGGCGCCGGCATTAAAGATCAGGCAAAGCCCGCTCTGCTCACCTTCATGGATCAGACAGGCAAAATGCTTTTCCTTCGGGTCAAACCAGTTGGGCGATCCTCCTCGCGGTCCAAACCATTCGATCTCGGCGTCCGTGTAGAATTGCTCCTTGCTGAGGACCGGATGGAACCGGCGAAAGGCGATCATGCCACGAGTGAAGCGGAAAATCTCCTTGTGTGATTCCAGGAACTTCCAGTTATGCCAGCTTGTTTCGTTGTCCTGGCAGTAGGCATTATTGTTGCCGCCCTGCGTGCGTCGCAATTCATCCCCGCCGAGCAGCATTGGCACCCCGCGAGATATAAACAGAGTTACCAGGAAGTTCTTGATTTGCGTTTTTCTCACAGCCTCGATGCCCGGGTTCGTCGTCTCGCCTTCCGCTCCGTAGTTTTCACTGGAATTGTCGTTTGTTCCGTCCCGGTTATTCTCTGCATTCGCTTCATTGTGCTTGCAGCGATAGCTCACCAGGTCGTTCAGAGTGAATCCGTCGTGACAGGTGACGAAATTAATGCTGCTCTCGGGTCCTTTCCCGGACTTGGCATAGATATCGGCGCTGCCACAGATGCGGCTGGCAAAGGTACCGAGCATCCCGTCATCGCCGCGCCAGAAACGCCGGACATCGTCCCGGTACCGGCCGTTCCACTCCGCCCAACGCCGTTCAGAAAAACTGCCCACCTCATATGCACCCGCAGCGTCCCAGGCCTCGGCAATCATTTTCACGTCTCTCAAGATCGGGTCCTCGGCGATCCGCTCGAGCAGGGGGGCATTGGCCATCAGTTTGCCGGCGCCGTCACGGCCGAGAACCGAAGCAAGGTCAAACCGGAAACCATCCACATGCATCTCGACCATCCAGTAGCGGAGCGCGGACAAAATGTGGTCCCGCACTGCGGGATGGTTGGCGTTGATGGTATTCCCAGTCCCGGTGTAGTCCTTGTAGTAGCGTTTGTCGCCTGCCAGGGTGTAGAAGATCGCGTTATCCATCCCACGGAAACAAAGCGTCGGACCCAGTTCGTTTCCCTCCGCCGTGTGGTTAAACACCACATCCAGAATCACTTCGATTCCAGCCTTGTGAAGAGCCTGGACCATTTCCTGAAACTCCAGCTTCTGCTGACCCAGGCCTCCCGAGCTGCTATAAGATGCCTTGGGTGCAAAGAAGGCGACTGGGTCATATCCCCAGTAATTTCTGAGCGCCTCACCCGTTTTTGGATTCGTGCGTGTTACAGACTTTTCGTTGAACTCCTGCACGGGCATTAGCTCCACGGCGGTTACCCCTAGGGTTTTCAGATAAGGAATCTTTTCAATCAAGCCTCGGTATGTCCCCGGGTGGTCCACGCCAGACCCTGGATCATTGGTAAAGCCGCGAACATGCACTTCGTAAATGACGGTATCTGACCAAGGATGCCGGAGTGGCTGGTCTCCACCCCACTCGAATGCCTCGTTGACAAAGACGCATTTTGGCATCGACATGGAATTGTCTCTCTTCGAGGGAACCAAATCTTGGCCGTACGCCAAAGGGTCGTATCCGCGCGCGGTCGCAAAATCCCATGGAGGCAATTGTGAAATCGCGGCAGCGAAAGGATCGAGCAGGAGCCGGTTGAAATTAAACCGCTGTCCGTCGTGCGGTTTGTAAGGTCCGTCCACTCGGTAAGCATAGAATTGACCAGGACCGATCCCCTCCACCCAAACGTGCCACACGTCTCCGGTGCGGTGGCACCCTGAGTCCAGGTCGATCGACCGGGCGGGCACCGCGTCTTCCGGATGGTCGAACAATTCGATTCGAACGCGGGTGGCATGCCGGCTGAAGATTGCGAAATTAACTCCTCCTGCGACTTCCTGGGTTCCCAAAGGCAAAGGAGAGCCCACCCGAACGTCAGCCCGCTCGGAGATATCCGAGATATAATCGATCAATCCGCGTTCCGGCGGTTCAATTATCGCTGCCATAGGATGCGCGCGTCCTCGAGGGGAACCGCCACACCGTTGCGGTGCGGGATTACTCGAGCTGTATAATCTGCTGCAGGACGGGCTGCGGACACTGTCGCGCTGTATATGGAACACCCCGGCGCACTGGCCGGCCGGTGATGGCTTTTCATTTCCTTGCACACGGGACCGGCGCCCTTTTCGCCGTCCGCATAAAGCTCCACCCGCACCGTCTTCGGGTCGAGTTCATCGAAATTGAGCGGAATCTCGAATTGGTGCTCCCCGTCATGAGTTTCAATCTTCATTTCGCCGAAGCTCAACGATGTCCATTTCTGGTCGAGGCCATGCCTCCAATCGGCCGTCTGCCCGACGGTTGCGCCTTTTTCGGCGACGCGGGAATAATAGGCGATGGCCGCCGGAAGATAATGCTGTTCGGTATATTCCCGCACCGCACGGTCGGCGGAGAAGCGCGGGGTCAACCGCGCCATGCTTTCACGCATCCGCGCGACCCAGGCTGCGGGAATGCCATTTTCCTGGCGAGTATAGAACTCTGGGATTACCTCCCGTTCGAGCCGGTCGTAAAGCATCTCGGCCTCCGCCTCGTCCCAGCATGGATCAGTGCCATGTTCCTGGCCGTCACCGATCGCCCACCCCAGGTCCGCCATGTAGGCCTCGGCCCACCAGCCGTCCAATTCCGAAAGATTGATGCCTCCATTGACGAGGACCTTCATACCGCTCGTTCCGCACGCTTCCCACGGCCGCATCGGTGTGTTGAGCCAAACATCGACCCCTTGCACGAGGTGCCCGGTCAAATGCATGTCGTAATCGCTGAGGAAGATTGCATGAGGGCGGGCCTTGGGCTGGCGAATGAATTCAATCCATTGCCGAATCAGGTCTTGTCCTGCCTGGTCCGCCGGATGCGCCTTGCCGGCAAGGATGAGTTGCACCGGTCGCTCAGGATTGGTCAAAAGCGCGAGCAGCCGATCGGGATCGCGCAGCAATAGGTTGGGCCTTTTGTAAGTGGCGAAACGCCTCGCAAAGCCCAGGGTCAAAACATTGGGGTCGAATAGGTGCTTCGCCACTTCAACCGCGTCTGGCGATGCGCCGGAGGCCGCCAGTTGCCTGGACAATCGCCCGCGTGCGTACTCAACCAGAGCCTTCCGGGCGGCCGTGCGAAATTGCCAAAGGCTGGCCTCTGGGAGGCTGCGGATATTCTGCTCCAGGTTTTCCGTCGTCCCCAACCAGCGATCCTTTCCACAGGATCCCGTCCAAAGGGCGTCGGCTTCCGCCGAGTCCCAGGTCGGCATGTGTACTCCGTTGGTCACATATCCAATGGGGACTTCCTCTGCCGGCCAGTGGGGAAACAGCGGTTCAAAGAGGCGTCGGCTCACTTCTCCGTGCAGCCGACTTACACCGTTTACCGCTCCGCTTCCCCGGATTGCCAGATAGGCCATGTTGAAGCTCTCCGACCAGTCATTCCGGTTCTGGCGGCCGAGGGCGAGTAACTCGTTGAGCGAGATGCCAAGCTTCTCCTGCGCGTAACTGCCGAGGTACTGCTCGATGAGCGTTGGTGGGAAACGATCAAAGCCGGCGGCCACTGCCGTGTGGGTAGTGAAGAGGTTCCCCGCTCGTGTGGCGGCCAGTGCAGCTTCGAAGGGTTGCCCGGTTTCTTCCATGAAACCGCGGGCGCGCTCCAACACGGCAAACGCCGCATGCCCTTCATTCAGGTGGCAGACTTCCGGCTTGATGCCGAGTGCGGCGAGCAGCCGCCATCCGCCAATCCCGAGGAGCAATTCCTGCTTGAGGCGTAACTCCGCGTCGCCGCCATACAGCTCGCTGGTGATTCCCCGATGAGCCGGAAAGTTCGCTGCGTCATTGCTATCGAGCAGATAAAGCTTCACTCTACCCACCTGCACCTGCCAGGCCCGCAGCCACACCGAGTAACCAGGCAAGGCGATCTCCAGCCGCAGCCATTCCCCGTTCGCCTGGCGCAGAGGCGTAATCGGCAATTGTCCCGGGTCGTTATATGGATAGAGAGCCTGTTGCGCCCCGTCCTTGTCGATTACCTGGCGGAAATAGCCTTGCTGGTACAGCAGGCCCACTCCGACCACCGGCACGCCGAGGTCGCTGGCGGCTTTAAGTTGATCCCCGGCTACATTGCCAAGGCCGCCAGAGTAAATAGGCAGCGCTTCACTCAGCATGTATTCCATGCTGAAATACGCGACGCAGGTCAAAGGCGCCCCTGGATGATTTACCTGAAACCACGCGGGCTTCTCAATCGCGCTTCTCCTTGTCTCCAGAAGATCATTTACATTTTTGCGAAAGTCGGGATCGGCCATTAACGCCTTGATCCGGTCGCGGGAAACCGTCTGGAGCACAACCCACGGGTTGTGGGTCATTTTCCACAGATTGGGATCAAGATGTCGCCAGATTCCATCGGTGGCATGATTCCACGACGACCGCATATTCAGCGCCAACTCGGCAAGGGAATCGAATCCTTCGATTTCGGCGGGTAGAAGGCTGAAGATCGGGTGATCCGCTCGTGTTTGATTGCTCATGGCAATGTCATCAGTTGGGATTTCCCTCATTGCGCCACGCATCTTCCGCTTCGCTCACGGTTTGCTGGTGAGGCGCCGCCGGGCGACCGTATCCCCGCTTTCGCGCCTGCCGGGCGCAGGTTCCCTCCGGTGGAAGTACCTTCATGAAATTTGGGGCCTCGCCGTTTCCAGTTCCGCTATTTTAGCGAGGCGGCGGAGGTGACGCTCGGCGCCGCTGAACCGTGCCGATAGGAAGGTTTGCACCAATTCCCAGGCGAGTGCGTGGCCCACTACGAGGCCCCCGAGACAGATTACATTCAAGTTATCGTCTTCAACGCCCTGGTGCGCGGAGAAGCATTCATGGATCAGGCAGGCGCGCACCCCCGGCACTTTGTTCGCCGCGACCGATGCCCCGACGCCGCTCCCACAGATGGCAACGCCGCGTTCCAGGTCTCCGCGAGCTACCGCCTCGGCGAGCGGTATGACAAAGTCCGGGTAATCATCTGTCTGATCCCAATGCCGGTCACCGAATTCGACTACGTCATAACCGGTTTTGCGCAATTTTCTCGCGAGATTTCGCATCAGTTCCAATCCTCCGTGGTCGGCGGCAACACCGATGCGCTGGAGTGCTCTCGCAAGTCCAGGCACCGGGGAGCCGTCCAGGCGGTGACCCAAGGCAGTCGTGGCGGCCTGGTCCGTCAACGCCTCGATCGGTGCGGGATAACCGCCGTCCTTCATTATACTCCGTTGGTTTCCGGGATGCGGCTGGGTGGGACACCTTTGTGCCCGTTGGCGCCGTCCTGGCCGATCCCCATGGTTAGCGCCGTCATCCCGGCAAGCCCACCAAGCTGCATGCTTTCAACCGCAGTGCTGGGAACGATAACAATCGTGGAGTTCTCTTTCAAACCCTCGTAGAGCATGTTCATCGCCCGCAAATGAAAGGCTATTGGATTGTGCTCGTAGCTTTTACCGGCTTCGTTGAATTTCTCCGCGATCTGTCGCTCGGCATCACCCAGGATCACCCTGGCCTGGCGCTCCCGTTCCGCCTGCGCCTGCATGGACATGGCATCCTCGAGGCCGGAGGGAATCAGGACATCCTTCACCTCCACGGAGATTACATTGATTCCCCACGGCTCGGTGCGCTCATCAATGATCTTCTGCAGCAGGCCGCTGATTTTATCCCTGCCTTCCAGCATATCACCCAGCATGGTCTTGCCGATGACATCGCGCAGGGCTGTTTGGGATGCCCAACCAATCGCACTTTGATAATCTGCCACATCCAGGGCCGCCTTCTTTGGGTCCACAACCTTCCAAAAGAGCACGGCATCCACATCCACGGGCACGGTATCTTTTGTCAGGGTTTTCTCCGCCTTGAAACCAGTCGTGATGACGCGGGTGTCAATCCAATAGGGAATTGCGTCAATGACAGGGATAATGAAGAAAAATCCCGGCCCCTTGAGCGAGTGAAAGTGCCCAAGGCGCAATATCACCGCCTTGTCCCACTGATCGGCAACTTGAATCCCGGAGGAAACAGCGATGGCGATCACAAAGGCAATCGCGCAAATCGCGAGAGCACCCACATTATCCGCGGCCTTGTAACTCGGGTATGCCAACGCGGCTCCAATGCCAAGAATTACGACGCATACCAGTACTGCAAACGATCTGTTTTGTTGTCTCATTTGTGTCTTTCTTCGATTACCTGGTTTGCGTTGCCAATTCCCGCTGCGGTTGCTCCATTGCGATCCCAAAAGCGATTATGCCGAGCGCAAGCGCGCACACATTATACGCAGTTTGATACCCGAGGGGAGTCAAAGCGGCGCCGATGCCCAGAATGAGGGTGAGTACTAATACCCCTAACTCTCTTTTTTGTGGTCTCATTTGAATGTTTCTTCAATTACCTCGATACCGCTGCTAGTTCCTGGTGCGCTCCGTGATGCTGCTCCAGTGTCTCCGCATCAGTGTCGCTGAGGATGTCCTTTGCGTGGCTGATCTCATCCGCAGATCCGTGAGCAACCACAACAAACTTGTCTGTCTTGAGCGCCGTCTCATATTTCAGGATGCTGTCTTTGGGAATGCCAAGGCTGACCAACCCGCCCCCAATCGCGCTCAAACCACCCACCACCACCGCACTCTCCAGGGCGCCCACGATCCAAACGACGAGCGGACCCGCAACGAGCAACGGCCCGATGCCTGGAATGAAAAAGAAAGCCGATCCGAAGAAACATCCCCATATCCAACCCCAAAATGCTCCCACTCCTCCCCAGTATTTCATGCGATCCCCGGCATTGTAATATCCGGTGACGTGTTCATCCGTGTGATAGTCGCGTCCAACAATCGACAGCTTCTTCATGTCGAAACCGGATTGTTGCAGCTCCTTGACTGCCGCTTCGGCAGCCGTGTGTGACGGGTAGATTGCTACGATGGAATTATCCTTGTTCATATTCTCTATTTTGTTTTTGTTTTGCTAAAGTGAAACGGATTTGGCCTGCGTGTTGGGGGCGTTGAGTGAAAAAGGGACATCGGAGGATGCCCCGCCGAATGGCGGCACCTGATATTCAGGAGCATCTACAATGGATTCCTTGGTCATCGCCACGAACACTTTCGACTCCTCGTAACTGATCCGGTCGATATGTGCGGGAGAGATCGCAATTTCCTTGCCCGCGAACCAATGACCCGTCTCAACGATCAGGTGACGAATTTCCCAACTTGCATCGTCTATAATGAAGTCGGTGACGTGACCTATCTCTCCGTCGCTGGCCTGGATATGGTAGGCGGCAAGCTCCTTCGTGCTTCGCAGATGAGGCTCCTCGCAGTCCAAGGATCCGAAGCGACTCTCTTCGCCATGCGGCATAAGATTTGGCAGCGGGACGACCGGAAACCCAGCTCCTCCCCAAATTTCGACTCCGTTCCAGTACGATGGATATCCGTAATAGCGATAATATTCAGCTTCGTACTGTCGGGAGACTGGCTTGTGGGTCTCAATCGGGGGACTGTTTTCGATCTGCTCCCGCGTCAGTTCCACGATAGGGGAATGACGATATTCATGGAAGTTTCCGAAGGCATGCGGCGAGATCAGCACCAAACGCCCTGACAGCCACGACCCCGTGTCCACCACCACATACCGGACGCCCCATTTCTCATCTTCAAAATAAAAATCCTTCACGTGGCCGATCTCTCCGTCCGAGGCGTGCAACTTGCTGCCGTACAATTGTCTAATGCTCTGTAAGAAGGAATTTCGGATGGAAGTGCTCATGTGAATGGTTGCGCCCGACCGCGGTCGCGAACTACCGCGACGAGTCTCAGCTTGGCATGACTATCCGCGCGACTCCCCGAATGCATCCAATACCTCTTGGGGCTCCGGGTCATAGCCAGGAGCTATGCGCAATCTGGCCCTGAAACTTCGTTAGGTGGTCGCGTCCAACAATCGACCGCGTCAGGATGTCGCAAATATCGCCGATAATGCTCATCAGGTTTATTGTGAAATGGGGCACCAGAACAATTTCAGACCCCTGTTCTTAACTCCCGCGCGTCGTGATATTGTGCGCGTGGCATATGATACTCCGCAGCCTCGCGGACAGCCTCTTTGGTCACGTTTACGAAGACTGCCGATTCCTCATAGCTGATCCGGTCGATATCGCCCGGTGAAAGCACGATCTCCTTGCCGTAGTACCAATGGCCCGTCTCTACGACCAGATAGCGCACTGCCCAGGTTTTATCGTCAATCATGAAATCGACAACATGCCCAATTAATCCGTTCTTCGCGTGGATCTCATAGTCGGCGGTACATTTCGTACTCCAAAGATGGGGATCGTCACCATTCGACAATCCGCCACAATTGCCCTCCGCCATTGACGGCCTGCACAAAGGCGACGGAAACACTGGATAACCGACCCCACCCCACAGTTCTAATCCATCCCAATAAGCAGGCCATCCATAAAAGTGATTATAAGCCTCCTCATATTGCCGCGAGACAGGCTTGTGTGACTCAATCGGCGGACTGTTTTCAATTTGCTTCCTGGTCAGCTCCACGAGCAGGCGCCTGTCATACTTATAAAAATCCCCAAAAGCATGCGGAGAGATCAGCACCAGACGCCCCGCCAGCCACAGTCCCGTATCCACTACCACATACCGCACGCCCCATTTTTGGTCATCAAAATAGAAGTCCTTCACATGGCCGATCTCTCCATCTGATGTACCGAGTCTCTCTCCGTACAGTTGTTTAATACTTCGTAACATGGGGACGTGCGTTTGTGCGGGAAGGCAGAAATTCTTAACGGTTGCGGAAGAAGCGTACCTCTGAGCGAAGGCGCGCCACTTCATCACGCAGATCAAACATGGCCTTGATCCAGGACACATCGATCTTATGGACGGCGCGCACGTCCTCGATTTGCCGGATGGTATAGATCGCCTCTTCCGTGAAAGCCATCACTCCATACGGTGGCTGAAAGACTGGTCGCAACAAACCGGCGCGATAATAGATCAGAATCGAACGACGGGTAACGCCTGCCAGATGAGCAGTCGCATCAAGGCTGTAAAGCGCGTGGGGATTCGGTTGAAACACCTCGATGGCGTAGGCCGATGGATAATCCAAACCCATTTTGTTGCTCATGATCCATTCCTTGGGTTGTATGTGGATCCTGCTGCCAATTGCTCCCACAGGAGCTTCTGCTCCGGGGTCAGGTGATTCGGAACCTGGATATGCAAGACGGCATGCAGGTCACCGCGCGTACCATCGCCCGAGGGTAGGCCTTTCCCTCGCAAACGGAATTCACGCTCGGCCGTCGTCCCCGGCGGAATCTTCAAGGACACAATTCCGTCAAGAGTAGGGATGCGCACGATCGCGCCCAGCACGGCTTCCCACGGGGACACGTCCAGATCCTGATACAAGTTGGCGCCTCGCACACGGAATTCGGGGTGCTTTGCGAAGGTGACTCGTAGGTAGAGATTCCCCGACCCGCGTCCGCCTTTGCCATCCCGTCCATTTCCAGTGAGGCGGATCATCTGCGCTTCCCGCACGCCTACAGGAATTTTGACGCGCAACGTCTGCGTGTTCGATTGCCCGGTGCGTGGATCGGTGCGCTGAAGCTGAATCGTTCGCGTCGCCCCGTGCAAGACTTCGTCGAGCGTCACCAAAATGTCGCCCTCAACGTCCTCGCCGCGCTGGGCGAACGCCACTCCATCCATGCCATCAGCCCCGGAGCGGTCGAAACCACTGCTTGAGCGACTCCGGCCCGCAAAGAACTGCTCGAAGAAATCACTGAAGCCCGTGCCGTCGAAATGGTATTCGGAACCATTTACGGAACCCCCGCTGAATCCATTCTGCGGCTGCGTTGGCTGTCTTTCGGGATGATCCCAATTCGCTCCCAGTTCGTCATACTTTTTCCGTTTCTCAGGGTCGCTGAGGACTTCATTGGCCTCGTTGAGTTCCTTGAATTTTTCCTCGGCGGCCTTTTTGTCCTTAGCGACATCGGGATGATGCTGGCGGGCGAGCTTGCGAAATGCCTTTTTGATCGCGTCTCCACTCGCGTTTCGATGCACGCCGAGAACTTCATAATAATCCTTAAATTCAACGGGCACTTTTAGCTCCCGCGGAATGGTCCGTATCGTTTACCACGACCTTGGCGGGACGAAATAATTTTTCACCCCGGCGGTAGCCAAGCTGTGCGACTTCAAGGATGGTCTGGTCAGGCTGATTAGGGTCGGCCCGCACAGCGATGGCCTCATGTCGATGAGGATTGAAAGGCAGACCAACGTCTCCAGTGGCCTCGACGCCGTGATGGCGCAGCAACCCCTTTAAATGCTGAAAAGTCATTTCTACACCCTGGCGGATTTGCTTGGAAGAAACGGATATATCGCAAGCAAGGGCTCGTTCAAGATTATCGAGCACTGGCAGCAGATCGCGTATGAAGGAATCCTTCTCTGACACGGCTTGCTGTTCGGAATCACGTTTGATCCGCCTTTTGTAATTGTCGAAGTCCGCTGCCAGACGGAGGTACGCGTCCTTTTGTGCCGCCAACGCCTCCTGCAGCGTAGTCGGGCCGGAGGGCGCAAACTCAGTTCCAGAATCAGGTGATTTCAGCGAAGGATCGTTGGACGCTTCTACGCTGACTGAAGCGATCATCCGTTGTCCTCCTGTCGATCGTCGCCGGTCATCTCAAGCTTCGCTTGTTCCCATTCGGAATTCGAAACATCTTGTGCGGCGCCTCCGTTAAGAATCGCAAGTTCAACGGCACGCGCGCGCAACATACCTCTGGTTACATTTCCGGGACCCTCCGAATTTGCAGAGGGATCGCAGTTCATCAGAAGATTATTCATAAGTTTTCAGTCTATAATGGATGCGCTCTATGCATCGCCAGCGTGGTTATTTCTTTGAAGAGGGATGTGCCAGCGCATTCCACGCGATGAACGGTAATCCGAATTCGATGGGTGGTTCCGGGATGCTCACCCGCGAAGAATGAAAGCAAATCCGCAAGTTGGGGCATGCTTCTCTTCGGCCGTGCCGATTCTTCGATGTGCTCTTTCATAATGCCCTCCCACGGCCTGCAGGGACACGAGTCGCCCCTTCGGCTGATTGGGAAGAGGCATCAGTATCGGTGCTGCAAGCTTGGACTGCCAATACCTCCTGTGAGGCGGCCGCATAGCCGGCAGCTATTCAAAAAAGGGTGCGGCTCCCCGATGCCCCCGAATCCTGATCTCTTAGCTTTTTCCCGCTTGCAATAGCTATTGGCTATAACCCGCGCCGTGCTGCTGAGAGCAGAACTTCTGCTCAAGGACGGTGGAAGCTCTACCTTGCGGCGGCTCCATGATTTGCGTTGCTGGACCGAGCACGTCAGATCGTGGCCTCACCTCAATGGCTCGAACTGAGTGGATATGGGACCGTTTGTGTCACCTTCGACAAACTGGGCGACAATGGGGTTTTTCGAATTGCGGAAACGGTCGGGCAGGCCTTCCTCAATGATCTCGCCCTTGTAGAGCATCGCCATTCGCGTGGCGACACGAAAGGCACTATCCATCTCGTGGGTAACTATGATCGAGGTGGCCTTGGTTTTCTCGGTAAGTGCGACGATCAACTCGTCAACGACGGAGGAAACCACAGGGTCGAGGCCTGCGCACGGCTCATCGAAGAGGATGACTTCGGGATTGAGGACGAGTGCGCGTGCAATGGCGATGCGCTTTTGCATTCCCCCAGACAGTTCGGAAGGCATGTATCCGCGGGTATCTACCATGCCCACCAAGGCCAGCTTTTCTGTCACGATGGCGTCGATTTCCTTCTCGGACTTGCCGGTCAACTCCTGGAGCGGTAGGGCAAGGTTGTCACGGACGGAGAGGGACGAGATGAGCGCGGAATATTGATACACCATACCGACGCGCTGGCGCATGAGATTGAGATTTGACTCGCTCATTTGCGTAACTTCCGCGCCCTTGAATTTGACGCTGCCGGAGAAGGGACGCAGGATACCAAGAATGACGCGGAGGGTGGTGCTTTTGCCGCAGCCACTTTGGCCCATGATCACCAACCGCTCGCGAGGAGCGACTGCCAGGGATAGGTCCTTTAGGATGACATTCTCACCAAAGGCCAGCCGAACGTGCGTCATTTGCACAATGGAGCTCTGGGAGGACATGGCCGGAGTGACCGCATGCGCCGGATGCCCAGGCTGCAAATCTGACTCGTCAGGCATAGCGGGCCGATGAGCCGAAACTGACGATGATGGCACTGAATTTTGCCTCCGGCTTTAGTGGTATCTCGCCAGATCGTGGTTGAAGTGGTGACGAACCAACGCCACGAACTGTGGTTCTGTCATTTTATCCACGGTTTCCAATTCGATGGTGCGAGCGTCACCTGGGCCTTTCTCGAATCGCTTCCGCAACTCGCCCTTCGCCTCTCCCGGGCCAAAAATCACGATTCTTCCGGCGTCCCGAAGATGCAAAATGATCTCATCGTAATAGCGTGTAAGATGCCCCGTATATTCCCTCTCGTGCGAATCATCGGCCGGGACTTCCTGAGCTTCAAACGAACCATGATCCGGTTCACCCGAACGCCTCAGTTGCTTTTCCAATTTTGATTGGATGTGTTTGGTTTCCTCGCCGGTTTCGGTCAGCACTACGATGACGGCTTCCCGATGATCGATCCAAACGCCTGCATTTAGCTTTATGTTTTTCATATGATGATTGCTTTGCTTCCGCCCCGCTATGCCAGTTTTACCACCATCTTTCCCACGTTCTTTCCCTCGAATAGACCAATGAAAGCCCCCACCGCCTGGTCAATGCCATCCACCACCGTTTCCTTATTCTTCAGTGAGCCGGCCTGGAGATAGCCGCCAACTTCCTTTTCAAACTCATCCTTCTGAGCCAACCAGTCGCTTACAATCAGCCCTTTTATCGTCAACCGTTTAGTGGTGATGTTAGACAGATTGCGAGGGCCGGGCTGCGGTGTTTTATCGTTGTAATTGGAGATGCGGCCGCAAGCGATGATCCGGCCATGCACGCGGAGTGCCGACAGCGCCGCTTCGAGCGTTGATCCCCCCACATTGTCAAAATACACATCGATGCCGTCCGGCGCCTCCACTTTGAGTTGTTCGACCACGGAGCCGGCACGATAATCGAAAGCGACATCGAATCCACACTCGTCTCGCAAAAAACGGACCTTATCCATTGACCCCGCCGACCCAATGACACGGCAGCCGCGCAGTTTTGCAAGTTGTCCAGCCACATTCCCCACCGCACCGGCGGCGCCCGAAATATAAATCACGTCGCCGGCTTTGACTTCCACCAAATTCAAACCGGCCCAGGCAGTCATGCCCGTCATTCCGAGGACGCCAAGGTAAACTGACAATGGCTCAAACCGTGGGTGAACCCGCTGCAACTCTCCCGGTGAGGCGATGAAGTATTCCCGCCAACCAAAGCTGGAGGTAACGATGTCACCTGCCTGAATTCCGTCGGCGCGCGAAGCAACGACTTCGCCGACCGCGCCCCCTTCGAGCGTTTTGCCGAGCTCGAAGGCCGGCACATACGATTTTCCGTCATTCATGCGACCTCGCATGTAAGGGTCCACCGACATGAATAGATTATGAACCAGCATATGGGACTCTGGCAACGGGGGCACTTTGTACTCCGTAAGGGTAAAATTTGAAATGCTTGGAGTGCCGACGGGGCGTGAGACCAGCCGAACCTCGTGGCTTATAATTTCATTCATAAGGATAAAATGTTGGAAACGAATCCTCGCAGTCGCTCATCCCCGCCGACTCGCAGCAGCAGGCCCAGTGGCCGCTGCTGCGAGGATTCACAGCTTGAGGTAAGGGATGCCGGGCGGATTTTTGCTCGATTGCACCAGCAAACCAGCAGCTACTCCCACGACCACTCGACGGCGAGTTGATTGTCAACCGAGTAAACCCCCGGCGCGGCCCATGCAACGCGCTCCGCTTCGTCCCGCTCGGTATAGTTCCGAACTTTGCCGGTGAGCGTCACTTTGTTTCCGGAAGTCTCGATCTCGATTTTCTTCGCGTCCAGGACGGCGCTGCGTTCAAACGCCGCCTCTATGGCTGCCTCGATCTTCGCCGGCGTTACCTTGGGTTTGATCGTGATCAGGTTAAATACCCGATTGACCCCGGCCAGGTACCGCACACCGTCCTCGGCTGCGTCCTTCTGATACCACCACTCCACTTGACCTTCCAGCGTGATCCGGCCTTCACTGACTGTCACCTGAACGGATCCTTGAGGAATCGTCGTGGACCACTCGATCTGATTTGCTGCGGCGGTGGCGATGTCTCCATCATTGCGGCGCAGGGATTCGGGAAACTTCACTTCGATGTCGTCGGCAATGGCTTTTACCCCTCCGATCCGTTTGACCGCCTTCACCGCGTCCCACTTCTCGCCGTAGCTTGTCGCAAAGCCATTAAGGGTGACTGTGCCGTCTTTTACCAGGACGCCGATGTCGGTCACTTTGACTCTCGGCTCGTACCTGAGTTCCGAAAGAACGTCGTTCTTAATTTCTGTGTCTGATTTGATTGTAATCGTTGACATATCTGTTTGTTGGCTGGGTTTTTGTTTACTGATGCTTCCCCAAAACCGCCGGCTTTGTCCGATAGATTCGATGATCGTTCGGTTCGCATGCGTTCGAGGAGGCGATCACTCTCCGTGCGTGCGACAGTTCCGGCCAATACCTCCTTAGAGACATCCTCATAGCTGGCGACTATGCGGGCATAGCCGCGATACCCCGGCGCTTCGAAATTGACCGCGCATCACCCATGCGCAACCGCTATGAGATCCTGAGCCAGGCAAAGACTGGGAGTTTCACTCCGATCAGGATCAAGCCGAAGAGGAGCGATGCTCCAAATTCCGCCGCGAGGACGGGGAAAGGCAGTGGGGCCATGGCGATCCCACAAAGCGCCAGCGTTGAAATAATGGCAATGTCGGCCACCGAGGCCGCTACCATCCATGTGGTGGGACGCAGCCCCCAGCAATGATGGCGCCCGCGCACGGCGTAGAGCGTGGCCTGGCCCGCATAGACAACGGCGACGACGCAGAGTGTTTTAAGCGAATCCAATCCGAGGCCCATTCCATATTTCCCCACGGCCATGATCGCCGTGCAAAAGGCGAGAAAGCACGCTCCCAGGATGACCCCTGCCACTGTGACACTGCCGATTTTCCAGGCATTAGGCGTTTCCGATGGTCGCACCCTGTCGGTGGTCAATGCCATGACAAGGAAGTCGCCCGTAATCAGTACAATGACCATTAGCATGGGTGTCAGGACCGCATGGCCTGTCATCATGAGTCCTACCGCCAATAAGAGCACGAGCCCGATTTTCTTGATCACCGAGTTCAAGATGTAAGAGAGGATCCGCTGAAAGGCGATGCGCCCCTCCTTGACCGCGGATACGATGCCGGCGAGTCCAGGCTTGGTCAGTACCACTCCAGCCGCGGATTTGGCCACGTCTGTGGCTGTGGATACGGCGATTCCGATTTGTGCCTGGCGGAGCGCGGGGGCGTCGTTCGCGCCATCGCCGCACATCCCCACGGTGTGACCGTTCTTCTGGAGCAATTTGACGAGATCATATTTGCCCTCCGGCAGGATACCGGCGAAGACCGCGAAATCCGCTGGCTGGAGGGCGGCAGGAAGGTCCCCTGATGGGCAAATGGGTCCGTCCAGTCCCACGGCGCGGGCCACTATCCCGGCGGTAGCGGGGGCATCCCCGGTGACCATAATGGTGCGTACGCCGAGTGCCTGCAGCTCCGAGACGAGCGCGGCTGAGTCGGCACGTGGCGGATCGCTGAGCGCAATCAGTCCCATCAATTGCATCGACGCTGGCGGACCGAAGGCCACAGCCAGTACCCTGAATCCTTTCGCTTCGAGTTCGCCCGCGATTGCCCCCGCTGAAGGCGGAGTGGCGCTTAGTGCAGCGATTGCCGTGAATGCTCCCTTGGTGATCCGCACTGGGCTACCCTCCGCACTCGTTGCAGTGGCCTCGGACATTTTCTTCGCCGGATCAAATGGAAGGAAGGTAATCAATTTGGGCAGGTCCGATACCTTTCCGCATAAAGAGGCGGCGCGGATCGCCGCATCCACGAAATCCTGGCCTCCCTCGGAGCTTGCCAGCGCCGCCATCCCAAGTACGTGCGCTTCATCGAAGCCAGGCATGGGCCTGACACTGGTGACGGTAAGTTGGTTGCAGGTAAGAGTCCCTGTTTTGTCCGAGCATAGGACATTGATCGTTGCAGCTTCATCCACGGCCGAGAGTCGCGTTGGCAGGACGCCCAGTTTCGCCAGCGCACGCGCCCCGATCGAGGCAGCCAGGGTGAATGTCGCGGGCAATGCCACCGGTATTGCCGCAAGGACTGAAGCCAGCAACAGGGAGACAAGCTCTCGCCAGGGCATCAAATGCGCATATGCATACACTCCCATAAGCACGATGATGCAGACATTGAAGATGGCGAGATTCCGCACGATTTGAAACACCGCTTTCTGCTGCGAACTGACTACGTGCGCGGTTCGAACGAGTTCTGCCGTCTTGCCAAACTTGGTGTGGAGGCCCGTCGCGGTCAATTCCGCCGTTGCTTCGCCGCGCCGTACCAAAGCCCCGGCATAGGTATCCATACCGGGACCCGCCTCCAGTGGCAGCGATTCGCCGGTAAGCATCGATTGATCAATCGAGATGGAACCGGAAACAAGGTGGGCGTCGGCGGGAACCACGCCTCCAAGTGATAACTTTACCAGATCGCCGCGCACGACCTCTGCGGCTGGCACCGTTTTCCATACACCATCGCGGCGGACGGAGGCGTTAAGTGCGAGCCGCGACCGCAGCGCGGTGAGCGTCGCCTGGGCGCGGCTCTCCTGGCAAAAGCCAAGAACGGCATTAAATACTAAAAGGCCTGCGACGACCCCGGCCTCCAGATACTTGTGCGAGAGCAATTGCAGCAGAATGGCCGCTTCCAGCAACCACGGGACAGGCGCCCAGAACTTGGAAAGGGCACTTTGCAGGAGATTCGCGGAAGTATCCGGCATCGCATTCGGGCCATCCGTTTGAAGGCGGGCGAATGCCGCTACGCTGGTAAGTCCGCCCGGCGCGGGTTCGTGACGCTGACCCGGAGACTGGCTGGGGAAAGCGACCGCGGGCTGCATTGTTAGGAATCAAAGGGTTTCGATGCAGTCCGAGGGAAGACACGATACTCGCATCAAGCGATGGCGCCGGCGGCTTCCAGGGTGGGATAATCTGTGTATCCCTTCGGCCCAGCCGTATAAAAGGTCGAGGGATCTGCTTCATTCAGCGGCGCATTCAGCTGGAGCCGACGCGGGAGATCAGGATTCGCTATGAAGAGACTTCCGAATGCAATTGCATCCGCTTCTTGCGCGGCAAGTGCCTGTTCCGCAGTCTCCAAGTCAAATTTTTCATTTGCGATCAGTACGCCGCCAAATGCCCGCTTCAAGTCCGGGCCGAGCCGGTTGGCGCCCAACGATTCCCGAGCGCAGATGAAAGCGATGCGTCGGGATCCCATCTCCCTCGCCACATACTCAAAGAGCGCCACCGGATCGGAATCGCCCATGTCATGCATGTCTCCTC
>Ga0302319_10004008_pt1 | contig 30420 bp, 23 predicted proteins | sample Bog_T0_2_FD_203319 | JGI IMG/M metagenome (GOLD analysis project Ga0302319, IMG submission 203319) | Peat permafrost microbial communities from Stordalen Mire near Abisko, Sweden - Bog_T0_2 | ecosystem: Environmental > Terrestrial > Soil > Wetlands > Peat | place: Sweden: Abisko, Stordalen Mire... | reverse complement strand
GTCAGATCGGCCCAGGAGAGCGCGGTCAGATAGCTGGCAAAAAAACCGATCAACAGCGCGATGCCCACGGCGATCCACGGCGTGAAGACGGCAGCGACGAGCGTGAGCGGATGCGCCAGTGTGATGGGCGGCAGGTTGACCATGCCGCGCGACAGGCAGGTGTCGCCGAGCGGGGCGCACAGAGCCACCAGCCCCAGAATCATGTATTGGCGCGGCGATAAGTGGTGATCAGCCATTAGTCTTTGGATGTTTCCTGGCGGAGATCAGATTCTGGTTGCGTTCCGTCCTTTGAAAGGTTCGCACAGGGGCTAAAGCCCAAATCCATTTTTTGCGGCATGTGCGGCACGCGACCCAGAGGGTACCCCGGTCGTGCCCTGTTACAAAGCTCATTCGCCTTCCGAGTACACAAGCCGCGGGCTCAAGAAACGTGCCGTCTTCATGGGAAACTCAGGACAAACACATCTGCTCAAAAGAAAGAGGGCGGACGCTGATGCGCCGCCCTCGGTGAAACGCTGAAAGCAGCGTTGGTCATGCGCCGGCTTTGGCCGTCGTGGTGGGCCCGGCCTGCTTGGCGCGGGTCGCCTTGACCGCCTTGTTGCGTTGCGCGCGCAGCTTCATGAAGGCCTTGGCTTCTACGTAGAGGCGCGGCACATCGCGGTTGACGATGGCCTTCCACACCACGCGGAACGCGGCCTTGGGACGGAAGTAGTATTCGTCGTAGAAGCGGTGCACCATCTCCATCACATAGTCGACGGGCAGGCCGGGATACTCGATGTGCGCCATCTGATGGCCGCCGCCGTCCTCCATCCGCTCATTGGTGATGTAGCCGTTGGCCTTGGCGAAATCGTAGAACTCGGTGCCCGGATAGGCATGGGCGATGGACACCTGAATCGTCTCGCAGTCCAGCGACTTGGCAAAGTTGATGGTGTTGCGGATTGACTCCTTGGTCTCGCCCGGCAGGCCGAGAATGAAGTCGGCGTGAATGGTCAGGCCCAGCGAATGGCAGTCCTTGGCGAACTGGCGCGCGCGCTCGACGGTGGCGCCCTTCTTGACGTTCTTGAGGATCTGCGGGTCCCCGGACTCGAAGCCGACGATGAGCAGCCGGCAGCCGGATTCCTTCATCGCCTTCAGGGTCTCGTACTCCGTGGTGACGCGCGAGGTGCAGGACCAGGTGAGGCCGAGAGGCTTCAACTTCGAGCAGAGCTCAATGGTGCGCGCCTTCTGGATGTTGAACGTGTCGTCGTCGAAGAAGAACTCCTTCACCTCGGGGAAGTTTTCCTTCGCCCACTTCAGCTCGGCCGCAACATCATCGGTAGACCGCTTGCGCCAGGCGTGGCCGGAGAGTGTCTGCGGCCACAGGCAGAAGGTGCACTGCGCCGGGCAGCCGCGCGTGGAGTAGAGCGCGATGTAGGGGTGCAGCAGGAAGGGCACGTTGTAGCGGGTCACGTCCATGTCGCGCTTGTAGATCTTGGTGGCCCAGGGCATGGCGTCCAGGTCTTCGATCTGCGGCCGATCTGGGTTGTGCACAACCTTGCCGTCGGTCTTGTAGCTGATGCCCAGGATCTCGCTGAGCGGCTTGCCTTGGGCAAATTCAACGACCGAGTAGTCGAACTCGCGGCGGCAGATGAAGTCGAGCGCGGAACATTCGTTCAGGGCGCGGTCCGGGTCAGTGGTCACCGGCGGGCCGACGAAGCAGATCTTGATGGCCGGGTTGGCGGCCTTGATGGCTTCGGCGAGGCGCTGATCGCCCTCCCAGCCCATGGTTGAGGTAAACAGCACCAGGAACTCGTAGTCCTTGCAAATCTTGATGGTTTCGTCGGCCGAGACATGGTGCGGCGACGCGTCCAGCACGCGCGAACCTTCAAGCAGCCCGGCGGGGTAAGCGAGCCAGACGGGGTACCAATAGGACTCAATCTCGCGCGTGGCGGGCCAGCGCGAACTCGCGCCACCGTCAAAGTTCTCGAACGAGGGCGGATTCAGCAAAAGCGTTTTCAGGGGCATAGGCATCCCTTCAATTCTACCATTGGGCCGGTTTCAAGGGGTGAATTCCGACCAATTTGGTCTATTTTGTGTGCAACTCGTGCAACCAGTCTTCCATGTGGCCCAGGGCGCGCAACAGGCCGAGGCGCGTTTTGGCCAGATCGAGCCCGGCGTCCAGGGCGTCCTGGTACTTTTGACGCTCGTCGATGCGGGCCAGTTGCTCTGATTTTGGGCTGGTCTGGGGCTGTGCATTGGGCCCGGCGGGGGAGCCGTTGCCGCCGTCGAGCTGGGCCATGACGGCTTTGAGCTGGGCGTCGGCGATCTGCTGCTTGAGGCTGGCGACCTCGGCCCGGGCATCCAACTCGCGCAGGCTGCCGGTGAGCGTGGCGATCTGGACGTCGTTCTGACGCTCGGCCTGCTCGGCTTCCACAGTTGCACGCAGAGCTTCAGCGGCGGTGACCTTGGCCTTGGCGCGGAGGGCGAAATCAAAGAAGGGAATCGTGATCTGGAGGCCGAAGCTGACGTTGTTGGGGGTGAAGTTGTTGTAGTAGGTGCTGTAGGCGTTCAACTCGTTGGAGTCATAGTTGTACACAGCGCCGAAGCCGATTTGCGGGCGCTTCCACGCGAGATCGTCGCCTTTTGCCTGGAATTGCTTGGAGCGGACTAGAGAACCGGCGGCGGCGATTCCCGGCAGAGTGTGCGGAGCTTCGTCGGCGGTGATGGCGGGAATCTCCGGGATGCTGGCGTGATCGGGAAGTATGGAGCCGACAGGCAGGCCGGTGAGAACGGCAAGCTGCCTGGCCAGTGTGGCGGCGCGGGTTTCAAGATGCAGCCGCGCCAGCTTGAGGTCGGCGGCGGTAAGGCGGGCCTGGAGCAGATCGAGGTCGGAGTCGACGCCGGCCTCGGCGCGCTGCTGCTCGATGCGCACCAGGTCGACGGTGAAATTCTCCTGCTGTTGTGCGGCGGCGATCTCCCGGCTCACGGTATCCAGCTCGATGTAGGTGGTGGAGGCGTCGAGAGCCACCTGTTCGCGTGCGTCCTTGAGGCTCAAATTGGCGGCGTCAATGCCGGCGCGGGCGGCTTTCATGTATTGGCGCTGCGAGTAGCTGAAGACCAGCGACTGCATGGAGGCGCTGCCGACGGAGGGCTGACCGGTGGGGAAGCCGTGCGAGTAGCCGACATTGGAGCCGATGACGAAGTTGGGGATGTAGGCGTCCTTGGTCTGGGCCAGAGAGGCTTGGGCCTTGAGCAGGTCGGCTTGCGCGAGTTTCACAGAGCTGGAGTTCTGCTGGGCAAGATCGACGACCGATGCCAGGGAAACCTGCGCGCGGAGCGGCGTTGGAGCGAACCCAAGCGCACAGACAATCAACGACGCACCCAGGAACGGGGCCAGCCGGGTGGTGCGCGGGATGGGGATGAGCGTAAGAAACATATTTCCGATCAGTACCTTGCTTGTTGAGGCGTGGCGTCGGGCGGCGGGAAATCCTGTGTGGGCTTGTAGTCGTGCGCCAGGGCTAGCGCAGCGGCGCGTTCCCGAGCGGCAGCAGCGGGGTCGCCCAGTTGCTGCTTGAGACGAGCCAGGCGGAGATGCGCGATAAAGGCCGGAGCTTCCTCTGTCTTGGACGGGCCGCTGAGGTAATCGTCGAGCAGGTTGGCGGCAAGAGCGGGGTCGCGTTTCGCTTCGATCAGCTGGCCGGCGGCGTCGTACAGGACAACGGCTGCACGGCGGTCGTGGAGGGCCGTGCTCACAACGTTGTGCATGGCCGATTCCATCTCCGCGTAGCGCTGGCGGCGCAGATAAAATCCGCCCAAGGCGTTCCAGCCAAAGGCGGGATGCGGGTTGGCAGCGATGTCCTGCTTGTACTCGCCTTCGGCCAAGGTGTAGTTCTTCTGCTGCTCGGCGATTTTGCCGCGTAGCTCGTGCGCGCTGGCTGGGTCCACCTTGTCCAGCTGCGAGGCGATCTCCTGCGCCTTGTCCGTTCCGCCTCCGACGATGCCGGGAGCCTGGCGATAAAATTCGCCGAGGGACGTAAGCGCCTCGACATTGCGGGGATCGAGGCGGACGGCTTCCTCGAACTCGGAGCGGGTGCGTTTGGCCAGACCGAAGGCGGTCAGGAACGAGGCGCGTGCCGCTCGCTCGCCCAGCGCCCGGCCGAGCCAGAGGTGGTAGTTCGAGTTCTGCCCGTTCAGGCTGACAGCTTGCTCGCACTCGGTCACCGCGGCTTCGAATTGCTCCAGGGTGAAGCGCACCCGGCAGAGCAGGTTGTGGGCCTGGGCCGCATCCGGGCCGGATGCGGGTAAGGATTGAAGCAGCGCCAAAGCTTTGTCGGCTTCCCCGGCACTGAGCCCAGCAGCGGCCTCGGCAAGGGCCGGGGCCTGGTTGCTGGACGGGGTTGTCCATGCCGCCATCGGTTGCGCGGGCAAGGCAAGGGAAATGGCTGCCGCCAGCAATGCCGCGGTCAGGCAGGCAATCCCAATCGGGTATTGTCTCACTGCACAACCTGGACGGGAACGCCCGCTTGAAGAGGGAGTCCGCTGGTCGATCCCGTGGCCACAACATCTCCTTCGTCGAGTCCCGAGAGAACGGGTGTGAGCGTGATGCTGGAGGTTCCCACAAGCACGGGAACTTTGACCAGCTGGTCTTTGACCACCTTGAAGACAAAGGACTTGCCGTCTTCAACGTGCAACGCCTCGTGGGGTACGGTGAGGACATCCGGCTGGCTGGACGTAGTCACGGTAACGGTGACGTTGGTGTCCGGCAGCAGTCCGCCATCGCCGCCGTCAATCTCGACCAGGGCCTCGCCGACGGTGCGGGTGGAGTACTGGACAACGGTGGACGGAATGCGGACCACATGGCCTGGCCATACATGGCCGGGCTTGGGGTCGCCGTCCCACTTGATCTGCACGTTCTGCCCGACCGCGAGGAGGCCGATCTCCGGCTCGTCGAAGTAGGCGCGGATGCGCAGGTTGTGCATGTCGGCCAATTGCAGCAGCTCAGCGCCCTCCTCGGCGAAATCGGATCGTCCCACCTTGAGGCTGTAGACGGTTCCCGCGGCCGGCGCGCGCGGTGCGCTCTTGGCAAGCACATCCCTTGCCGCTGTCAACCCGGCCTCTGCGTCGGCCAGCGCGGCCTGGGCGCGTGCGATCTCGGGAGGGGCGTAACGGCCGTGAGCGCTCTGCTCCGCGGCGTGAAGGCTGGCTTCCGCTGTATCCAGGCGCTCCTGCGCGGAGGCTACCTCACTGGCCGATGCCGCGCCGGTCGCCTTGAGCCTGGTGAGCGCATCCAGCTCGTGGCGGGCCTGGTCGCGGTCGATCTGAGAACGGCTCAGGTCGGCCGATGCCGCCTGGCGCTCCTGCAGCGTCCCGTTATGGGTGGCTGAGTCCAGCGATGCCTGCGCGGCCTTGACGCCGCTCTCGGCGCTGGCCACGCGGGCCCGCGCCTGCACGTCGTCCAGTTGCAGCAGCAGCTTGCCCGCGGGGACCTGGTCGCCCTGCTGCACATAGATCGCCTTCACAGTGGAGGAGACAGGACTGTAGACCGGGTAGTTCGTCACCGGCTCCACGCGGCCATTGGTGCTGATGGTGTTGACCAGCTGTTGGCGGCTGACGCGCACCACGCGCACCGACAAGCGATCTCGCGTGAGCGAGCGCGTCACGAAGAACACGAGGACCGTGAGGACAGCCGCACCCAGCCAAAGCCAGAGCCGGCTCGATTGCTTTTTCTCTTCAGCCATTCACCTAACCATGGTCAGTATATAGGACTCAAAAACGCCTCCAAAGAATCAGAAAATTCCCATGTGAATGACCCAAATGCTTCACGGGCGGGGAGATGGGTGCGGCGAGTCCGGCTGCCTTTACAATGGCACTATGGCTCTTGAACCACGCTATACCGACGAACACGCCAAGGCCGGCCTGGCCTTCGCTTTTCCGGCCATCGAGACCTGGGAAAACCAGTTTCCAGGCTACGAGATTCTGATCGACGACCCGGAGCTGACCTCGGTCTGCCCCAAGACCGGGCTGCCGGACTTCGGCCTGTTGACCATCCGCTACATGCCGCGGGAGCGCTGCCTGGAACTGAAGTCGCTGAAGGAGTATCTGTTCTGCTACCGCAACCTGGGTATCTTCCAGGAGAACATCGTGAACCAGGTGCTGGAGGATGTGGTGAAGGCCTGCGATCCGGTGTGGGCAGAGATCAAGGGCGTGTTCCGGCCCCGCGGCGGCATCGGGACAACAGTGGTGGCGCGCTGGCCGCGACCGAGCGAGTAGGCGGCCAACCCCGAACCCGGTGGCCTTTTCCATTCATCCTTGGGGTACCCTCAACCGGATAGAATTCTTCGTGAGATCGGGGCCATCCGCCACTAGAGACCAACGCGAAGATGGTGGGAAACGAATGCAAGGAAACGCTTTTAAAGCGCCGCACCGCACCCTGTATGCCTTAGCCTTGGCGGCGGAAATCGGGCTCCTCTATTATGGCTTTAGCTTCCTCCTGCTCGGCTATATGTCGCAGAAAGACCGGTGGGTTGGCACCATGGTGTTTTTTCCTTTGGCTGCACTTGCCGCTGGGTGGGGTGGGTGGCTATCTATAAGAATTCTCCCCCCGGAGTGTCGTACTAAAACCAAAATTATTAAACAACACCTGTACTTGTCTTCTTTGGTGTTTGTTCAGTGACAATCTACCTTATCACTCGTGTTCTTCTTGGTGACATGTAGGCGGCCGGCCCCGGTCCCGGTGACCATTTCAACCAGGATGAAGGTGCGGGTGCGCGTGCCCCGGTCCCTTGCTTTTGGGGACCGGGGACCGTAGCTTTCTTTGAATCAGCTTGCCCACCTGCCCCACCGTGTAAACTCGCTCCATCGCACTCCCGTCCCGCCGAGGCCAAGTGTCCACACCAACCCTGACCACGCGCTCCCGCTTCACACCGGCCGCCATTACACTCACGCTGCTCATCGGCCTCAACCTGCTCAATTACATTGACCGCTATATCCTGCCCGGCGAGGTCACCCTCGTTCAGCGGGAGTTTCACTCGACAGACCAGCAGATGGGCCTGCTGACGACCGCGATGTTTGTCGTCTACATGCTGGCGGCGCCGCTGACGGGCTGGCTGGGTGACCACTTCCGGCGCAAGCCGCTCATCCTTGCCGGTGCCCTGCTGTGGAGCGTGGCCACGCTGGGCACGGCCTGGGTGCACGACTACCGCACACTGTTCATCCGCCATGCAATTGTAGGCGTGGGCGAGGCCACCTTCGGCATCTTTGCGCCGGCGGTTCTTGCAGATTTCTACCCGGAACGCGACCGCAACCGGATTCTTTCCATCTTTTATCTGGCCATTCCGGTAGGCGCTGCGCTGGGCTATACTGCGGGTGGAACCATCGGGTCGAACTGGGGCTGGCGTGCGCCCTTTTTTGTCTGCGCCATTCCGGGCCTGGTGATCGCGATGCTCTACGGGTGGCTGGGCCGGGAGCCGGAGCGTGGCGCAAGCGACCACGTGCCGCAGACGGCCGGCCGCGCCACGGTGCTGGGCTTGTTCACCAATCCCGCATTTTTGACTGGGACCTTCGGGTTGGCGATGCTTACATTTGCCATGGGCGGCATTTCCAACTGGATGCCGACCTTCCTGCACCGGTTTGCGGGCCTCTCGGTGGGCAACGCCGGCTTGGCGGTGGGCGCAATCACCGTGGTGGACGGCATTGCCGGAACTCTGGTGGGCGGCTGGATTGCCCAGCGCTGGCTGCGGACCAATGATCGCGCGCTCTATCTGCTCTCGTTCTGGAGCGTGGCGCTGACGCTGCCGTGCGGGGTGGTGGTCTTCTTCGGGCCCGGCTCGTGGGCCATTCCGGCGCTGCTGGTGACGGAGTTCTTTCTCTTCCTCAACACCGGCCCCTTGAACGCGGCGATTGTGAACTCTGTCTCCGCGCCGGTGCGGGCCACGGCCATCTCGTTCAACCTGTTCTGCATCCATGCGTTTGGCGACACGTTTTCGCCCACGATTATCGGCGCCATCTCCGATCGGTCGAACTTGCGGATCGGGCTGGGCGCAACGCTGATTTTCCTGGTCATCTCCGCGGCGATTCTCTGGTTCGGCGCGCGCTTTGCCCCGCCGCTGGACAATACGCCAGCGATGCCCGCTTGATGCGGTGAACACAGGCCGGATTGGCTCAACGGACGGGGCCAGCGGTTCGGCGATACTGGCAATATGGTTGCAGGGCACGTTGCGGCACAGGTGTTTGTCCTGCTCAGCTGGCTGCTGGCGCTGGGCTGGTTTTGGCAGGCGGTGGCCGCGCTGCGCGGCGTGCGCACGCTGCCCGACCTGACACGGATGGATGAAGTGTTACCCGTGCTGCCGGCGGGCGAGGGCCCAGACGAGGGTCCGGACCTGACCGTGATTGTTCCCGCCTGCAATGAAGAAGCGGCGATTGAGGCAACGCTGCGCTCGCTGCTGGCTTCGACCGGGCTGCGCCTCCAAATCATCGCCGTCGACGACCGCTCGACGGACCGCACCGGCGCCCTGATGGATGCCGTCGCCGCCGAGTCAGAGACCGCCGGCGGAGCACACAGACTACGCGTGATTCACAATCGCGAACTGCCCGCAGGCTGGCTGGGCAAGCCTCATGCCATGCATCTTGGAGTCGAGCAGGCAACGGCTCCGTGGCTGCTGTTCACCGACGGCGATGTAGTCTTTCATCCCCAGGCGCTGGAACTGGCCTTTCGCTACGCGCTCACGCAGAGGGCCGATCACGTGGTGCTCGGGTTGACGCTAACACTGGAGACGACAGGCGAGGCCGCCATGCTGGCCACCATGGGCGCGATCTCGCAATGGACGATTCGCCTGTGGAAGGTGGCCGACCCGCGTGCCCGGGATTTCTTTGGAGCAGGAGGCTTCAACCTGGTGCGCCGCGAGGTTTTCGAGCAGGTGGGCGGCTTTGCGGCGCTACGCATGGAGGTGTTGGAAGACCTGCGCCTGGGGTGGAAGATCAAGCGCGCCGGCTACGTGCAGCGCGTGGCGCTGGGGCATGGTCTGGCGCGCATTCGCTGGCTCAACGGCGCGCTGGGCGTGGTGCAACTGGTCGAAAAGAACGGATTCGCGCTCTACCGCTACCGACTCGGCCTGGCGCTGCTGGCTTGCCTTGGCCTTGCCGTGCAGGCAGTGTTACCGCTCGCGGCAATTGCCGCAGGAGGATGGGCTGCGATTGCCGGAGTACTTACGTATGTCTCGATTGGCCTGGTCTACGCTGCGAACCGGAGGATCTTCCAGGGTTCTGCCTGGCTGGCCGTATTCTTTGCGCCGGCAAGCGCGATTGTGCTCTTCGCCGTGTTGCGCTCGATCTTTCTTGCGCTGCAGCGCGGCGGGGTTGAATGGCGCGGGACACACTACCCGCTGGATGAGCTGCGCACAAATGCAGGGCGGGGATGGTGAGCGGTCACTTGGCCGGTCGGGTCTCCTGGTCGCGGGTGTTCATGAAGGAGCGGCCGGCGCCCTGCGGATGCAGGTTGGGGTCGTTGATGGGCGGGCGGCCCTGGTCGGCGCTGAACCCGTGGACCAGCCTGGGATTGGGCTTGAATTTGGGCGGCCCGCCGTAGAACTGGCGTGCGTGGCTCAACACCATGCCGGCGCGGCCGTGCATGGGCCGCACAATGCCCCGCACCTCGACGTCCATGTCGCGGTATCTACGCAACTCGCCCACCTCATCATGGTCTTCCCAAAGGCTGATGATGGTGAAGCGGCAAGCGTCGTCAGGGGTTTGCGGTGTGCAGACGTCCAGAAAGCGGGTCCCGTCGGGCAGTTGCACCACATCGTAGACATGAGCGGAAACGCAAACATCCTTGTTGATTAGTTTGGAAGCCTGGTCGGCGGGCACGCAGGCCTCCCGCGTGGCGCCCAGAGCAGAGACGGCCGCGGCCGTGAGTAGCAGGAGTAGCCAATGCGGCAGGCGCAGGCTCATAAAGTTCTCCAGAAGGCTGGGAAGATGCTAGCGCGAATTAAATGGGATGGGAAGGATGAAGATCGCTGTCTCGATCGGTTGCGGCGAACTCTTCGGGATGGGAGGCTCGGGTTTCGGCTTCCTGTAGTCTTATTTGTTGCTTCTCACCTGAGATTGATTGAGGCCAGACTCTCATGAAAGACTTCCACCTTCGCTCGTTGTTGCTGGTTGCCACGCTGACGACCGTCTTTGGCGCTGCCCCGCTCCGTGCGGCGCAGACTGGTTTCCTCAGGCATTACAAGGGAACGCCTTACCACGACAGCCGCTACCAGGGCGGCGCACAAGCGATTCCGGGCAAGGTGCTGTGCGCATATTACGACCTGGGCGGGGAGGGCGCGGCCTATCACGACTCGGACGCCAAGAACAACGGCAGCGGCGCGCTCAACCCGGCCAACGGAAGCTACTTGAATGAGTTCCGCATGAACGAGGGCGTGGACACGTCCTACACCAAATTGGGACTCGATCCGAAGATCGACGACACCCCCTACGATAAAGTCGTTCCGGCGACGAACCTGCTTTACGTGGGCTGGACTGTGCCGGGGGAGTGGTTCAATGTGACAGTCGAAGTGGCCAAGGCCGGGGATTACATTGTCGATCTGCTCTACACGTCGAACCGCGGCGGGAGCATTTCAATCGACGTGAACGGCGAGGCAGCTACGGGGCCGCTGACGATTGCGAGCACGTTCGACGCCGCAGACCCGATCGCATGGCGGCAATGGCACCACTGGAACGTTGCGCCGGGCATTGCAAAGCTCAGGCTTCCGAAGGGCAAGGTCGTGCTGACCGTGCACATTCTGACCGAAGGGCAAATGAACCTGGCGACGCTCGACTTCAGGAAGGTCAAGTAAGGCTGGTGGGCTTGCTCAGGCTTCGGCGCTGCGGAAGCAGCTACCTTGCGCCCACCAGTTCCTCGCTCTTTGCGCTTTGCCCGTAGTGGCTCACTACGTACTTGTCGAGAATCTCTTTGAACTCCGCAACAATCGTGTCGCCCTTCAGCGTAATCGAAAGTTTGCCGTCAATATAGACGGGGGCCTTGGGCTCTTCGAAGGTGCCCGGCAAACTAATGCCCAGATTCGCGTGTTTTGACTCGCCGGGGCCGTTGACCACACAGCCCATGACGGCGAGTTTCAGTTCTTCCACGCCGGGATAGCGCTTGCGCCACTCTGGCATTGAAGTGCGGAGATAGCTCTGGATCTGCTCGGCCAGCTCCTGGAAATAGGTGCTGGTGGTGCGGCCGCAGCCGGGGCAGCTGGTGACCTGAGGCATGAAGCTTCGGATGGAGAGCGACTGCAGAATCTGCTGCGCGGCCTGCACTTCTTCGGTGCGATCGCCGTTGGGCTTGGGCGTAAGCGAGACGCGGATGGTGTCTCCGATGCCGGCGAGCAAGAGCGGCGCAAGGCCGGCTGTCGAGGCGATCAGGCCCTTGGCGCCCATGCCCGCTTCGGTGAGGCCCAGGTGCAGGGCGTAATTGCAGCGGGCGGCAAGTGACGTGTAGACGTCGATGAGGTCGCGCACGCCACTCACTTTGGCAGAGAGGATGATCTGGTCGGACCGCAGGCCGTAGCGCTCGGCAGCCTTGGCGGATTCAAGCGCGCTCACCACCATGGCTTCCATCATCACTTCGCGCGCTGGCAGCGGATTGGCGAGCTTCGAGTTTGCGTCCATCATGCGCGTGAGCAGCGCCTGGTCCAGCGAGCCCCAGTTCACGCCGATGCGCACCGGCTTCTGGTTCTCGGCCGCAACCTCGACCATCACCTGAAAGTTGTCGTTGTCCTTTTTCCCAATCGACGCGTTGCCGGGATTGATGCGGTACTTGGCCAGCGTGCGCGCCGCGGCGGGAAACTTCTTGAGCAGCAGGTGGCCGTTGTAGTGGAAGTCGCCGACGATGGGGACGCGAAGGCCGCGCTTGTCGAGACCTTCAACAATGTACGGCACGGCGGCAGCGGCTTCCTCGTTGTTCACTGTGACGCGAACAATCTCTGAGCCGGCCAGAGCCAGGGCCGCGACCTGCTCGATCGTGCTGGGAATGTCCGCCGTGTCAGTGTTGGTCATGGACTGGACGACGACCGGGACCTCCCAGCCGACGCGCACGTTTCCGATCTTGACCGTAGGTGTTTTCCTGCGCTGAATCTCTGCCATGCTTCTAGTTTACCCGGTGTTAGGCTTCGATGGAAACCGCACGTTTAGGATCTGGTTGAGGCTTGTGGTCTCCCACCCTTCCGGTCGCCGCGGCGACCGCGGAAAGGATGGGAAACCGATCTGCAATTGACCAGTGAAGGTTCACCTTCGATTATTGATTGGAGTGAAAGGAAATGCGGTACTCTGGGTCGAAGACGACCAGGGCGAGACACTTGGAGGGCGGTTATGAGCGAAGGTATCGGAGTGGCAGATCGAGCGCAAATACTGGCCTCCCAGGGGGCTGGCCCGTCCCTGCTGCTGTACGGCGTGCGCAAGGCGTTTTCTGACGTGCAGGCGGTCGACGGGCTGGACCTGGAAGTGGCGCGCGGCGAGTGCTTTGGACTGCTGGGGCCGAACGGAGCAGGGAAGACGACCACCATCGAGATTTGTGAAGGACTGACGGCGCCCCACGAGGGAACGGTGGAACTGCTGGGTCTAAACTGGCGCACCGGTGGCGATCAACTGCGGCAGCGAATCGGGATTCAACTGCAGGAGACGCAGTTTCCTGACAAGCTCACCGTGGAAGAGACGCTGCGCATGTTTCGCAGTTTTTTCAAGCGCGGTATCTCCGTGGACGAGTCGATCCGCACGGCGCAGCTCGAAGAGAAGCGCAGTTCGCGCGTGGGCGGGCTCTCCGGCGGGCAAAAGCAGCGGCTCGCCATGGCCTGCGCGTTGGTGGGTGACCCGGAGCTGCTGTTTTTGGATGAGCCGACGACCGGGCTCGATCCCCAGGCGCGGCGCCATTTGTGGGACCTGGTGGATGGATTGAAGCAGGCGGGGCGCACGATAATTTTGACGACGCACTATATGGATGAGGCCGAGCGGCTGTGTGACCGCGTGGCCATTATGGATCATGGAAAGGTGATTGCGCTGGGGACACCGCAGCAGCTGATCGGCACCATCGGCGGCGAAGACATTGTGGAGTTTGCCGTGAGCGGTGGCGATGCGCGCGCGCACGGCGTGGTGGATGCGGCGCTGCTGACAGCAATTCCAGGCGTGCAGTCGCACCGCGTGGATGCGGGGCTGCACCAGCTCTCGGTGAGCGAACTGCATTTGGCGGTACCGCGGATTTTTGCCGCGCTTAACGAGCAGGGATTGCATCTGAGCGAATTTCGCACGCACTCGGCAACGCTGGAGGATGTGTTTGTCCGCCTGACGGGAAGGAATCTGCGCGATGAGTAGCCTGGAAACATGCAGTCTTTATCAACTCACGATGGTGCGGTTCCGGCTGTTTTTGCGCGAGCCGGAGGCGATCTTCTGGATTTTCTTCTTTCCCATTCTGCTGGCGGTGGGCCTGGGCATCGCCTTTCGCAACCGCCCCGCGGATGTCTTGCAAGTGGGCGCGACAACCGCGCAACTGACGCAGGCTCTGGCTGCGGACAAAGGCCTCACGGCAACAACGTTTGACGAGCCAGCCGGCACCCATGTGCTGGCCACGGGACAGATTCTGCTGCTGGCTATTCAGCGCGCCAATGGCGTGGCCTACAAATACGACGACACCAATCCGGATGCGCGCACGGCGCGACTACTAGCGGACCGCGCGATTCAAGCCTCTGCCGGGCGGCACGATGCTGTGCAGGCCGCCAACGATCTGGTGCACGAAACCGGCTCGCGCTACATCGACTTTGTGGTGCCGGGCCTGCTGGGCATGAATCTGATGGGATCGGCCATGTGGGGCCTCGGATTTGCCATTGTGGAAGCGCGGCAGAAGAAACTGCTCAAGCGGCTGGTGGCCTCGCCCATGCCGAAGTGGCAGTACCTGGCGTCCTTTCTGTTGTCGCGACTGGCGATGCTGATTATCGAGGTTGCGGCGTTTCTTGGATTCGCGCGCTTGGCATTTGGCGTGCCGTTTCGCGGATCGTTGATGCAACTCTGCGTGCTTTGCCTGCTCACATCGCTGGCGTTTTCAGCGCTGGGACTGTTGGTGTCGTCGCGCGCCAGAACCATGGAAGCCGCGTCAGGGTTGATGAATCTGGTGATGCTTCCGATGTGGATTCTGTCTGGCGTGTTCTTTTCGGCCACGCGGTTTCCGGCGGCGATCCAGCCGCTGGTGCGTGCGCTCCCGCTCACTGCGGCCATCGATGCCATGCGCGGCAACATGCTGCAAGGGATGAACCTGGGACAGATGATGGCGCAGGTGGGCATCTTGGCAGCATGGTTTGTTGTGCCGTTTGCCGTGTCTCTGCGCATCTTCAAATGGAAATAGCCGACTCACCAGGTTAGTTAGCGGGTCGATAACTTCCTACCAAGCTCCACGGCGGTTCAATCGAGAGCCTTGTGGAAACGCAGAATGGCGATAGTTAGCAGGCTAACTCCAAGCGCGGCCATGGCTGCCATCTGCGGCCAGAGGATCTCCATGCCCGCACCCTTCAGGTAACTGCCGCGCAGCACAATCAGGAAGTAGCGGAGCGGCACCAGGTAAGTGAGGTATTGCATCCACTGCGGCATGGTGCTGATAGGGAAGCCGAAGCCTGAGAACGCGATGGCGGGCATGATGAAGAAGAAGGCGGTAACCATGGCCTGCTGCTGCGTAGACGAGACGGTGGAGATAAGAAGCCCCACGCCCAGCATGGAGATGATAAAGAGAATGGAGCCTGTGAACAGGACATAGACATGGCCGCGGAATGGGACTTGGAACCAAAGCGTGCCGACGATGGCGATGAGCGAGACGTCAAAGAGGCCGACAAGAAAAAAGGGAAGTGTTTTGCCAAGGATAAACTCTGCGGGGCGGATGGGGGTGACCATGATCTGCTCGAGTGTGCCGATCTCGCGCTCGCGCACCACGGCGAATGCTGTGAGAGTTACCACTAACACAAGTGTCAGGCTGCCAATAACTCCGGGAACAAAGAACCAGCGGCTGCTGAGTCCGGAGTTATACCACGGACGCGGTTCCAATTGAACCGATGGGACGGCGTCAACTAACTCAGGCGCGATGCGGCCGATGCGGTCCTGCTGATAAGTCCGCGCATAGCCAAGCGCGATTTGCGAGATGTAACCGGAGGCAATGAGCGCGGTGTTGGAGTTGGTGGCGTCGACAATGACTTGCAGTGGTGCAGTCTGGCCGCTGCGGAGTTTACGTGCGAAACCGGCGTCAATCTCCAGGCCGATGGTGGCTTTGCCTTGGTCGATGAGATTGCCAAGTTCGCGCGAATTCGCAAGTTGACGTTGTACATCGAAGTAAGGGCTGGACGAAAAGAGCGAGAGCAGGTCGCGGCTCTCCTGGCTGTGATCGAGGTCGAGGATCACCGTGGGGACGTGGCGGATTTCGTAGGTTGCCGCGTAGCCGAAGACGAGCATCTGGATGATAGGCGGACCAATGAGAATGAAGCGCGTCCGCTTGTCACGGAAAACCTGGATGAACTCCTTGATCAACATCTGTTTCAAGCGGCCGAACATAGTTCTCCTTTACGTCAACCTCTTGTGAAATGCGCGGGTGGCGAGCACGGCCAGGACGAGGGCGAACACGGCCAGTGGGATCAGATCGGCGGAGAGCATGGCTGTGGGCGTGCCTTTGAGAAAAATCTTCTTCAGCACGGAGACGTAATAGCGTGCGGGGAGAATGCGTGTGATCCATTGCAAGGCAACGGGCATTTGTTCGATGGCGAAGAGAAATCCAGAGAGCAGAAAGGCTGGAAGAAACGTAATGAGCAGCGCGATCTGGCTCGCGGCGAACTGATTCTTGGCAAGCACGGAGATGAAGAAGCCGAGCGACAACACAACAACCATGAAGAGCGCGGAACTGATGAGCAGGGTGAGAAAGGAGCCGCGGAACGGCACGTGGAACCAGTCGATCGCGATGACGGCACAGACAACAACGTCGAACATGCCGAGTACGAAATAAGGCGTGAGCTTGCCGAGCATGATCTCCATGGCACTGATGGGCGTTGAGATCAGCTGCTCCATGGTGCCGCGTTCCCACTCGCGCGCGATAGTGAGCGAGGTTAGGAATGCGCCGATGACCGACATAACCAGGGCCAGCACGCCGGGTATGATGAACGCGCTGCTTTCAAGGTCTTCGTTGTACCAGGTTCGGGTTTCTACGCTCACGGGAGCAGGTTGGAGCCGCTGGCCGCGCCGGCTCAGCCACGTGGTTTGCACTTCAGAGGAGTAGCCCTGCACCACGGCTTGCGTGTAACCGATGAGCACGTTGGCGGTGTTGTCGTCGGTAGCATCGATGATGGCCTGGACCTGCGCGGGTCCGCCTTCGCCGAGCCGTTGCGAGAAGTTCCAGGGAATGACGATGGCCATTTTGGCGCTGCCGTCGTCCAGAGCGCGGGTTATGGTCGCGTAGTCGCTCACCGAGGGCACGATGTGGAAGTAGCCACTGGCTTGAAAATGCTTGAGCAGATCCTGACTTTGCTGGGTGCCGTCCTGGTCGTAGACGTAAACAGGCAGGCCCTTGAGATCGAGATTGACGCCGTAGCCGAAGAGCAGCATGAGCGCGACCGGCATGAGGACAACGATGGTGAGGCTGCGCGAGTCTCGGATAATCTGGATGATTTCCTTTTTTGCGACGGCCAGCAGGCGATTGAGATTCATGGCTTCGCCTCCGCTGCTTGATCGCGCTCGCTGGTGACCGAGACGAAGACGTCTTCAAGCGTGGGGCGAATCTTCTCAATGCTCTTGACGGTGATGGAGCGGCCCTGAAGATAGGCCTGAATTTGCGGAATCGCGGCTGCTGCATCGAGAACCACGAGGTGCAGCGCGTTGCCGAATACGGCGGCATCGAGCACGCCGGGGGCCGACTGGAGTGCTTCAACCGCAGGGCCGAGTGGCACACACTCGACGAGGAGCAGTTCGCCGTTCATCGAGTTTCGCTTCAACTCGGAGGGTGTGCCAAGCGCAACCATCTTGCCGCGAAAGATGAGCGCCAGCCGGTTGCAATATTCGGCTTCTTCCATGTAATGGGTGGTGACGAAGACAGTGACGCCTTCTTCCGCCATGCGGTGAATGAGGTCCCAGAACTGGCGCCGGGAGATGGGGTCGACACCGGAGGTGGGCTCGTCGAGAAAGAGGATGGGCGGTTTGTGCAACACGGCGCAACCCAGCGCCAGGCGCTGCTTCCAGCCGCCAGGGAGTGTGCCGGTGATGAGATTTTCCTGCCCCTTGAGGTTGGCCATCTCCAGCGCCCAGTCGATGCGCTGCTTGAGGACATTCGAGGGGACACTGTACAGACCGGCGAAGAGGCGCAGGTTCTCGATGACCTTGAGATCGTTGTAGAGAGAAAATTTCTGTGACATGTAACCGATGTTCTGACGGACCTGCTCGGGCTGGTGGCCCACGTCGAAGCCGGCAACGGTGGCGCGCCCGGACGTTGGCTTCAACAGGCCGCAGAGCATACGGATGGTGGTGGATTTGCCTGCGCCGTTGGGACCAAGGAAGCCGAAGACTTCGCCTTTTGAAATGGTGAGATTCAGCCGATCGACGGCGACAAAGCTGCCGAACTGCTTGCGCAGATTCTCTACCACGACTGAGAAATCCTGTTCAGGCATGGGCAGCGCCTCTGCTGGTGACCGCATCGACGAAGAGATCTTCGATGGAGGGCGCGACCTGCTGGATGGCGTCGAAGGATACGTGCGCATTGGTCAAGAGAGCTTTGAATTCAGGAATGCGGCGCGCTGCATCGTCTACGACAACATGCAGGCCGTCGCCGGTGAGTACGAGGCTGGAGATTCCATCGGCGTGCTCGAGTTGTGTGCGCAAGGTGCGCGGCTCAGGGCCGGTGACCGACAAAACGCCTTTGCCCATGCGGTTCTTGAGGTTGGCAGGAGTGTCACAGAAGAGCAGCTTGCCCTGATGCAGCAGGGCGACGCGATGACAGCGCTCGGCTTCATCGAGGTACGCGGTGGAGGTGAGAATGGCGACGCCTTCGGCGATCAGCTCGTAGAGGATGCGCCAGAAATCGCGGCGCGAAATGGGATCGACGCCGGTGGTTGGCTCATCAAGAAGAATGACGCGGGGCCGGTGAATGAGCGCACAGACCAGGCCTAGCTTCTGCTTCATGCCGCCGGAGAGCTTGCCGGCCATGCGCTTGCGAAACTCGGCCATGCCCGCGGCTGCAAGCAACTGCGAGGAGCGTTGCTCGCGCTCGGCGCGCTTGACGCCAAACAGGTCGGCATAGAAGCGGATGTTTTCATCGACGGTCAAGTCTTCATAGAGGCCGAAGCGTTGCGGCATGTAACTGAGGGCGTGCTTGGCGCCCTCCGGATCGCGGACCACATCGTAGCCGGCGACGGTGGCGTTACCCGCGTCTGGCGGCATGATACCGGCGAGCATGCGCAGCGTGGTTGTTTTGCCCGCGCCGTCGGGACCGACCAGGCCAAAGATTTCTCCGGCGCATACTTCGAAGCTGAGCGCTTCGACGGCGCGCACGCCGGGAAATCTCTTGGTCAATCCATCAGCTACGATGGCGGGTTGGGGCTGATCTGTCATCGTTTCACTGGCTGTGCGGGCGAAGGCTGCGATTCCGGCTGCGCGGTGGCCAATGCGATGTGAGCATCGGCAGGCATGCCGGGCTTGAGCTCGTGATTGGGGTTGTCGATGTCGATCTTGATGCGATAAACGAGCGTGACGCGCTCTTGATAGGTCTGCACGCTCTTGGGTGTGAACTCGGCGTCGGAGGCGATGAAGGAGATGCGGCCGTGGTATTGCTTGCCAGGATAAGTATCTGTGGTGATGGTCGCGTCCTGGCCCCAGTGGATGCGGCCGAGGTCGTTTTCGGCGATATAGGCGCGCAGCCAGATGCGATCGAGGTCGGCGATGGTGACGACGGGTGTTCCCGGCGCAACCACTTCGCCGAGCTCAGCCTGGCGCACGGTGATGACGCCAGTTGATGGAGCACGCAAGGTTGCGTAGTCGAGGTTGACGCGAGACAGGCCGAGGTTGGCGCCTGCTTCCTTGAGGTTGGCTTGGGCGATGGCAATGTCTTCCTGGCGGCTGCCTTCGGCGGCTTCACTATAGCGCTGCTGCGCGGCTTTGAACGCAGCATTGGCGCGCTTGAGCGCGGTGGCGGCCAGGTCGCAGTCCTGCGCGGAGACCTCGTCTCTTGCGAACAGGCGCTGCATGCGGTCGTTGTCGAGCGTCTTCTGATCGAGGTCGGCCTGGGCGTCGATCACAGTTTGCTGGGTTGCCTTCAACTCCTGATGGCGGGTGCCGGCGAGGGTGAGTGCGAGATTGGATTCGCGCACGCGGACGGTGTCTTCCTCGATGCGGACCTTTTGCCGCAGATCGGCGTCTTCCATGCGCGCCAATAGTGCGCCCTGCTGGATCGGCTGGCCCTCTTCGATGGGTAGATCGATGATGCGGCCGGGAACCTTGAAGCCGACCAGACTTTCATGGGCTTCGATGTTGCCGGAGAGCGTGAGCTGGTTCTGCGGCGCAGGCTTCTTGGCGAAGCGGGGATACAAATAGATGCCGGCGGCGATGGCTGCGGCGAGAAGAATCAGAATCGGGATCAGTCGTTTCATGGCTTCAAACCTCGTGTGCGGAAATCGAAATCAAGAGCCGGATGAGAATGCGGCCTAGGGATTTCCCGCGAACTGCTGCATGTTTTTCTCCGTATCGCCTTGGGCGCGAGCGAGGGCAAATTTCGCGTCCACGTGGCTGCTGACGGCGAGGATGTAGTTGTCTTCCGCGCGGGCAAGCTCGTCCTGGGCGGTAACCACTTCGACGTTGTTGGCGGCGCCGGATTGGAAGCGGTCCTGGGCGAGTTCGAGTTCGCGACGGGCCAGGACCTGACCTTCTTCGGCAACCGTGACTTGCTGAGCGGCGGAGTCGAGGTTGAGCAGAGCTTCGCGGATGTCTTCGTCGATGCCGCGGCGCAGATCGGCGATCTGGTCGTCGATGCGCTTGAGGCGGCTGGCCAGCTCTGCGGCTTCTCCCTCGCGGTCGCGGTCGAAGACGGTGAAGTCGATCTGGCCCTGGATCAGGCCTGTAGCCTGCACATCGCCAATGCTGCGGCCGATGCCGCCGAAGTTGCCGCTGATGCTGAGCTTGGGATAGGAGCGGGCGCGGTTGGCGCGCTGCTGCTCGACCAGTTCCTGGCGTTGCGCGGCGAGCGACAAGTAGTCGGCGCGGGCAGCCAGCGCGGAAGGCACAAGGGGCTCGGAGTCAGACTGGCTGCCGGGGCGATAAACAAGTGGCTCGGCCAGCTCGATAGGTGTGCCGGGATCGAGTCCCAGGTTGCGCGCCAGAGTGAGCAGCGCCTGCTTGCATTGGTTGCTGGCGATCAGCAGCGCCTGCTTGTCGTTGGCCAGTTGCACTTGGGCGCGGAGTACGTCAACGCCGGTGGCAGTGCCCGCGTCGTGCTTGTCTTTGGCCAGTTGCAGGAGCGTTGTCGAGTCCGTAACGCGCGACTGCGCGGCTGCGGAGCGGGCGGCGGCTGACTGGGCGTTGAGGTAGAGCCCGGCGATCACGCGGACGATGAGATCGCGCGCGTCTTGGAGGTCGAGCTTGCCGGAGTCGACGGCGCGCTCGCTGGCCTTCAGGTTGTGGTAGGTTTCCAGGTCGACAACGTTCTGCTGCGCGTAGACGCGGAAGTCGTAGTTGGAGAACGGGCCCACCACGCTGGGGACGCCGGGCAGAGAAAGCCCGAATGCACGCAGGTTCCGATTTTGCGCGTTGGCGTAGCTTTGCACACTCACTCGCGGCAGAAACGCCGAGGACTGGCGGCGCGTGCGCGTGGCTTCAGCTTCGTCTACTCGCGTTGCGCCGGCCAGAACACTGAGGTTGACCTGGAGAGCTCTTTGAATGGCCTCTTGGAGTGCGATGCGCAGAGGAGGGGATTGCTGAGCCTGGACGGGCGAAGCGGCCGCCGGACCCAGGAGCGCCACTGCCAGGGATAAAACAGCGGATTTGAGGAAACTCATTCTCATGGCTTTTGCTCTTGACCGGAGAGCGCGACGGCTCTCCAGAAATGTTGAAAGCTGTCTTCGATCCATGCGTCCAGCGGAGGGGTCTCATGGAGGGACCAAAACAGGACGGTTCCCATAAACGCCTGGAGCACCTGGATGGCAACGCTCTCCTGATTCAGGCGCGGATCGATCTCCCCGCGCTGCTGGCCTGCAGCTACGATGCCGGCGATGATTCGGCGGCCCTCTTTCATGTTGTGTTCAATCAGGCGGCGCACGCTCTCGCTGGCCAGAAAGCAGGAGATGAGGGCACGGGCCAGGTCGGGACTGCGGCCCGGCTCCTCGGCGGCGCGATGAAACAGGTGGCGGAGCGCAGATTGAATGGTCTGTTGGCCGTTTTGGGTCAAGCAGGCGGCTTCGCGGACCTTGCCGAGTTGAATCTCGGCCATCACGCCGAGGACGTGTTCCTTGCTCTCGAAGTAGTTGAAAAATGTGCCTTTACCCACGTCGGCGGCTTGCGTGATGTCTTCCACAGTGACGTTGGGAAAGCCGCGTTGGGCAAACAGCTGGAGAGCACAACGGAACAGGCGCAAGCGGGTCTCGGCGGCGCGGCGCTGGCGGCGATCCATACCGCGTAGGTGAGGCAGATTTTCGGTGGAGGGGGCTTCCGCAGGCGAGGACGTCCTGAGATTATGACTGTTATTCATAAATGACCAACAGTCATATTAAGACGCCACGAGGAGATATTGTCAAGAGCGAAAATGAAACCACTCACTCTCTTCAGCAGATCGGGGTGATGATGGAGGCGAGAAGCGGACATTTAACATTCGTCGTGTTTCAATTATGTTCGCCCGCCTTTGTTACTTTTTTGGCTCAATATGGCGAGACGAAGGGTTGGACTCGGGCTGTTTTTGTCAACGAATAGGCTACGGTAAAGATTGTGTAATCAATATTCATACCCTCAGAACCCCTGATAAGAAATGGATAGGCAGGGAAAATCTTGCAGGGGGCGCCAGGCTGTTGTTTGGTCAACATGGTTACTAAAAATGACCATAAAGTGCCATCGTTCAAACTTATGTAATGGATATACTCTCCCTACAGCAGCAATGCGCCGCGACGCCCCGAGACCGTGGAAGGCTTTCTTCTGGTCAAAAGCGACGCGCAAGTCGATATGGAAGTAGCAAGAACAACAAGTATGGAAGGTCACATGACTCTACAGGTCAACCGCAATCAGCCCCGAACGGCCAATGCCGGCAAACTACGCGACACTCTGTCTGACGAAACCGGTACGCAGAGCATGCCTCTGCTGCGCCGGGGTGCACGGCTGGCGCTGGCCGCCCTGCTGTTCATGGCCGCTGGGGCGCAGGCGCAGCTGATTTTCCATACCCCTCAAGCCGTCAACACCACTTCGGGCGCTGTGTCGGTGACGGTAACGTCGGTGGCGGCGGGCTCGGTGACCCATGTTGACGTATTGACGCTGGGGCAGACCGGGCTGGACTTTGCCGCGGTGAGCGGCGGCTCAACCTGTTCGGCAAAGGTCTTCTCAGGCGCAAACCAGACCTGCACACAATCGGTTACGTTCACGCCGGGCTATCCCGGTCTGCGCGTGGGCGCGGTGGTGCTGATGGGCGGCAACACAGTGCTGGGCACGGCGAATCTCTCCGGCGTGGGCCAGGGTGGATTGGCGGTTCTGACACCCGGTAACTGGATTGAAATTGCCGGCATCCTTAAACATGCGGGTGGACCGAAGAATGGAATTCCGGCCACCACCGCGTTCTTGCAGGAACCCTCGAGTATCGCTCTCGATGGAGCCGGCAATTTGTACATTGCCGACAGCAAAAACAATCAGATCCGCATGATTTGCGCGGGAGTCAATAGCCAGACAATCGCCGGAGTTACCGGCTGCACTGCGGCCGGCATTATCGTGGAAGTAGCAGGCACCAACGTGCCGGCGTTCGGCCTGGCGCTGAACTATCCCACTGGGGTTGCGTTGGACGGCGCAGGCAACCTATATATTGCCGACAAGCAGAGTAACGTCATTCGAGAGATCACCGCGGCCACCGGGACCATCGCCACAGTGGCCGGTAACGGTTACATCAATCCGGGTACGGGAGCCGGCGGCTTCTCGGGCGATAACGGGCAGGCGACACTGGCTGAGCTGAACTTTCCGCAGGGCGTGACCGTTGACGTCAGCGGAAACCTGTTCATTGCCGACAGCAACAACAATCGCATCCGCAGGGTAGACGCTTTGACTGGCGTCATCACCACGGCAGTGGGTATCGGGACCGCCGGCGCCACCGGCGACAATGGGCTGGCAACTGCTGCCGAACTGAACCAGCCCTTTACGGTTGCCTTTGACACCGGTGGCAACATGTACATTCCGGACTCGGGCAGCAACAAGATTCGCGAGGTTGCAGCGGTCGGTGGACTCATCACGCCGGCCAGCGTCATCACTACTGCGGTGGGAACCGGGGGTAAGGCCGATCAATGCGCGAACGGACCGACGAGCGGCGCGGGTCTGTCGACGCCTTCGGGCGTCGCTTTGGACGCCGCCGGCAATATCTATATCTCCGATCCCGGCAACCTGTGCGTTCGCAAGACGAATGCTGTGAGCGGCCTGATCAACACGCTTTCCATAACCAACATCTTCTACATCGATGCCAACGGTGTGGCCGGAGGATCGCAGGTCTTTGCACCGCAGGGCCTCTTTGTTGACGGGGCCGGCAATGTTTACTTTGCCGACCATTACTTCATGCTGGTCGACGAGATTCAAAGCAACAAGTCAGCTCTGGACTTTGTCTCCACACCCGTTCGGCAGGGGTCTCAATCAGCCCCGCAGTCGCAGATCGTGGAAAACGATGGCAACGCCTCGCTGGACCTGAGCGCCCTGACCCCAGATGCGAATTCCGCGGTGGATCCGGCGAACCCGCCCACCACCTGTTCCGCGCCTGGGTTTGCCCTGGCCACCGATGTCGATTGCACGGTTGGCGTTATCTTTGCGCCTTCGGTCGCGGGCAATCCGCTGTACGCCAACATCGACGTGACGAACAGCACCATCAACAACCCGTTGGATATCGAATTAATCGGGAACGCAACCGCAGTGACGACTACGACGATCTCCGTAGTTTCCAATCCCAATCCTTCGCAATTCGGAACCAATGTTACGTTCACAGCGACAGTGGATACAGGCTCGGGGACGGGCAATCTTACGGGCAGCGTCGATTTCTACGATGGCGCCACGCCGATTGGCAGCGGCCCGGTCGGCGCATCCACCACAACGGGCAACACCACCAGCGCACAGGTGGTACTTATCCTCAACACTCTCGCAGTTGGAACGCACCCGATTACGGTGACGTACAACAACAAGAATGACCCGACGCACACGACCAGCACCTCCGCGCCGCCGCTGCCTCAGGATGTGTACGAGGACTCGAAGGTCACGCTCAAAGCCGTGCCTGCCAGCCCCTCTCCGGTGGGGACGAACGTCACCTTCACGGCCACGGTCACGGTTCCGGATGGCGGCACCTACCCGCTGGATGGGACGGTGACCTTCACCGACAGCCTGGCAACCTTCTCCAACAACACCGTGACCCTGACCGGTGGGGTGGCCACCTATACAGCCACTAACCTGGTGCAGGGCGTGAACGTGATCACGGCCACATACTCTCCGGTCTCTACTGCCCAGATTACCGGCAGCTCGGCCGCACTCAACCAGGATGTGGTTTCGGCGTCAGGTGTGACGGTCGCTTCGTCTCCCAACCCGTCTATCTACGGAACGCCGGTGACCTTCACGGTGACGGTGCCGAACGTGGGTACGACCCCGGCCACGGGCACGGTCAATATTGCAATCGTTCCGCAGGGGCAAGCCACGCCGGTGTACAACCTGACGGCAACCCTTGCCGGAAGTCCTGGCGCAGGCACGGCGAACATCTCCACGCTGCCGGTGGGCACCTATACGGCCACGGCGAACTACCTGGGCGATAAGAATTACGGCGCCAGCGCGGGTACCCTGGCGATTCCGCAAGCGGTCAACCAGGTGCAGACCACGACAGCGCTGAAAGCCAAGCCCAACCCAGGGCTCGCCGGATCCCCCGTCGCTATTACGGCGACGGTGACGCCCGCCCAGGGCACCGTGACGCCGACCGGCACAGTGACCTTTACGGCCACCCTGAACGGGGTGAACGTTCCACTGACTGGCGCTGCAAACGTGGCCATGGCCAACGGGTCGGCAACCATCGGCCCATCGCTTGGACCGGGCACATACATCATTACCGCCGCGTACTCCGGAGACACGGATGACTCCGCGGGTACTCCTGCGACGTATTCGCTGGCAATCAGCCAGGCCACCACGGTGACTACGGTTACTGCAGCGCCGAGTCCTGCGGTGGTGGGTGCGACCATCACCTTCACTGCAACGGTGACAACAACCCCAGCTGGCGGAACGCCGACCGGAACGGTGACCTTCTCCGCTGCCGGCCCAGGCGGAACCATTGCATTGGGCCCAGGCACGCTAGCTGCCGGTAGCGCCACGGTGACCTCTTCCACACTCACCGGAGGCACCTACACCATTACCGCGTCGTATGGCGGCGATACAAATAACGCGCCAAGCTCCGGGACAACCAGCGAAACAGTTGGGCTGATTCCCACAACAACGGATCTGAGTTCGGCAACGGTGAATGGCTCGAGTGTTCTGGTGGCCATTGTTCAGAACAGCGGACTCAGCGGCCCCACGCCGACCGGGACCGTGACCTTCACCAGCGGGGCAACGACTATTGGAAGCGCTACCTTGGATGCGAGCGGAGTTGCTACGCTGACTCCGAATCTGGCGGCGGGCACGTACACAATCGTGGCCGCATACGGCGGAGACTCCGGTCACACCCCGTCGACCTCAACCTCGATCACGATCACTATTACCACCAGCGGGTCGACCTCCAACTTCACACTGACGGTGAACCCCTCCACGGTAACCGTGAAGACGACACAGAATGCTACGTTGACGGTGACGCTGACTTCGATCAACGGATTTGTCGACACCATTGGACTGGGGTGCGTCTCTCTTCCGCCGGCAGTTAACTGCCAGTTCGCAAGCAACAATGTATCTCTTGCCGGGAACGGAACGGCGAAGGTGCAACTCACCATCGACACGAATAATCCGCTAGGCGGCGGCGCGGCGGCCATGAACAGGCAACCCGGGAAAACGGGTGCGAATTTGGCCGGCTTGTTCCTGCCCTTCAGCCTCTTGCTCGGCTGCATTCTCTGGCGGTTCCGCACACGTCACGCGAAACTGCTGAGCATGGTGCTGGTTCTCATCCTGGGCGGCGTGGCCATGCTGGCCACCGGATGCGGCGGGTTCACACAGAGCAGCGCCTCGGCTGGCACGTACACCATTCAGGTGGTGGGTGTGGGCGAAAACAGCAATGTGACGGCATACCAAAACATCACGCTGACCGTTACCAATTAGGGATGCCGCAGGAGAGAGATGACAAGCGCCTTTCATTCATACAAATCGGTTGCCGGGGAGCAGGGAATCCTGCCCGGTAGCCGCGCGGTTTTCGCAGCCGGTTTCTCAGTCCTGATTGTGCTGGTTTGCCTTGCTGGCACGCGTCCTGCGTTGGCTCAGGTGAAGCCGTCTGGCGATGCCGGCGGGTTCACGGTCTCTGCCGGCGCCACGGCCTCAGGCTATGAAGTGCAGTATGGCGAGCAAAAGCTGCTTGGAGTTGCGGCCATTGTCGACGTGGACACGCGGCGCCGCATCGGCCTGGAAGCGGAGGGCCGCTGGCTGCTGTTTCACCAGACCAACGACCTTCACGTGACCACCTATGCTGCAGGACCGCGCTATCACTTCACGCACGGAAAATTCCAGTTCTATGGCAAGGGCCTGGTCGGCATTGGCCAGTTCAATTTTCCTTATAATTACGCAACCGGAACGTACCTGCTGATTGCGCCGGGAGGCGGTGTCGACTACCGCTGGAACCGCAAGCTCACACTCCGGCTGGCCGATGTCGAGTATCAATTTTGGCCGCAGTTCACTTATGGCGCCATGACCTCCACGGGCGTAAGCGTGGGTGTGCGTTACAACATCTTCTGAAGGCGAGCGCGCGGCACAGGGAATGAAGCTTATTTCCGCCAGGGTTGCTGCTCGCCGGAGTCGCCCCAACTCTCGATCGGTTTCTGCAAGCCGTCTTTGATCCAGAGAAAACGGCCGCTCACCTCCGCGCCAGCTTCGCTTACCAATTCAGCAACCGCGTCGGCAGCTTTCTCCGGATCGTCGCCGCCGGTCTCCTCCACCCAGTTCGCCCATAGGGTGTAGGGGTCAGCAGGACTTCCCAGTCGCTCGGCAGCTGCCTTGATGTCGGCCCACATATCCGTCTTCACATCGCCGGGATGAATCACGTTGGCGGTAACTCCGGTACCCCTCAACTCCGACGCCAGGTGGCGGGTGAACTGGTTGAGCGCCACTTTGCTGGTGCCGTAGGCGCTGTTGAGCGGCCCCGGCGTGTGCAGAGCCGCCGCGGACGTCACGTTGACAATGCGGCCCCAGCCACGGTCGATCATGCCGCCGACAAAGGCGCGGCAGGTCAGGTACGGTGCGATGGTGTTAATGAGGATGGTGTCGATCCATGCGGCGGGATCGCTATCCTTCACGAGTTCGATAGGGCCGAAGACGCCCGCTGCGTTCACGAGAATGGATGGGGGGCCGAGAGTCTTCTCGATCAGCCGTCTCGCGTGCTCGACCGACAGCGGCTCCTTCAGATCGACGGGCACAACCAGGGAGCGCGGTGCACCGGCGGGCATCTGCTGTTGCGTCGCCAGAAGGGCAGCTTCGCTGCGCGCCAGCAGCGCCACGCTTGCGCCTTGACCCGCCAGCCGCCATGCGACACGCTGGCCTACGCCGCGGCTGGCGCCAGTCACGACCGCAACTCTTCCCTCTGGTTTGCCCATGGGCAAGCCTCTCTCGGCTTTGATCGAAGAAGCCTTGTGCGCGAACCTGCACACATCTTAGCGCAGCAGGAATGGGCACAGTCTTCCAGGCGCTGCTGCTGCACGAACTTGAACAGCGGAACGTGGAACTGAAGCTTCCCAGGGGCATGGGAAACTGGAAAGCCAGAACGCTTCTCGAAGGCCAACGTCCGGGGTACGGCGATGCATCCTTTCCATCCCCCGTCGCGCTACACTAACAATCGCGCTGATATCCAAAAGCCGGGCAGGCGATTGCATGCCGAGTCCTTATCACGTGCTGTTTCCCGTCGCAAACACAGCCGGATCTCTCAACGGTCTTCGAATGGGATAGAATGGGTTGAAGAATCCTTTCATGTGTCATGGCAAGTCATTGATTCTAAAAGTGGCCCCGTAGCTCAGGTGGATAGAGCAACGGTTTCCTAAACCGCAGGTCGGAAGTTCGAATCTTCCCGGGGTCACCACTCTCCATTCAGAACAAAATCAGCGGACGGAGCTGCACTGCGGAGCGATTTCTTGAGGACTAGAATGAGCATTCTGCCCGTGGTGTTTTCCGCAGGCGCATTTTGACTTTGCCGCCCAACGCAGCTATAAAAGTTGATGACATCGAAATCGATTCCATGTCACAGCGGCTGCCCGGCCTATCGAGGCAGCGTAACGTACCACGGCAATCGTCAGGATGCTCGGGAAGGCGGTGAAAGTCCGCCACTGCCCCGCAACTGTGAGCGCCACTCGCCCGGCCGCCCGTCTTATGGGTGATCGGAGCAGGTGAGATTTCAGCCAGGCTAGCTTCGCCGTGCGCGAAGATGACCCAGGTAAACCACTGGAGGCGAGCCGCAAGGTCTCGTTTTTGGGAAGGTGGCTGAAGCAGGCGCAAGTCAGGAGACCGGTCCTCGGCGCCAAACCCCGCTTGCGTTCCGAGGGGAACGAAGGAGCCTGTCATGCTTGTTTTCGCGCCTGCGCGTGCTCGCCAGAGCCGCATTTTGCAAACCCTCTTAATCGCTCTTCTTCTCACAGCATCAGCAGTCGTGTGTTCAGCCGCGGCCATCCGCGGCGTTGTCACCGATCCATCCGGCGCCAAGGTCATCGGTGCCAATGTGTCTCTGTTAAGCAACGGCAAAATCGTGGCCGCAGCCGTTTCCACCGCCGACGGCAGTTTTCAAATTCTCACCGGAACGGCGGGGCGGTTCTTCCTGGTGGTCTCCGCCAAGAGCTTTCGCCAAGTGCAGACGCCGAACTTCTACGCTGGCACGCTGGATAACATTGAGCGCAACGTGGTGCTGGAGCCGGAGTGGGTGCGCGAGTCGGTCGTTGTGACCGCGACCGGCACGCCCACCCCGCAGGCGCAGACCAGCGCGGCAACCAGCGTGCTTGGCCCGGAGGACCTGGCTCTGCGCGACGATCTGGTGGGCGATCTGCGGCTGATACCGGGAACCTTTGTGGTGCAGGATGGTCAGATGGGCGCGCAGACCTCGCTGTTTGTGCGCGGCGGCGATTCGACGTCGAACAAGGTTCTGCTGGATGGCGTCTACGCCGGCGATCTGGGTGGGGGGTTCGATTTCGGGCCGCTCTCGACGACGGCTGTGGAGAGCGCCGAGGTCTATCGCGGACCCAACTCCAGCCTCTATGGTGCCGATGCCGCCAGCGGCGTGGTGAGCCTGACCACGCCGCGCGGCACCACCAGTTTCCCGTCGCTGCTCTTCCACGGCGACGTGGGCAATTACTACACCTCGCGCGAGGAGCTTGAAGTTGCCGGCGCGCACAAGAAGCTCGATTACCTGGGTGCCTTCAGCTGGCTCCAAACGTCGAACGATCTGCCCAACGACGAGTATCACGTGGCTACGACAGCGGCCAATCTGGGCTGGCAGCCGAGCGGCAACACGCAGATCCGCGCCACGCTGCACTATGGCGTGGACGCGACCGGCGTACCGAACACCTGGGACTTCTATCACGTGACCGACAGCGCGACAGAGAAAGATCAGGACCTGTTCTTTTCCGGCTCCGTGGACAACCAGACCACGGCGGACTTCCACCAGAGCGCGCATTACGGCATGACGCGCAAGCGCGAGCAATACAGCCTGTGGTCGCCATCGGGTGAGTTGCTCACCTATGACATGTATGGGGATCAAGCCTACTTCGGCAATAACGTCACCATCACCGGCGCCAACGGCTACTCAGTTGGGGGGCAAGCAATCCTCGACTTTCCGACGTTCGGCGCCGCAACCTATCCCGAGGGGCACCAGATTGTCTCCAATCGCGACCAGCTTGTGTATCAGGGGGACTACCGGTTCACGCCGCACCTGATCGCCACCATCGGCTTCCATTACGAAGACGAGCGCGGCGCCGCGCCAGACAGCAGCTATCTCACGCCCGTGGAGCGCACCAACTACGACTACCTGGCCGCCGTGCATGGGGACTTCAAGAACCGCTTCTTCTACACGCTGGGCGGCAGCCTGGAGCGCTATTCGCTGTTCGG
>Ga0302319_10004007_pt1 | contig 30423 bp, 26 predicted proteins | sample Bog_T0_2_FD_203319 | JGI IMG/M metagenome (GOLD analysis project Ga0302319, IMG submission 203319) | Peat permafrost microbial communities from Stordalen Mire near Abisko, Sweden - Bog_T0_2 | ecosystem: Environmental > Terrestrial > Soil > Wetlands > Peat | place: Sweden: Abisko, Stordalen Mire... | reverse complement strand
CAAACGAAAAAATAAATGAGATTCTCAACTCGATGAGCCACGGAACTGGCCGCACTATGTCGCGGAGCAATTCCAAGTCGGTTGCGGACTCATACGATTATGCAAGTCTTCGCAATTCGATTCTGATTCCAGAAGGGATTGAGGATTCTTCACTTCGCACGGACGGCCCATTCGCCTATCGGGATCTTGACGAGTGCCTAGACCTCATTCGTGAATATGTGACGGTTGTCGCGAGGTTCGCGGTCGTTGGTTATATGGGACATCTGGGCTAAAACGACGTCCGGTGTCCTGATCGAATGTTGCACAATCGGTCAGGTGACTCAGAGGCCAGCGCCCGGAATGTACTTGTACTCGATCTTCGTCGGCTGCTTGGCGTCGCCTGTGAGGTCGTGGGTGTGCCAGACCACCGATTCGCTGGCAACCTCGGGGTGTTTGCTGAGGAACTGCAAAGCATAGACGCTGGCGGTGGGGTCGTCTTTTTGGTCGGCGAATTTGGCTGACTCGACGGCCGCCTTTTGCTTTTCGCCCATCCGTCGATAGAGGATGGCGAGCTGGTAGTGCGCGGCCAGATCGTCGGGATCGACGCCCTGGAGTCGCTCGTAAGCACTGCGTGCGGCGGCGTAGTCATGTTGCTGGTAATAGGAAAAGCCTAGCTCTCGCAGAGCGTCTTTGGCGCGGGGATACTTGGCCAGCACCGCTTCAAGATCGGTGATCGCTTCTTTGATCTGGCCGGCCTGGCGCTCAACCACGGCGCGGTAATAGAGCGCGCGCGGGTCGCCGGGCAGCAGGGTCAGCGCCTTGGCTAGATTGGATTTGGCGTCGTCGTATTTCTCCCAAGGAATCTCTACCACAGCCATATTGGTGAAGGCGTCGGCGTAGTCGGGCCGAAGTGCCGCCACACGCTCAAAGGCATGAACGGAAGGTTGGTACTGCTGCGCATCCAGCAGGCCGATCCCGTAATTGTTCCAGCGCATCCACTCCTTGTTTTCAGTGGGGTCGGGCGGGATGGGGGCGTTGTCGCCGATCTTGAAGGTCTTCGTCTCGGACGCCATATCGACGGTGGGCATGGGATACGGCTTCGGCTCCTTCTGACCCGTCTGCGTGATCGCGTAGTCGATGAAGTGCTGATTGAAACGGCGGTAGCGGACGGTCGCGGTCAGCGAGACCTGGCCGGCAATGTCCTTCGGAAGCCGGAAGCGGTAACGAACCAACTGCGACCTACCTGACTGGAAGGCGTTGTTGTAAGCCAGCACCCGGTTGTGCCAGATCTGATGCAGATCGTTCAGTTCGCCTTTGATATTGATGAGGCGATTGGTGAACGAGTGGGCGGAGGGGTCGAGATTGCCGTCGGGCTGGATAAAGCCGCTCTCAACGAGAGTTTTTCCAGAGCCGTCCTTCACCGTGAAATCCACCCAAGCCTCGTAGAAATCGCGCTGCTCAGGAATAAACGAGTGGGCAATGCCTTTGTTCTGGATGACGACGTCGGCGACGAGGGTTTCTCCGGCGGCGAGCGAGAAGCTGGTCAATCCAAGCGGGGCCACAAGGACTACGTCCTTCGGGTCAGCCTCCGCGCCCTCTTTTTCCAGGCCGAAGATATCTACATTGAAGACGCCTTTGCCGTCATAGGAATTCTTGAGGAAGGCTTCGAGCTTCTGGGCCTGCTCGTCGAACTTGTAGTACTGGGGTAGAAGCGTGTTGCCGCCCAGCCAGCGGTGCGATACGAATTTGCCTTCCTTTGCGCCGGGTTCGGTGGCATCGGTGGGCAGAGGCTCGCGGACCATGTGGCAGGTCTGGCAGGTGGAGACCACGTCCTTGCGATAGAAGGGAAGCGGCGACTGTTTGGTAAAGCTGGCCGCCTGCCATTCATCATAAAGAGAAATTGCGCGGAGCCACTTGTAATCGTCCAGCGTGCGCGGGATGGCGGCCTTGTGGCAGGCGGCGCAGAACTCAGCTGTTTGATAGAGGGGGCGCATCACGGCCTTGGAATGGCGGTCGAGATGGGCCAGAATCTCAGCGTCTGAGACGGGGCGGGTGATCGGCGCGCCGGCTTCGTCCACAAGCACGGCGGGGGTTCCCATCACGTAGCTTCCAGTGCCGGTGGTGTCCGTCGAAACGATCGAGTGGCAGGTGGAGCAGGTCAGGCCTTCATCCTCGAAGGGGCGCTTTTTCGGCATTCCCTGCGACAAGTCGCCGCTGAGCAGCGCGACCGGGTTGTGGCAGCCCTCGCAGTGGCGGGAGTACTGCACGCCCTTTTCATCGATGAGCGAATTGACATTTTTGAGATACCACGGGGCGCGGAAGCTGTTTGAGTGGACCGACTGACGCCACTGGCGATAGGCCTCCTGGTGGCAGTGGCCGCAATATTGGGCGTTCGGGAAGCTTTTGGGGCTTACAAACTGCCCATTGATCGTGGTGGCATTTGAAGGCAGGAATGGCGTGTCTTTGCCGAAGGCATAGTTGTAGCGCGAGGCCACGGAATCGTGGAAGGGAGTCGTCGGGCCGGTGATGCCCGCGGGAGCCGAATAGCCCGGCGCGGCGGCGGGACTGGTGGTGGAATCGGGGGCGGGCGCTGGAGTGTTTTCCGGCCCAGCGGCTGCTCGGACAGCCGGGGCGATCGCCGGCAAGAAGATCGTGAACGACATAACGGCCAGGACAGCGGTCAACCAGGGTCGGGGCAGCACAGTCTTGACCGAAGACTTGAGGTCAGTTTCAAACATCGTCCGGTGATCTCCGAGGAAAGCAGTCGTTCTTCAGCGGTGGTGTTAGGGAAGGCCGCAGGAATATAAGAACGATAACAGGGGCGAGGGATAGTCTGTCTTCCATCCAAAGGTGGAGAGGCGGGCGGCATCGACATTCCAGCGGACGGTTCACAGAGTGGGATGAGTGGGGAGAAAAGGGCAGTGGCCGGAAGGGGAGCGGGACAACTTTCTTAGGCAAAATGGGCCTTGAACTGGTACGTTGAAGGAGAAGGATTTCTTTTCCCGCGATGGTCTCAAGCCCTTATTTTTCTCTGGCAGTCTTGTTCCTGGCGGCGCTGTGCTTTGGGCTGACCCCGCTGGCGCTGACGTGGCTGTGGGCCAGAGTATTTTCGCCGGCCAAACCGAACGCTATCAAGAATGCGATTTATGAGTGCGGACTGGTATCCAAGGGCGATGCGTGGATGCAGTTCCGCTCGGCCTATTACCTGTACGCCATCATCTTTTTGATCTTCGATGTGGAGGCGGTCTTTCTACTGCCCTTTGCTGTGGCGTTTACCGGGCTGGGCGCGTCTGCCTGCGCAGCCATGCTGGTGTTTGTGCTGATGCTGATCGAAGGGCTGGCCTGGGCCTGGGCCAAGGGCGTGCTGACCTGGGTGTGAGAACAGTGAACAGTGGTCAGTGATCAGTCTCCCGCTCTCAAGACCACCACAGCTGCTCTTTATGGCCACTGTTCACTGTCCACTGTTCACTGATTTGGAGCGAAGCGACATGGTTGAAGAAGGACTGAAGATCGAACTCGGCAAGCAGGGCATCTTCGTTACGACCATCGAAGAGCTGTATAACTGGGGCCGGCGCAGCTCCATTTGGCCCATGCAGTTCGGGCTGGCCTGTTGCGCAATCGAGATGATTGCAACCACCATGGCTCGCTACGACCTGGCGCGCTTCGGGGCCGAAGTCTTCCGGCCGTCGCCGCGGCAGGCGGATCTGATGATCGTCTCTGGCACCGTAACCAAGAAGATGGCGCCACAGGTGGTGCGCCTTTACAACCAGATGGCCGAACCGAAGTACGTGATCGCGATGGGAGCATGCGCCATCTCCGGCGGTCCGTTCAAGCAGGGATACAACGTTCTCAAGGGGATTGATCGCTATATTCCCGTGGATGTGCATATTCCGGGCTGCCCGCCGCGCCCGGAAGCGCTTCTCCAGGCCTTCATGACACTCCAGAAGAAGATCGACGGCCAGCATCTCACCGGCGAAGGTCGCCCGCGCCATCTTGACGCTGCCGCGCAAGGCGAGTTTCCCGTGCCCGAGCAAGCAGAGCACGACCTGGAGCCGGCGTCGAATCCGGGTGTTTGGACCGTTCCGGTGGTGATTCGCTGATGAAGACGGTGGAGGAGATCAAGGCGGCCATCGAAGCGGCGGTGCCGGACGCCGGGGTGGAGTTCATTTCCAACCCGAGTGTCAGCGGACAGCACTCGCTGCGTCTGACGCCGGACCATGCTCTTGCCGTTTCCGTATTTCTCCGCGATGAACTGTCTTTTGATTTCCTGTCGAACGTCACCGGCGTGGACTGGCCAGACAAGGCAGTGACGGAGAAAGTGAAAGTGACGCGCACGGTGACAAAGACCGTAGACGGTGTTGAACAGCCAGTGGAAGAGACTGCCGAAGAGACGCGAACCCGCGTGACGCCGGGCTGTCTTGAGGCTGTGTATCACCTGTTTTCAGTCGCATTGAAACAAGGACCGTTAACGTTCAGGATGCGCACGGTGAACCGCACGGACCATGTCGAATTACCTTCCCTGACTCCGATTTGGCGGTCGGCCGAGTTCCAGGAGCGGGAGATATTCGATCTTTTTGGGATTGTGTTTACCGGCCATCCGGACCTGCGGCGGCTGCTGATGTGGGATGGCTTCAAGGATCACCCCATGCGCCGGGATTACGTGGAGCCGGACGACTTTGAATATGAGCCAACGGCGCACGACGATGTGCTCAAGCGGGCGATGGCGCACCAGGCTGCCACAGCGGCTCAACCAGCGATCGCAGGCGCGACTGGCCAGAAAGGCACGGGCGCCGGGCAATGATTGGGACCGACAAACTCGGAGCCTTCAAAGGCAGCGGAAGCAAGCCGGACGGTTGGAACCGTCCGCCGGTCATTGAGCCGGATGGCGATGCGGAGCTGCTGGAAGTAGCCATGGGGCCGCACCACCCCTCCACCCACGGCGTATTCCGCATGGATGTGGCGCTGGACGGGGAGCGCGTGATCCGGCTGAAGCCTGTCTTCGGCTACCTGCACCGCAACCACGAGAAGATTGCCGAGGGGCTCGGCTACCTGGGCTCAATGCCTTTCACCGACCGGCTGGACTATATGTGTCCGCTGACCAACAACTGGGCGTATGCGCTGGCCGTCGAGAAGCTCACCGGGCAGGAAGTTCCCGAACGCGCCGAGTACCTGCGGGTCATCCTCGGCGAGCTGACGAGGGTACAGAACCACGCTTCGGCGATCGGTTTTTTGATTCAGGAGATGGGCGCAAGCGGCACACCCCTGATGTATGCCTTCCGCGAGCGCGAGAAGATTCTGGATCTATTCGAGGCGCTCACCGGCGCGCGCATGATGGTCAACTACATGCGCTTCGGCGGCTGCCGCGTGGACGCGACGCCGGCCTGGCTGGATGCGGCGCGCAAGGTCGTGGCCGGGCTGCCAGGGTTTGCCGACGAGATGGACCGGCTGTTGAGTACAAACGAGATTCTGATGGCGCGCACTCAGGGCGTGGGCGTCCTGCGGCCGGAACTGGCTGTGAATGCCGGCGTCACGGGGCCCATGCTTCGCGCTTCGGGCGTGAACTACGACATTCGCAAGGTGGATGGCTACGGCATCTACAACCGGTTCAATTTCCGCGTGCCGCTGGGCGATCACGGAGACGTTTACGATCGCTATATGGTCCGGCTGCTGGAGATGCGGGAGTCGATCAAGATTCTGGAACAAGCGCTGAAAGATATACCGGGCGGCCCAGTGATGGACCCCAAGGCGAAGATTCGCGGCTTCCGGCCCAAGCCGGGTGAGGCCTACGGGCGGATCGAGGCGCCCAAGGGCGAGCTCGGTTTTTATCTCATCAGCGACGGCGGGCCAACTCCTTACCGCTACCGGGTGCGCCCGCCGAGCCTCATCAATTTGACGGTGCTTGAAGATATGGCCCTGGGCGAGAATGTGGCCGATGTAGTGCTGATTTTTGGAAGCGTGGATATTGTTCTGGGAGAAGTGGATCGGTGAAGCAGCGAAGCAGTGAAATAGTTAAGAAGTGAAAAAGTGAAAGAGTGAAACAGCCGAGGATTCATGGGCGAACTGCGGATGAAGTCGATGTTTTGAGAGGGTTGGGCTTTGCGGGCTGAAATAAACTCCCTTACTGGGGCTCTGTAACAGGGCACGACTTGAGTCGTGCCGCAAACGCAGCAAAGTGAACGCGGGCTTTAGCCCCTGAGGGAATTTAACACCCAACACAGAAGAGCTAAGGGCTAGAAGCTAGAAGCTGCATTGAGGAGGCGTAATTGTTAGGCGAAGGCATACTCAAGGGACTGGCGGAGACAGCAAAGAACTTCGCGGGCAGCTTTGTCTCCGCGGAGCGGCTGACGACCGTCCAGTATCCCGAGGAGCGCATCGCTCCCATCGAGGCTACGCGCGATTTTCCCTTCCTGGTCTACGACCAGGAGAATCGAGACGGTGGCGGGCCGGAGTGGGAGGCGGGGATGCGCTGCGTCGCATGCCAGATTTGCGAGAAGGAGTGCCCTCCCAAATGCATCTACATCGAGAAGTCCAAGGACAAGAAGCTCGACTACCTGGGCAAGGCGCAGTATTATCCGGCGCGATTCGACATCGATATCTCCGTCTGCATGAGCTGCCAGATTTGTGTCGAGGTCTGCCCCTTTGAAGCCATCAAAATGGATACGGAGTTTGAGCTGAGCACGACGGACCGTTTTGGCGGACTGCTCTTCGATCGCGAGAAACTGGCCAAGTCAAACGAACACTATCACAAGATTCATCCCACCGAGGCAGCGCAAGTGGATGCGCGCCTGGCCGAAGAGAAAGCCAAAGCCGATGCCAAAGCAAAGGCCGCATCCGATGCCGCTGAGGCCAAAGCTGCCAATCTCAAACCCAGCGCGAAGCCGGCTGAGGGAGGAGACTAGCTGATGTTTGAGACGCTGGACCAGATATTCGTTCTCCTCAGGCATTGGCTGGTGGGCTTCTTGCCTGCCGCATGGCAGCCTGCGATCAGCGTGGTGCTGAGCGTGGCCGTCATCGTCGGCCTTTTCCCGGCACTCTTTGCGCTTACGGTGTTGCTGGAGCGCAAAGGGCTGGGCCGCATTCAGAATCGCATTGGTCCCAACCGCGTGGGCCCCTTTGGAATTCTTCAACCGGTAGCCGACGGCATCAAGTCGCTGACCAAAGAAGACATCGTTCCCACCAGCGCGGATGGGGTGGTGCATTTCCTGGCGCCGGTGGTTCTGGTGGTCGCCGTCTTCCTGGGCTTTGCGGTGCTGCCCATGGGGCGCAACATGACGCTGGTCAACATGGATGCCAGCCTCTTGTTTTACTTTGCCATCGGCGCATCCACGGAGTTGTCGGTGTTCATGGCCGGCTGGTCGAGCCGCAACAAGTATTCGCTGTTGGGCGCCATGCGCGCTGTGGCGCAGATGATCAGCTACGAGGTGCCTCTGCTCCTGTCGAGCGTAGCCGTGGTCATGATCTCCGGGTCGCTCTCGCTCAACAAGATTGTCGAGGCGCAGAACCAGTACACCTGGGGCCTGCCGCACTGGTACATCTTTACTCCGTGGGGATTCGCAGGCTTTGTGCTCTATGCGATTGCCACCACTGCGGAGACCAACCGCTCGCCCTTCGATCTGCCGGAAGGCGAATCGGAGCTGGTGGCCGGCTACTTTACCGAGTACTCGGGCTTCAAGTTTGCGCTCTTTTTTCTGGGCGAGTATCTGGCCATGTTTTCCATCTCGGGGCTGGGAACGACCCTGTTTCTGGGCGGTTGGTCTGCGCCGTTCTCGTTCTTGGGGTGGGTTCCTTCGTGGATATGGTTCTTCGGCAAACTGCTCGTTTCCATGTGCGTGTTCATCTGGATTCGTGGAACGCTGCCGAGGCTCAGACAAGATCAGCTGATGAACTTTGCCTGGAAGTTTGTGCTGCCCCTTACCATGCTCAACCTCTTCGATGCAGCGTTGTGGCATTTCCTGGGCGATGGATGGGCGCGCTGGGTGGTCTGTTCGGCGATCCTGGCGGTGGCGTATGTGGGGATGGCCTGGGTGGGCATGCGCACCAAGCATTTCGGTGCGAGGAGTTATCGCTATGCGGAGTGAGCTTTGGGAGAAGGGATCTTGTGGTATCCCAGGTCTCTCCGCCGCGCCGGACGGGACCGGGAGCAAACGGTTCAATGCCGCGGAAAGGAGCGCCCGCCAATGAGCTTTGTCTTTTACTTGCTTGCGGCCTTGACCATTGCCGGTGGCCTGGCCGCGGTGCTGCTGAAGAACACGGTGCATTGCGCGCTGTCGCTGACTGTGGCTTTTGCCGGCCTGGCGCTGCTCTATCTGGAGCTTGACGCGCAGTTCGCGGGGTTTGCGCAGATTCTGGTTTACATTGGCGCAGTCGCCATCCTGGTTGTCTTTGCGATTCTGCTCACCAAAGGGTCGGAGACGCCAAAGGACGGGGTTTATAGCAAGAACTGGTTCGTCGGACTGGTGATCGCAGCGGGCGTCTTTGCAGTGCTGGGCTGGGCGGTGCTTCAGAGCGCCGCCGTCCTGCCACATCAAACTGGACCAGCGCCCACGGTGACGGTGTTGCAGATTGGCAATGCGCTCATGGGCCGCTACGTGCTCCCGCTGGAGATTGTGGCGTTGCTGCTGACCGCCGCACTGATTGGCGCGGTGATTGTGGCCATGCACGAGAAAGAGAGCGCAAAATGAATCCACTCACCGGTTATCTTCTCGTAGCCGCGCTCTTGTTTGCGATCGGCCTGGCCGGCGCGCTCACGCGGCGCAACGCCATTCTGGTGCTGATCGGCATTGAGCTGATGCTCAACGCCGCTAACTTGAACCTGATTGCTTTCTGGCGCTACGGCCCGCATCCCGAGGCGCTGACGGGCATGATGTTTGCCATCTTCTCGATTGCTGTTGCGGCGGCTGAGGCGGCGGTGGGACTGGGGCTGGTGATCTCGATTCATCGCCACGCGCATACGACGGATCTTGACGCCATGAATAGGATGAAGGGGTGAGCCGGTGATGATAGAGGGACAGATCGCCGGCTTTCAGTGTATGACCGATTGTGGACCGTCGATGATCGCACAGATGTTGTGGCTGATTCCTGCTGTGCCCATTGTTGCTTCGGGCGTGATTGCGCTTTTGAAGCAGCCGAGGCGCAAGACGGCGGCGACGCTGGCGATTGGGTCCCTTGCGTTCTCGTTGCTGCTTTCGCTCGCGGCCTTCGCTAATGTACTCACTCATTGGGTGGGACTGAGTTCGGAGAAAGTCCACTCAGTCAACGCGCTTCGCGAGACGGTCAACTTTACCTGGATTCAATTCGGCGCAACTAACGTCGATTTGGGCTGGGTACTCGATCCCCTCTCGGCGGTGATGCTGGTGATGGTCACCTTTGTGGGCCTGCTCATCTTCATCTACTCCACCGGCTACATGGCCCACGATGAGAACTTCACGCGCTTCTTCTGTTTCCTCTCCCTCTTTGCCGGAGCCATGCTGGGCGTGGTCATCGCCAACAGCTTGCTGCTTCTGTTCATGTGCTGGGAGCTGGTCGGACTGACTTCTTACTTATTGATCGGGTTCTGGTATCAAAAGCCCTCGGCCGCCGCTGCCGCCAAGAAAGCTTTTCTCACCACGCGCGTCGGCGATGTATTTTTTCTGCTCGGAATCGTCTGGCTCTTCGCGCAGACAGGCACGCTGCTCTTCTACAACAACGGCGCTGGTTCAATTGAATCCGGTGCCCTGACTGCGCTGCTGGCTCAGCACGCGGCGCTTGGCCTCACCGCCGCCGGCGCGATTGGCCTCTTGATCTTTGCCGGAGCGGCAGGCAAGAGCGGCCAGTTTCCGTTGCATGTTTGGCTGCCCGATGCAATGGAAGGCCCCACGCCGGTTTCAGCGCTGATCCACGCGGCGACCATGGTGGCAGCAGGCGTCTACTTGATCGCGCGCGCGTATCCACTGATGGCCGCCGGAATGGTCCCGGTCAAGATTGGATATGCAACGACTCCGGCACTTTCGGTTGTAGTGTGGGTGGGCGCGTTCACGGCGGTCTTTGCCGCCCTCATCGCCGTTGCGCAGAACGACATCAAGCGCATCCTTGCCTATTCGACCGTCTCGCAACTCGGCTACATGATGGCCGGCCTGGGCATGGGCGGCGTGGCTGTGGGCATGTTTCACCTCATCACTCACGCCTTCTTCAAGGCGCTTTTGTTCCTGGGCGCGGGGTCGGTGATTCATGGCTGCCATGAAGAGCAGGACATTCGCCGCATGGGCGGGCTCTGGTCCAAGATGCGAGTGACATTCGCGACTTATGCGATCGGCATGTTGGCGTTGTGCGGGTTTCCACTCTTCTTCTCCGGATTCTGGTCGAAGGATGGCATTTTGGGGGCGGCGGTAATGTGGCGTCCCTCGAATGCGCCGTTCATCATGCTGGTATTTGGCGCACTGCTGACCGCCTTTTATATGACTCGCCAAGTTTGCTATGTCTTCTTGGGTACCTGGAGAGGCAAGAAGCCGGCGCATGAAAGCCCCAGCGTAATGACGGTACCGTTGGCGATCCTGGCTTTCTTCGCCATGGCGCTCGGTTTGATCGGAACCCCCGCCTGGCCGTGGTTTAGATCGTTCCTAGAGGGAAGTACGGCAAGTTTCGACCTGAATATTCTTGCCGAGCCAGGGCTGTTGGCGCTGATGGGCATCTCCACGCTCGTTGTTTTTACCGGCCTCGGCCTGGGCTTGGGTCTCTATGCCCGCCAGGCCCCCGCGCCCGAGCAGCCCGACGTGCTGGAACGGGCCGTTCCCTTACCGTGGGCTTGGCTGCGAGACCGGCTCTATGTGAACGAGCTATATGAAGTGACGGTGATTGCGTTCTATAGCTGGTGGGCGCGGGTTGCGGATTGGTTCGACCGCCGGGTTTGGGGCGGGGCGGTGACCGCAGTTGCGTGGGCCTTCCGAGGATGGGCGCAACTGAACCGCTTCCTTGACACGAATGTCGTCGATGGCAGCTTCGACAAGGGCTGTGAAGAGTTGGGCGCGAGCGGCGGACTGCTGTCGCGGGTGCAGAATGGGCGCGTGCAAACCTACCTGAGAATCTTAGCCTTTTCTATTGTTGCCCTGGCGGCGATTCTCATATGGAGCAGCCGCCCATGAATGGATCTCCTATGACGCCCGGATTCCCAATCTTGACGCTGTTGACCGTGCTGCCTCTGGTGGGGGCGGCCACCGCGCTCGTTGCAGGCAAGCATGCGCGTGGCGTGGCCCTGATCACGACAGTTGCCAGTCTGGCCGTGGCGCTCGTCGCGTGGACCCAACTTTCCCCAAGCGGAACCATGTCGATGGTGGAGCAGCACCCGTGGGCGCCGTCGCTGGGCATCGAGTATCACCTGGGCGTGGACGGCCTGGGCGCGCTGATGCTGGTACTGTCAGCCATCGTGACGCTGATGTCTGTGGATGCGGCGAATCGAGTGCATCACCAGCCCGGACTGTATTTCTCCCTGGTATTGGTACTCGAAGCCGGCCTGTTTGGATCGTTCACGGCGCTAAATTTCTTCCACTGGTTTCTATTCTGGGAACTGAGCCTGATTCCAGCCTTCTTCCTTATCAAGCTGTGGGGTGGCGCGCGGCGCGGACCGGCGGCAACCCAGTTTTTCGTCTACACCATGGCCGGCTCGGTGGCGCTGCTCGTGGCCTTTCTGGCGCTCTTCGTTGCGACCAAGACGGCTGACGCTCCAGGCAGCATGGACTTCGCCCGTCTCGCCTTTCTGGCCTCAACCGGCGCCCTTGAGAAGATGGTCACGGCAAATCTCGGCCCGGTCATGCTTTGGCTGGCCATCGGCGTCCTGGCCGGTTTTGCCGTTAAGGTGCCGATGATTCCCTTCCACACCTGGCTGCCCGCGGCGTATGCCGAAGCGCCATCGCCGGTGACGATGCTGCTTACCGGCGCCATGTCCAAGATGGGCGTCTACGGCTTGCTGCGGATCGCGATTCCAATCTTCGGGCCGCAGATCGCGCAGATCCGCACGCCGCTGTTGGTGCTGGCCGTGGCCACAGTGGTGATGGGCGCGTGGGCAGCCGCCGCACAAAAGGATCTGAAGCGCGTCTTTGCCTATTCCTCGGTCAACCACCTCGGCTATTGCCTGCTCGGCATCTTCGCGCTGGCGGTTCCGGCGGTGGGCGCGGCGGCGCAGGCCAGCCAGGCCGCGGCGCTCAACGGCGTGATCCTGCAAATGTTCAACCACGGAGTCACGGCAGCAGCGCTCTTCTGGTTTGTGGCCATGTTGCAACAGCGTACCGGCGGTCATCGCGACATCGAGCAATTTGGCGGTCTGCGCAAGCCGGCGCCGGTGCTGGCCGGGCTGATGGGCATCGCGCTCTTCTCGTCCCTTGGCCTGCCGGGACTCAACGGATTTGTGGGTGAGTTCCTCATCTTCCGCGGCGTCTTTTCGCTGGCGTGGGTGGCAGCGACGGTTTCTGTATTGGGCCTGCTGGTGACGGCGGCGGTAATCCTGACGGTAATCCAGAAAGTATTCAGCGGCCCCGTGCCAGAGCACTGCGTCAACTTTTCCGATCTGCACCACGGCGAGCGTCTGGCGATGGCCCCGGTGATCGGCCTGATGCTGCTCATCGGCATTCTGCCCCAGTTGATTGTGCAGAGCGTGAACCCAACGGTTGTGAACCTCTTGGCTCACTGGAGATTCTTTTAGATGCTGGCATGGACGATCTATCTCTCGTTTGCCGGAGCGCTGGCCGAAGCAATGTTGCCGCCGCTGCTGCCCAAGGGGCGGCGGAATGCGGTGGCGCGCTGGCTTGCGCTGACCGTGGCCGTCGCCGGTCTGGCGGTTGCCGTGGCGGGATTCATGGCCGGCATGGGGCCCAATCCGGGTGGGCGAGTCACCATCGTCGACGTGCCCTGGGTACCGTCGATGGGGATTCACTATCTGCTTGCAGCCGACGGCATCAGCCGCGTCTTGGTGCTACTTACCGGCCTGGCCGCCGTCGCCGGAGTCCTCTTCAGTTGGAACATCGAACTGCGGACCAATGAATTCTTCGCGTTCTTTCTCGCACTCATCGGCGGCGTCTACGGAGTCTTTCTCAGCTTCGACCTGTTTCTGCTCTTCGTGTTCTACGAGATCGCAATCGTGCCGAAATACTTCCTGATTGCCATCTGGGGTTCCACGCGGCGCGAATACGCTGCCATGAAGCTGGCGCTCTACTCCTTCGCAGGCTCGGCGATGGTCCTCATCGGCCTGTTGGCGGCCTACGCCACGGCGGGCAGCCACTCCACCGGGCTGGTCGCGCTCGGCCATGCCAACCTCCCGGTGAGCTTTCAGATGTGGGCTTTCCCGCTTGTATTTGTCGGCTTCGCCATTCTGGCCGGCATGTGGCCCTTTCACACCTGGGCGCCCACCGGCCACGTAGCCGCGCCCACAGCCGCTTCCATGCTGCTCGCCGGCGTGGTCATGAAGCTCGGCGCTTACGGCTGCCTGCGCGTGGGCATTGCGCTCTTCCCGCGCGGCCTCGATCCCTGGGGATTCACGTTCGTCGGCATCGGTTCCTGGCGCGACGTCTTTGCAATCCTTGCGATTATCGGCATTGTCTACGGCGCGCTCGTGGCTCTCGTGCAGACCGACTTCAAATTCGTCATCGGCTACTCCAGCGTCAGCCACATGGGCTTTGTGCTGCTCGGCCTCATAACGCTGAACCAGATCGGCGTCACCGGCGCGGTATTGCAGATGTTCTCGCACGGCATCCTGGCCGGCTTGCTCTTCGCTATTGTCGGCCGCATCGTCTACGAGCGCACCCACACCCGCCAGTTGGCGGAGCTCGAAACCATGCATCTTTCCAAACGCATGCCCTTTGCCGCTGGAGCCTTTGTGATTGCCGGAATGGCGTCGATGGGGCTGCCCGGCTTCTCCGGCTTCGTGGCCGAGTTGCAGGTGCTGGTGGGCGCGTGGACGGTAAAGCACTGGTGGGTTGCCGCCGCGGGCGTGGGTATCGTCGTGGGCGTGGCCTATACCTGGCGGGCCATGCAGAAGGCCTTTTTCAGCGATGCGCTGCCCGCTGCGCACGTGCTTGAAAAGGAACACGGCCATCCCTTTGCCGCGATTACCTGGCCTGAGGTGACCGGCGTAGTGCTGCTGGCCGGGGTGAGCCTGTTTGTCGGCCTGCATCCCACCATTCTGCTCGATCAGATCGAACCAGCCGTGAAGGCGCTGCTTGCGGGAGGCGGACAATGAACTACCAAGATCTCTTCCGCGTGACACTGCCCGAGACGGCGCTCGAAGTAGCGGCGCTCGTCGTGCTGATCGTCGATCTGGGCTTCTTGCGCAAAGCCGCGCTCAAGGTGCGCGTGACTGCAGCGGCACTCCTTGGTGTCGCTGGTTGCGGCGCAGCGTTGTGGGCGCTGCAGTTTCAAGGCCACGGAGGCCTGAGCTTCGGCGACACCGGCGAGATTTACTTGCTTGCCACGGGCGGATTTGCTCAAGTGGCGCAGACCGGAATTCTGGTGCTGACGGCTCTGACGTTACTGTTGCTGATCGACTCGGATTTCACACGTCATGTGGGCGAATTCGTTGCCGTGGTACTTATGGCCGCCGCCGGCGGATTGCTGATTGCCGCCGCGCAGGACTTGCTAGTGATCTTTGTCGGCCTTGAATTGCTAAGCCTGGGCCTCTACATCCTCACAGCCTTCGCCAAGAGTTCCGGGAACAGCGCGGAAGCTGCCCTCAAATACTACCTCTTTGGTGGAATGTCGGCTGCGTTTCTGCTTTTCGGCTTCAGCTATCTCTATGGGCTCAATGGTTCTACAAGTCTGAGTTCGATAGGCTACGCGATCGCGCAGGGGGAATCCGGCACCAGTCCGCTCTTCTATGTCGCATGGGTATTGATCATCGCCGGTCTCGGTTTCAAGGTGGCCGCAGTGCCATTCCACCTGTGGGCGCCGGATACTTACCAGGGCGCGCCCGCTCCGGCAGCCGCCTTTATCGCATCGGTTTCCAAGATTGCCAGCTTCGCCTTGCTAATCAACGTCTGTGTCTATGTACTAAATGTTGGTGCTTTTGAAGGTCAGAAGGATCAGATAATCCGGTGGCTACACGAGTACTACGCAACAGGTGTGCGACTCGCAGGCATCATACTTGTTGTTTCCGCCGCGTCGATGATCGTCGGCAATCTCGCCGCTTTGGCGCAGAGCAGCGTGCGACGCCTCCTTGCTTACTCCGCCATTGCTCATGCCGGTTACATCCTGCTCGGTGTAGCGGTTCACGGTTCGATTCCGGCTGCTGGGGAACCGGGTAATTTAATTTTCGCCTTCTATCGTAGCCAAATGGTCAGCGCCAACGCCGTCCTCTTCTACGTCCTAACCTACGGCCTCACCACCATAGGCGCCTTCGGCGTAGTCTCCGTTGTCGAGCGTGCCACCGGCAGCGACCGCCTCGACTCATTCCTCGGCCTGCACAAGCGCAACCCGCTTCTAGCCGCCGTGCTTCTGGTACTCTTCCTCTCGCTGGCCGGAATTCCCCCGTTAGTCGGCTTCTGGGCCAAGTTCAATCTCTTTGCCGCGGTGCTCGGTGTCTCGGCCGGGCCGGTCCCTTTTGCCCTGGTTGCCCTGGCCGTCGCTCTCAGCGCCGTTTCGCTTTACTACTACTTGCAGGTGCTCAAACGGGCCTATGTGATGCCAGCCATTGACGATTCTCCCATCAAAGCGCATCCGGTCACAATAATTGTGCTTGTGGGAATCGCGGCTGTGGTGGTACTATTTGGCTGTTTCCCTGCGTTGTTGCAAGGCTGGATTGCTAGCTTCTATCCAACCATATAAACTGCCGAGTGGCTGGACACGAAAGAAGTGTGATCTGGCTCACATGCAGAGTGATACAATCTGGTTCAAATTCAAAAAAGCCGCCACAGAGGTCTTTTTTGACGGAACCGGATACAAAGGTACGTAGTTAGTACGATTCAAGTTAAAACGGCACCCGCAACCGGTTTCAGGGTTGAGTTTTCCTCTGATCTTCTGTTTCAATGCCCTTGGCGATTCCTGAGCTGCTCATTTTTTTCTGAGGTGTCCTCATGGTTTGCCCGAAGTGCCAATCTGACTCACTGTCAATCGTCCCCGCGGAAATTCGCCTCTATCGCACGACCTCGCGAATCCTCAGCCATCCACCCTTGACGCCTTCCCCCGACATCCGGGTTTGCCTGGATTGCGGTTGGTCGGAGTTCTCCATTCCAAGTTCCTGGCTTTCGGCGGGGTGGCTGCGTCCTCCCGGCCCACATGCCGTTCCGAACAAGGTGGAGATTGCGCCCTCACACAGAATCGCCCTGGCATCGTAAGAGCGTAATTTTTGCATCCTCTCGATGGCCAACCGGCACAGCCGGACGAGGACGTGCGCCTGTGTACGGGGGGCGATCGCCTGACTCCAGGGTCCCAACGTCAAGAGGCCCCCAGCCGAAGCTGGAGGCCCTCTTGATCTTGTTCCTTGAAACGATCGCCGGAGAAGGGGGCGGGCCTTAACTGATCCCTGACCCCTGATCTCTGACGACTGTTTAGTACATGCCGTCCATGCCGCCGCCGCCGTGGCCGCCGCCTGCAGGAGCAGACTTGGGCTCTGGAATCTCGACCACCAGAGCTTCGGTGGTGAGCAACAGGCCTGCGATCGAGGCTGCGTTTTGCAGCGCCGTGCGGGTTACCTTGGTGGGGTCGATAACGCCGGCCTTGACCAGGTCTTCGAAGACGCCGGTGGCAGCGTTGTAGCCGTAGTGCGGTTCCTTGGATTCCAGAACCTTGGCAACCACCACCGCGCCCTCTTCGCCGGCATTGGCGACGATCTGGCGGAGTGGCTCTTCGAGTGAGCGGCGAACGATCTGCGCGCCGATCTTCTCGTCGCCTTCGAGCGTCTTGATCAGGGCGTCAACCGCGGGGATGGCGCGAACCAGCGCTACGCCGCCGCCGGGGACGATGCCTTCCTCGACTGCTGCGCGGGTGGCATGCAGAGCATCCTCAACGCGAGCCTTCTTCTCCTTCAGCTCGGTCTCAGTTGCAGCGCCCACCTTGATGATGGCAACGCCGCCGACCAGCTTGGCCAACCGTTCCTGGAGCTTCTCCTTGTCGTAGTCCGAGGTGGTCTTCTCGATCTGCGAGCGGATCTCCTTGACGCGGCCTTCGATGTCGCTGGACTTGCCGGCGCCGTCAACGATGGTGGTGTTGTCCTTGTCGATGGTGATGCGCTTGGCCTTGCCCAGATCCTCGAGCTTCACGCCTTCCAGCTTGATGCCCAGATCTTCGGTGATGGCCTTGCCGCCGGTGAGGATGGCAATGTCGCCCAGGATGGCCTTGCGGCGATCGCCGAAGCCGGGAGCCTTGACGGCTGCCACGTTCAGGGTGCCGCGCAGCTTGTTGACGACGAGGGTGGCGAGTGCTTCGCCTTCCACGTCTTCCGCAATGATCAGCAGGGGCTTGCCGCCACGGGCAACCTGCTCGAGCAGAGGCAACAGATCCTTCATGGCGCTGATCTTCTTTTCAAAGATCAGGATGTAAGGATCTTCGAGGACCACTTCAAGGCGCTCGGCGTCGGTGACGAAGTAGGGGCTGAGGTAGCCGCGGTCAAACTGCATGCCGTCCACAGTCTCGAGGCCGGTGTGCATGGTCTTGGACTCCTCGATGGTGATGACGCCATCCTTGCCCACAACCTTCACCGCGTGAGCAATAATGTCGCCGATTTCCTGGTCGCCGTTGGCCGAGATGGCGCCCACCTGGGCAACCGAACCTTCGTCCACGGGCTTTGACAGCTTGCCGAGTGCGCCGCCGTCGGTCCACTTGCCGTCCTTATCGCGCGAGCCGATGATGACGGTAACGGCCTTCTCAATGCCGCGCTTGAGGGCGGTCGGATTTGCGCCGGCAGCCACGGTCTTTACGCCTTCGCGGAAGATGGACTGGGCCAATACTGTTGCGGTGGTCGTGCCGTCGCCGGCAACGTCGGAGGTCTTGGATGCGACTTCGCGAACGAGTTGCGCGCCGACATTCTCGACCGGATCCTTCAGGTCGATCTCTTTGGCCACCGTCACGCCGTCCTTGGTGATGGTGGGCGAACCGAACTTCTTTTCAATCACAACGTTGCGGCCCTTGGGGCCGAGCGTCGCTTTGACGGCGTCCGCGAGCGTGTTCACGCCGCGCAGGATCGCCTGACGGGAATCTTCACCGTGCAGAATCTGCTTTGCCATGTCTGTAATTCTCCTTAGAGGGTTCAGGGGTCAGGGATCAGGGATCAGTGTCCTCGGTCCAGCAACCCAGATGCCGATTCATATTTCTCTGTCGGGGTGAGATCGAGTCTTCCGCAGGTCCAAAGCTGCCAGGCAATCCTGCCTGATCCCTGAACCCTGATCCCTGACCCCTGCGCGGCTACTTCTTTACGATGCCGAGGACTTCTTCTTCGCGCATGATCAGGAATTCCTGACCGTCCAGCTTGATCTCGGTGCCGGAGTACTTGCCGAAGAGAACCTTATCGCCCGCCTTCACATCGAGGGGGAAGACCTTGCCTTCGTCGTTGGACTTGCCTTTGCCGACGGAGATCACTTCGCCTTCCTGGGGCTTCTCTTTGGCGCTGTCGGGGATGATGATTCCACCACGGATGGTTTCGCCCTCTTCCAGACGGCGGACGAGGATGCGGTCGTGGAGCGGTGTGAATGTGGTCGCTACAGATGTTGATGCCATTGCTTCGCTTCTCCTTCACACACTTGCAGGGTTGAGCCCTGCTCGCGGGATTTGAGTGGTGTTACAAGAAAAACCCTTGGAAAGATCTGAATGCGTTCCCTTGGGTCCGAGGGTGGAGCGTCTAAGCAGTTCCAGCAAAAGTGTGCTAGCACTCATGCCTTCCAATTGCTAACGATAGGCAAGCTGGCTGCATTTTGTCAAGAGCTGCGATGGATATATGAGCGAAATACACTCACATAGTATGACAATACGGATAAAATTCCGGCAAACCGTACTAAATTGATCAGAATATAGACGCTTTTGGTACTCTAAGGCGCAGGAAGCCGGCATGATCGGCCTCTTGTTCGCTTTCTTCTGCTGGCAGGTGAGTGCATGGCGCAGTCGGGAAATTCGACCCAAACCCGAAGAGATTTCCTGGCAAATGCCGTAATAGCAACTGGAGCGGCGCTGGCCGCCGGGTCCCTGCAAGCCATGGCTCAGATTACGGCGATTCCCACTGCCGATGCGTCCCCGAACAAGGCAGCCTGGAAGCGCACCTGGGATGCGGCTCTAGCTATTCTGGCGGGGAATATCCACACCGTGCCGAACTACGCGCGCCCGCTTCTCTTTGAAGGCAGCACCTATCAAGGCATTTGGCAGGAGTGCGGGCCGCACGAAGGGTTGGTATACGCCACACTCGCCAAGTACGTTCCCGCAGGCCAGGCAAGCGTTACGCCCATGCAGGCTGCCCGCAACAATCACATGGCCTTCTTTGATTTGCAGCGGCCCGACGGGCAACTCCCCGCCAGCGTCAAGATCACGGATACCGGCTTCGGCCAGATTCAGATGGTTGTTCCCATTGCCGCCACAGCCTGGGAACTTGCCCAACTCACTGGCGACGAGCAGTTGCTGGCCACGGCATACAGTGCGTGCAGCCGCTGGGACGCGTGGCTGCGGCAATATCGCGACACCCGCAAGACCGGCCTGGTTGAGGGCTTTTGCACCTACGACACCGGGCATGACAACAGCCCGCGCTGGAGCGGGATTCCCAATCGCTGTCCCGATGCCGACGCGCGCAAGGCGCCGCCGATCGCGTCCATGCCCAGACTGTGCCCCGATCTCTCCGCAACCGCCTATGGGGGCCGGATAGCGCTGGCGGCAATGGCCAAAGCGCTGGGAAAGACCGCTGATGCGGCCCGCTGGCAGAGCGATGCGGAAGCCCTGCGCCAGTTGATTCTCGACAAGCTCTATAGCCCCGAAGATGCAGCCTTCTACGATCTGGACGCGCAGGGCAAGTTTGTGCGGGTGCGCTCCGATGTGATCAGCCGCGTTCTAGGCGAGCACGTTCTCGATCTCGCCCACGCTCGCGACCGCGCGATTTTCGAGGCAGTCTGGTCTCGCCAGCTTCACAATCCCAAAGCGTTCTGGGCGCCGTTTCCTTTTTCCAGCATCGCCATGGACGACCCCACCTTTGTTCGCCCCATCCCGCGCAACTCCTGGGGTGGAGCATCGCAGGCGCTGACCGCTCTGCGTACGCCGCGCTGGATGGCCCACTATGGCAAGCAGGCGGAACTGGAACACCTGATGCGGCAATGGTGCGTGGCTATTCTGCGCCACACCGAGTTTCGCCAACAGATGGACCCGATGACCGGCGAGTTCACCCAGCCAGACCCTGGCGGGTACTCGCCTGCCGCACTGGTTTTTCTTTCCTTTGCAAGCGCACTCGGAGAAACTTTCTAGCAGGTATAGCAGCCATCTATAATGGTTCCCATGCAACGCCGTTCATTCTTTCGCTTCGCTCTCTTCGTGGCCGCATTTGGCCTTATTGGCACGCTCCTTGCCGCCAGTGCCCAGGATGCGCCGAGGCGCGGCCGCAAGTACAAGTCCCCGCCGCCAACAGCCCGCATCGAGGTGACTATCTTGCGCGATGTGAATGGCAAGCCCATCGAGAACGCCGCGGTTATCTTTCACCCCATGGAGGGCGAGAAGGACAAAGGCAACATGGAGATGAAGACCAATGAGGACGGCAAAACCGTGATCGACGTGCTACCCATTGGCGACGTGGTTCGGCTGCAGATCATCGCCAAAGGCTTTCAGACCTATGGCGAAGACTACAAGATCGATCAGTCCGCGATGGCCATTGAGATCAGGATGAAACGGCCGGGTGAGCAGTATTCGATTTACAAGAGCCATGCCATCGCGTCGGATGCAAACAAAACCCCCGACGCGGACAAGCCTGCGGCTCCCGCCAAAGATGCGGCACCCGCCCCGGCGGACGCCAAGCAACCCGATGCGCAGCCCAGCCAGCCGCCGTCGAAATAGAGTCTGCCTTCGCTTGCAGGGAGAGCAGGGCGATGACCAGCCAACCCCTTCACGGAAAATCCGCTCTTGTAACCGGCGGCGCGCGGCGCATTGGCCGGGCTATTGCTTTGTCGCTTGCGCAGGCTGGGGCAGATGTGGCGATTACCTACCGCACTTCCAGCGCCGAAGCCGCACAAACTGTCCGCGACATTGAAACTTTAGGCCGCCACGCACTGGCGGTGAAATGCGATGTGCGTTCGGAGGCTTCAGTACGCGACGCGGTAGCCGCCACGATTGACCGCTTTGGCCGGCTGGACGTAGTGGTGAATAACGCCGCCGTCTTTCAGACTGTTCCGCTGGATCGCATCACCCTGGAAGAATGGGACGCCGTCTTCGAGACCAACACGCGTGGGCCATTTCTGGTGGCTCGTGAGGCTCTTTCAGCTCTTCGTGCCGTTCAGGGCAGGATCGTCAATATTGGCTCGCTTGGCGGCATTCATGCCTGGGCAGGCCACGGCCACTACTGCGCATCCAAGGCCGCGCTGCACATGCTTACCCAGGCCATGGCCAAGGCCTTTGCGCCGGAGGTGAGCGTGAACTGCGTCGCGCCGGGATGGATTGAGCCAGAGGAAGGCTCGGGTGACGAGGCGGCCCGCTTTGCCGCCAAGACACCGATGGGGCGGAACGGAACAGTGGACGATGTAGCCCGGGCCGTGCTGTTTTTTGCCACCGGCCCATCCTTTATCACAGGCCAGATCATGGCTGCCGATGGCGGGTTGGGGCTCAGTTAGAGACTGTTGACCAACGGATACGGCGTCTACCGCGCGAAGAGCCTATCCCAAAAACCGCCTGCGCCCGTCCTAGGAGTGTCCTTGTCGTTCGGCAGTTTTCGGCTGGCGCCGTAGCGCTTCGGATCGATCTTCAGCGGCACATTCTCCCATAGCCCCACCGGTTCGGGCTGCTCGGGCCACTTGGCTCCCTCCACCGCGGCCAGGGGATTGGTTACGCACAGCCGCCGGGCGGTCTCCTCGCCGCAGCGTTTGGTCACGTAGCCGAACGCCTTTTTCAGGTGCGGCGGACGCCAGTCGGGGTTGTGGGCATCGGTGGCCAGAAAGTGAATCCAGTTCCTGTCCAGCAGCTCGTTGGCAATGGCTTGTGCCATAGGGCCAAAGCGCCCGTACAAGGCGCTGGCGGTTACCTGCACAAGGCATCCCTTGCGCATCCAGTCAGCCAGCATCTCAGGCTGGCGCTGTAGTGCCGGATAGCGCTCGGGATGGGTGACGATCAGGGTATAGCCGGCCGACTGCAGCCTGAAGATGGCATCAATCATCTGCGGCGGGATCGTCATGTTGGGGAATTCGATCAGCAGGTACCCTTTGCCGTCGATGGAGTAGCGCAGAGGGTTGGCGGCAGCCTCGATGACGTTATCCCCGCTCATGTGGAAGTCGCATCCCAGGCTCAATTCCACCACCCCGCTGAGCAGCCCGCGCAGCTCGGCCAGCCGCTCGTGGATGATCTCATCCCGATAAGGGTACTCGTCGCTGGCATGGGGGGTGCAGACAATACGGGTCACGCCCTCTGCCGCCGCTTCGCGCGCCATGGCCAGCGACATCTCCAGATCGGCAGCCCCGTCGTCAACCCCGTAGATCAGATGATGGTGAATATCGATCATTGTTTCCCGTTCTCTAGCTTGGACGGCGAGGGTCTCAATGCGTTGCCAGGGCTTGAACCATAGAGGCAAAAACCTTCCAGCCGTCCGCCGATCCCAGTAGCCTTTCGCTTGACCGGTCAGGATGCGGCATCATTCCCAGGACGTTCCTCTTCTCGTTCAGGATGCCCGCGATGTTGCTCAGCGAACCATTTGGGTTGGCTTCCTGTGCAATTTCGCCGCCAGGAGTGGAATAGCGAAAGGCAATCCGATCCTCTGCTTCCAGGCGGCGCAACTCCTCCGGCTCACAAAAATAATTGCCCTCCATGTGCCCGATAGGCATTTGCAGCACGTCGCCCTTGGCCATGGCATTTGTAAATGGACTATCGGCGGTTTCCACGCGAAGATGAACCTGCTTGCAGATGTATTTGAGCCCGGCATTGCGCATGAGCGCGCCGGGAAGCAAGCCGGCCTCGGTCAGAATCTGAAAGCCATTGCAGATGCCCGCTACGAGGCCGCCGCCAGCCGCAAACCGCTGCACGGCCTGCATCACGGGAGAAAAACGCGCGATTGCGCCGGTGCGCAGGTAATCGCCGTAGGCAAAACCGCCCGGAACCAGAACCGCGTCCACACCCTGCAAATCTTCAGAATCGTGCCAGAGAAAGGTGACCGGCTGGTGGGCCACTTCGGCAATCACATGAAACGTATCGTGATCGCAGTTGGAACCAGGAAAGACCAGAACCCCGAATTTCATGCTTCTAGGGTATCAGTTTCAGCGCGGACCGATGAGCGGTTTTTGGCGCTTATTAACTGTGCAACGCTGGGAATGCGCTGGCGGCCTGGAGCTTACGTCAGGGGCATTCGGGATGGATTGCTTCGCCCATCCGCCGGTGCGAGTCGCGGGCAAACTTGTGCTGAAAGGCGCGTGTCACAGGAAAACCCAGCCGAGCGAAAAAATCGCGAGGACGCGAGACAGCTTCAATCTCGTACCAGACATCACCCGATGCGGTGTCGAATTCAAGCAGGAATCGCTCTTCGCCCTGCTCGACGTGCATTGGGGTCGTCGAGTAGATGAAGCCAAAGAACTTGCCGGTATCCACAACATCGGTTACGCGGCTCAAATTCAACGACCAAAGCCCAAGGGATTGTACCTCGACGGCAACGATCTGTCCCGGCACGATCAAGGCCTGTGGATTCGCGACACGCACCCATCCAAGGTCGAAGTTGGCCCAACGTTTGAATGCCCGTTTTGCCGCCGCAAAGGCATCGTCTCCCCGGCCTAGAAGTGTACGCGAGTGATCGTGTGCGAAGCCGCGGGCAAGCCGGCCAGTCTTGAGTCCATTGGGCTGCGCAATGAATCCAGGCCCGTCGACGGGCAAATGGCGCGCAGCCGCAATTCTGCTTTCGATCTCAGTCGGGGAGGGTCGAGTCAGTCGGAGCACATTTCAGTATGCCAGCCACGGGTTTGGTTCCGCATGACCAATTGTCCAAACAGCGACCTCCTGATGCCGGAACGCCGCCTTTCGCCCACCCCTCCCAGTGGTATACTCACAAGGTCAGGCGCGGGTCCGCGCCGGCATCTTTTTTCACCACTGAGGTTCTCATGTCCGGCCATTCAAAATGGGCCACAATTAAGCACAAGAAGGGCGCGCTCGATGCCAAGCGCGGCAAGATATTCACCCGCCTGCTCAAGGAAATCGCAGTCGCCGCCAAGGGCGGCGGTAACCCTGACAGCAATGCCCGGTTGCGCACCGCCGTCCTGGCCGCCAAAGCGGAAAACATGCCGCAGGAGAACATCAAGCGCGCTATCCTGCGCGGCACCGGCGAGCTGGAAGGCGTCAGCTACGAGGAGATCACCTTCGAGGGCTACGGTCCCGGTGGCGTCGCCATCATTGTCGATGTCATGACCGACAACCGCAATCGCGCCGTCAGTGAAATCCGCCATGCCTTCTCGAAGAATGGCGGCAACCTGGGCGAGAACGGCTCGGTCCGATTCATGTTCGCCAAGAAGGGGCTCATCGCTGTCGAGAAATCCGCTGCAGCTGAAGATCAGCTGATGGACATCGTACTCGAACACGGCGGCGAAGATCTGAACGACGAGGGCGACACTTGGGAGATCCTCACCGACCCCGCGTCCTACGATGCTGTACTCGCAGCCGTGAAGGCCGCTGGCATTCCTACGGTCATGAGCGAAGTCACCCTGGTCGCCTCCACCTATACCAAGCTTGAAGGCGCGCCAGCCAATCAGATGATGCGTTTGCTCGAAGTGCTGGAAGACCTCGACGACACGCAGAACGTTTACTCGAACTTCGATATGGACGCCGAAGAGATGGAAGAAGCGGCCGGCTGATCCGGTTTTTGGCAGGCATTTAAAAGGGCCGCCCAAATGTGGCGGCCTTTTTTTGAGAGTTCAGAATCTTTGATTGAGGGAAGGGAAGAACATTGATCCGAACTGCAAGATTGCTTTTTTATGTTGCGATGTCTTGGATTCTCATGGGCGGCGCAAGCATTGTTGCTGCTCAAGCTTCGGGCAGCGCTGCGACCGATGCGCAAATTGGGTCGGTCATCAATGGTACTGGGATTTCTAATTTGCCTTTGAACCCAGTAGCCCAGGTTCGCAACGCCAGGAGCTGGGAATACGGCCCATTCGTCAACTGGGGCACCGGCGTGGGCGACCGCTCGGACTTCAAGTTCCTGTGGGCGGGCGTGCAATTGGGCAAGCCTTTGACTCCCGTTCTTCATGCCGGCATATTGACCGGCCAGTTTGAATTGGGCGCCAACATCATGCCGCTGTGGCAGGCCTACACTCCGGCTCCGCACCAGGAGGAATTTCCCTGCGTTGTGAGTGGGCAGAACACAAATTGTCTGCTGCCGGTCGGGGGTGGCACCTTCCGTGGCGTCAGTCTTACCCCAGTGATCTTTCGCTGGAACTTCCTTACCAAGTCGCGGCGGTTTCAGCCCTGGTTCCAGGGCGCGGGCGGACTGATCTACACCACCCACAAGTTCCCGCCAAACATTCTGAGCACCCCGACGGTCAACGGCGTGCCAGGGATCGACGGAGGAACTTCTGTGTGGAACTTTTCCCCTCAGGGCGGGATCGGCGTCCATTGGTTCACACGCCCCAAGCGGTCCATCGATCTGGGGGTCAATGGCGTACACATCTCCTCGGCCTCGCTGGGCGACCGCAATCCTGGAGTGAATGCCAGCATTCAGGTGCAGCTGGGTTACACCTTCTGGAAGTAACCTGGAGCCGCGGATGAGCAATTTTTTCCGCCGCTGCGGAGCAACGATAAAAGAATGAGCGAACCGGTAGTCGAGTGTGTTCCGAACTTCTCAGAGGGCACGGATGCCCGGCGGGTCGAGGCGATTGTGACCGCGATGCGCGTAGAGGGAGTGCGCCTGCTGGACTGGTCAATGGACGCGGACCACAATCGCTCGGTTGTGACCATCGCCGGGACGCCTTCCGCAGTGGTCGAGGCGGCGGTTCGCGGAGTGGGCAAAGCGGTCGAACTGATCGACCTGACCCGTCAGCAGGGGGTTCACCCGCGCATCGGCGCCGCGGATGTGGTCCCGTTTGTTCCGATCTCCGGCATCAAGCTGGAGCAATGCGCCCTGCTGGCGCGTCAGACCGGCCTTGAGATCTGGAGGCGGTACGGCGTCCCGGTGTACTTCTATGAAGCGGCAGCAGCGCGGCCCGATCGTGCCAACCTCGAGGAGGTGCGCCGCGGGCAGTTCGAGGGACTCAGGGACGCAGTCAATAAGGAAACGGCTCTTCGGCCCGACTTGGGCGGTCCTGGCCTGCATCCCACAGCCGGCGCATGCGCTGTGGGAGCGCGCAAGTTCCTGGTGGCCTACAACATTTATTTTGACTCTGCGGACGTTGCCATTGTGAGGGCGATTGCCCGCGAGATTCGCGCCGCTTCCGGCGGGCTCAAGGGCGTAAAGGCACTGGGGCTGCTTGCCCATGGGCGGGCGCAGCTCTCGATGAACATCACAGATTTCCAGGCTACGCCGATCTCGCAGGTTTATCGCACAGTGTCAAGCCTTGCTTTGAGGCATAAGGTCGCACCGGCCCAGGGCGAGGTGATTGGCCTGCTGCCTGATGCTGCATGTGAGCGGGAAAGCGAATGGATGCGTCAATTAAGTGGGTTCGATCCCGAAACCAAGATTCTGGAGCGCAGGTTGCAGGCTCCATTGGCCTGGCCGGGAGAGGGTATGGGAGCGGTCTAGCCGGCCGGGTTTGCGAGCGGGAACTGGCTGTAGAAGCGCTACTGCACCAACAAGCGTCTAAGATATCAACGTGAGCTTTTGAACGTTTTCCTGGTTTTCTGGCCAGGAAGCGAGTTGGAATTGCAAGCGATACCCAGTTGCTCGATTCGATGAGCAATTGGATTCCGGAGGATGAAATTGTTCAAGGTTTTTATCAAGGCTTCAATTGCCCCGATGTTGCTGGCGGCGGCTACTTTGGCTCCCGCGGCGCAGTTGTCCACTGACGCCCGTACGGCGATTCCTCATGATGTGCAGCAGTTGGTGGTGATCGACTACCGGGCTATGCAGAACTCGCAAGCCGCCATGGATCTGCGCGATCGCGTGATGCCGCCCGAACTGAAGCAGTTTGACGACGCTCTGCGCAAGTCCGGTTTGAACGACAACCACGACGTGGACGAACTGGCTTTTGCGCTCTTCCGTACTGCGCCATCGAGCGATGTGCTGGCGACTGTGGGCATTGCGCAGGGCCAGTTTTCCACGCAGGACATTGTGGCCAACTTCCGCAAGCAGAAGGTCATTCCCGTCCGGATTCGCACCAACAGGGTTTATCCGCTCGCTAAGACAGGTATGGTTCTTTGCTTTGTCGATCCCTCGACCATGGTCTTTGGCGGCAAGGAGGCTGTCGAGAAGGCTCTCGATGCCCGCGATGGAGTCACTCCGAGCCTGCTGACCAACGGAACCATGATGGACGCGATGAAGTCCGTGGACACCGAGCCGCTGTGGAGCATCTTGGACGAGAAGGGCACCCAGACCATGATGCGCCAGGTGCTTGGCGAGGCCGGTTCGGTCACCGATTTTGAGACGGTACGCAAGCGTCTGCAGTCCTCCTGGTACGGCATGGACTTTCAGCACGGCGTGAAGTTCAACCTCACTATCTCGACCGGCGATTCCTTTGCCGCTGCCACCATCTCATCGTTGCTGACTGCGGCTGTGATGCTGCGCAAGATGAGCGGGTCGGATGCGGAAAAGCAAGCGTTGAGCGATACATCCATCGGCTCCGATTCGGGTCGGATGTCCATTCACTTCGCCGCTTCCGACGAGAATTTCAGCAGCCTGTTGCACTCTCCGCTCTTTCAAAGCATGGTGCGTTGAAGAGGCGCACCCACTTGAGTCAGGCAGTGCGCACAAATAAGTACTTCAAAGGCGTGTACTGTGTCAGTCGTCCACCGGCTTCGCCGACCCACGGTCGATGAAACTGGGTGCCCCACCCTCGCGACGTTCTTGTTTTTGTCGCTAGGGTGGGATCGCGGAACTAACCCTTTTTTTGTGTTCAACTTACACTTTTTCTTTCTAGACTCCAAAGCCGGAAACCTCCGCATCGGGGGATTCGCTTGAACCCCGCTTCTCTCAGGCAGTTTTGCCTACGGCGGTCTGTGTTGCGCCGTCGTCGAGCGATTCGCTTGCTGCGGAGGATATTTCACTGCCGCAGCACACCCGGTTGCGACCCTCCTTTTTGGCCTTATAGAGCGCCTCGTCGGCAAACTCAATCAGGTTGACTGAGTGAAGCCCGAAACTGGGAATCAACGTAGCGCATCCCACTGACACCGTCATGATCCCAAAAGGATTGCCGCTGTGCGGCAGTTTGCGGCTGCGCAGGGCCGCGCAAATCTCGCCTGCTACATCGAGAGCGCCCTCGCTATCGGTATTGGGCAGGATAACGGCAAACTCCTCGCCGCCAAATCGTGCCACCAGATCTCCCGGACGGGCCACCACATCCAAAGCCGCCTCGGCGATCTGCCGGAGACAACTGTCGCCGCGCAAGTGTCCATAGGTGTCGTTGTACGACTTGAAAAGGTCGGCGTCGATCATCAACAGAGAGAGCGGCTTACGGTCGCGCAGTCCCCGCCGCCATTCGCTGGCCAGGCACTGGTCAAATCGCCGCCGGTTCGCCAACCCGGTCAGCCCATCCGTCACGGCGAGCGCCTCCAGGGCATTGTAGGCTTCCTGGAGTTGCTGCTCGGCGCGCTTGCGCTCGGTAATGTCCCGGACGATATTCAGCACTTTAAAGGGAGCGCCGGTTCCGGCTTGGCGGACGACCCGAAGGCTGGCTTCAACCCAGATGTACTCGCCGTTCCGCTTCCTGACCCGGCACTCGATCATGGCTCCCTCGGCGCCTGCAAGCAACTGGCGCAACACCACTTGTGCTTTCGGAAGATCATCCGGATGCACCAAATCGAGAGTTCTGATCTTTGCAAATTCATCGGGTGACCATTCCACCAAACGTTGCACGGCCGCAGAGGCATAGGAGCGGCGTCCGTTGATGTCGGCGAGGAGGATTGCGTCCCGGGAGTTCTCGTCAACCAGCGCGTGCAGGGTTACGATCTGGCGCAGCCTGCTTTCGGTGAGTTTGCGGCCTTCAAGGACGACCGAAACGCTGTAGATCATGAATATTGCGGAGGCGACTGCGATCTGCAGCAGCAGTGCGGGTGCGCCTGGATTGGCGGCTCCCGCTGCGGCGAAGGGTCCGCTGCCGCGAATGGTCAGGGCCCCCACGATCACTGCGACGAAGAGCATCGACAGAGAGGCGTAACCTGTCCCAAGGCGCAGCAGAACCAAAACCAGCAGAGGATAGATCAGGTACATCAGCGGCACCGTGTTTTGGGCAAAGGCGGCATAAGTAACCATGAGCAGTACCACAGGGAAACACCAATGCCACCGAGAATTGAGTGTGCTCCTGAAACGGGGTTTGAAAATAGTGAGCAGCGCAGGTGTTGCAATCGCAATCCCGAGGCCGTCGGCGGCAACCCATTGCAGTAGCGCAGACACCGGAGCGGCGTGCAGCCAGAGAGCCGCAATCGGCGCATAAATCAATCCTGACGCCAACGGGCCAGCTAGCACTCCATAGGCAACAAAACGGAGCAGATACTCACGATCGGTAAAGCGGGGAAGCACGCTGGAACGGGGCCGCAAGAGGACAGCGCCGATAAGTACTTCGAACAGATTGAGTGCTGTCAGCAGCAGGTTGATCTGCCAATAAGGCCTTAATAGGACGCAGGAGGCTATTTGGGCGGCAAACGCGGCGGCCAGATAGGCGGCCCAGCGCCGCCGTGGCGCAAGCAGCAAATAGGTGAGAAGCACTCCGTTTGCAACCCAGATTGGAGGTTTGGCCTGGGGTAGGATCCGCACCACTTCCGAGGCCACGGCGACAAGCACAAAGCAGTTGGCAAGGCGGATGGCAAAAGCGTGCTCTCGTGGCCATTGAATCCACGGACGGCTGCTCTTGGATGCTGGCTTCCTGTGCACCTCCGGCCTCCTATTCCGTTTATCGGAGAGATTTCAAAGGGAAATAGCGGGCCACAGTCATTTTGTGATGGATGACTTTACGCCACAAACCGGCTTTTGACCGACGGAAGATACTAGGGCGCGTTAACACTATCTAAGGGCTTCGACGATAAAGACGAAATTGATAAAGCCGAGGAAGATGATGTCGAGCTTCTCAAATCTGGAGAAGATGCGACGGAAGCCTTTCAGTCTGCGGAAGAGCCGTTCTATTTCGTTGCGCTTCTTGTAGAGTTCACGATCATATTGCCAGGGATCGAGGCGGTTTGATTTGGGCGGAACCACTGGAATCATGCACA
>Ga0302319_10004005_pt1 | contig 30426 bp, 19 predicted proteins | sample Bog_T0_2_FD_203319 | JGI IMG/M metagenome (GOLD analysis project Ga0302319, IMG submission 203319) | Peat permafrost microbial communities from Stordalen Mire near Abisko, Sweden - Bog_T0_2 | ecosystem: Environmental > Terrestrial > Soil > Wetlands > Peat | place: Sweden: Abisko, Stordalen Mire... | reverse complement strand
GCGCTATGCCCGCGCTCATCAATGCACTGGCCAAGGCTGATCTCAAAGCCATGATCGGATAAATCGCAACCAGCCTACCCGGCCGACCGCTCAGCGGCAAAGTTCCACGGAGGCCGGGACATCACCCGCTGGTGCGTGGCGGGTGCCTGGATGGCCATGTCCCTGTCGATCCTGCTGACCCAGGGGAGTGGCAATGCCTTCATCTACTTCCAGTTCTGAGCACCCGACGATCCGCGTCGTCCCCGACCATCCGTGGGGGCGGCTGACGCTGATCGTGGCGATCGGCGTGGCGCTGGCCGTCTCCGGGTGGGAATGGCATTGCCGTGCACGCGGCTATGAGCCGGGGCTCGACGACACCTCCGATCTGTGGGTCGAGGCGCGCAGGTCGGTGCAGAGCGATTCGACGGTGATCATCGGCTCCTCGCGCTCGCTCTTCGATCTCGATCTCGACCTCCTGGAGAAGGGCCTGGGGCGGCGGCCGGTGCAGCTGGCCCTGGTCGGCAGCTGCGCCTACCCGATGCTCCGCCATCTTGCCGACGACCCCACCTTCCATGGCACGGTGATCTGCGACATCGTTCCCAGCCTGCTCCTGGTGCCGTCCATGGCGCCACCCTACAAGAACGCCGAGAAGGCGATCAGGCGCTACCAGACCCAGACCTGGGCGCAAAGGTCCGGGCAGCTGCTGTCGCTGCCGCTGGAATACACCTTCGGCGCCATGCAGCAGGACGATCTGACCCTATCCGCGCTGCTCCGCGATCTGCCCATACCCGACCGGCCCAAGGCCCAGGTCGGCCCGCGGCTGCCGCCCTGCTTCAGCACCATCGATCGCGATCGCCGGACGCGCATGAAGGAGCGGGTGCTCACCGACCAGGTGCTGCGCGACCGGATCAAGTTCGGCTGGCCGCCGCTCTTCACCCCGCCGCCGAAGCCCTCATGGATCCCCGACGCGGCCTACGCCGACTTCATGGGCAAGCTCTTCAACGGCCGCTTCGACGAGATGGCCAAGGCGGTGGCCGACCTGCGCGCCCGCGGAGCGCGGGTGGTCTTCCTGCGCCTGCCGAACTCGGGCGAGCTGCATGAGCTCGAGAGCAGGCTGACGCCGCGGGCGGCGGTGTGGGACCGCCTGATCACCGCGACCGGCTGCCCAGGCGTCCATTTCGAGGACCACGAGGAATTGACCGGCTTCGAGTGCCCGGAGTGGTCGCATCTCTCCGCCGCGGATTCCGTGACCTTCACCACGCGCCTGACCCCGATCCTGGCGGGCCTCCTCGCACCGGCGACGCCGTAGCCGCCTGGCCAGCCGCCAGCCCGGCACGAGAATCACGTATGCCGTCCCTGCCGCATCGCGTGCTGCTCCTGCCAGGACTCGATGGCAGCGGCCGCCTGTCGCAGCGCTTTGCGCGCGCCTGGAACGCTCCGCTCGACCTGGTCGCGTACCGTGACGACCCCACTGCCGATCTCGATGCCTATGCTGAGCAGGTCGAGGAGATTGCCGCCGGTCCCTCCGTCGATCTGATCGCCGAGTCGTTCTCCGGCCCGGTCGCGCTGCGCATCATAGAGCGGGCGCGCATCCAGGTGCGGCGCCTGGTCCTGGTCGCCAGCTTCGCTGCGGTTCCGGTCGCTTCGCCCCTCGCGCTGGCCCACGTCCTGCCACGCGCCCTCCTCACCTCGCTGCCCCGTCCGCGCTGGGCGGTCGCCTGGCTCTTGCTGGGCGGCGTCGGCGATGCGGCGCTCATCGATGAGGCCATAGACGTCGTGCGCGCGCTGCCGCCATCCGTCATGGCAAGTCGTCTCGCGCTGCTTGCCGGGCTGCGTGCACAGCAGCTGACCGGTGGCCCTCCCATCCTGGCGCTGCACGCCATGCGCGACCGCTTGGTGCCGGCCTCAGCGACGGCAGTCATGCAGCGGTCGTTCCCGCAGGTCAGCGTGGTGCCCATCAACGGTCCGCATCTGCTGCTGCAGGCTGAGCCGGCAGCGTGCGCCGACGCCATCCGCTCCTACCTCGGCGATCAGGCGCTGCCAGGGCGCTGAATGGGATCAGCCATGGTTCTGGACGAATCCGAGTGCGGATGAGGATGTGTTCGACGGACGGAGGGGCCGGTCATGTCCGGATGCGCGGGATCACCTGCGAGGGTGCATGGCCGAGTCGGCTCAGGAAGGCCTGTGACAGCGCCGCGCGCGAGGCGAATCCGCTGCGGTGGGCCGCGTCGCCGACCGAGTAGCCGCGGTGGATCAGATGCCGGGCGAGATCGACGCGCTGGGCGAGGATCTCCTGCTTGGGTGAGCGGCCGAAGAGCGACTTGAAGAGGGAGAAGGCCAGCGTGCGGCCGAGGCCGCTGCGCTGTATCAGGTGGTCGACATCCAGGTGCTCATGCAGGTGCCACCACAGGAAGCGCGCCATGTCGAGCAGCTCCCGACGACGCCAGTCGATGGCATCCACCCGTTCAGCGATGATGCCATGCAGCATCTCGTCGATCAGGCGCAGGCGCTCCGCCGGACGATCCTCGTCGATCAGGGTGGTGAGCAGGGTGCGGTAGGGCTGCCCGGGGATGGCCCCCCACTGCTCCACCTCCTCTTCATTGAAGATCAGATCGCAGCGGTCGGCGATGAAGCCGAGCGAGAAGGCGATCGCACCGCTGCGCGTCGCCAGATGGCGATGCCAGCAGCCAGGCTCGATGACCAGGACGTCCCCCGGCTTGAGGTCGATCATCTCGCGTCCTATGACACGCACCTGGCCTCGCAGGCAGATCGTCAGGGTCGGCATGGTGTGCTGATGGCTGGGACGCTCGGCAGGGTGCGGCAGGCCATCGGCCGGCCCCCACTGGACGAGCTGTGCGACCCCGTGCTCGGCCACGTCGGCGAGGCGCTCCCACACCGCGATGCGCGCCGGGCTGAGGAGGGCCTCCCCGGCGATGGCGCGCTGGGCGGCCGGCAGGTGTGCGGCAGTGGTCATCGCCGAGCGTTGCTCCCGTGCTGGTCCAGGAGGATGGCGGCAGGAGGTCCAGCATGTCAGGTCATCCTGGTGGAGTCGCTGTGTTCGGCTGTCGCCGGGGGCGAGACGGCAGCGGTAGCGGTTCCAAGGCGATCTCTCAGGCCGGTGCCTTGGTCGCCCGGCATCCGGGCAGCTGAGCTGCCGGTGCAGGTAGGGCATCCTGAACGTCGTTGCCCAGCCTCGGTGTATCGTCCCCGCATCCTGAGCGGAGAGCGCTGTGTCCACGCCAGGCGAACGATTCCGGAACGGGACGCTGAGTTGGGCATGGCGGATCGGCCCGCTCGCCGCTAGGGTCCTGGCACCCTATGGCACAGCGCAGAGACCGGCCGTCCGCAGTTCCAGCGGAGGAGACGCCACCGCAGCTGCCCCTCGCCGCTCCCGCTGCATGCGCACTCCAGCCGTCGCCGTCGAGCAGCGTCACGCGCACCATCCTGCTGGCGGCCATGGCGGCCATGGCGGTCCTGCTGGCGCTTCCGCCCGAGGTCGGCGCAGCCGAGCAACCGGCTGCGACCTGGACTGTGGCGGCTGAGCACGCCGAGGCGGCATTGAAACGCCACTATTGGCTCCCAGCTATCCACCTCTTCCGCAATCGTGCCGATCGTGATGAGGAGCCGGGGAAGGGATTCAACTACTGGTGGCAGGCCCATGCGCTGCTGTGCATGGCCGAGACCGTCCGGCGTGGCGGCACCACCTGGTCTGCTGGCGACCTCGGCGCCTTCCGCGATGCGCTGGTCAAGCAGAACGGCGGCCATTGGACCAACGACTACTTCGATGACGAGGGCTGGATGGCGATCGCGCTCTTGCAGTGCGCGGATGCCACCCGGGATGCGGCCTGGCGGACGCTCGCGCGTGGCCTGTGGGACGACATCCGCGCCTCCTGGACCGATCAGTTCGGCGGCGGCATCCCATGGCGCAAGACCCAGCGCGACTACAAGAACGCCCCGGCCAATGGTCCGGCCATCGTCATCGGCGCCACGCTCTATCGTGCCGATCACCAGCAGGGCGATCTGGGCGATGCGCGCCGCATTTGCGACTGGCTGCTCAAGACGCTGCAGGATCCCCAGGGGGGGCTGATCTGGGATGGCGTCAACCGCACCGGCAATGGCGCGATCGACAAGAACTGGCGCTTCTCCTATTGCCAGGGGATCGCCATCGGCGGATGCCTGGAGCTGTACCTGGCCACCCGCACTCCGTCCTACCTCAGCGCCGCCGAGCGCATCGGGACGGTCGCCCTGGACACCTTCTTCACTCCAGCAACCGGTCTGTGCCCCGAGGGCGGCAACGGTGATGGCGGCCTGTTCAAGGGCATCCTGGTGCAGAACCTCGCCGCCCTGGCGCAGGTGTCCATGCGCCTTGCCCCGCGCATCCGCCAGCTGCTCGAGGCCAATGGCCGCCGTCTGGCGCAGCTGCAGGGCGACCATGGCGACGGCCTGCTGCCGTCCACCTGGAGCAACGGAGCGGCGCCCATGGACCTGGAGCTCAGCGCGGATCTCTCCGGGGTGATGCTCCTCGAGGCGCTCAGCCGGATCGCTGCGCCCAGATAGCGATGCCATCAGCCCAGTCGTCGTCTCGGCTGACGGCAATGCCAAGAGGCGATGTCCGATGCCCAATGCCCTACCAGCTCGCTTCGATGCCGCCGACGATGCTGCGGCCATTGCCGGGCCGGAAGATGGCGGGATCCGCATCCTGGGAGAGGCGCGCATCCTGGATCGGGGCGACGACCGCCGCGTAGGTCTTATTGGTGAGATTGGTCCCCTCGACGAAGACGCGTAATCGCTCGTTCCACACCCAGCCGGCCCGGGCCCCCAGCAGGACGTAGGGATCGGCATCCAGGGAATTGGCATTGTCCACAGGGTAGCTCGACATGTTCCACTCGAGGGTGGGCCCGAAGTAGAGGCCATTGGGGTGCTGGTAGATCAGCCGCGCGCGGTAGAAGTTGATCGGAATGCCGGCGATGCGATTGTGGCCATAGTTCGGATCGTCGGTGAAGTGGAAATCATTGAGGGTATAGCTCTGCTCCAGGACGAGGTGGTGTGCGCGACCGGTCCTGTCGTCGGTCAGATTCAGGAGCTCCAATTCCGCACCGACCTCGATGCCTTGGTGGACGGTGGGCGTAGCGTTCACCGTGGTATCGGGGGTTCCATATTGATTGTAGACGTTCAGCAGCTCATCGCGCAACCAGGTGCGATAGAGGGATATGTCCCATTCCATGCCTTCCATCCCACTACGCGTGCCGACCTCGACGGTGGTGCCCTTCTGCGCCGCCAAAGGCACATAGGGATAGAGAGGAGGGTTTGGTCCCTGCAATTGCACCAGATCGTCGAAGGAGGGCGCCTGGAAGCTGCGGCTGACGTTGCCATAGATCTGGATCTTCTCCGCGGGCTTGAAGAGCGCACCGAGCTTGGGGTTGAAGCCGGTAAAGATCTGCTGGCTCTCCTGATCATAGTCCGGCGATCCCGGGAACGTGTCCTCGTAGGTGCGGCGCGCATAGACGCCCTGCGCACCGAGCACCACCGACCACTGCCTGGCGACGGCATAGCGATCCTCGGCAAAGACGGCGATGTTGGTGGCGGTGGTATGATCGGATGCGATCGTCGGCCCGGCTTGGCCATTGATGTTCTGATAATGGTGATCGGGCTCGACTTCCGCGTTGGGCAGGATGCCGATGGTGAACTGGTTGTCGTGGCCGGCGAGGGCGGTGCGGTCGACAAAGGTGACATCCCCGGCGAGCCCTTGGGATTGGTAGATCCAGACGCCTGCGGGATTCCCGGGGTTATAGGGATCGCTCTCATGCCACCAGCGCTGATTGAACGATGCCGCGATATCCAGCGATCTGGTGCCCGACACATAGCTGAACTTGTCCGAGACCCGGGCCTCATACCAGTGCCGGTAGAAATCCTGGGAGATGCTGTCCTGGTCCGTTTGCTGCGGATTCGCCTCCATCTGCTCCTTGGTCAGGTCGTCGGGATAATCGCGCTCGAATGCAATGTACCCGAGGTAGACGCGGTTCGACCAATCATGGGAGAGCTGGTAGCCGATATTGGCGATGAATCGCTGGGCGCTCTCGGCGCTGTGCTCGCGGTAGCCATTGGTGCCCTGATCGCCGATGGTCGCGATCCAATCCCATGGCCCCTCAACGCCACCAGCGCTGACGTGCTCCAGGTGATAGCCGAAGCTGCCGCCTTCCAGGCGTGCGCTGAGTGGACCGACATCCTTGCCGGTCAGCGAGACCAGGTTGAGCGCGCCACCCAGGCCATTGCCGCCATAGCGCAGCGCGTCGGCGCCACGGTACACCTCGACATAGCGGATATTGCCGAGATCAAGCTCTTCGATGTCGGCCTCGCCATCGCCTTCGTTGATGGGGATGCCATCCTGCAGGACGATGACGCCGAGGATGTCATCGGCCGAGATGCCCGAGCCGCGGATCGACAGCCGCGTCTCCTGGCCGCCGGACTGCGGCTCGCTGAAGACGCCAGGGACCATGTTCAGCAGCCTCGAGATCGAACCCGTGGTCCCCTGCCGGTAGACCGATGGATCGACGACGGTCGCGCCGCCGGGCACATTGCTGATGTCCTCGCGGGCCTGCTGGATGGATGGCGCCGTGGGCTCATCGATGCCAGTGACGACCAGCGGCGGCAGCTGGGTCGGCGTGGCCGGATCGCCATCCGCAGCGCTCAGGTCGATGGGGATCAGCAGGAGGTGGCCGGCCAGCGCGGCGAGCAGCCGGCAGGGTGGAGCGCACCGAGGTGGTGGCGGGAAACCCATCGGCATGCGATCGTGCGGTGTCATCGGGCAAATCCAGGGTGAACGCCGGTGAATGCCGTGGCGTGAGACCAGCGCCGCCGCTGCGGTGTCCTTCGGCCGATGAGCATGCAGGGAAGGAAGCGCTGGCATCCAGTGATTGAACCGGTCCTTGAGTGCGCACGGCGTGTCCTGCCGATCCGCAGCAGTGGTCCACCCGGGGCTGGGCCGGCAGCGGTCTTCCACCCGCGTCGGCGTCCAGTGCACACCTCGTGTGAGCACAATCATTTAGCTTCCGATCACCGGTGCGGATCGTGCCGGGACGAGGACACCGTGCGGCAGGCGTGCAGGCCTCTCACGCACCGCATGGCAGAGGAGGGCTGCCCCGTGACTTGGCAGGCGCGTCTGGTAGCATCCAGATGCCCTTCGAATGGCAGCAGGACCGCTTGCGTATGGAACAGACACCAGCGAACGATGGCCGAACGACCATGCCTCTCCAGCCGGATGGGTGGCTCGCCGGAGGTGGCGAGATGGGGGCGCTGATGCGCTCCACCGACTGGTCTGCGACCCCGCTCGGACCGATCGACCAGTGGCCGAAGAGCCTCAAGACCATGCTCGGCGTGATGCTCGGCAGCCGCTTTCCGATGCTGGTATGGTGGGGTCCGGACCTGCTCCACCTCTATAATGACGCCTACCGCCCCATCCTCAGGGACAAGCATCCCGCCTCCCTCGCCGCTCCCGCAGCCGAGGTCTGGGCCGAGGTCTGGGAACTGGCCGGTCCGATGGCGCGCAGTGTGCTCGCCGGAGGGCCGGCAACCTGGACGGAGGACCTGCAGCTCTTCGTCAACAGCGCCGGGATGGCCGAGGAGACCTATTTCACCTTCTCCTACAGCCCGGTGCCGGGTGACGATGGGCGGGTCGGCGGGGTGCTTAACACCGTCCAGGAGACCACCGCCAAGGTGCAGGGCGAGCGCCAGATCCGCATGCTGCACGATCTGGTTGCGCGCGCCGGCCATGCCCGTTCGCAGGTCGAGGCCCATCGCACGGTGATCGAGGTCCTGGCGAGAAATGCCTTGGACATCCCCTTCCTCCTGCTCTATGCGATGAACGATGCGGGGGATGCCGCCCAGCTGGCGGGCGCCTGCGGCTGGCAGGACTATGCCGGGCCCGCCATGCCCATCAGCATCGCCCTGTCCGCTCATGCGCCAGCTGCCCCCTGGCCGCTGCGCGAGGTCCTCGCGACCGGCCGGGAGATGGAGATCGATGACCTGAGCGCACGCTGCGGTCCGCTGCCGGCAGGCCCGTGGAACGGTCGCCCTGAGCGTGCGCTGATCATTCCGCTGCTGCGCTCAGGGCAGCAGGTCCCGCTCGCGTTCATGATCGCGGGCATCAGCCCGCACCGCCATCTCGATGAGCGCTACCGGCGGTTCTTCCGCTCAACCGCCGACCAGGTGATATCGGTCATCGTCAATGCGCAGGCCTATGAGGCGGAAACCGAACGTGCAGAGGCGCTCTCAGCGATCGACCGCGCCAAGACCTCGTTCTTCTCCAATGTCAGCCATGAATTCCGCACTCCGCTGACGCTGATCCTCGGTCCGATCGAGGATGCCGTCGCCTCGATGCACGCGCTCTCCGGCGAACCGTTGCGGCTGGTGCGCAGGAATGCCAAGCGGCTGATGAAGCTGGTCAACGCCCTGCTCGATTTCTCCCGCGCCGAGGCGGGCCGGGCGCAGGTGTCGTTCGAGCCGACCGATCTGGCCGCAGTGACGTCCTACCTCGGCAGCGCCTTCCGCTCGGCGATCGAGCGCACCGGGCTCGCCTTCCATGTCGATTGCCCGCCGCTGCCCGAAGCGCTCTACATCGACCGCGATCTGTGGGAGAAGATCGTGCTGAATCTCCTGTCCAACGCCTTGAAATTCACCTTCGACGGCAGCATCAGCCTCTCGCTCCGCTGGTGCGGCGATCATGCCGAGATGGCGGTCAGCGATACCGGCACCGGCATCCCGCAGGCGGAGCTGCCGCACCTCTTCGAGCGCTTCCACCGGGTCCCGGGAGCCCGCTCGCGCACCCATGAGGGCTCCGGGATCGGCCTCGCGCTGGTCCATGATCTCGTCAGGCTGCATGGCGGCACCATCCAGGTGGTGAGTGCGCTCGATGCGGGAACCACCTTCACCGTCTCGCTGAAGCGCGGCAGCGATCACCTTCCGGAGAGCCGTCTGGTCGCCACGCGCGTCGCAGGACCAGCGGCCCGTGGAGCTGAGCCCTTCGCGGACGAGGCCCTGGGCTGGGACGGCGGGATGGCAGGCGTCGCCAGCGCAGCGTCCCTGGCGATCGCTGCATCCCCCGAGGCCAAGCTGGCGGATGCTGAACAAGCGGAGTCGAGCCAGCCGCACATCCTGGTGGTTGATGACAATGCGGATCTGCGCACCTACATCGTCACGCTACTGCACGGACTCTACCAGGTGACCACGGCCAACGATGGCGAGGCAGGTTTTGAGGCTGCCCGTCGCATCAAGCCCATCCTGATCCTCAGCGATGTGATGATGCCGCGCCTCGATGGCATGGGGCTGCTGAAGCGGCTGCGCGCCGACCGCACGCTCAAGGATACCCCCTTCATCCTGCTCTCCGCCCGGGCTGGCGAGGAGTCGACCGTCGAGGGGCTGGAGGCGGGCGCTGACGACTACCTGGTCAAGCCCTTCGCCGCGCGCGAGCTGCTCGCCCGGGTGCGCACCCACGTCGAGCTCGCTCGTCAGCGCGAGGCGCTGATCCGCGCCAAGGACACCGCCGAATCGGTGAATCGCGAACTCTCCACCTTCAGCTACTCGGTCGCCCATGACCTGCGCGCGCCATTGCGCAGCATCGATGGATTCAGCCAGATGCTCAGCGAGGACTATGAGGCACAGCTCGGATCCTCAGGGCAGGATTGCCTGGCACGCATCCGCAAAGCCGTCCAGCACATGTCCCTGCTCATCGATGGCCTGCTCGCGCTGGCGCGCATCACGCAGAGCGAACTGCATCGCCAGGGAGTCGATGTCAGCGCCCTGGCGCGCGCGGCGATCGCCCGCCTCAAGGCGGTGGAGCCCGAGCGTCAGGTGCAGGTGGTCATCCAGGACGGGCTCCAGGCAGACGGGGATCCGCGCCTGCTCACCGTGATGTTCGATAACCTGATCGGCAATGCCTGGAAGTTCACCGGCAAGCGCGATGAGGCCCGCATCGAGGTCGGGGTCACGTCGCATGCGGATCAGGTCGCCTACTACGTCCGAGACAATGGCGCCGGATTCGACATGGCCCAGGCGGAGCGGCTCTTCGGCGTCTTCCAACGCCTGCATTCCGAGAAGGATTTCGTCGGCACCGGCATCGGCCTGGCGACCGTGCAGCGTGTCGTCAGCCGCCACCATGGACGGGTGTGGGCGGAGGGCATGGTGGATCGGGGGGCCACATTCTACTTCACCCTGGCTTCTCAGGAGCAGGTGGCCTGAGAGGCTCTCAGCAGAGACCCGCCGCGGGCCGATGACAGCATCGATTATTGGATCGGCCCCCATGCCGGAGCGCCCGGTCCGCGAATCACCAGGTATCGGTACGGAACGGCGATGCCGGGAGCCCGTCGCGATTGTAGAGATTGGCTCCGAACGGGTTCATCGAATAGGCATAGCGCACGGCGACCGGCTCCTTCACTTCGGCCGAGGAGACCACCACCGCACCGTTCTCGATCACCGCATCGGCCCACACCCATTTCTTGTCGGCTCCGGCGATGGCGAAGCGCTTGAGCTTGCCATCCTTGTCCTCGATGGCTGGCGTCCGGCCCTCCTTCTTGCCCACCATCAGCCCGGCGCCCAGATGGTCGAAGGCCAGGCGGATCTTGCCGCCATCGATCGTCTGCGACTTGTAGAGCGGACCGGAGACTTCGAGATCCTTGACGCCGTAGTCATGAGCCAGGGCCCAGCGGGCGAGCCGCGTGCCGACGTCGTACTTGTCCTTCGGATGGATGTCGCTGGCCTGGGAGGTCGGCACCGTGTCGGTGATCACGGCCATGCCGGTATTTGGGATCGACAGCGACTTGGTCTGCGCTTCGCGCAGCCTGGCCCAGCCGTTGCCGCCGGCGGGATCCTCGGTCACCGCCTGGAAATTGGCGAGCTGCACGAAGTAGAACGGGAAGTCGCCCTGGCCCCACTGCGTGCGCCAGCCGCCGATCAGGGCGCGCATCTTCTCATAGTAGCTGTCGCCCTCACCGCCGTTCGATTCGCCCTGGTACCACAGCGCACCCTTGATGGCGGAGCGGATCACCGGGTGGATCATGGCATTGTACATGCTGCTCCAGCCGGCGTCAGCGGTTGCGGGCATGGCCGGGACCGGGCCAATCGGCGCACCGCTGGCCAGGTTGGCGCGCGTCGCTGCCAGCCAGGCATCCATGCGCACCAGGTAGCTGGGCAGCGCGGAACGTTGGGCTCGGAGCGCCGCCTGCTTGGCGGTCAACGCGGCCTTCAGGGCCTCGACCTGCTCGAGGCCCTCGAAGGCGACCCATGGCTCGATCGCGGTACCCCCCCAATTGTCATCGATGATGCCGATCGGCACCCCGGTCTTCTCCAGGATATCGCGTGCGAAATAGAAGCCGACCGCGGTGAATCCCCCGGAGGTATCCGGGGTGCACACCTGCCACGGGCCCTGTGCCGGCACGTCAGTCTCAGGCGAGCCCGACTGCACATGGTTGATCTTGATGCGCCGGATCTTCGGCAGGTTCGCCGCCTTGATGTCATCGACGGAGCCGAGGCAGCCCTTCAGATTCATCTCCATGTTCGACTGCCCCGAGCACACCCAGATATCGCCGATCAGGAGGTTCTTCAGGGTGATGGTGTTGCTGCCCTTCACCGTCAGCTCCAGGTTGTCGCCCTGTGCGACGGCCGGTAGGCTCAACGACCACTGGCCCTGGGCATCCGCCTTGGTGGTGGCGGTCGCGCCTGACAGCGATGCGCTGACCTCCTCGGCGGCATCGGCCCAGCCCCAGACGCGTACCGGCTGGTCCCGCTGCAGCATCATGTTGTCGGAGAACACCTTCGGCAGCTGGACCTCCGCCATCGCAGGGAGCTCCGCCGTGAGCAGGCCGGCGATGAGGAGCAGCTGCGCCAGAGGCTGGCATGGGCGATGCGTGGCTGAGGGCATGGGCTGCTCCGCGGGTGCTGTTGGTGGGGAAATGGTACCAGGAGGCCGACTGGGGCGTTGCTCCCAATCTGCCGCGGAGCGCCGGGCTAGCGGCGTCATCCATGGGAGGGTGGGCCTCGGATGCGGTTGATAGGCGCGGTAGCCCCGGTCTGGATGGATGGAGCCGCCACTGTCCGGAGAACTGCCGGTGGATTGCACACCGCAGGATGGCCCAGCACATCGTCTCGGCAGCCACCGCCAACCTGTGCTGAAGCGCGTCCAGGTGATCGGAGCTATTCCCATCTTACCGTGATTCTAGTTGTGCGCTCGCCATCCCAGTGAAGATCGACCGTTGCAGAAAACCTGCCGCCAGTGTTCGCTATCGAAGGTGCTCATTATGATGACCGTTGATGAACTCCGCGCTGCATCTCCCTATTCAAGGGATTTCATGACCTGCGCAGCCGTGACGGAGGCACTCGAAATGCACCAGATCGCGCATGCCATCATCGGTGGCCACGCCATGGCTGCGTATGGGTGCGTTCGCTATACCGAGGATGTGGATGTGATTGCAGCGGAAAAGCAGTCGGCTGCCCAGGTTATCGCAGCGGCATGTGGCCATGCCGCTGCTGTCGTGCAGGCTGGCGCTCACGCAGTCAGCGTCTGTGCCGCGGATGGCAGGCGCCTGGTGGACGTCCTGAGCATGGATGACGGCAATGCGTGCAGGCGCGCCGTCGAACAACAGGTCTTGCGCGAAGATCTGCCCGTCCCGCCGGTGGATGTGCTGATCGCCCTGAAGTTCGAGGCGATGACCGATCTCAGTCGACCCAAGAACCGGCGATCCTTGGACCTCCATGACATCGAATACCTGGTGATGACCCATCTCACCGCCCATGTCATCGACGACGGCGAGGTCCAGCGGCGCGTCCAGGGAATCGCCGACTTGGTCGAATCCGATGCGCTGGGGGATGCGGAGCGCGGCGGTAAGCGCTGGCTGAAGCTCTATGATGATATCCGCTCGGATCGCGATTTCTCCAAGTGATCAGCATCGTGGCGAACCAGGACGCTTCTGCTCCACGCGGAGGTCGAGCGGTCCGAAGCCGTGACGGTGCGTCCAGGACGGCCGTCGAGAAGCCCTCGGGCGGGAGCCTGCAGCAGCGCATCAATGCCTTCACCACCAGCGAGATGGAACGCTGCGCCCAGCGACATGGTGGCGCCTTGGCATCTGCGGCGTGCGAGTTGCAGCCATCGCGGAGCAGATTGCAGCGGATGGCGAAGCGTCCGCCACTGTGTTGACCCCTGCGCCCCGCCCGGTCTGGGAGCGCTCCGGATCTGCACAGAAGACGGCATGCCGGTGTCCCCGTTGAGCCGATCGCCCTGATCGATGACGGGGCACCTGCGGCGCTGTGCCGCGCTCTCGGTGGAGGCTCCATGGGAAGGTCGAGTGACAAGCTGCGTGATGGTGCGTCGAGGCCCAGGCATGGCCTCTGCACTGCCCAGCCGTCAGGTGCCCTTGAGCTCGCGAGCTGCGCACATGTCATGCGGGACTGGGGTGAATACCCCATTCCAGACCCAGCTCGCTCATGGGCAAGATGCCGATGAGCGGATGTCCGGCGTCTGGACACCACGCCGTGCGCCGTCTGGCCCCACATCATCCACTGGGAAGCTGCACCATGAGAAAAGCCCCATCCAAACGTGACCTCAGCCATCGGGCGGTCACCCCTGCGCGAAGTGCCGCCTCCGCCATCCCACCACAGGATCAACCTGCTCCCGCTGACCAGCGGATCGACCAGCGGATGTCCGATGAGATGGCGAGGAATGCCGCCGGCACGGTGATCGCCCGCCATCGGAATGGCTTGACGGCGACCGAGGGCGAGTCCGACGGGGTGTCCGAGGACGAGAATACGATCGACGAGGAGGTCATCGAGGAAGCGGACGAGCACAGCCGTGACAAGCGCAGGCCATCATCAGAGGAGGGCCAGGAGGCTCCATCACCAGATGAATGAGGGCGATGGCCCCACCGAGCTGCGCACTGTGGCGGGAATGCCGTCCTTCCTCCACCGGTCACTCTTTCAGCACTTCAGGAGCATGCGTATGGTCCCGGATTCTCCATCGTCCCCACCGCTGGATCGATCAGGGCGCCTCAATGCCGCGCTGATCAGGCGAGGTGCCAAGTCCATCACTACCGATGCGACAGGCAGCATCAATCTCGTCATGCTCATCGATGAGATGAGGGTTCTGGGGATGGCTATGAGCACCTGCCTGCCCAATGCACAAGGCATCTTCAAGGTCCACTTCGTCCGGCAGGGCGCCAAGCGCGGCGACCCGGCGGTGCAGACGCCCATGCAGTCTGTGAGCAGGGAATCGGCCATCGTCGATGCGGCATTGGCCGCCCTGTGATGCGACGGCACGACCTGGCAGCCAACGTCGCGCAGGGGCATGCGGGAGCGGCCGACTCGCATGCAGGGGGCCCTGATCTGAGCGTCAGCGGGAAGGTCGCGGGCCAGCGTTCACCCTATCGATCATGCCTTTGCGGACGGCCAGGGGCACCGTGATCGAACGACCAAAGGCAGGGAGACCCATGGATTTTTCCGCTCTCCAGGAGAAGGCCAGGACGAACTCCTCCCTGCTGGTCATCTACTTCATCATCGCCATCGTCTGCATCATCGCAGCCGTCTATGGAATCGGCGTGCTGTTGGCATACTATGCCCAGGCACCATCACCCTCAGACGAACCGCCTCCCGCATTGGCGCTCTGGAATCCCACCGTGTTCCTCTATGCCGCGGTCGGGACGGTGGTGGTGGTCCTGGGAGGATGGCTCTACAAGGCGGCGGCGCTGTCCGCCGGCGGCAGTGCCGTCGCCGAATCGCTCGGTGGCCGGCTGCTCGACGACAGCCCGACCTCACCGCATGAACGGCAGCTGCGCAACGTGGTGGAGGAGATGTCGATCGCCTCCGGGGTGCCGATGCCCAGGATCTATGTCCTGGATGACGAGGGTATCAATGCCTTTGCTGCGGGCCATTCCCCCAGCGATGCGGCTATCGCCGTCACGCATGGCTGCCTGACCACGCTCTCGCGTGACGAATTGCAGGGTGTTCTCGGCCACGAGTTCAGCCATCTCCTCAATGGCGATATGCGTTTGAATTTGCGCCTCATGGGCATCATCTTCGGCATCCTGAGCCTGACGGTCATCGGACGCATCCTGCTCTTCTCGAGGAGCGGCGACAGCAGGGGCAGGAACCCCATGGTGCTGTTCGGGATCGCCCTGGTGGTCATCGGAGCGATCGGCGCGCTCTTCGCGCGGGTCATCCAGGCTGCCCTCAGCCGGCAGCGCGAATCCCTGGCCGACGCCTCCTCAGTGCAGTTCACCAGGAATCCCGCCGGTCTATCGAGCGCACTGCAGAAGATCGGCGCCATCGGCTCGCGCATCGATTCGCCGCATGCCAGCGAAGCGAGCCATATGTTCTTCGCCAATGGCATCAGCGCCCCGCTGCTTGGGATGTTGGCAACGCACCCACCCCTGGCTGACCGCATTCGCGCGATCGACCCCGGATGGGATGGGCAATTCAAGCAGCTGGGCACAGCAACCGCGGAGGCGGAATCCGAGAATCCGATCCAGAGCGGAACGCCTTAGCGGCGGCGCCCGACCCCATCTCCATCCCCATCCACCTTGACATGACCATCATCAACTCCACGAGGTTCATCGCCGGCACGGTTGTCATCCGCGGCGCGGGCATTCGCCAGTACGAAATCGAACTGCATCGCGTCAGCATCGTTAGGACAGTCCTCTGATGCTGCATTGCCCATCGTGCTCCATCCCCGACATGTCCAGCGGAGGCGATGCGGTAGGCACGTGCTGGTGGCTGCCGCCGCCGATCGCCCAGCCGGGGCTCACGGCCATGGAGGGAAGCACCTGATGCCTGTGCCGTCGTACTCATCCGCGTCCATGTCCTATGTGCGGGATAGTTTGGGGCCCTCCGGTCGCTGCACCGATGTGACTCCTTCACCGATCGAGCCGCCATGTCCATGCCTGCACCAGTGAAGACGCCTGCTCGAGCAGGCACGGCCATCGACCCCATCTGCGGCATGGCCGTGGCAGAGGCATCATCGCCGACTGCCGACCGTGCGGGTCAGCGCTACCATTTCTGCAGCGAGTCCTGCCGGCAGCAATTCCTGACCAAGGCGACCGCGCCGGCCCCGGAGCGGTCACATGCTTCGGCCAATTACACCTGCCCAATGCATCCAGAGGTCCAGCGTGATCATCCCGGTGATTGTCCGATCTGCGGTATGGCGTTGGAGGTGAAGGTCGAGGCGCCAGGCCATCAGGGGATGGACGGTGGTGAGCAGCACCGGATGGGTCTGCGGCTGTGGGTCGGAGCGTCCCTGACCATCCCGGTCGTCCTCCTCGCCATGGCGCATCTGGTGCCCGCTGTCGCGCATGCCTCGTGGGCCGAAGGGACCCTGTCGCGGTGGTTCCAGGGTGTCTTGAGCGTTCCGGTCGTGTGCTGGGCTGGATGGCCTTTCTTCCGCCGTGGATGGCGATCGCTGATGACCGGACAGCTGAACATGTTCACGCTCATTTCCCTGGGCGTGGGTGCGGCCTTCTCCTTCAGCGCCGTAGCCCTGATCCTGCCCGAGGCCTTCCCCGGGCAGATGCGGCACGATGGGCATGTGCCCATCTATTTCGAGTCCGCTGCATCGATCATCGTGCTGGTGCTCCTGGGCCAGGTGCTGGAATTGCGCGCGCGCAGCCGGACGGGGAATGCCATCAGGGCCCTTCTCGATCTCACCCCTCCGACGGCGCGGCAGATCGCTCCGGGTGGCGATCATGTCGTTCCACTCGATGAGGTGGCGGTGGGAGACTGGCTGCGGGTGCTCCCAGGGGACAAGGTCCCTGTCGATGGCATCATCGTCGAGGGCCATTCCATCATCGGGGAATCCATGGTGACAGGAGAGCCGCTGCCGGTGGAGAAGCGCATCGGCGACCAGGTGACAGGCGGCACGGTGAATGGTCCTGGCAGCTTCGTCATGCGCACGGTGACGATCGGCAAGGACACCCTGCTGGGCCAGATCATCGCCATGGTGGGCGAGGCGCAGCGCAGCCGCGCTCCCATCCAGAATCTTGCCGACAGGTGCGCCGGCATCTTCGTGCCGATCGTCGTGGTCATCTCACTCGTCACCTTCGTCATGTGGATGTCGCTGGGACCAGAGCCGAGATTCGCGCACGCACTCGTCAATACCGTGGCCGTCCTCGTCATCGCGTGCCCATGCGCCCTCGGCCTGGCGACGCCCATGTCGATCATGGTCGGCGTCGGTCGCGGGGCTCGCGATGGCGTGCTGATCAGGAACGCGGAGGCACTTGAGCGACTGGAGGCCGTCACGACCCTCCTGGTCGATAAGACCGGGACCCTCACCGAGGGGAAGCCGACCCTCATGGACATCACTCCCGCCAGCGGATTCGATGACCAAGAAGTCCTCCGCCTCGCTGCGTCCCTGGAGGGCAGCAGTGAGCATCCCCTCGCTGCTGCCATCGTGCAGGGTGCTGCGGTCCGCAAGCTGGTGCTCGGCCAGGCGCAGGATTTCCGCTCGGTGACGGGCGGCGGTGTCGGGGGCACCGTCAGTGGTCGTGCGGTCCTGGTCGGCAAGGCCGGCTTTCTGCGGCATGAAGGGGTGGCGGCTCTCGAGCCGCTGGAGGCGATCGCGATGACCATGCAGGAGCAGGGGAATACCGTGGTCTTCGTCGGAATCGATGGACGGCCGGCGGGACTCCTCGGGATTGCCGATCCGATCAAGGCGACCACGCGGGATGCGGTCCGCGACCTCCATTCCCTGGGTCTGCGGATCGTCATGGTGACTGGCGATAACTGCCGCACGGCCACCGCCGTCGGTAGGGCGCTTGGGCTCGATGGAGTGACCGCCGAGGTCGAACCCGCTGGCAAGGCTGCCCAGGTCAAGGCTCTGCAGCTGGCGGGTCAGCGCGTGGCGATGGCTGGGGATGGCATCAATGACGCCCCCGCCCTGAGCGCAGCCGACGTTGGCATTGCGATGGGGACTGGGACTGCCGTCGCCATGAACAGCGCTGGCCTGACCCTCGTCCAGGGGGACCTGCGCGGCCTCGCCAAGGCAGTCCGCCTGAGTCGTGCGACGATGGGCAATATCCGCCAGAACCTGATCTTCGCCTTCGTCTACAATGCGCTGGGCATCCCCATCGCGGCGGGAGCGCTCTATCCGGAGTTCGGGCTGATGCTGAATCCGATGATCGCCGGCGCAGCGATGAGCCTCAGTTCGGTGTGCGTCATCGTCAATGCGCTCAGGCTGCGACAGGTGCATCTCGAGACCGTGATCCGGCCTGCACAGGGGCCCTTGCCCTAGTCAGCCGACCGCGGATGCCGCCAGGCCGGTTGGCGTTGCCGATTGCTGCACGGGGTCGTCGAAGCGGTGATCATCAGCGCTCGCCATCTCGCCATCGCCCAGCCGACGTTTAGCATCCCGCCAGGGGCATGAGGGCATGGCCGAGATGCGGATTCCGATGGTAGCGCTGGCGCTGGCGCTCTCGATCCTGCCGATCGTCGGCGAGGAAGCGCCGTCGCTGATCGTCGATACGGACATGCTGACGGATTGCGACGACGCCGGCGCCCTGGCGCTGCTGCACGCCCTGGCCGATCGCGGCGAGGCGCGCCTCCTCGGCATCGTCTGCGATGGCCAGGACACCCTGGGCAAGCACGGGGCGGTGGTCAGCGCGATCGACACCTTCTACGGCCGTGGGACGCTGCCGATCGGCGTGGATAGGCGGCCGGGCGGCATGACTCCGCGCAAGCATTCGAGCTATTCGCAGGCCGTGTTCGCCGAATTCCCCAATGACGGACTGCTCGATGAGCAACGGCCGGATGCGCTGACGGTCTACCGCCGGCTGCTGGCGGATGCGCCTGATCGCAGCGTGACCATCGTCGGCATCGGCTTCCTCACCAACCTCGACAGCCTGCTGCGCAGCCCGGGTGATGCCATCGATGCGCGCGATGGCGTAGCCCTGGTGCGGGCCAAGGTGCGCTCCCTGGTGCTGATGGGAGGCAGGCATCCGTCAGGATCGGATCACAACTTCACCTATCCGGGGGCACGCGCGGCGGCGAGCTATGTGATCGGCCATTGGCCGGATGAGCAGGCGCCGATGGTCTTCAGCGGCTATGAGATCGGGGCGCACATCGTCACCGGCACCGCCTATGCCCAGGCGCCACCCAGTCCCATGCGGCGCTGCTATGAACTGGCCTACGATTCGTTGGCCAAGGGGCGCCCCAGCTGGGACCAGACAGCGGCGCTGCTCGCGGTGCGCGGTCTGGCCCACCAGGGGGTGGGCTACTGGACCGCGGCAGCGCCTGGCAGCATCGCCATCGACGACCAGGGGGGCGATGCCTGGCTCGCGGCTCCAGTGCGCCGCCAGTCGTACCTGGTCAAGGCGTTGGACGAGGCGGCGCTCGCCATGGTGATCGAAGAGCTGATGATCACGCCGCCGCATGCAGCACGCAGGTGAACTGCGTCACGGCGCCTGGGGGGTCGCGGCAGGGGCGCGCATCATCGAGCGGTTCCAGGCCAGGAAACCGCCCGCCAGGACGATCAGGCCGATACCCGCCACGATGACGCTGGGCGCCGAGAACTGCACCAGGGCGAACCACTGGGTGTAGAGATGGATGCTGGCGAACACCGCCGCCGCATTGACCAGCCAGCGGTCGTTACGCTGGATGCCGAAGCCCAGCGCACCGAGCAGCAGGATCGCCCAGATCATGGCGAAGAGATGGGCCTGGTCATGCAGGCCCCGCTGCTCACCGCCCCAGATCGAACCGACCCAGAAACCGAGATTGGCGGCCACCACCGCCATGCAGCCGGCGATGCGTGCGATCCGGCGGTGGGCCTCGGGCAGGTGCGGAAGCGCCGCCAGCAGCCCGGCGGCGAGGGCCGAGAAGGCCACGATGGTGGCGATGGGCTGGCTGATGCACAGCATGTAGGCGCCGGACCCGTAGCCGGTCCAGGAGCCGAGTGCGCCCAACAGCAGGCACACCGAGCCGGCGGCCAGCAGGCCGCTGTCGCCCAGGACCGCGCACAGCGCGAGGATGGCGGCTGATCCCAGATGGCCGAGAATGGCGCCATCGGCGGAGAGCACCATGGTCGTGCGCAGGATGCCCTCGCACAGCAGGATCGCTCCCAGCACCAGCAGGATGGAGCCGAGCACGGGCCACACCGCTTGCGCTCGGCGGCTGAGCGGGATGCCGACCACCACCAGCACCGCGCCCATGGCGATGGCGGCAACGGGGGAGGGGAACAGCATCAGCGCCCCGCCGGCGACGATGAGGATGCCGAAGGCCAGGATGATGGAGAGCGCCAGATGCGTGGTGGAGCGCTCGGCGCAAGCCAGCAGGCGCACATACTCCCCCTGGGTGATGTCGCCCTGGGCGCGCAGCTTGTCGAGATCGAGCGTGACCTTCATGGAGCCTCCGCGCTGGCTCTCAGCGCTTCGTCGCGGTTGGTGCTGGCGGACCGGCAACGGCAAGGGTGGAGTCCCGGCGTCCAGCCGAGGTGCGCACGCCTGGCGGTCCATCCGCCTCTCATTTCGTGCCAGCAGGCGCCAAGGTGACATCCTCGATGACGCGGCGTCCAAGCGCATCGACCCGGTCGCACCAGGCAGCGTAGCGCGCAGGGGTGAAGGTGCCGACCAGCTGCTGGATGGAGAGCGAGCGCACTCCGGTGACGGATTGACCGGCCACCGGGGCTCCGCCTGCAGGTGCATGGTGGATGATGAAGAAGTCATCGGCATCCTCGGCGATCGGCGCAGGCTCGGCTGCCACCAGGCCTGAGGGGGGGCTGAGGCGTGTTGCTATGTCGAGCGTCAGGGGGAAGCGCAGCACCAGCGCACGCTGGCGGCTCTCGCCCCGCTGCACCGACCAATCCCACAGGCTGGAGAACCAGGGTTCGGGCAGCTGGCCGGTGATCTGGCTGCCGTGAACGGACAGATGGTCGCGTAGCGCATATGCCAGGGTGATGAGAAGCGGCTGGCGCGTTTCGTCCAGCGCGGCGACCTCGACCGAAGTCACCGCCGAGACCGCCGATCCGAGCTCGTCGCGCAGCTCGCGCCGCCAGTCGTCAGCCTGCTTGCCGATCAGGCGGTTTCGCCAGGAGCTCGCCCAGTAGCCGGTCATCGATACCCGCTCCTGCGCACTGACCTGGCCGCTGCGGTCGATGAGCCAGGTACGCTCGATGGCGATGTGGCTGTTGCCGATCGGCGGGGCACGGACCAGGCGCGGCCCTGCAGGATCGAGCAGCAGCAGCTGGCGTTCGGCCACGGCGCTCGGCACCAGACTGAGATCGTGCTCCTTGGCGGTGGCATCCAGCACCCGCAGCTGGCCTCTGTCGCCCGGGACCACGACCACCATGTGGTTGAACTGGTCCAGATCGGGCATGTCGGCGAACAGCGTCTCATCGCGGGGCACCAGGGCGAGATGCGCGGTGATGCCTGCAGCGGTGAGCAGGCGCTGGAGCAGCAAGGCATGATCCTTGCAGTCACCGAGCCGGCGCTCGAGCGTGAGAGCTGCGGCCTGCGGCATCAGCCCGCGCCGGCCGAACTCGACCGCCGTATAGGACGTGCGGGATTGGACGAGATCGGCGAGCGCGGCGATGCGCGCCTCGGGCGTACCCAGTCCGCGGATGGCGCTCAGCGCCTGGGCGGTCACCGCCGGCGAGTCGACCAGAAGCGCTGCGAGTTCGCCGAGGTAGTCCTTGCCTTCCTGGGCCCAGGTCCGGCCAGAGGGGCCGATCCAGACGATCTGCTCGTCGGTGCGCGTCCCCGGGGCGAGCGGCTCCCAGTGCCGGCCAGGCAGGCCCTGAGCCCGCACCACCAGGCGATCGCCATCACGTTGGAGGTGCAGATCGCCACCGGCGAAGGCGACCATCGATCCGGCGGGCGCCTGGACGATGAGCTGGGCCAGCTGGGTCGGATAGCGGCCCGCCAGATCGACGGTGGTGAACGGAGCCGCAGTGGTCGCCTGGCTCTGCCTCCTGGTGACCAGGCAGTCGAGGGTGCAGCCGGGCCGCAGCCCCGAGATCGGCACGCTCACCACCTTGCGCGTCGAGGCAATGCCATCCTCATGGTCGTCGAGCACGTAGCACTCCTCGATACGGCTTTCGGAGACCAGCGCACCCGCGGAATCACGCACGATGATGTGGTTGATCGACAGCTCCTCGATCGCCGGATCGAAGGTGAAGCGCTGGGTATTGAAGGTCTCGCATGCGCCGCGATCCGGGATGCTGATGACCTGGCGGTCGCTGCGCAGGAAGCCGGCAGTGGTGCTCCAGATGATCGCGGTCGCGCGCAGGGCGAAGGCCCCGCCCGGGAGCGATGGCGCGCTCGGCGGGACGAGTTCGCCGATACCCGGCACCGGAGCGATCAGATTCGCGATGCGGCTGGTATCGCCCTTGCCGAGTCTGCGATCGATGGCATCGAGGAATTCGTGCGCTCCGGTGGCGGTGGGGTTGATGTCGAGCTCGGTCTTGAAGTCGGTGATCGCCTCGCGGAAGCGGTCGGTGCGGTAGTCGGCCACGCCGGCGAGATGCCAGAGCCAAGCGGATCGCGGATGATGGGCGATGAAGCCAGCGAGGAATTCCCGTGCCTCGCCGGGCTTCTTCTGGTCGATCAGCTGGTCGGCGAGGCCAGCGGCGATCGCGATGTCGTCAGGCAGCGCCGTCAATGCGCCCTCGAGCAGACGCTGCGCCTCGGCGGCCTTGCCATCCTGGACCAGGATGCGCGCGTGCAGGCGGTAGCCCTCCGAGGAATGCGCGGGCACGGGGCTGGCGGCGAAGGCGGCCTCGACCGCATCGGGATGCACGCCGTGCAGGGCATTGATGTAGGCGGCGAAATCGCCGTCGTCCTTCCAGCCGGCGGCGAACAGCGTCCGGTAGCAGGCGATCGCCTCGGCCGGGCGGCCGAGCTGGACCAGGAACCACGGCTTGAAGGAGGCGATGCCGAGGTCGTCGGCAGCGGAGGCGGCATGCGCCTCGTACCATGACAGGGCGTCCTGCCAGTGCTCTGCATGGCAATAGCAGGCGAGCACCGCCTGGACGCGGGCGATGGCGGGATGGGGTTGGGCGAGCGCTGCTTGCAGCCAGGGCAGCGCCTCCTGGTGGCGCTTGTGCTCGGTGAGGTAGGCGCCGATGGAGGCGGCGACGTCGGCGTCCGTGGCCGGGTCGCTGTGCACCGGTGCACTCGCCGTGTTGCGGGCGGCGGCGCAGTGCTCGATCACCGCATCACCGATCGCGTCGGGGAGATGCTCAGCCTGGGGGGCATACACCACCAGGAGCAGTGCCCGACCGGAGAAACGCGCGATCCAGGCCCGGCAGGCGAAGGCATCATCGCCGGTGCCCAGCGCATAGCGCAGACTGATGGTCGCGCCCAGAGGAGTGGTGAGGGTGCGCTCCTCCGTTACCGCCTGATCGTCGATGTTCATCAGCGAGAGCAGACCATGGACCAGCGCATGGTCGCTGTTCGTACGACCGCCGAGGTCGGCGGAGATGAGGAACAAGTTGGCCTTCGAGGCGGGATGGCGAGCACGCAGCTCGACGTGGACGTTGGCATCCTTGGGCGCGGGCGCGCTGGTCCAGCCGAGCCCGGCCAGATCGATCGACAGCGGCATGCGCGGCGACTCGATGACGGCCACCGGTGAGGCCGGTTTCTCGTAGCCATCGGGGTAGCGAGCGGGATCGATGAGCGCGAAGCGGTCAAGCAGGCCCTCGGCCTCGTGCGCCAGGGCCTGGGTGGTGGTCTGCGCCCCGCACCAGGCGACCAGCTGGTAGAGGTAGCCGTGATGGGCGAGGACGGTGTGGTCGAAATACGAATGATAGCCATTGACCACCGTATCGACGCGAATGCGCCGCGCCGGCACACCGGCGACGGTGATGGCGCTGTCTTCGAGGATGATCAGCTTGGGATCGATGGTCTTCTTGCGCTCCAGCACGACATCGTGCAGCCAGGCGGTAGTGTGCTCATCGGCGACCTGTTCGGCGATGATGCCGAAGAGCATGTTGGCGCGCGGCTGCTGCCAGACGCGATCCCAATCCTTGCCGATCCCCTTGGCATCGATCTCCGTCCAGGGGCCTTTCGGTGCGAACATCGAATAGTTGGCCTCGGCATTGGTGACCGCCACCGCATCAGCGTAGCGCTTGGCGCGGTACTGCTTGCGCGCTCCGGACCAGTCATCGGCAGTGCACACGCCGCCTCGCAGGGCGAGGCGCTGCGCGGCCAGCCACAGCGGGCGGGCGTTGGAGAGCCTGTCGTCGGCCACCCGTCCATCCTTGGTCAGCCATAGGCAGCGGTCGCCGAGGAAGCGGGGGTCGCTGATAGCCACCAGCTGGTCTCCCGGAGCGTCCTCGGCCGGAGGAAGGTAGAGCGCCCAGGCGGACCCTGCCAGCCGGCGGGCTGGATGGGGGATCGTGGTCGCCTCGGCGGGGGGAGTGGCCGGCCAGCCGCTGGCTGGGATGCGCGCATGCACGGCCAGGAGCTGGCTGCGCGCGGTCGCGCTTCGCTCGGCGCTGAGCGACTGGTCCACCGTCACCATCGGCAGGGCAATGGCGAGCACCGGGAGCATGGCCGCCACCAGGGCGGCATGGCCGGTGATGGCGGTGCCCTGGGCGTCGAGGCGGATGAGCGCGTCCATCGGCATGGTGCTGCGCGCGCAGGCGAGGAGTATGTCGCGGGCGATCCCGGCGTCGGCCCCCTTCTCCGCTGGAGCGCTGGCCATCGCCAGGGCGGTGAACTGGCTGCAGGCGGCCATCACGGGTGGGACATCGACATAGATCAGACCAGCCGAGGAGATCCCCGCTTCCAGTGCATGCGGCAGCGGGGCGTCACCCGATTGGGTGGCGAGCTGATTGGCCAACTCCTCGCTGGTGCTCAGCGCCCAGCGCGATGCGCGGCGCAGCCACAACCCCGCCGGCCAGGGACCGGGCAGGGGGATCAGCTGGGCGGTCGTACGGGCGGTGCCGGCGGGCAGCTTCGCCAGCTGGGCGATGGCATCGATGAGGGTGTCGGTCGCCGGCGTCGCCGGGAGGCTCAGCGCCACGTCAGGGAAGGGCGCGGCGGGCACGGCGCAGACCACCATGGTTCCGCTGAGCGCGCGGGCGAGATGCTCGAGCGGCCCGAGCGTCGTGGCTGGTCCGCGTTCGTACCAGTCGTTCAGATCGGCGAATTCGGGCACTGCGCGCAGTTGCTCAATGAGGGCGGCGAAGCGCTCGCCATCCACTGGCAGGGCCAGCACCGCCCACGGCTTGGCCGGCAGGCCCGCGAGGTCGTCGCGCGAGATCGCCCCCAACGGCGGATGGTATCCGGGCAGCGACAGCGAATCGCCGATGCCATCCTTGACGAAGTTGGCCTGGTAGTGCGTGCGCGTCAATCCCATGGCGGTGAACAGTTCTGCGGAGGGCAGGTCATCGCCCTGCGAGAACAGCAGTGGGAGGTCGGCGGAGAGGTCCAGATCATCATGGCCTGGCGGCGGAAGGGCGCTGGGCGTCACCGCCGAACCGAGTGCGGCCTCCAGGCTGGCCGCTTCCCAGGTCCAGCTCCAGCCACCACGCTCCTGGCGGCCCTGGGCGGGATTGTTCGCCTTGCGGGTGAGTGCGGTGATGGCGGTGCCGATGGTCGTCGGCAGGGTGATCTGGAAGCGCCAGGCTCCGGCACCCTCGGTGACGGCATGCCCGTCGATGCGTGCAATGGGCGCGTCGGCGAGCAGGTGCCACGCGCCGCCACCGGGCACCAGGGCATTGGCGGCATCGAGGAGGCGCTGGCGCGTCGCGGCCATGTGCGGCAGGGCCCAGAGCATCGGGAAGGGGCTGGCGGCCCAATGGGCCCGCGCCGCGATGAGATCGCTGCTTACCACGCTGATACTGCAGGTCGTGTCCTCGCCGGCGCTGCGGGTGGACAGTGGTGCGGCTTCCCCGGCTGCGATCATGCTGGCCGCCATCCCGGACCATGCGATACTGCATAGGAGGATGGCCCTGGGAGAGGAGCGCATGGCGGCGATGCTATGCATCGCCGGTGCATTCCTAGCAGATGTCGGCTTGGGACGGGTGCGCCCGCAGCACCCGCCTGGTCTTGGCGGCAGCACTGGCGGGCCTCCCGCTGGCTGATGATGCCGATCAGGGCGCAGGCACAGGGCCGGTGGATCCCCGAATGGTCAGCGCTGGAGCGACCAGGATGCGCCGCGCGAGGCGCGGAGCATCCGCGGCATCGGCTACCTCCTGGAGCAGCTCCCGCAGGGCCACGCGACCGAGGGTGCTGGTGGGGACGGTGACGGTGGTGAGCGGCGGATTGGCCATGCGCGCCACCTCGCCATCATCGTAGCCGACCACGCTGAGCCCCTGCGGCACCGGCAATCCGCGCGTGCGTGCCGCGACGAGCACGGCGAGGGCGACGAAATCGTTCTGGCAGACGATGGCAGTCGGGCGATCTTCCCTCCCCAGCAGGGCCTCGGCCCAGCGCTGCACGTCCACCATGTGCACGGAATCCAGGTACACCCATTCGTGGACCAAGGGCAATCCCGCATCGGCCAGATGCAGCCGCCACGCGATGTAGCGCTGCACTGGCTGGGGCCGGCTGCCCGGACCGCCGGCGAAGGCGATCCGGCGATGACCGAGGGCCTGCAGGTGCGCCATGATCTGGCTGATGCCCACGTGGTCGTCCATGGTCACTACCGGGGCGGTGCCGGAGGCAGGCAGATCCAGCAGCACCAGCGGCTTAGCGCACGAGGCGACGAACCAGTCCACATCCGCCCCCCACTCTCCAGCGAGGATCAACCCGGCCTTCTCCGGGCGGTCGATCCGGAGCATGACTTCCGGGTCGCGCAGGTCGCGGACATGCTGGACCACCGCCTGGTAGCCCCAGGGACCGGCCTCCTCGACGACGCCATCGATCAAACCACGGTAGAAGCCGCTCTCGATCGTGTAGGCCTGGTCACGGAAGAATCCGGTGGGGATGGGCTGGAGCGAGCCGATGGCGACCTCCCGTCCGCTCGCATCCAGGGTCTCGGTCCATTGGTAGCGGTACAGCAGCACGTCGATCAGCACCGGTCCGAGCCCGGTTCCGGCAGGACGCAGGATGCGTCGACTGGGGGTGATCGCGCGCGTCGGCCAACCGACACGCTTGAGCGCGGTCAGGACCTTACGGCGCGTCCGCTCGCTGACCTCCGGACGCTGGTTGAGCACCCGGCAGACGGTCGCCGGGCTGACCCGGGCGGCGCGCGCAATGTGGGCGATGGTGATTGCCATCCTGCTATTCTCATCAACATTTTTTAAAATGCAAACAACTGATGTAATTGAAGATACGATAATATTTTATTTCATAAAAATTTCACACCATGGCCGTAGCATGACCCAGAAGGCGGGCCCTCCGCGCGTTGCCCGCAACGTCTTGAGCGCGCGCAAGGACCAGCTGCCACGGGTAGTCCGACCATCTGACCAGGACCTGCGCACCGGGAGCACCCGGGCTGGTCCGGTGAAAGGCCTCCATGTTGACGTCGTGCCTCCATTCCTCCGCGACCCTCCCAGCTCGCCCGGCAGGTGCCGGCTCTGCGCGCTGGGGCACACCGGCGACCGCACTGCTGCTGATCCTGCTCGCCGGCGGCGGTGCCACCGCCGCCGAGCTCGGCTTCAAGGAGGAGGGAGTCGACGTCAAGGTCGCCGGGCTGGGGAATTTCGATCTCAGCTGGCCGATGTTCATGCCAGGCGAGAAGAAGCCGATCGAGAAGACCATCAGCGCGCGCAAGGCGGAACTGAAGTACGCCAACGGTGCGAGCCTGGCGATGACCATCGCCGAAGGCGGGATCATCGAATTGCGCTTCCGCAACGTGCCTAAGGACGTGGTCAGCTTCCATGTCACCACCTGGGTGGGGGTGGGCATCGTCGATGGCGGGACCTGGACCATCGGCAAAGGCGCGGCCACGCCCTTCCCCAAGGACAAGCCGGCGAAGCCATTCCTCTTCCAGGGCAACGGCAATGGCTTCTCCTTCACCGATATCGTCGGCCGCACCCTGGCGATCGGCATCCCCGACTACAGCTATGAGCAGCTGCAGGACAACCGCGAGTGGGGCAATCCGATCTTCCAGTGGCAGGCATGGGTGCCCTACAACCGGGATTGGGAGGTGCACAAGATCACCATTGCCGCTGGCGCCCCGGCGAAGGCTAAGATCCTGGTGGACCGCTACGGTCAGACGACGCTCAAGGCCTTCCCCGACAAGGTGACCAGCGATCAGGACCTGCTCGCCGATGCGCAGAGCGAGAAGGCGTACTATGCCGGACTGAAGCCAGCGCCCACCGATTCCTGGGGCGGGCTGATCGGCAGCGCGCGGACGCTCGGCACCACCGCGAGCGGCTTCTTCACCCTCGCCAAGAAGGGCGACCGCTGGCTGCTGCTCGACCCGGACGGCAATGCCTTCTTCCACCTCGGCATCTGCTCGTTCGGCTTCGTCGAGGATTACACCTACACGCAGGAGCGGCAGGGCATCTACGAATGGCTGCCGCCGACCGGCGGCGACCCCTACTCGGTCGGCTGGCACCGCGACGGCTACTGGCATGACAAGGCGTTCTCATTCCTGCGCTCCAACCTGGTGCGCAAGTACGGGCCCGCCTACAGCCCCGATGACCATGTGGGGGTGATGGTCGACCGCATCCGCGCCATGGGTTTCAACTCCATCGGCGCGTTCTCCGGCGACAAGGCCTTCTCCGCCAAGCATATCCCGCGCGTGGAGATGTGCGGCTTCGGCCCGGAACTGCCCGGCATCCGCGGCATCCCCGATCCCTTCGATGCCGAATCGCTCAAGCACATGGATGAGGAATGGTCGAAGACGGTCGCGGCCAAGGCCGATGATCCACTGATCATCGGCTACTTCTTCGCCAATGAGCAGGCGTTCGAGGACATCCCGCGTGGCGTGCCGCAATTGCCGGGCAAGCATGCCGCCAAGCGCCGGCTGGTCAGCATGCTGAAGGAGGACTATGGCGACATCGGCGCCTTCAATGCGGCCTGGAACCTGCATGCGGCGAGCTTCGAGGCCCTCAACGACCAGGGCCTAGCGGTCACCACCGAGAAGGCCTTCGCCGACATGAAGGCCTACAACGAGCTCTTCCTCGATGCCTACTACAAGGCCATCTCCACCACCTTCCGGACCTACGACAAGCACCACCTGATGCTGGGCAACCGCTGGCAGCCGGGGACGGCGAATAGCGAGATGCTGTGCCGCATCGCCGGCAAGTACATGGATGTGGTGAGCATCAACTACTATACCCTCGGCGTCGACCGGGCCTTCATGCAGCGACTCCATCAGTGGATGGGCGACAAGCCGGAGATGTGGAGCGAATTCAACTACACCAGCGGCGCTGAGAGCAATGTCGCCAGCTCCGGCCTCGACATGAAGAGCCAGCACCTGCGCGGGCAGGCCTACCGCAACTACATCGAGCAGGCGGCGAGCCTGGGGTATGTGGTCGGGACCGAATGGTTCACCCTCATCGACCAGTCGGTCACCGGACGATTCTTCCAGCTGCTCAACGGCGAGCGCAGCAATTCCGGCCTCTTCAACGTTGCCGACCGCCCCTACCGGGACATGGTCGACGAAGTGGTCCTGGCCCACCATGACATCTACGATGTCTGGCTCAGGGGCAAGGCGCCGTTCGCGATCGACGATCCCCGCTTCACCGGGTCAGGCGGCAAAGCCACCAAGCATCTCCAGGCCGGGCATGCTCTCGGCACCATCCCCATAGACGGCTCGGTCGAGGGCTGGCCGGGCCGCCCGCCGGAGCGCATCGGCTCCGACCGCCTGGTCATCGGCAAGGATGGCCAGGGCTTCGAGGCGGCCTTCAAGGTGTGCTGGGACGAGAAGAATCTCTATATCCTGGCGAACATTACCGATCCGACGCCGCTGATGAACACCGCCAGCGGTCCCGATCTGTGGAATGGCGATGGCCTCGAGCTCTTCATCGGCGCTGACAAGCTCGATCAGCCCGGCACCCTCCTGTTCAGCGACCATCAGGTGCTGCTGGGGGCGCGCCGCGCCGGCACCGGCAGCGGAAATCCCTGGTTCGTGGTGAATGCCGCCACCCAGCCGGAACTGCGCCTGATGGCGGTGCCATCAGTCGAGGGCAAGGGCTACACCATCGAAGCCAGCATCCCCTGGACGGTGCTCGGCATCACCCCGAAGGAGAACAGTGAACTGCTGTTCGACCTCGCGGTGGATGATGGCGCGGGCGAAGGCGGCCGAACCCGCCAGATCATGTGGAGCGGCGGGCAGCGCAATTCGAGCGACCGCTCCGCCTGGGGCCGGCTGGAATTGGTGCCCTAGCGAAGGTCTGACGGGTTCCGTCGATCGGGTTGGCTCCTGACCACAACATCCTCACCGTCGCGGGGATGACAGGCCAGGGTGATTGCATCACTTTGATACTGTTACGCTCGAATTCTGATTAACATTTTACTACATCTCGGAAGATAGCCGCACTGTTAATCGTCGATGCTTCTGTTATTTTTCGTTGATGGCTATCAGATC
>Ga0302319_10004003_pt1 | contig 30443 bp, 25 predicted proteins | sample Bog_T0_2_FD_203319 | JGI IMG/M metagenome (GOLD analysis project Ga0302319, IMG submission 203319) | Peat permafrost microbial communities from Stordalen Mire near Abisko, Sweden - Bog_T0_2 | ecosystem: Environmental > Terrestrial > Soil > Wetlands > Peat | place: Sweden: Abisko, Stordalen Mire... | reverse complement strand
TTACCGCATGATCTTCGCCTTGACGGGAATCGGGGTTACGATTCTAAGCACGGTTGAAGTCGATGAGTCGTTCACTGAATTCCCGTTCAGTACCTACTCAATCTCTTTCCTCACCGATGACATCATCCGGCTGCGGTACGTATCCATCGATGGGCAGCTTCGCAAGATCCTGGTGGTGATCAAGATGCGCGGTGGCAATCATGCCAAGGACATTCGCGAATATGAAATCACGGACAAGGGCGTGGTGATTCTCGGCAAACGCCTCACAAACTTTCAGGGTCTTATTAGCGGAGTTCCGGTTCACCACGACCGGACCGGCTCAACGGAAGATCGCTCGCACGATAACGGAGTCGGGCATAAAACCTAAGGAGGCATCTGCGACGAGCAGCGGCCCGGATTCAATTGAGCCTGCGAGACGTAGTAGTGAAGTCGTCTTGTGTTCACTAACCCACCCAAGCAAAATCCCGGTAAACGCTAACACCCCATGCGAGCCTCCCGGGAGCGCCTGCCGCGCCGCAGGTGCCTGCCCCACCGCAGGGGTTTGCAGAAAATTGCATCCTTCCGGCGCACACTGTTTGCAGGAGAAACTCAATGCCTACTGCAACCATGATCAAAAAGGCCAATCGAAACCCACTCAGGTCTGCACCCGACGCCACCGATCTCGTCGCGAGCGCCCGCCGCAAACGAGCCGCCAGCAAAGCCTCCCTGATCCGCTTCTGCGAGGCTTGGAAACGCGACTTCGAGAAGTATTTGGAAATCCACTACGGCGGCTTGTCGGCCTTGGCAGCGACCGGGTTCAAGCGACATCTGCCCAGACCGTCCGCCGTTCGCCTCCCAAATCCAACCTCAAATAAGAGGGAAAACCAGTCAAAAGAATTAAATACCCCACCCCTCCCCCTTCAAAAAACCCCCAACCGGCCCGGGCGCAAACGCTTATATCCAATTAAATCAGTTGCTTAAGAATTTACCCCCAGTACTCATCGGTAACCTTTACCCCTCGATTTAAGGCCGTTTTTGGTAAATTTAGGCGCAAAAAACGCCGACTTCCGCTTCAAAACCGCTAAAAATTGAAGCAGTAGATCAGGCTGATGAAGAACCTCCAGTTTTGAAAGGGCACGGATTTATCCGTGCCACACGTCCAGCAATACCAGGACGGCTTTAGCCGCTGAGGGATGGTTTCAAGCTTTGTCAGCAGTCTGATAAATTGCCCCCTGCCGTAAGGCCGGGAAACACCTGCTGTGTCATATCTCACTGACTGCCGCCGATAAACAACATAGATTAAGTCATGGTTCGAACGGATTTAGTGTTTTATGAAGCGGCACCTGTTGTTCTTGATACTTTCTATTTTGTTTGTCGTGCGTGATTTGCCGGCCCAGGCTGAGAATCCGCGCCCCGTGGTCAACATATACGTTTTACGCTTTGGCGAACAGTTACAGTCCCCCAACATAGTCACTTACCGTGTTGCCGAGTGGGAACAGATGCGCGGCCGCTGGATCCTTCCCGACGTGGGCTACTACGACTCGGGCTACGGCAAAGATCAGATCTGGTTCGCGGGCGGCGGCGCCGACGTGCTGCACAGCAAACACTTCGATTGGGAGCAGGAGCTCTACGTCCTGCAGGAGGCCGGCCCGGAATCCACCAACAAGCGCTTCATGTGGATCTGGCCCGTGCTCGACTTCCGCTTTCGCCCCCGCCTCACCGCGCAGGTAGCTCCGTATCCAACGCTGCCCCTCAACCGCGCCCAGGGCTGGAGCTTCGACATCGACCGCGCCAAGATGGAGTGGGCCGCCACCACGCGCTGGAAGGCCGGCGTGGGCTACGCTGGCGGCGTGTCCCCATCCAGCGCCTGCCAGCACCGTCCGTTCTTAACGGTCACCCGCTCCACCCGGGCCGGCAGTATTGAAGCATGGCTGCAGCAATACAAGGGGGGTGCCCAGTTGCAACTGCGCTACCTTCTGGTCCGTGGCGAAAACTGATCTTTTCAGCATCGCCTACGTGGATTGCTCATTCAACTTGAGCCGATCCATCCGCAGCTCCATGTGTGTAAGCCACGGCCTGCTGACCTGCGGCCAAGGTATTGCCTTTGAGCTCAATGCCCGATGACTTGCCGCCGCTGATTTCGGCGAACACCTTCACGCCCGCGGGAGAATGAATTCCCGTAAGCGATGCCTTGGTTGTGTTCCGCAGATCGATCAGCGGCGCATCATCGGCCGGCGCAGCGAGTGCGAGTCCGCTAAGAGTCACGCCATTTACGTCTTCGCACACGATTGCCGGACGGGAATCCGGCTTATCGGGAATAATCTCGATATTGCTCAACCGCACACGATCCGCATGACGAACATAGAATCCGTAAGCAGGCAGATGTCCCAACATCCACGCTTCAGGATAATGATCGGGCTCCTCAGGAATGTCACGGTGTACCCAATCCCGCTTCCCTTGCTCCACGGTGCGGATATGGCAATTGCTCACCGCAATATCAGAAGGACGGAGCCCGGGCACACCCGTAATGGAGCTCGTAATAATGGCCCCACTCGCCTGGACGCCGTCGATGGTCACATTGCGAAGGAATGAAGCGTCATTTCTCTTCCGCTGTTCAAGCCGCACAAAGATGGGCGTACGCACGTTCCGCATCTTGATGTTCGAGATAGTGACCCCATCGATACTTCCCCCATCCACCATCTCAATCGAAACCCCAGCAATAACCCGCGTATTCAGAGGGTTTGCGGGGTCGGAGTAGATGACGGAGTCGCTGAAGGAAATGTTCTCGAAGGCTCCCGACGTTTCCGTGCCGATCTTGAAGCCGTTACACGAAGTGGTCATTTTGCAGTTGGTGACCTTGATGTTTTTTGTCGGCCGCGGCTCGCCGTAGGGATTCGCGCTCTTCATCACGATGGCATCGTCGCCGGTCAGGATGTCGCAATTGGAGATCTGCACATCGTTCGACGCGTCAATATCAATGCCGTCGGTATTAATGCCGAAAAACGGATTGCGAATGTGGATACCGTCGATCTTGACCTGCTCACAGGCGGCTGAGCGAATTGTCCACCCAGCAGAGAACTTGAGTGTGACGCCGCTGACGTTCACATTTTTACACTGGGCAAACTCAATCATCGGTGAGGGGCGCTGTTTGCCCTTCTTCACCTGGACGTAGTGGGTGGCCACATCCTTCCATGCGTCTTCAGGCAGCGCCGGTGCACGGTCGGACTTCTCCCAAAACGTTGGCCCCTGGCCGTCAATGGTGCCGGGGCCTGTGAGGGAAACATCTTCAGCATTCTGCGCAAAGAGCACATGGAAGCCCTTGGTGCTGGGACGCGATTCATAATCGTCAATCGATGTGCTGCCGAGAAGCGTGCAGTCCGCGTCGAGGTAAAGCGTCACGCCACTCTTGAGCTCGAGGCCGCCGATCAGGAACTTGCCCGCAGGCGCATGCACAATGCCGCCACCGGCGTGGGACGCTTCATCGATGGCGCGCTGAATTGCCTTCGTACTCAGGGACTTTCCGTTAGGATTCGCACCGTAGTCGAGAATGCTTTTGGTAGCGGCTTGTTGTGCGAGTGCGCCCCGGGCTGCGACAACCCCGCCCATCGCAAGCGAAAGCCTCGAAAGGAAATCTCTTCGTTGCATCACGCATGTCATCTCTGGTGTGATGCATGGGTTATCTGCGCAGGTTGTAGTTGTGTTCAATGGAGCTCAGGAAGAGGTACTCCTGTCCGGGAAACCTCTGGGAAAGTTTTGGGGAATTATACAGAGATGCCGTCGTTCTTTCGGTCGCCCGCCTTGCGGGGGCTTTGCGACCAACGCTGGCGCGGTTTAGTCCGCGCAGATGGCAATCGATTCGAGATACCATAGCATCCAACACTTGGAGCATCAAATGTCGCCGACGCTGTTGGAAAACCCGGCCGTCAAACCTATCCGTCTGACCCGCGCCCGCCGCACTGCAATCCTCAAGGCTCTCGCTGATCCGCGCCGCTTCGATTTGCTGGAGCGCATTGCGAAGGCAGGCTGCCCGCTGGGCTGCGCGCAAGCCCTTTCGGCACTTCCCATCTCCGCTGCGACGCTCTCGCACCACATCAAGGAGCTGGATACCGCCGGCCTGATTCATGTTCGCCGCGAAGGAAAGTTCCATTTTCTGACTCTCCGCCCAGGTGTGCTCCAAGCGCTTGCCACTGTTCTCACTGCGCTCGGAAACGGCCCCTGCGGACCCCGCTGAAGGAACTGTAAAAAATATTCGCAAATGACCTGAATCCATTTTCCCTGCCACTAATCAATTCGATAGTTGTCGAAATGTCGAAGCGATGACGTTTCAGACGGAGAGCAACGAATGAGCAGCATCCAGGAAAAGAATCTTCAGGGCAAAGTCGCATTGGTCACCGGTGCATCCAAAGGCATCGGCGCCGCCATCGCTCGTGAACTGGCCGCACGTGGAGCAGCGGTCGCAGTCAATTATTCCGGCAGCAAGGCAGCCGCTGACAAGCTTGTCGAGGAAATCAACAGCAACGGCGGCAAGGCCATCGCCGTGCAGGCGAACGTCTCCGAGCCGGCCAGCATCCAGCCGCTGATCGACACCGTCGCAACACAGCTTGGCCCGATCGATATCCTTGTAAACAACGCCGGCATTTACGAGTTCGGCCCGCTCGAAGCAATAACTCCCGAGCACTTCCACAAGCAGTTCAACACCAATGTGCTTGGCCTGCTGTTAGTAACCCAGGCGGCCGTCCCCCACTTCAACCCCGCCGGTGGCAGCATCATCAACATTGGCTCGGTGGTCGGCAAAATGGCCTTCCCCAATGGTTCCGTCTACAGCGCGACCAAGGGCGCGGTCGACTCCATCACTGTCTCACTCTCGAAGGAACTGGGCGCGAGGAAGATTCGCGTGAATGCGCTGAATCCGGGTATGGTTGAAACCGAAGGCGCGCACGCAGCGGGTATTATCGGCAGCGACTTCGATCGGGCAATTGCTGCGGAGACCCCGCTTGGCCGCATCGGCCAGCCGCAGGAAATCGCCACTGCCGCAGCCTTCCTGGCCTCCGCCGACTCAGGATGGCTCAGCGGCCAAACCATCTACGCTTCGGGCGGCTACACCCGCTGAACGCGGGCAGTTTCCATACGCCGATGCGCAAACTTTGCGCGTCGGTGCATGGGGAAATGCTCCACTTGTTAAGTGGCATTTACAGGTTTCTAAGCGATTCGGAGTCGCACTCGGAAACGTGCTGCAACGCCAGTTCCAGAATGTGAACTGCGAACCGCGCGACTCTCCTCCTACAATGGATACGTGAGCCCGGTTCTGGCCAATCCGACCATCCCCGCTCCCACTGCGGGCGAGCAAGACACTCCCAACTCGCCTAGTGTAGATATCCCCACTACCGCCGGGAATCTCCTGGATGCGCCCACCGCGCTTGCTCTCTGGCATTTGTCGAGCTTGGATGCGCCTACCGTTGCAGTCGTTTGGGCTCTCGCTTTTGCCTGGGCCGCACATAGAACACTGCCCGTCTGGACTCCGATATTATTGGCGCTTGTCGCTTGGCCGGTTTACATCGCAGACCGCCTGCTTGACGTTCGGTCCGCATTACGAACCGCTGAACCACACCCGCTACGGCTGCGACACCACTTCCACTGGCGCCATCGCTCGCTCTTCATTCCGTGTGCCGCGCTCTCCGCCTGTGCAGCCGCATTCATCATCGCGACCTGCATGCCGGTGGCAGCACGTGAGCGCAACTCATTCCTCGTGGCTGCAGGGCTGGCTTACTTCTCTGGCGTCCACGCCCGTCGCAGCTTCCCACACTTCCTTTCCCGGTTGCTGAGGCCCTTGCTCGCCAAGGAAACACTGGTCGCCATCATCTTCACGGCCGCATGCGCGCTGCCGACGCTCGGCCGGACAGCAGCCGGTTCCGTGCATTTTGCATTGCCGCTCGGCCGCCTGATGGTGGCGGTCTTCTATTTCGCCCTGCTCGCAGGGCTCAATTGCCACTCCATTGAGCGATGGGAATCCGATCAGAATGCCTTCGATGGGAGCCCCAGCAGCCGTTCCCGCACATTTCCTCAGGGCGTCGGCCTTGCAGTCGCAGGACTAGTACTGGCGGGTCTCCTGTCTTCGAATCATCTAATCGCGTTTCTGGTTGGTTCGGGCGCGGCCGCCGCTCTGCTGCTTGCGCTTCTCGACCAGTTCCGCGGGCGTCTCACACCGCTGGCTCTACGCGTTGCCGCCGACCTGGTACTGCTCACCCCGCTTCCCTTCCTGTTTCAATGAGCGACCAGTCAAGCGGGCACAAAGGGCATATCGACCAGCCCACCCCGCCTCCCAATTTCAACATGCTGGCCGGTTCCTATCGCTGGTTTGAATACTTGACGTTCGGTCCATTTCTCGCTCGCACGCGCTCAACCTTCCTGCCACAGATGGCTGACCGCCGTAACGCCCTGATCCTTGGCGACGGCGATGGCCGCTTCACGGCACGCCTCCTCTGCGCCAACCCGGCGGTCCTCGTCCATGCGGTTGATTCCAGCGCTGCAATGCTCCACGCGCTCATTCGCCGCGCCAGACCCCACGCCGCACGTGTCATGACGGAGCTCGCGGACGCCCGCACATGGCATCCCGACGCAGGAGCTGGACCCTACGACGCAGTATTCACGCACTTTTTTCTGGACTGCCTGACCACCGCGGAGATTCAAGCTGCGGCGGAGACCCTGCGACCTTTTCTCGCGCACTCTGCCGTCTGGGTTGTTTCCGAATTCGCCGTCCCACCCAGCCGCTTTGGCCGATTCGTCGCGCGGCCACTGATCTGGGGCCTGTACCAAGTTTTCGCCGCTCTCACCGGCCTCGCCGTCCGTACCCTGCCGGACCACGCTTGCGCCCTTCAGGCTGCCGGATTCGCGCTCAAGGAGCGACAAACCCGGCTAGCCGGCCTGCTTGTGAGCGAACTTTGGTGCGCCGCTTCGGACACTTAACTCCAACCCCATGCCGCATTTGCCGCCCCGGGCCAATGTTACAAATGTGTTAATATTGCTTCTCAGGGAACAGGCTGAAGCCGCTTGTACCTGCCAAGACAGAACCCGATGATCCTCTATTTAATGCGCCACGCGAATGCCGGTTTGCCCCGCGAGAATCCTCTTCTCGATGCAAAACGGGCCCTCGTCAAGGAGGGAAAAGACCAATGCATGCTGATGGCGCGCATGATGAATACGTTCAAGGTCCAGGTAGACGTCATCGTCTCCAGCCCGCTGAAGCGCGCCCTGCAGACAGCGCAGTTTGTAGGCACGGAGATGGGCTATGAAGCCAAAGTGGAAAGCAGCAAGGCCCTGGCGCCTGACGGATCCTACAGCGATTTTCAGGCAATGCTGGCCAAGTACGCGAATCGGGAAGGTGTTCTCGCGGTTGGCCACAACCCTAACATCTTTCAGTTCTTAGGGCGTCTGATCACCGCCAATGGCGGAGCGGCCATCCGCATGAGGAAAGGCTCCATCGCCAAGTTGGACCTCAACAGCCATCCGCCTCGGCTTCAGTGGCTTATCGATCCACGCATGGCCCGCGCCATTTACGCCAACGCGGCAAAAAGCTCCCGCCCGAAGGCGTCCCGAAAGTAGCCAGTCTTCCTTTTGCAGGGCTTCCGCCGCCACCAGTCGCGGAGGAATCGGTCGTCTTTCCTCCAGGCGGAGCCAATCCCAATTCGTCAACGGCCCCGCTGGTATCCTTGTGCATATGCCATCTTCCGCGACGACATACCGGACTACGACACTGCAACGGCCTCCATCCGCGCCTTCCGCAGGAGCAACCTGGCTGCTGTTCACGGTCATCTTTCTCGCCGTTCAGTTTGCTTCGCTCTTTACTCCGCCGCTGATGGACGATGTAGATGCATCGCACGCTCAGGCGGCGCAGCACATTTCCGAAAGCGGCAACCTGATTACCAGCCAGATCAACGGCATCCGCTACATTGAAAAACCGCCGCTGCCCTACTGGATCATCGCCGGAACGTATCGCATCTTTGGCCAGAACTCCTTCGCCACGCACCTGCCCAATTCGCTGGCGATGCTTGGCCTGGCATGGCTTGCATGGGCATGGGCCCGCCGTGCATGGGGACCGCGTGCAGGGCTCTATGCCGGACTTGGCGTACTCACTTCCGTTGGGCCGTTTCTGTTCACGCGCTTCATTATTCCGGAAGCAGAGCTCGCGCTGTTTCTCCTGATTGCACTCTATTGCCTGCTCACCGGGTTTGAATCGATCCACTCCACGCGTTTCTATTGCATGTGGGCCTGCGTGGCGCTGGCGCTGCTTACCAAGGGCCTCATTGCGCCCGTGTTCTTCTGTGGCGCTGCTATCCCCTACCTGCTGCTGACAGGCCAATGGCGACGTTGGCGCGATCTAAAGCCTGTCACCGGCTTCCTGCTCTTCTTTGCCATCGCCGCACCGTGGCATATTTTATGCGGCCTCGCGAATCCAGACCAGGGACATCCCATTGGCAACCATCCCACGCTGGGCAATGTGCATGGCTTCTGGTACTTCTACTTCATCAACGAGCATGTGCTGCGCTTCTTTGGCCAGCGCTATCCGCACGACTATAACAAGATGCCGTTTGCCTGGTACTGGCTGGCGCACCTGGTCTGGCTATTTCCCTGGAGCCTGTTTCTCCCGGCGCTTATCGCTGTGGCTTGGAAGACGCGGCACCATTGGCTGCAGCATCTGCACCACGATGCCGGCGCCACGGTGGATTTCTATCTGGACCACGCGGCCCGTGAAGATGTGGCCAGCTTTGTCGCTCGCCTCAAGTTCCGTGTCCGCACCGTCTGGCTGCTAAGCATCTTCTCCGCCTTCGGCCTGCTGTTCTTCTGCATCTCCACCAACCAGGAATACTACACGTTCCCGGTGTGGCCGCCGCTGTTCATTCTGATCGCCGGCGTGATGGCTGGAATTGAAGAAAAGCGCGGACTCGATGGAACACCGAGCGAGGGCACAAACAGCCCACATCCGCTGCTCTCCACGAGCTGGCTCACTGCAGGCCAGGCTGTCTTCTCCGTCATTGGCGTGCTGGTCGCAGCGGCCCTTGCGTGGGGCCTGTGGGACTCGCGCAACTTGCCTTACGTGGCGGACATCGGCACAGTGCTCGCTCATCGCGGCGTAGGCGATTACACGCTTTCCATGTCGCATTTGTTCGATCTCACCGGCGCTTCGTTTGCCGCCCTGCGCCTACCCGCCGCACTAGCTGCCGTCGCGTTTTTCATTGGCCCCATCGTGGGTTGGGTGCTGCGTCTCAAGGGGAAACAAATCGCGGCCACTGTGAGCCTGGCTCTTACTGCAGCAGTGTTCCTGATCGCCGCGCACATCGCTTTCGCTCGCTTCGATCCCATGCTCGGCTCCAAGCAACTCGCCGACACTATCATCCGCGACGGATCTCCAGCAGACTCGGTAATCATTTATGGCGAGCAGTCTGACGCATCATCGATTGTTTTCTACACGCACAAGTTCTTTGCGGGCAAACCGGCGTATCTTATTCTTCCGCGCTGCGGCCAGCACGGCGAAGGCACGCCGCTGCTGTGGGGATCATGCTACCCCGATGCACCCAACATTTTCCTGTCTGACGATCAGCTTTCCAAAGTCTGGGGCACAGGCGAACGCAAGTGGCTATTCGCCCAGGACATCAACCAGCAAAAAGCCGAGAGCCTGCTTGCAGGGCGCTTGTATCCAGTGCAATCGCTCGCCGACAAGGAACTGTGGACTGATCGGCCACTGAAGTAGAGATAACGAGCGACGCAGCCGGTCCCCTTCGCGCGGGTGAATGCGATGTTCTGGATCGCCTCCACATCAAAGCCAATGACGGTGACGGCCTTCATGATGCTGTTGGATGAAGGCAAGATCAACGTCGATGATCCGGTTGAAAAACATGTGCCGGAGTTTTACGGCCAGATGGTGAAGGGTAGTCTCGAAAAACGGATAAGCGTGAAGCCCCAAACCCAGATCAAGGTTGAGTGCTGATCGAATGCTCCTGAGGATCGGCGAAATCGCGCAGATCGAAAAGCTTCCAATCCTCTTCCACGGGACCGCGCACCCAAAGGCTCAGCGCAACCGCATACGGTGTGCCTTCATAGTAGGGGACGTGAATGGTGTGACGACCGGCTTCGAGCTTGATACGCCCTGGCTTGGTAACAGCGGAGTGAAGAGTATCGAGATCAATGACACGCTGGTCGTCGATCTGCAGAATGGCTCCGTCGTCTGAAGTCATTTCGAAGTTGTATGTTCCGGTTTTGCTGATCCAAAAACTTGCGTGATAATCCACACCAAACCAGATGGTGCGGTCGGTGACGCCAGGAATGCCGTTGGTGCCTTCGAAGATCTGGTTCGGCACCGCAAGCGAGTTCGTGTAAATGGAACCAATAGGATCGAGCGCACGGAAATCGGGCAGCCTGGGAAGGTCGGCTTGCAGTTCGTACACGTCGCCGCAAAATGCGTTGGGGTGCTGTACGACTGATCCGAAAGAGCCGAGAGGTCCCATGGGTGGAACAACGTAATAGTGAAATGGTGGCGGCTTTATGCCGGCCGCTCCGTCGATAGCCTCGGTCTCCGCCTGGTTCATTACCGCTTGCGCATATCGCAGCTTCTGCTGGTTTAGCTCCTCCATCACAGCGGGGTCGGCGTGGGGTGAATCCTGCAGCGGGAATGCCACATCGACCAGACCGAGGTTCCCGGTTGCGCGATCGCGAACGACGAAGCGCGTCATGGCGAGATCTTTGGAAGGAGCGAAGTCAAACAGGCGATCGAAGCCATGTGCCTGGGCATGTGCGAATTCCACCGAAGTCAGGACCTGATCGGTTGAAGCCTTCATGTAGTTGATGGGCTGACCTGCGGCATTGAAATTACATGCGCCGTAATCGAGCTGGAGCTGACGGCGATTTTCTGGGAAGGAAATGAAATCGAGGGAACCCGATTCGATGCTGACACTATAACGGACCTGGTCCACGGAGCCGGTTGCGATTCGGTGTGCGCGGAGCGAAATCGAAAGCGGGACGAGGGGATGGCTGCAGGCGTCGACTTGCAGCTCGCGGGCAATGACCGATGGGGATTTTTGAGCGGAGCTGTCTGCGGGGGCGGTGGCACCGATGTAGTAGCCATGGCGATAATAGAGGCGAACGCCGCGTCGCGTGGGGCGAATGAGCACCTGATGATCGCCGCTGGTTAAGCCCTGCGGGCCGGGCTGGTAAGCAACCTCGTAGTGAATTGTCTTCCGCTGCAAGCAGCTCTCGTTGGCGGCGATGCGAAAGCCGTTGCCGGGAAGGGTACCGACGGCCTCCGTCGTTGGATCGATGAGGCGAAGACTGGAGATCATTACCCGATCGGAAGGACGGCCGCCTTCCTCAATGATTTGCAAATCCGATGGCTTCAGGTCCGCAATTGTTTGATTGCGCGAGTCAACTGCAATCACGTCCACGATCACTTCGCGCGTGGTGACGTGGAGCGTATATGGAATTTCCGGTATAGGTGGATCGCTTGTATCGGGGGTCGGGCTGAGTGTCTGCGAGGAGGCTGCAATGACGTCGGCGGCAAACAGTAACAAAAACAAGAATCTTCGCATTCTCACCCTCCCTGGACTTTCAGAGAATCATGCAGACTCGAAAATCCTGATTCGGCCATTCATGTCAGGCCGCTCATCAAGACGCTGGAATTCTGAACCGAAGAAGTCTATACCCGCCACCTTCATCGACACCACGCGAAGCATCACCCTATCGGATAAGACTGCTTGGCGAGTGCGGCGGTTAGCTTACTTTCCGAGTCAGCTTATGCGAGCGGATAGCGAGCGACTGCCCCAGCGCAGGCGGCTAGTCTGCGGCGCGCATCTTGCCACCGGGCAAAAGCTGAAACACTTTTCCGCGCCAAAGCACTTTGCTTGACCAATAGCTGGCGACCCAGAAGCCGAAGCCCATCAGGTCGCGCAAGGGGTAGAGCACAATCAGACCAAACCAGCTTCGATCCTGCACCACGAGGCCGCCGACCGCAATGGACAGCGCCAGCCGGGTTGCAACACTCCAGCCAAGCAATGCCAGCCCCCACAAGGGATGCCCCAACGCCGCCGCCGCGCTCCATCCAAGCAGGCCGAACGGAACAGAAAATGTGAGCGCCGTGCCGAAGTGCCCCGCAGGCCGCGAGAACCGCGTTGACCGCATCCACCGGGCCTGGTGCTTGAGCGAGGAGATCATGCTGGAATTGATTACGATGTGGTCCACCGCATGGTGACTCAACACAACGGTCTTGCCCAGCTTCCACGTTTCATTGCCGAGGATAAAATCGTCGGCGCAATACTCGGCCGTAACCTTGAAGCCGCCCATCTGCTTGATCACTTCGCGCCGAAAGGCCATGGTCGGCCCAAGCACAAACTTCATGCCCTCCATGGCGCGCGCGGCCAACACGCCAGCTGTCATTTCCACACTCATGCCGACCGCTTCAAGCCGCGCCCAGACGCCTCCCTCCGCAGCAATGCCGCGATAGAGGCAGCACATACCCCCGACCGTCTCGTCCGCAAAGGGCAGAACCACGGCGCGCAAGTAGTCAGGCTCTACGCGCACATCGCTGTCGCTGATTACCAGGATGGAATGAGCAGCCTCCGCTTCCATCCGCTCAAGGGACGCAACCTTGGCGTTGATATAGTCCGGCTCCCCGCCTGTGAAGAGGAACTTCGCGGGGACATGCGGATAGCGGGCCGCCACACGTCGCGCTGTCTCGAGGCCTGCATCCTGGTCAAAGCGCGCGCAGAATAGAATTTCGTACTCTGGATAATCCTGTTCGAAGAACGTGGAGAGATGCGCTGCGAGCCCGGGCTCAGCACCATGCACCGGCTTCAGCAGAGTTACGGGCGGTGTAAATCCAGGCCGCGCCTGCAACTGCGCCAATGCGGCGCGACGCTCGCGAAGGTAGCGCGGTACCGCTGCCAGAACAATGCAGGCAAAGCCAGTGGAAGACACCAGCCCGGCAACCGCCAGGAAAAGAAATGCGTGGAACATGCAGTTACAAGCATAACCGGGCAGGGGGCCGGAGAGGCTATGGCTTGCGCGCCGTCGTCGACTTCACGACCACCGAGGGCCTTCGAATCGGGACAATGGCACCGGACGCGCCCGAAGCATTCTGCTGGAACCGCGTGAGCATCTCCGTGCGCACGTACTCCACAAAGCTCTGCATCTGGCGGTTCATCTCTTCCATACGCTCGCGCATCTGCAGCACAATGGCGATACCCGCGATGTTTACACCGAGGTCGCGCGCCAGGTTGAGAATGAACTCGAGGCGCTCCAAATCTTCATCGGTATAAAGCCGGGTGTTGCCCTCGGTGCGAGACGGCTTCAGCAGACCCTCGCGCTCATAAAGGCGCAGCGTCTGCGGATGAATCTCGTACATCTCGGCCACCGCCGAGATCATGTACGCGCCCTTCGATTTGCGTTTTGCTGCCATGCGTTTTCTCGAATCAGCTTACACTGTCCCCTGTTTTCAAATCTTATCGAACAGCGCCACGCGTGGATCCTGTCCGTTCAGCTTCGCGAACTCGCGCATAATCTCCTTGCTGCGCTCGTCCTGCAAAGTGGGCACAACAACTTCGACCGTAACAATCTGGTCGCCGCGCTGGTCGGGCCGCTGCGCGTTCTCCACGCCACGCTCGCGCATGCGCAACTTCTGCCCGCTCTGTGTGCCCGGTGTAATCTTCAACTGCGCACGCCCGTCAATGGTCGGCACATCTACCTTGGCTCCAAGTGTGGCCTCCGCGATGGTGATGGGCACAGTCAGTTGAATGTCGTCTCCCACGCGCGTGAAAACCGGATGCGTCCCCGTACGGACAATCACGAACAGATCGCCCGGCGCCCCGCCATTCAACCCCGCATTGCCTTTGCCCTGCAGCCGTATGCGTTGTCCGTCGCGCGTGCCCGGCTTCATCCGGAACTCGACCGTCTCCGTGCGGTTAACCACGCCCTCGCCCTGGCAGGTGGCGCAGTCGTTCGAAATGCGTCCAGTGCCATTGCACCGCGGACATGGGATATTGAACTTCATCCGCCCGCCCATTTGCGTTACCTGTCCCGTGCCATTGCACTCGGAGCACTGCATTGGGCCGCCTGTGTGCGCTTGCCCGTGGCAGGTGGGGCACGTCTCCTGGCGATTGACCTGGATACGCGCTTGTCCGCCCCGAATTCCGGTCCAGAAATCCACCGTCGCCTGGTACTCAAGATCCGTTCCCGGCTGCGGGCCACGGGGCCGCTGCTGCTGCTGCGCCCCAGTAAAGATGCCGGAGAAAATATCTTTGAAGCTGCCCCATGACGCCGAACCTGCGCCGGCCGGCGCTCCCGCGGGTTGGCCTGGTCCGCCAAACCCGCCCTGAAAGCCTGAAAAATCGAAGCCGTCAAAGTCCACCGGAGGCCGGACGCCCACGCCCTGTTGCCGCGCATACGCCGCTGCCGTCGCCGGGTCAATCTGGTCGGAGTAGAAGCCGACCTGGTCATACACCTTGCGCTTCTTTTCGTCGCTCAGCACGTCGTTGGCTTCGGATATCTCCTTGAACTTTTCCTCTGCCTTCTTGTCGCCGGGGTTGACATCCGGATGATACTTGCGCGCAAGCTTCCTGAACGCCTTCCGAATATCGTCCGACGTCGCCGTCTTCTTCACGCCGAGCAATCCGTAATAGTCTTTGTTCTGTGTTGTGGGCATGTGTGTTTTCTTATCTCAGTTCATCCTACGGGATTCTTCGACCCTAGGTAGCAGGAACATTGCCGAAGTACGAGCCATTTCCTCGGCAAAGTCTCAAGTCAGTAATTGCAAAAACCTCACGTCCGAGCGCTGCACTCACATACGCAATGGCAGTTGCAATCCGTCGTCGAGCCCCTACCGCCTAACAACTCGGGGTGGACAACATTTCGTCGCCCACCCCTATGGTTTTCCGCCGACCGGCGGCTCTGCTGAACCGAAGGTCCTACTTCTTCTCGTCCACGTCGACGTACTCCGCGTCGATCACGCCTTCGTCCTTCTTCGCGTTCGCACCGGCATCCGCCGCGGGTGGTGTTCCCGCTTCAGCCCCTGCCTGTGCGGCGTTGGCCTTGTACATTACCTCGGCAAGCTTATGGCTGGCTTGCGTCAGTTTCTCGTGCGCGGCTTTCAACTCGATGGAACTCGGCGTTCCTTCAAGCACCTTCTTTGCATCAGCCAGCACCGACTCCACTTCAGTCTTTTCCGGACCCTGGAGCTTTTCGCCGGCATCCTTCAACATCTTTTCGATGTTGTAAACCAGGCCATCGAGCGAATTGCGCGCTTCAATCTCCTCGCGCTTCTCCTTGTCTTCAGACGCGTGCGCATCCGCATCCTTGGCCATGCGATCAATCTCTTCCTTGCTCAGGCCAGAGCTCGATGTGATGGTGATGCGGGTGTCCTTGCCGGTAGCGTTGTCCTTCGCGTTTACGTTGAGAATTCCATTCGCGTCGATGTCGAATGTGACCTCGATCTGCGGAATCCCACGCATCGCAGGAGGAATGCCCGCCAGCTTAAACTTGCCGAGCGTGCGGTTCTGTGCGGCCAGGGGCCGTTCACCCTGCAACACGTGCACCTCAACCTCAGTCTGGTTGTCGGCAGCGGTCGAGAACGTTTCCGTCTTCTTGGTCGGAATCGTTGTGTTGCGCGGGATCATCGGTGTCGCCACGCCACCCAGCGTTTCAATCGACAAGGTCAGCGGTGTCACGTCGAGCAGCAGAAGATCCTTCACTTCGCCCGCCAGTACGCCCGCCTGAATAGCTGCGCCTACCGCAACCACTTCGTCGGGATTAACTCCGCGATGCGGCTCCCGGCCGAACATCTTCTTCACCATCTCCTGGATCTTGGGCATGCGCGTCTGTCCGCCCACCAGGACCACTTCGTCGATCTTGTCCACGCCGATGCCAGCGTCTGCCAATGCCTTTTTGCAAGGCTCAAGCGAGCGATCGAGCAGATCTTCAACCAACTGCTCCAGCTTGGCACGCGTCAGCTTGCGCACCAGGTGCTTCGGTCCAGTTGCGTCCGCAGTCACGAACGGAAGGTTAATCTCGGTCTCGACTGTCGTTGAAAGCTCGATCTTGGCCTTCTCCGCGGCGTCCTTGAGCCGCTGCAGCGCCATTTCATTGCCCTTCGACCCCAGGTCCAGACCCTGTTCCGTCTTGAACTCGGCAATCAGCCACTCAACAACGCGCTGGTCGAGATTGTCGCCGCCCAAGTGCGTGTCGCCATTGGTCGACTTAACTTCGATTACGCCCTCGCCGACTTCGAGAATCGAGATGTCAAACGTGCCGCCGCCAAAGTCATACACGGCGATCGTTTCGTCCTTCTTTTTGTCTAACCCGTAAGCCAGAGCAGCCGCTGTAGGCTCGTTCACAATCCGCTTTACATCCAGGCCGGCAATCTTGCCCGCGTCCTTGGTCGCCTGGCGCTGGGAGTCGTTGAAGTATGCCGGCACAGTGATCACGGCTTCCTTCACGGTCTCGCCAAGATAGGCTTCCGCGCTCTTCTTCAGCTTTTGTAGAATCATCGCCGAAATCTCGGGCGGGGTGTACTCCTTGCCCTGGGCCAGAACGGCTACATGGTCGCCCTGTGAGACCACCTTGTATGGGACCATCTTCATTTCGCTGTCCACTTCGTTGTAACGACGGCCCATAAACCGCTTGATGGAGAAGATGGTGTTCTCCGGGTTGGTGATGGCCTGGCGCTTCGCTACCTGGCCTACCAGCCGCTCGCCGCTCTTTGAAAACGCGACGATCGAGGGCGTCGTACGCGCACCCTCCTCATTTGCGATGACTTTAGGCTCACCGCCCTCCATAACCGCCACACACGAATTCGTGGTGCCGAGGTCAATCCCGATAATTTTTGCCATGATTTAGATTCCTGCCTGTTCAGTAGATTTCCGACACTTATTAAGATGCATGATTGAGTCACTTAGTGTCAACTTTATTTGATTACATCTCCATAAACCAGCTCCCCTGCGTTCCGCCTTTCCGCATCCCCCACTATGGAACCTGCTGCTTGCCATCAATATAGGACTGATTTAGTCTTATTTTATATCCGACACATTTGGTCGCATTTCTGGAGGACTGCTTTGCTTTCCACAACATTCAAAGGGCGCATGAGCATGTGCGGGGGGTTAACCATCTGCCTGATCATGCTGATCAGCACCACTGCTCACGGTCAGGACAAGCCCTACTTTGTCACCTATTCCCACGATCTCGAGGAGCCCGGCAACCTGGAAATCGAGACCAAAACCGCCCTCGCCCGGCCTGACGGCGGCAACAACTATGGTGCGACGGCAATGGAGCTCGAATACGGTACCCGTGCCTGGTGGACCACGGAGCTATATCTGGATGGTCAGGCCACCTCCCAGGACTCCACCTTATTTACAGGGTTCCGGCTCGAAAATCGTGTCCGGCCCCTCATGCGCGATCACGCGGTCAATCCAGTCCTCTACGTCGAGTACGAAAACACCTCCGGCGCAGACAAGACAATCCTTGAAGTCGTCGGTCACGATGGGCAGGCCGACCTGGCCGGGCCCAACGGCGAATCGCGCAAAGAGCATCAGCACGAGGCCGAATTGAAGCTGATTCTGTCCTCAAATGTCAGGGACTGGAACATCTCGGAGAACTTCATCTCAGAGAAGGATCTCGGCCATGACCCGTGGGAGTTCGGGTACGCGGTTGGAGTAACCCGGCCACTGAAGAGCGCGGCCAGCGGCCACACCTGCACTTTTTGCGCGGAAAAGTTCACGGCCGGCGCGGAGGCCTATGGCGGACTCGGGGATACTTTCGCGCTCACCATGCGAGACACCTCTCACTACATCGCGCCCCTGCTCGGGTGGCAACTGCCCAAAGGCGCACGGCTGAGCTTTTCTCCCGGATTTGGCCTCACAGACACCAGTCTTGCCCGGGTGTACCGGGTCGGCCTGGCCTTCGAGTTCGAACAAGTGGGCAACTGGTTCCATCCATCGCAGGGGATCGCGAGTTCCAAGGGAGGCAACCAATGATAAGACGTATTCCGGCAATTTTCGCCCTTCTGCTCTGCGTAGCCATCTCCTTGGCCGCAGCCACCAGCTCCAGATGGCTGCACGTCCCGGAAAAGGACCATGCCCGCTCCAATCCTCTGCCGGCCAATGCGGAAACGCAGGCTGCCGGGGCGCTTGTCTATCGCGACCGCTGTATGCAGTGCCATAAGGCGGATGCCATGGGCGACGGCCACAAACGGCCTGCCCTCCGCAGTGACCGTATTCGCACCGCATCAGACGGCGACATCGAGTGGTTTCTTCGCCAGGGAGACATCGGTCACGGCATGCCCTCGTGGTCCAGCCTCCCCGAAGCGCAGCGCTGGCAAATTGTTGCCTGGCTTCGGTCTATCCAATAGGCCGAACTCCCCGTTCCCCTGAGCGTGTCCGGCAAAAAGAGCGGCCCCCTCACACGGACGGAAACGACGTCTTACGGAGCCGGAAGAGCCATGTCCTCCGCGTCTTACGAATCGTCTTACAGTGTCTTACACCCTCTTACCCGGCGTCCGACGCTGTAAGACGAAGCCCACGCCTGTCCAACCGCCAACCCAAGCCATGCAATCCCCGTCACACACGCTTTCACCCCAATCGGTTAATCTCGATTGTTCGCTCCTCCATGCCCACCGCTGCCGCCCAAGCTCGCTACCCCCTCTCCCAAGGCGTCAATCCGTGGCTCGTCACGCTCTCCGTCATGCTCCCTACCTTCATGGAAGTGCTGGATACCGCGATCGCCTCCGTGGCGCTTCCTTACATAGCCGGTTCGCTCTCGGCCTCCAATTCTGAGGCCACCTGGGTCCTGACTAGCTATCTTGTGGCCAATGCCGTTATCCTGCCCGCCTCCAACTGGTTTGCCCGCCGCTTCGGCCGCAAGCGTTTCCTCCTGATCTGCGTTGTCATCTTCACCGTAGCCTCATTTTTCTGCGGCGCGGCCCCGTCTTTGGGGGTTATCCTACTGGCCCGCGTGATGCAGGGAGCGGGTGGCGGGGCCTTGCAGCCCCTTTCCCAATCCATTCTTCTCGAAAGCTTCCCTATCCAGAAGCGATCCATGGCCATGGCGGCCTATGGCCTGGGGATCGTGGTTGCCCCGGTCCTGGGACCCACCCTGGGCGGCTGGCTCACGGATACCTTCAGTTGGCGTTACGCCTTTTACATCAACATTCCGGTCGGCCTTCTGGCCGTCTTCATGATCGCCCGCTTCATCCACGACCCGCCGTACATCAAGAACGCCAAAGTCGGCCCCTTTGACAATCTTGGCTTCGGCCTGCTCATCGTCTGGACCGGCGCGCTCCAAATTGTCCTGGATAAGGGCCAGGAGGACGACTGGTTCGGAGCCATTTGGGTCCGCTGGGCAGTGGCCGCGCTGGTCGTCGCCCTGGTCGGCTGGATCTGGCATTCATGGACCCATCCCAACGGTCTGGTCGACCTGCACATCCTGCGCGACCGCAACTTCCGCACCGGCTGCTTCCTCATCGCTCTGCTAGGCATGTGTATTTACATCACGATCGCCATCCTGCCCCTCTATTACCAGGAAGTCCTCGGCTACACCGCCTTTTCCGCAGGCCTGGTGGTTGGTCCGCGCGGCATCGGCTCCTTTATCGGATCACCCATGGTCGGGTTTCTTGGTTCCCGCATCGACAACCGGAAGTTGCTCTGCGGCGGATTTATTGCATTCGGCATCTGCGCCATGGTCTTCGGCACCGTCAATCTCGATATCGGCCCTTACACGCTGCTCATTCCCATCACGCTGACCGGCTTCGCTCTCAGCTTTGTGTTTGTTCCACTGGCCACCATGACCACCTCCACCATTAACCGCCAGGAGATGGGCAACGCAACCGGCCTGTTCAACATGCTGCGCAACATCGGAGGTTCCATCGGTATCGCGATGGCCACCACGGCGCTGATTCGGAGATCCGCTCTTCACCAGACTGAAATCGGCGCAGCCGTTCCGCCCTACGTACTGCAGCAGAAATCGACTGCGCTTGCTGGATACCTTGCTCATCACGTCGGCCGCGCCCAGGCCCGCCCCGGCTCGTTCGGCCTGCTCTATGGCATGATGGAGCAGCAATCGGCCCTCATGTCCTATGTGGATGTCTTCCGCTGGACGGCGGTCCTCGCTTTTTTCTGTGCGTTCGCCGTGTGGCTCTTCAAGAAGCCCATCAAGCACCTCGCACCGCCGCCCGGCGCGCATTGAGCGGTTCTAGATTTCGTTCAGCTCTTCCCCTTCAGCGTCCATTCCGCCAACGACCTGAGCTCCGCTAACATTTCGCTAACAACTCGCCCTGCGAAAAGACCAACACGTATTCGTAAAACACCCGACGTAGAAGGAATGAGTTCATCGAGTCTGGCAGAAAAAGCCAGCTCGGAGCGCAAAGGAAATCCCACGAGCTTATTTGTCTGATTTCCATGCTGATTTGTCTCATCGAAGACCCGAACGAGCCTAAACTCGTCATCTTCGACGGCGTCAACGGGCACCAACACTCCGTAGTTTCGAAAAAGCGTCGCTTTAGCCGGCGGCGATGACGCAAACTCAGCATGCAACAGCTTAGAGCGTTGTTCATCCCCTATTGGCAAACGATGAGATGGGTCCGCCATGATCCGCAAATCATTCATGACAAGAGTAGCCACGCTCCCTCGAAGATTTGGCCCGAGAAGTCGTCCAATGACTTTGTGAAGTTCCGCTTGAACCAAGTCAAATAGCCGCTCGCCAGCATTGTCTACCTGAGCCTGCGTATATCCACCGCTTGTAACGAAAAGGCCGTTGATTGCTTCTATGCTGTTCTCCAGTGTGGGGCCCTCGACGGCAAAGATGCTGTCCTGCACAAGCATGATCGTGTCCAGCGCCCTGGACAGCATAAAGTCCACGAACTGTTGATATCTACCGTCATCAGCTGCCTCCAACGCATTGAGATATGTCTCCTTGTGTTCCGAGAGAATCATGATTGGCATCGAAATCGCCCGATAGGTGAACACGGAAGCCAACGCACGGGCGACCCTACCATTCCCGTCGGCGAACGGATGAATTACAACGAGTACGTAGTGCGCGTAGGCAGCCTGCAAAACTGGATGCGCCGCATTGAATCTGCCGCTGCGCAACTCGTTGATGAACCGACCCATTTCAACTGGTGTAACGTCGACCGGTGCATAAGAGTGACTCTTCCCCTCTCTCGCATACAAAACGTGATTCGGTAAGACCTTGTATCGTCCCTTCGGAAGAGACTGCTCCTGGAACCCTATTGATGTGATGACTCTATAAGTGGCCTGCGCCCTGCAGACTTCCTCGTGTAAAACTCGAATTGCAGCTTCCGAAAGGTGCTCTACCTTCGTCGCAAGCGAAAGCACATAGTCGTAGGCGTGTAATTGAGCCTCAAAAAGTGGTCGGGCATCCTCACCTCTTTTCGCTAACTCCATCTCCCACGCCGCCGTCTCAAACGCCACAGTAAAAGTGAAGCCGCGATCAACCTCGTACAGCCCCTCGATCGCCCCTGTATCGAGCGCCGCGGCGCGCTTCACGATCTCACGCGCCCGACCCAATGCCTCGGGAGAAAGCGCCGACCTGTCTCGCAAAGTCGCGTTGTAGCGATCCCACCGGACAGTATCGACCGAAGTCCTCGCGGCCCACTCCTCGAAGGTCGGAAACGGCTTATACGCCGCATCAAGAACATGGATATTGGTTTCCGGTTCACTCATGGCAACAACCAACTTCCCTTCAGCCCGATAATAGCTCAGCGCATTAACAACAACCACAAATTCTTCCTTTTCATCGCTATAGGCATGGGGTATGCTTCCTCCATGCTTCCCTGCCGTTCGCTCTTCCCTGGACTGCGCGTCCTTGCCTTGGTCACTTTTGTCTCGGCCCTCGTTTGCGCCGGTGAGGTTCGCGCCGCGTCAGTACCCCATCCGCAGACGTTGACTCTCGATGGCCTGGGAAAAGGCACCGCCCCGCTCGACGGTCCGTGGCAGTTTCACCTGGGCGACGACATGTCCTGGGCCAATCCGGCCTTCGACGATTCCGCGTGGGAGCAGCTTACCGCCGACAAACCCTGGGGACTGCAGGGCCACACCAACTACGCCGACTATGCCTGGTATCGCCGCAATATCAGCATCACGCCCGCACCCGGCGTCTCATCCGACGTCAACCTTCTCATCCCCGCCATAGACGACGTCTACGAGATCTACTGGAACGGCACGAAAATCGGTCAGCTTGGCAACATGCCGCCTCATCTCCATTGGCTCAGCAACCTTGAACCGCAGATCTATAACCTCGGCCCTGCCCGCACCGGCGTCCTTGCCATCCGCGTCTGGAAGACACCGCTGCCTTCAAACGATCCCGGCACTTTCGGCGGTTTTGAGGGCATGCCGCTGGTAGGCAGCCCGCAAGCTATCAAAACTGCGCTAGGAAACATCCAGTACCGTTGGCTGCGTCAGCAGCAGTTCCGCTTCGGTCTTGTCTCGCTCTATTTCCTCGTAGCAATGCTCAGCTTCATCGCATGGCTCCGGGACCGCGACCAATGGCTTCTCTTCTGGATGGCAGTCTTCGCCATTACGCCGATGATTGAACTGCTCTTGAGCGGGCTTGAACTCCGCTACTCCACCATCACGCAGATTTGTCTCACGCAAATCGAAATCAGCATCCGTGAAGCCTCGCAGTGGTTTCTTCTATTGTGGCTGCTTCAGCTCCATGAGTCGCGCAAGCTGGTTCGTTTCATTCGCGCTGCTGCAGTCGTCAGCGTTGTCACCGCCACAATTGACGGCATGCTGTTCTATTTCTATCCCAATGTCATCAGCACCCTGCAGTTCCAGCTTGCGGATGCGTTCCTTACCATCTTCGCCATTGGCGCAGAGCCCATTCCGGCCATACTGGTAGCCTGGGCCCTTTTCAGCCACAGGCGCCTCGACTCAACCCGATGGACCGTGGCCACCTTCGCCTTTCTCAACGCTAGCTATTACTGCGTGCAAAACGTCGCCGCACAGGGGGAGCGCTTTACCCACTGGACCTTCGCCGACAAGATGACTAATCCGGTTTTCATCCTCGCCGGCAATCCTATCGGCGTCCCCACAATGCTCCGTACTCTTCTCTTTCTCTCCATTGTTTACGCCGTCGTGCGCTACTCCATCTCAGAGCGCCGCCGCCAGACCACGCTTGAGCAGGAGATTCAGAACGCCCGCGAACTGCAGCAGATCCTGGTCCCTGAAACCTTCCCCGCACTCCCCGGCTTCACGCTTACCAGCGCCTATCGCCCCGCCCAGGAAGTGGGAGGCGACTTCTTCCAGATCATTCCCCTTGAAGATGGTCCCGATGGAGGCAGTTCAACGCTCGTCGTTCTCGGCGACGTAAGCGGTAAGGGCCTTCGCGCGGCCATGGCTGTTTCGCTCATTGTGGGCGCAATCCGTACCCTGGCTGAAACAACATCCAGCCCCGCCGAGATCCTCTCCGGCCTCAATCGTCGCCTCAGCGGGCGTATGCAGGGAGGCTTTGCCACCGCCATCGCTCTCCGCCTCGACCACGACGGCAGTTGCACACTGGCCTGCGCCGGCCACCCCGCGCCATTCGTCAACGATCTGGAGTTGAACTTCCCCGGCGCGCTTCCACTGGGCCTTACGCCTACCGCCGTCTTTGAAGAGACCCGGCTTACCCTGCGAGAACGCGACCAAATGGCCCTCTACACGGATGGCCTTCTGGAAGCCCGCAATCATTCCGGAGAACTGTACAGCTTCGACCGTCTCAAGACGTTGTTCGCCACTTTCCCCACCGCCGAACAGGCCGCGCAGGCCGCGGTCAACTTTGGCCAGGATGACGACATTACAGTTCTCACTCTCACTCGACTCGCCGCGGCAGCGACTATCTGACTCCTAACTTAGATCTTCGTCCATTCGAACCGGGAACCCCATAACCCGATCAAAGAAGCTCGCGGCGAGTCTCCGGGGCACGCCGCCTCGGGCATTTCGCCTTGCGAATCCAACCAAAACCGGTAAACTTGAATCGAGTTAGTGTAGAAGAATGAGGAATTAGTCCTTTCATCTCAATTAATTGGGTGACCCTTGCCGAAAAATCGAGTTTGCTTGAACGTCTTCCCCGCGCGAAAGAGCATGCATCGCTTTCCCGACACTCTTCGCTCCCCCTGGTTTTTGCTTCTGGCAGGCCTCGCCCTTTTTGTGACTGCCAAGGGATTTTCCCAGGAGGTTTCAAGCCTCAAGATTCCGGAGAACCTTCCAGCACTGGAATCAGCAGCCCCAGTGGAGCCACCAGACACTCCCAACGTTGTGCACACAATCGCTCCCGCGGACGCTGACAATGCGTCAAAGGAAGCGGATTGGTCGGATTCCATATCTGCTGAAGACCAGAAATCCAACGCGGCCCCGGAAGTGAAAACAAAGGCTCCCGTCGAAACCGAAATCATCTGGGAAGGCATGGCCTCCTATGGCAATTACAACCTCTTCGCCATCGAGGATATGACCAAGCTTTACACCAGCGGCGTGGAGATGGACCGCCACGTCTGGGGATATTTTATGGGCGCGCAGATGGATTATGTCGCCGAGGTTCTGCCCTTTGTTCTGCTGGTTGAACCTGCCAAATCCGATTATTACGGCAATCCCCATTCCGCGGATCGAAAGCTCGTACCCGGTTTGGGAATTACTCCCGTCGGCTTGCGCATGATGTGGAGAAGCAATAAGGAACGCTTCAAACCCTATGTACTGATCAAGGGCGGCATGGTTGGCTTTACCCAGAAGGCGCTGTCGCCCGCAGCGACTTATGAGGACTTCACATTACAGTCAGGATTCGGCGTGCAGACCAAACTGACGAAGCGGGTCGACCTGCGCCTGGGGCTATGGGGCGATTTTCATTTCTCAAACGCCTACATGGTTGCGAGCGATCCCGGCACAGATGTGATGAACGCAAATTGGGGCCTCTGCTACCACTTGGGGAAACCGCGCCAATAAGTCTCGAAAATAAATAGGAAGAAGGCCCCCGGGTGCCGTACTTGATCCGGCGACTCGAATTCCTCATGAGCCGAAAACTCCTTTATACATAGATACATGCGAACAACGTGAGTCCGCTGGCCGATTACCTGTTTAAACAACTTCCGTGTCCATTTATAGATCGATTGCAGCCCGGCTCAGCCCCTCCCCAGACAACTTGCGCCGCTTGCAGCACATCCAAGCCTACCGTGCGACTCGAAAGACTGCGGTCCTGGCGAACGGCCCGGAATTCATGGTCTCGCCGACCACAAGAAGGGGTTGAAACTATGAAAATTGGCATTCAAAAACATTATTCGGTGGTTCTCTTGCTGGCGGCAGCTGGATTGGCGACCGCGCAGGAGCCAAATCCAACATCCACGCAGACCCCGTCCAATGCTGTGCCCATGCAGCAAGTGGGAATGAGGGATGACGTTCCGCTCTACAAAATCCAGGTCGTAGCCCGCGATATTCCCGCGATCAACTATTTCCATCGCAGTGCTTCCACCAAAATCGGCTTTCAGGGCACCGACCTGCTCCCCGGGGCGAAAGGCACCGCAAAGGTGGATGCGCACGCTGGACGCACCTCAATCAATTTGGAAGTGGAGGGTCTCTCGCCCGCCAATGGATTCGGCAATGAATACCTAACCTATGTCCTGTGGGCCATCACGCCAGAGGGCCGTCCCGTGAATCTGGGCGAAGTGCTTCCCAGCGGTGGCAAGGACAAGATGGACATGCAGGTCACTGCCAACCTGCAATCATTCGGCCTGATTATCACCGCTGAACCTTACTACGCAGTCACAATGCCCAGTGACCTTGTAGTCATGCAGAACGTTGTCGAAGACCGTACACAGGGAGTTATCGAGCAAGTTAGTGCGCATTACTCGCTGCTGCCGCGCGGTGCCTACGCAGACACAGCAGGACGTCACGCCGTACTGAATCCAATCCGGCGCGATGAACGCTCGCCTCTGGAGCTTTACGAAGCTGTCAATGCAGTGCAAATCGCGGATGCCGCCGGCGCTGATAAATACGCAGCGGACACCATGACGAACGCAAAAAACAACCTCAAAAACGCGCAGGATTCCGACCTGAACAAGCACGATCGCAAGGAGACCATCACCTTCGCGCGAGAGGCGGTGCAGTCGGCGGAAGATGCGCGCATCATTACCATTCGCAAAATCAAAGCAGAAGACGAAGCGGCCAATAAACAGGCGCGCGTGAATGCCGAGCAGCAGGCGCAGGATTCGCAACTCGCCGCGCAGCAGGCGCAGGCAACTGCTCAGCAAGAGGCCGATGCACGGGCTAAAGCTGACGCGGAACGGCAAAGAGCGGACGCGGAACGCCAAAGAGCTGAAGAAGCTGCGGCCGCAGCAAAGGCAGCTCAGCAGCAGGCAGAACTGAGTGCGCAGCAGGCTCAGCAGAATGCGGAACAGGTACGCGAGCGCCTTCGCCAGCAGCTGAATCAGGTTCTTCAGACGACTGAAACCGCGCGCGGACTTATCGTCAACATGTCCGATGTGCTCTTCGACTTCAACAAGTACACTCTCAAGACTGAGGCTCGCGAAAAGCTGGCCAAGGTATCCGGCATCCTGCTCGCATATCCCGGCCTGAAGCTTCAGGTAGAGGGATACACCGATAACATTGGCTCGGATGAGTATAACCAGAAGTTATCGGAACAACGCGCGGATGGTGTTCGTGACTATCTCGTGCAACAGAGCGTCGCTGACGCCAATGTTACCGCTCAGGGTTACGGAAAGCGGAGTCCTGTTGCCGATAACTCGACAAATGGCGGCCGCGCCCAGAACCGTCGCGTTGAGTTAGTTGTTTCGGGAGCGGCAATCGGCGTCCAGCAAAGTGAGCCCGGCGCCACATCTCAGGCTGTCCCGGCACAGCCGCAGCCGACACCCGCAAGCACCTCCGCGCAATACAACGGAGCGTCAGGTGTCTCAAATCCACCGCAGTAACTAGCGCACGATATTCGCAAAGCACGAATGGGCTGACTCTCTAACTCGGAGTCAGCCCATTTTTTCATTTTGAAATGTTTTCTGAACCGGATTCACGCTCCTTCAAGTTAAGGACCGAGAACTAGGAACTTATAACTTACAACTTAGAACTTACAACTCAGAACTCAGAACGTAGAACCACCAACTTACTCGCCTAGCGGCAGAAATCGTCTCATCTGCTCATCAAACTGTTCTATCTTCCCAGTTAGAATATCGTAGTACCATCCATGCACGGTAAGCCGGCCTTCCTGAACCGCGCGCGCCACCGCAGGCTGCGCCTTAAGATTCCACAGCTGCGCCACAACATTTCCGCGAATCAGGGATGCCAGTTCGGCATGCTCTCCATCGGCCGGGTTCAGCGGCTGGCGATGGCTCCACGCTCCCTCCACATGACTCAACCAGCGTTGCGCCTTGGGCAGCTTATCCAACCCCTTCCGGTCCAGCGCCGCTTTCAGCGCCCCGCAATCGGAGTGTCCGCATAAGATAGCGCTCTTCACGTGCAGCACTTCGATTGCATATTCGATTGTCGCGGTAATGCCATCGACATCGTTACTGGTCATGGGCACAACGTTCCCTGCATTGCGCGTAATAAACAGGTCTCCAGGCCCCGTGCCCAGGATCAGATCTGGAACCACGCGCGAATCCGAGCATGTAATGAAAAGCCACTCAGGCGCCTGGCGGTCGGAGAGCAGTTTGAACTGCGCCCGCCTGCCCGGAAATACCTCCGCCAAAAACCGCTTATGCCCCGCTAACAACCGATCCATTCTTGCTCCTGTCCGCGTTTAGTGCTGCCACTCCGCGCGGCTGCCTTCGAATAGCGTATCGCACCATTGTGAACTTTTAGCGATGGAGTGGGACGGATCGCTCACCCATCCTGCGGCTTCCCGCACATTTTCAGTTGCGCATGGAAGGCTGAATGGCGCAAGCATCCAAGGTCAATGTTGATAAGGTGGTAGAGAGCGAACCCAGCGGTTCCCTCCATTCGCAGGAACCTTCTAATGCCCTACCATCGCCGATCTTTCACCTTTGCCCTGACCTGCATCGTACGGTTCCTGGTACTGAGAGACCGGACCCTCGATCTGTTCGGCATCGGTCCGCGCGGCGCGTTCTCCAATCAGCCGGTCTCCCGGCATTCCATTCCCAGCGGAAAAAATATCGTTGACGCAGTATTCGCGGAACCAGCCACCGGCCCGGCGCGCGCCGCAATCCTCATCTGCCACGGCATTGGAGAAACCGTCGGCCGCTGGCTCCCCGCCCAGCAACTCCTGGCCGCGCACGGTGTCGCCTCTTTGGTTTTCGATTACTCCGGCTATGGTTTGAGTACTGGCCGCGTCGATTGGATCCAGTGCGAAATGGACGCTGAAGCCGCATTTCAACAACTCGCCCGTCTCACCTCTCCGCTTCCCATCGGGATTCTCGGCTTCTCCCTCGGCAGCGGCCCTGCGGCGGCCATCGCCAGCCGGGTCCATGCCGACCACCTCATCCTCGGTGCCGCCTTTACGTCGTTCCGCGACGCGGCCCGTGTCGCTGGAATCCCGCGAGCGCTCTCCAAGCTCGTGCCGCCTATCTGGTCGGCAATGGAATCACTGCGGGACTGCTCCATCCCGGTACTCATCCTCCACGGCGAAAAGGACAAGCTCTTTCCCGTCCGAATGGCTCACGACCTGGCCGCCTGCTGTCCGGGCAAAGTCGAATTGCTGGTGGTCCCGGACCTTGCTCACAATCAGCCATTTCGCAAGCCGGATTTGGCATATTGGGGTCACATCATCACCCGCCTCCTGACAGAAGATCCCGCTAAATAACCTCATCTTCAATAGGCGAGCCGTCGATGAGACAAGATTCCCAAGAGCCTGTCGCCGCCACCAATTCATCACCGAAGCCGAACCCGCGATACACTGGGAATGACGATATGTTTGAGAACCTGACAGATAAACTGCAGCGCGCCTTTAAAACCCTCCGTGGCCAGGGCACGCTAACCGAAGAAAACATTGCCGAGGCCCTGCGCGAAATCCGCGTGGCCCTGCTTGAAGCTGACGTCAACCTGAACGTAGCCCGCGACCTCATCGAGCAGATTCGCCTGAAAGCCGTTGGGACTGAAGTCCTCACTGCGCTCTCCCCCTCCGAGCAGGTCATCAAGATCGTTCGCGACGAGCTCGTCGAGTTTCTGGGTAGAGACACAGCTCGCTTCAAGTTCGCCTCTCAGCCCCCCACGGTCATTCTCATGGCCGGCCTGCAGGGCTCGGGTAAAACCACCACTTCCGGCAAGCTCGCCGCCTGGCTTAAAAAGGGCGGTCACCGCCCCATGCTGGTCTCGGTCGACGTCTATCGTCCCGCCGCACGCGAGCAGCTCAAGGTCGTTGCCAAATCCATTGAGGCAAAACTTTACGAGGGCGACCAGAAGGGCGAAGCGGCAGGTTCAGCGCTGGTCGAGCGTCTTGCCAAGGAAGCTCTTCGCGAAGCCCGCATCATGGGCTGCGACACGCTCATTGTCGACACCGCTGGCCGTCTGCACATTGATGAAGACCTGATGGGCGAAATGGAGCGACTGAAAAAGCTCCTCAATCCCAGCGAAATTCTCTTCATCGCCGACGCCATGACCGGCCAGGACGCCGTCAACTCCGCCCTCGACTTCCACAAGCGCCTCGGCCTCACTGGCGTCATCCTTACCAAGATGGACGGCGACGCACGCGGCGGCGCGGCCCTCTCCATCCGCCATGTCACCGGCCAGCCCATCAAGTTCATCGGCGTGGGCGAAAAACCGGACGCCTTCGAGCCCTTCCACCCCGACCGCATCGTCGGCCGCATCCTCGGCATGGGCGACATGATGTCGCTCATCGAAAAGGCCGAATCGACGCTCGACCGCAAGAAGTCCGAAGAGTTCGCCAAGAAAGCCCTCCTCGGCGACGGCTTCACCCTCGAAGACTTCCGCGACCAGCTTAAGCAGATCAGGAAGCTCGGCTCCATGGAAAGCATTCTCAAGATGCTTCCCTCCGTCGGCCCATTCGCCGGCATGCAGCAGGCCGCCGGCAATGTGGATGAGAAGCAATTCACCCGCCTTGAAGCCATCATCAACTCCATGACCCCGCTCGAGCGCCGCAACCACGAAATGATCAGCGGCAGCCGACGCAAACGCATCGCCAAAGGCTCCGGCACAGAAGTGCAGGACGTCAACAACCTCCTCCGCCAATACGCGCAGATGGCCAAAATGTTCAAGCAGATGGGCAAAGGCGGATTAGGCGCAAAGATGATGCGCGGCGGCCTCGGCGCCATGGGCATGGGCGGCAAACAACGTTTCGGGCGGTAGAATCTACCGTCATGCAGCCCGCTGCCTAATACTGCCTAATAATGAAGCTGTCATCCTGTGTTAGGGATATGTACTTGACGCCACTGGCCCCAACCTGTAGTGTTTGGGGCCATGGACGAGGATTTTCCGAGGACATTGCTTGAGCTCGAGAGGCGCTTTAGCAGCGAAGAGGCCTGCGCCCAA
>Ga0302319_10004002_pt1 | contig 30445 bp, 27 predicted proteins | sample Bog_T0_2_FD_203319 | JGI IMG/M metagenome (GOLD analysis project Ga0302319, IMG submission 203319) | Peat permafrost microbial communities from Stordalen Mire near Abisko, Sweden - Bog_T0_2 | ecosystem: Environmental > Terrestrial > Soil > Wetlands > Peat | place: Sweden: Abisko, Stordalen Mire... | reverse complement strand
TTGCGTAATCCAGCGCGCCGAGCACGTAGGGCGTGCGACCGGATGCGGCGATGGCAATAAGGGTATCGGGGGTGCCGACTGCGGGTCTCTCCACTCCGTCTTTGCTGTGCGAAGACTCCGGTTGAGATGACACATCTGTGGTGGGGTGGTGCATGCCGAAGCCGGCAGCGGCGAGATCGTGGGCACCCTCAACGCGCGAGTCCTCGGAGTGTTCGCTGGAGAGGCGCAGAGCACGGTCGCCACCGGCGATGAGGCCCTGGAATAAATCGGCGGGTACGGAGAAGGTGGGCGGGCACTCGCTGGCGTCGAGCACACCGAGCCGGCCGCTGGTGCCGGCGCCGATGTAGAAGAGGCGTCCGCCTTGAGCGAAGCGCGCGGCGATGGCGTCGACAGCGCGGGCGATCTGCGGCAGTTCGGCGTGGACGGCGCCGGCGACGGTGGCGTCCTGGGCGTTCATGAGCGTGAGCATCTCCAGCGTGGAGAGCTGGTCGAGGTGCTCGGAGGCGGGGTTGCGGGCCTCGGTGAGCAGGGAGGCGAGGACGGGTTGGTCGGGTGCGGGCATCGGATTCAATCATAAGCGGCTGGGTGGTTGAGAACCCCACGAGCTGGTTGACTCTGCCGACAAACAGCAGGTCCTTCGACTGCGTTTGGCGCAAGAGCGCGCCAAACTCCGCTCAGGATGACAATCCAAAGGAATGCCCGCCACCAAGTGTGGGAGCATAGAGAGACATGGCGGACGCAGAGCAACCCTCAACTACAGAGAAGCCAAGCGCGACGGTGGCGTGGCAGTCGCGCGACTTCCGGTTCTACTCCGCGGCGCGGGTGCTGGGCATCATGGGCGCGGAGGCGCAGGCAGTCGGCGTGGCGTGGCAGGTGTATCAGATTACGCACTCGGCGCTGGCGCTGGGGTATACCGGGCTGGCGCTGTTTCTGCCGGGGATATTTTTTGTGCTGCCGGCGGGGCATGTGGCGGACAGGTATGACCGGCGGGCGATTATTCTGACGTGCTACTCGGTGCAGGCCGTGGCAACGGCGCTGCTGCTGTGGCTGGCGCTGCATGGTGCGCACAATATCTGGGTGATCTACGCAGTGCTGTTCCTGATCGGCACAGGGCGGTGCTTCAGTGGCCCCGCGGCAAGTGCGCTGGTGCCCACGCTGGTGCCAAAGGAGCACTTTGTGAACGCCGTAACGTGGGGTGCGACGGTGTATCAGATTGCGAATGCGACGGGGCCAATGATCGGTGGCCTATTGTTCACTGTGTCGCTGGCGACGGTCTTCCGCGGAAAGTTTGCCGCACTGAATGGAGCACCGCTGGTATACAGCTTTACGTTGCTGGCGCTGGCGAGTTTTCTGTCGCTGATGGTCTGGGTGAAGCCGCGCGGCGCCGGCGAGAAGAGGGCCTTTACGGTGGAGACCATGCTCGCCGGGCTGCGCTATGTGATTGGGACGCGGCTGCTGCTGGGGTCGATCTCGCTGGATCTGTTCGCTGTGCTGCTGGGCGGCGCGGTAAGCCTGATGCCGATCTTTGCGTCGGACGTACTGCACGAGGGCGCGAACGGGCTGGGGCTGCTGCGTGCGATGCCCAGCCTGGGAGCGCTGGCCGTGAGCATGACGCTGCTGGTGCTGCCCATTCAGCGCCGCGCCGGGCTGACGATGCTGACGTGCGTGGGAATCTTCGGGGCGGCGACGGTGGTCTTCGGCATGAGCAGGATCTTCTGGGTCAGCTGCATCGCGCTGCTGGTGATTGGCGCTTCGGATATGACGAGCGTGGTCGTGCGATCCAGCATTCTGCAACTGGCCACGCCGCCGGAGATGCGCGGGCGCGTGAGTAGCGTGAACTGGCTGTTCATCGGCGCGAGCAACGAGTTTGGCGAGTATGAGAGCGGACTGACGGCGCACTGGTGGGGTGCGGTGCGTGCGGTAGTGGTGGGCGGCGTGGCCAGCCTGGCAGTGACCGGGATGTGGTCTGTCTTCTTTCCGGCGCTGCGCTCGGCGGATGAGCTCTCCGCGGAGAGTTTAATCGCGGTGGAGAAGCAGTTCAGCAGCATGGAGCCGGTGGGGTAAGGCCGCGAAATGCGGGTCTCTCCACTGCCCATCGCGATGAGGCTGCGCTGCTTCGGTGGAGATGACACATCTGTGTTGGTGAAGATCCCTCAGCCGTTGTTGCGAAGCCCTCAGCCGGTATTCCGCAGCCCCGCACTGATGCCGTTGATGGTCGCGGTGATGGCGCGGTCCAGCTCTTCACTGCGTTCTCCGCCGCGCTTGCGGCGTAGCAGCTCAAGCTGTAGCAGGCTCATCGGGTCGACGTAGGGGTTGCGCAGGCGGATAGAGTTATTCAGCACCGGGTTGGTCTGCAGCAGCTCGGTCTGGTCGAGTACCAGCAGCACCATGCGGCGGGTGAGTTCGAACTCGGCGGAGAGGGTGCTGAAGACGCGGTCGCGGAGCGCGGCGTCTTCGACGAGCGCGGCGTACTGGTGTGCGATGCCGAAGTCGGCCTTGGCGAGTGCGACTTCGACGTTGCGGAGGATGTCGAGGAAGAGCGGGAAGTCGCGCATCTGGCGCAGGAGTGCTCGGCCTTCGGGGTGGGTTTTGATAAAGGCTTCCAGAGCGTGGCCCACGCCGAAGTACGCCGGCACGACGTGGCGCGACTGCATCCAGCCGAAGACCCAGGGGATGGCGCGGAGGTCGGCCATGCTGCGCTTCTTCGTGGAGCTGGCGTCTGTGCGCTTGGCGGGGCGTGAGCCGATGCGCGCGTGCTCCAGCTCGGCGACGGGTGTGGCCTGCTCGAAGTAGGTGAAGACCTCGGGGTCGTCCACGATGTGTTTGGTATAGAACCCGAAGGAGGTCGCGGAGAGTTCGTCGAGCGTGGCCTCCCATGCGGGCAGGATCTCGCCGGTGAGATGCGGCACCAGCAATGCTTTGGGTGGCCGATCCATCGCGGCTTCATCGCGATGGGTGGGGTCCGGAGCGGAGACAATATCCGGCCGCGCGATGGCATCGAGGCTGGCGGCGATCATCAGCTCCAGGTTGCGCTCCGCGAGGACGACGTCAGAGTACTTCCAGTTGAGCACTTCGCCTTGTTCCGTAAGGCGCAGTTCGCCGGTGAAGCTGTCGACGGGTTGGGCGAAGATGGCGCGGTGCGTAGGACCGCCCCCTCGGCCTACCGTTCCGCCACGGCCGTGGAAGAGGCGCAGCGTAACGCCGCACTCTCGCGCGACGCTGTGCAGCGCACGGTGGGCCTTCCATATCTCCCAGGTGCTGGCGATCATGCCGCCGTCCTTGTTGGAGTCGGAGTAGCCAAGCATCATCTCCTGGTGGCCTTGCCATGCCGCGAGCAACGGCTGGTACTGCGGGCAGGTCCATAACTCGCGGCAGATGGCGGGCGCATTGCGCAGGTCCTCAATGGACTCAAAGAGCAGGACCGGCTGTAGTCCAGGATCATGTTCGCCGTTGGGAGCATCGCCGCCGGCGACGTTCAGCTTCGCCATCTCCGCCAGGGTGAGCACGTTGAGCGCGTCCTGCGCGCTGGAGGCGCCGGAGACGACGTACTGCGTGATGGCGGTCGGTGCCGTCTGCTTGAGCTCGGCGATGGCGCGGAAGGTGTCGAGCACTTCGCTGGTCTGCGTGGAGAGTTTGCCGGTGGCGAGTTCCTTCAGCGCGGCGGCGTGGACGAGCGCGTGCTGGCGGATGTCCAGCGTCTGCAGGTGCAGGCCGAAGGTGCGTACGGAGAGCAGCAGTGGATCGAGGAAGAGCTGGGCGAGGCGCTGGCCGCGGTTTTCGGCGAGCGAATCGCGCAGCAGGGTGAGGTCGTCCAGCAGTTCGGCGGCGTTGGCGTAGGGCGGCAGGGTGGCAGTGGTGGAGAGCACCAGGTTGCGCAGCATCGTGGAGGGCGGCGAGCCGCCCAGGCGCAGCACGATGCAGGCCAGTTGCAGGCGCACCGCCTCTGTGGGCAGGCCCTCCGTACTGTGGATTGCGCGCAGGTAGCCCTGGAGCCGCGCGCCCAGAGCCTCAGAGATGGGTGCCTGCTGTGTGGACGAGGCGAGCTGGTCGAAGAGGTTGGAGAGCTGGCCGAGGTAGTGCTCCAGCAGCAGCGCGCGCGACATGGCGAGCGACTCGGCGGTGGTGGCGGCGGTGACGAAGGGGTTGCCGTCGCGGTCACCACCGATCCAGGAGCCGAAGCGAACGACGATGGGGAGGGATGAGGTGGTGGTCTGCTCCCACGTCTCAGAATCGAGACGTGGGGCACCCGCATTTGTGGAAGGGAACTCGGCGTCGAGGGCGCTGGCGATCTCGGTGTAGAGGACGGGGACGGTGGCGAAGAGGGAGGCTTCGTAGTAGTCGAGCGCCATGCGGACCTCGTCGCGCACCGTGGGTCGTGCGGAGCGGACGTCGTCGGTCTGCCACAGGGCGGTGATCTCGGCGAGCAGAGAGTCCTGCATCGCGTCCAGCCCGGCGGGCGGAATGGGAATAGAGTCGAGCCGCTCTAAGATCTCAGCAATACGGCGGCGTTTGAACATGACGCTGCGGCGCGCGACCTCCGTGGGGTGGGCGGTGAAGACCGGCGTGATGCAGATGCGGGTGAGCCTCTGGAGCGCGTCCGAGCGGGAAAGGCCGGCGGCGCGCAAGCGGCGCAGGGTCCCGCGCAGGCTGCCGCGCTGCGGTACTGCGTCCTCGTCCAGCATGGCGGCGCGGCGGCGGCGCTTGCGGTGGTTGGTCTCGGCAAGATTGATCAGCTCAAAGTAGAAGGCGAAGGCGCGCGCCAGTTGGTAGGCCGTCGTCGTGTCGGTGGCGAAGGTGTGGGTGAGGTCGCGGGCGTGATCGAGTTGGCTGCGCGCAGCATCGCTGTCGGGGTCGGCTTCGCGGCGGGTGATGGCAGTGCGGCGCAGCGTCTCCACGGCGTCAAAGAGCGGGTCGCCGGCCTGCTCCCGCAGCACCTGGCCCAGCAGCGTGGCCAGCGAGCGGATGTCGCGGCGCAGCGGAGCCTCTTTGGCCTCGCCGGAGCGGGCCTCGAGTTCGGCGAGCCGGCCGGTCCAGCTTGGCGGAGTCCAAAAAGAAGGCATATGTGATTATGCTATGCGAGGCAACGGCAAACGCGGAGGTCCGCTGAGAACGCGGAGGTACGCGGAGAATTAAAGCCCGGCACTATAGATGCTGAGCTGGGCGTAAGCTGCGCACAGTAGCGGTGTTTGCACGCCGTGGGCGTGGCCGCGGGCAATCATGTCGCCGAGGATGTTGTCGGCCTCCACCGGAGCGCCGCGCATCATGTCGCGGTACATGCTGGCGGTGAGCGGTGAACCGGGCTTGAGCAGGCGAGAGGTTGTGTTCTCCAGGAACGGCGCCGGCGTGGGATAGCCGTTGGCGGCGGCGATGGCAACCGTCTCCGCGAGGATAGCGCTGGCGGTCTCGGGGCCGCCGGGCGCGGCCATCACCTGGCCAATGCTGCCGCGCAGGGTGCAGGTGATGGCGCCCAGCGCGGCGAGGAAGACCCACTTCTGCCACATGGCCGCGAGGATGTCCGGCGCGAGGATGGCATCAAAGCCGGCGTTGGAGAGGTGCGCCTCAATGGCCTGCGCGCGCGGCGTCACGCTCTTGTCGCGCTCGCCGAAGCGCACGTCATGCAGCGCCTCCATGGAGTGGATGACGCCTTCGGCGTCAACGTCCGCCACGATCCTTGTAGATCCGCCGAGCACGGGCCCCTCACCGAAGCGCGCGACCAGCGCGTCCAGGTGCGCCATGCCGTTCAGCAGGGGCAGGATAACCGTGTGGGGTCCGACGGCGGGCGCGAAGTCTTCCATCGCCGCCGCAAGCTGGTAGGCCTTGGTGCTGATGAGGATGAGGTCGAAGGTCTGCGGAGTCTGTTTCAGCTCTTCCGCCAACAGCAGTTTGGGCTGAACAGTAAAACTGTCGTGCGGGCTGGTGACCTGCAAGCCGGTGCGGCGCAGTTGCTCGGCGCGCCCCGCGCGTACGAGGAAGGTGATGTCGCGGCCTGCGGCGGTGAGGCGCGCGCCGAAGTAGCCGCCCACGGCCCCGGCACCGATGACGAGAGTCTTCATGTCAGCGTCCTTTTGTTGGCCATGTTGGCGGTCATTCTATGGCCTGGGCTTTTGGATTGTCCTCGCCAGGCGAACTTCAGGCCCGACCAGTCCTCGTTCACCGAGCATACCTTGTAGTCCACCAAGCCGATGTCCAGCGCCGCATCGCGCATCTCGTGCTGGTTGAAGTCCGGTTTGGCGTGGGCCTTGGGATGGATGAGCCAGACGTGCGTGGTGAGCGGCAGTTGTGTCTTGAGCAGATCGAGCAGCGATGCCAGCTCGCGGCGCGAGCGTACAAAGCACAGGGCAAGGTTGGTGGAAGCGCGCAGGCGCGAATGCAGCTTGACAGTGTCCGGTAGCTCGCCGAGCAGCATACGAAAGCCGGCGGGCTCGCCGAGAACTGCGACGTCGCCAACGCCGCCCTTCGCGGTGACCAGGCCGAGCTTGCGGTCGAGTGGTGTGCCGGAGAAGTTCTGGTGCGCGGAACTGCGCGGCGCGATGGTGGCCTTTGGCATCGATAACGAGTTTAGCGCCAACGGCAGGTCTAAGCGTTGCGTGTCGTTAATATGCCTATGCCACGCTCTGCGCTTCGAGTTGCATCGCGAGCTCTTCCCACTCGGACGTGAGGGCCGCGTGCTGCTCGCGCAGGGTGTCCAGTTCCGCGGCGAGGGACTGCGCGGACTCGGCGGTGGTGTAGTTCGCCTGCTGCTGCTCGGCGGTGAGGATGCGCGCTTCGAGATTGGGCAGTTCGGTCTCCAGCTCCGCGACGCGCTCTTCCAATTGCTTCAGCTTGATGGGGTTCAGGCGCTTGACGTTGGACTTCGGCGTGGGCTGCACCGCCTCTGGCGCGCCGACAATCTCGTGCGCGCTGTTGTCCACCACCACCCGCGGCGCCAGCGGCTTCAGCATGCCGGTCGCGTGGTCCACATGCGGATTGCTCGCGGCCTCCTTGGCGATCTTCGCCAGGCCGCCGCTCTTGCGGAAGAGGTAGTCCTCATAGTTGCCGGGGTAGATGTGCACGCGTCGGTCTTCTACCTCAAAGACACGCGTGGCCAGGCCGTCAATGAAGTAGCGGTCGTGCGAGACGAACAGCACCGTGCCGCTGAAGTTGCGGATGGCGTCCAGCAGCACGTCCTTGGCGCGCATGTCCAAGTGGTTTGTGGGCTCGTCCAGCAGCAGAAAGTTCGCCGGCGAGACCAGCATCTTCGCCATGGCATAGCGGTTGCGCTCGCCGCCGGAGAGCACACCGAGCGTCTTGAAGACGTCGTCGCCGGTGAACATGAAGCAGCCCAGCAGTGAGCGCAGCGTGACCACATCCACCTTGGGGTTGCTGCCGGTGATGTCATCGAGCATCTTCGCCGTGCCGTCCAGCACCTTGTACTGGTCCTGCGCGAAGTAGTCCGCCAGCACGTTGTGGCCCAGCCGGATGCTGCCGCTGGTGGGCTCTTCCAGGCCGCTCAACATGCGGATCATGGTGGATTTGCCGGCGCCGTTCGCGCCCACCAGCGCGATGCGGTCGCCGCGTTCGATGGTGAAGCTCACATCGTCCAGCACGCGCTTGGTCGTTCCCCCGAGGCCGGGGTAGTGTTTGGTCAGGTGCTTTACCTCAATGACCGTGCGGCCACTCGCCGGTGGCTGCGGGAAGCTGAAGTGGATGGTCGCCTCTTCTTCCGGCACCTCAATGCGTTCGATCTTTTCGAGTTCCTTGATGCGGCTCTGCACCTGCTTGGCCTTGGTGGCCTGCGCGCGGAAGCGGTTGATGAAGGCCTCCAGCGCCTCAATGCGGTCGCGCTGGTTCTTGTATGCGCTCAAAATCTGCGTCAGCCGCTCCTGCTTCTGCGCCAGGTACTTCTCATAGTTGCCGTGGTAGACGTGCATCCGCTTGTTCCACACCTCCACGGTCTTGGAGACCGTCACATCCAGGAAGTAGCGGTCATGCGAGATCAGCACAAAGGCGTTCTCGTAGTTGTGCAGGTAGTCTTCCAGCCAGTTGCGGCTCTCCAGATCGAGATGGTTCGTCGGTTCATCCAGAAGAAGCAGAGAGGGTTTCTGCAGCAGCAGTTTCGCGAGCGCGATGCGCATCTGCCAGCCGCCGGAGAACTCTTCCGTGCGCCGCGCCCAGTCGTCCTTGCTGAAGCCCAGGCCGCCCAGCACGGCGCCTACCTGCGCGTCCAGCGTGTAGATGTCGTGATGGTGCAGCAGCTCGGCGATCTCGGAGTACCTGTCTGCCGCTGCCGCGTACTCCTTGCTCTTGGGGTCGGCGTCCGAGAGCACGTGGGTGAGCTGTTCAGACTCGGTCTCCATGGCGCGCAGCTCGTCAAAGACCGAGAGGCACTCGTCGAAGACGGAGCGGCCGGAGAGCGCGAGGCCGTCCTGCGGCAGGTAGCCGATGGTCATGCCCTTGATGTGGGTGCGGACGCCGTAGTCCAGCGTCTCCATCCCGGCGAGGATCTTCAACAGGGTAGACTTGCCCGTGCCGTTGCCGCCGACCAGACCGGTACGCTCGTTCGGCGTGACCAGCCAGTTGACGTCTTCGAAGAGGAGTTTTTGGCCGTAGCGTTTGCCGGCGCCGGAGAGTTGAAGCATCAATCTTATTTTCGCACTGTGGGGGCAATGTGCGCGCGACTCTTGAGCTTTTGCCTGCATCGAAGGATGGACGGAGTTTTTTTCTCGCGTGGCTGGAACCAGGGCACAGACCGGGAAGCAGGCAGCGGAGCACCCGCGCTGGTGGCAGAGGAGTTGGGCACGGTGGATTGCGGCGTCCGTGCTGGGGCTGCTGGTGTGCCTGGGGGTCTCCGCGGTGTACGTCTCCCGCAACCTGCAGCCGCTGTTGCGGCGTAGCGTCATCGACGCGCTGGAGGCGCGCTTCCACTCGCCGGTGGAGCTGGACAGCCTGGACATCTCCCTGCTGGACGGCGTGCAGGTGCGCGGGCAGGGGCTGCGCATTCTCAGGCGTGCGGGGCCGAACGAGGCGAACGCTGCCGGTTCCGGCACCACGCCGATGCTGAGCGTTGCCCACTTCAGCTTCAGTACGTCTCTGCATGACCTGGTGCTGCTGCGGGCGCACCTTGCGCGGGTGGATGTCGACGGCATGGAGTTGCATGTGCCTGCTGACCGCAGCGGCCTGTTGCCCAAACCAAAGGGCGACCACAAGGCGCGCGTCGAGCTGAGCATAGGCGAGGTCCACTGCGCCCGGGTGAAGCTGGTTATCCAGACGAACAAACCGGGCAAGGAGCCGCTGGAGTTCGACATTGAGAATCTGGTGCTGCGCAATGCGGGCAGCGGCCGCGCGATGAGCTATGTGGCGGAGGTCGTGAATCCCAAGCCGGTGGGCATTGTGCACGCGACCGGCCACTTTGGCCCGTGGCAGGGCGCGGAGCCGCGCAACACGCCGCTCGACGGCGACTACAGCTTTGACAACGCCGACCTGAGCACCATCCACGGCATTGGAGGCACGCTCTCCTCCACCGGGCACTTCAGCGGCAAGCTGAGCGATATCGTCATCGACGGCACCACGCAGACGCCGGACTTCACACTGGACGTGAGCGACCACTCCGAGCCGCTGGAGACTCGCTTCCATGCCATTGTGGACGGCACCACCGGGGACACCTATCTGCAACCGGTGCAGGCGCGGCTGGGCGCGTCCAGCTTCACCACCGCAGGTAAGGTGGTCGGCATCCCCGACCAGGGGCATGACATTGCGCTGGATGTGAACATGCCGCATGGCCGCATTCAGGATCTGCTGAGACTTGGCATGAAGACCCAGCCGCCGGTCATGAACGGCGCGGTGACGATGAAGGCGAAGCTGCACATTCCGCCGGGCAAGGAGCGCGTGGCGCGGAAGATTCAGTTGGCGGGCACGGTGCAGATTCAAAATGTAGAGTTCAACAATCCGAAGATCCAGGACCGCGTGGACGGCCTGAGCCTGCGCGCGCAGGGCAAGCCCGGCGAGGTGAAGACCGTGTCGAGCGACGGCAAGCCGCAGGTGGCGTCGCAGATGGCGGTGGACTTCTCGCTGGGCCATGCGCTGCTGACGGTGAACTCGCTGGACTACAGGATTCCGGGAGCGCAGGTGAAGATGGACGGCGTCTACTCAGAGGATGGCAATATCTTCGAGTTCAAGGGGCACCTGCGCACGGACGCAACGCCGTCGCAGATGGTGACGGGATGGAAGTCGGCGCTGCTGAAGCCGTTCGATCCGCTGTTCCGGAGGCATGGTGCGGGGCTGGAGCTGCCCATCTCCGTCAGCGGGACGAAGGGGGATGTTCACTTCGGACTGGCGATGCACGGCGCGGACCAGAGCCCGCAGGCGATGGCGGCGGAGTTGCGGGCGAAGCGCCACTCTGCGCGTGAGTAAAATCGACTCTGTCGAATGCCCATTCACAGCAGAGCTCAGGGCGAGTTCCATCTGGGGAGATTCGCCATGCAGATGCAGGCGCAGCGGGCGCTGTTGGACGCACTACACCGAAATCTGGGCAGCGGTATCGCATGGCTGCAACAGGCATGGGCGCGGCGCTGGGTGAAGGCAGCGGGGGTTGTCGCGGTTGCGGGCGTGCTGGTGCTGGTCATCGCGGCGGAGCTTCTTGCCCGCCGCGCCCAGCCCCTGTTGCATGACCGTGTGGTGAGTGCGCTCACCGCGAAGTTCCACGCGCCGGTGAGTCTTGACGGCCCCAGCATCTCCGTCTTGCGCGGTCTGGAGGTTGCAGGCTCCAACCTGACGATCACCTCAGCGGCGCCTTCCACCGCCCCGCTGCTCCACGTTAAGAGCTTCAGCTTCCATGTCTCCCTGCTGGACCTGATCGGCCTGCAGGAGCATATTGACACCGTGCATATTGAAGGGTTGGAAATACACGTGCCGCCCAGTCAACCCTCTGCCGCGCCCGCCGCGCAGCCCGACACCTCTTCGGTCACAGCCTCGGTCGGAAAGATCCTCTGCTCGGATGCGCACATCTATATCGAGAGCAACACACCCGGCACCGCCCCGCTGCACTTTGACATTGAGAACCTCGAACTGAAAGATCTCAGCGTCACCACGGCGATTCCGTACGAGGCCGACATCGTCTATGCCAGTCCTGCGGTGCGCGTGCACCTCTCCGGCAGCTTTGGGCCATGGAACAACGGCAACCCCGGCGCCACGCCGCTGGATGGCAGTTACAGTACCAGCACCATCCATCTTGACGGTGCCGCCGGCCTGAACGGCAAGCTCACCTCCAGCGGGCAGTTCACCGGACAGTTGGCGGGTGTGGTGGCGCAGGGCAAGCTGGACTCGCCTGCACTCGCACTGCAGGAGAGCGCGCACCCGGTAAGCATGGACGCCATGTACCACATCACCGTGGACGGCATCACCGGCGACACCACCTTCGACTCTCTCCATGTGAATCTGCCGCGCGGCCAGATCGATGCCCAGGGCAAAATGCACATCATCCCCGGCGAGGGAGACGCTGCCGGCCCGGACATCAACCTCGACCTCACCGTCCCGCGGGGCCGAATCGAAGAGTTGCTGGAGATCGGCACCAACACACGGCCCACGCTGATGAGCGGCAACCTCACCCTGCACACCCATCTGCATATTCCGCCCGGAGCAGGGACAGTCGAACAGCGCTTTCAGGCCTCGGGCTCGCTGGCCATCAACACCATCCACTTTGGCGACCCCAGACTGCAGCAGAGCATCAACTCGCTCAGCAGCGTCGCACAGGGCAACCTGGGTGCTCTGACGGGAGCGCTGAAGGGCGCACTGCCCATGGGCAGTGCGCCCGCGCCGCCGGTCAACTCCAACGTGACGGCCACCTTCGATCTGGACCGTGGGCTGATGACGGTGCCTTCGCTGCTGTACACCGTTCCCGGCTCGAAGGTGCAGTTGCACGGCGTCTACTCGCTGCCGCGCAATGCCTTCGCGTTCAAAGGGCACTACAGCCCGGACGCACTGAGCAACGCAGCGCAACAGCCGCAACAGAAGGCCGGAGGGTTCGCTGGTGGTCTGGGTGGTCTTGGAGGGAAGATCTTCCATGGACTCTCCCGGGTGGCTGATCTCCAGGTGCCCGTGGAGATTACTGGCGTGGGCAGCAACGTGAAGTTGAACCTCAGCGGCAACGCCGACGAGAGCACTGCGCAGATGGCTGCTGAACTGAAGTAGAGGCGACACACATCAGGGAGTGTGCTGTCCAGGTAGCGCGCAAGACACGCCCCGACGCCTCCTGCTACCGTAAAGGGAATGGCGCAGCAGACGATGTTCGCAGAGCAGGAGCAACTCCCGGCCGGGGAGCAGGCGGACGGCGAGGAGAACTCCGGTGTGCCGCAGCCGGCCCCGGTGTGGCTGCAGCGGCTGAGTCTGCTGGTGCTGGTGCTGTTCTGCTTCTATATCGGGGGGCTCGTGGCGGTGCTGCCGTGGCTGCCGCGCTACTGGGACCAGAACGGCTGGTTGATGGGGCATCCGGCGGTGCATGCGGTGCTGGCGCGGGGCTGGGTACGCGGCGTGGTGACCGGCCTAGGGCTGATCGATATCTGGATCGGTGTGAGCGAGTTGTTGCACTATAGAGACTTGAAAAGGTCTTGAGATGTAGAGTCGTGCGTTTGAAGGGTACGAGCTTTAGCTCGTACGTTAAATTCTCTGTTACGCGTGGGCTTTAGCCACGGAGGGAACGGATGCGGCCTACCAGAGAGGTATTTCGCCAAGCTGACCAGACATATTTTGTCACCTTCCAAACGGCTCGCCGCAAATGCCTATTTCGCCGCCAAAGTTGGTCCAGCCTGTTCCTGCAAACTCTTGAAAAGTACATGTCTCAAATTGGCCTGCATGACTTTGCGATCATGCCAGACCACGTTCATCTGTTGCTTAGCCCACTGGTACCACTGGAGCGTGCCGTCCAGTTCGTCAAAGGTGGCTTCTCGTTTCAGGCGAAACGCGCGCTGCAATGGAGGGGCGATATTTGGCAGCCGGGCTTCTCGGATCACCGAATACGTGACATCGACGACTGGGACCATCACATCGACTACCTCTTCAAAAACACTCAGTCGGCGCGCTCGGAGGGACGCGCCATCCGCGGTGCAACTGGCACGCTGAGATTACATCCGCTCCCTCCGTGGCTAAAGCCACAGTTGAGTGCGGCGGCTAACGGCGGGGCTGAAGCCCCGCCCCTTCAAAACCAGTTTGGCAAGGGATCAATGCAGGCAGAGTAAAGTAGACGAGTATGTCTGAGACCAACGGGAACACGCCGCCGCCGCTGCCGAACGCGCCGATGGCCTATGAGAACCCCGACTTTCTTGACTCTCCCGACGGCCGCATCCTGCGCATCCTCGCCGAGTACAACGAGCCGATGGCGCGCTTCCGGCGGGAGCGCATCCAGGACACGGTGGTGTTCTTCGGCTCGGCGCGGTTCCGTGCGCTGGACGTCGCCAGCCAGGAACTGGAGCTGCTGGACAACACCGGCAGCGTGCAGGCCGCGCCGGAGGCCGAGCAGCCCGCCCGCGCGGGCGAAGAGTCCACAGCGCTGCGCCGCAGCCGCGCCGAGGCTGCCGTGGAGATGGCCCGCTACTACGAGGACGCGCGCACCCTGGCGCGCATGATGACCGAGTGGGCCATGAAGATTCCCGGCCGCAGGCGGCGGTTCGTGATTACCTCCGGTGGCGGACCGGGCATTATGGAGGCCGCCAACCGCGGCGCCTGGGAGGCCGGCGGCAAGACCATCGGCCTCAACATCAAGCTGCCCTTCGAGCAGCGGCCCAACCCCTACATCACCCCCGCGCTGAACTTCAACTTCCACTACTTCTTCATGCGCAAGTACTGGTTCGTGTATCTGGCGAAGGCGCTGGTGGTCTTTCCCGGTGGCTTTGGCACGCTGGATGAGATGTTTGAGGTGCTGACGCTGGACCAGACCAACAAGCTGGCCAAGCCCATCACCGTCGTCATCTACGGGTCGAGCTACTGGAAAAATGTGCTTAACCTGGAGCTGCTGGCGGAAAAAGGCGCGATCGGCATCCGGGACCTGGACCTGTTCCAGTTTGCGGACACGCCGGAGGAGGCCTTTACGATTCTGAAGGACGGGCTGACGAAGAACCACCTGAGCGGCGACGAGGCACCCGGCGAGGGCACCGTCCCGGAGACTCCCGAGGCCAGCGCACAGGAGCTGCTGGGGCCGGATATCGCGAAGACGAGGTCGTAGTGCAGAGGATAGAGGATAGAAGAGGCGCATCCTGGAGGCTGCGAGAAGCGCTTTCTCTATCCTCTGTCCTCTACCCACTGCCTCACCGCCCTTGGCCCTGCCAGCACAAAGTCCAGAATCACTCCGGGCATCGCGCGCAGGTCGCCGGCAGCGGAGCTCTCGTCGGCTCCGGCCAGCAGCACCCCGCGGCGCTGGGCGTACCAGTTGAAGCCCGAACCCACCGCTGCCATCGCAAAGCTCACGATCAGGCCGGTGCGCAGATGCGGCGTTCCGAAGAGGTTGTGGACGCTGCTCTGCACGGCCAGCAGCAGCAGCGGAATGGCCAGCCAGACCACCAGGGCCGTCGCCCAGACCGGGCGCGTCGCACGCAGGCGCTGTGTCACGGAGGCTAGCACTCCGGCGGCCAGGATGGCGAAGCCGGCCTCCACCAGGCTGGCGCGCAGGGCGCTGCCGCCGCCGGAGCGCAGGTTGGTGGAAAAGAACAGGCTGGCGCGGATGAGCGCACTGAGGATCGCGGCCTTCCAGTTCCACGCGGCGAACAGGTTGGTGACCGGGCGGCGCAACATGCCTAGCAGCGCCGGAGCAAGGCGGTCGGGTGGGGCGGCGGTTTGGGTGATGGCGCTCATCGGTCAGGGGTGAAGGGGAGGTGAAGGGGACAGGAGAGTTCCTGTCAGGAGTAGACGCGATGTGGAGCATTTAGTTCCGGCCGATTGCGCACGGGTGCGCTGAAACGTGCAAAAAGCGCATCGAAACGCACCTCAAGACGCTGTTTTGCGTGCTCACGGATGCACTTATCTCGCTGAAAACACAATTGTTCCACGTGGAACAATCGTGCAAACCTTGACCTGCCAACAACATCCGTGAAAAACACCCGGAGTAGCATAGGTCGATGCCGCCGCGGGTCGCCTATTTTCCGGACAGCTTCCATGAAGTGAATGGCGTGGCGCACACCAGCCGCAACTTCGCGGCGTTTGCGCGGCGGCGCGAGATGCCCATGCTGTGCGTGCGCGCAGGCACGAAGACGCAAGTGTGCGCTGCGGAGGGGTCCGTAGAGGCGTTGGAGCTGGGGCGCTCGCCGCTGGCGGTGCAACTGGAGCGCGATCTGTTCTTTGATCCGCTGTTCTTCCGCTACTCGGCGCTGATCTCGCAGACGGTGCGCGCGTTTCAGCCGAACGTCATTCACATCACCGGCCCCAGTGAGCTGGGCATCTTTGGAGCGTACTTCGCCTGGAAGCTGAAGGTGCCGCTGGTGGCGAGCTGGCACACCAACGTGCATGAGTACGCCGCACGACGGATGAGCTGGCTCACGCGGGATACGGGCAGTGCGGGCGAAGCCATCGAAAATGCGGTCGAGGCCGGAGTGCTGAATGTCACCAGCCGCTTCTATCGACTGGCAAAGGTGCTGTATGCGCCGAACCCCGAGCTGTGCGCTCTGCTGGAGCGCAAGACGCACCGGCCGGTTCACCTGATGCAGCGCGGCGTGGAGACAGGCATCTTCGCTCCACAGCAGCGCACTCGCGAACCCGGGGACGGCAGGCTGGTGCTGGGCTATGTGGGGCGGCTGTCAGTGGAGAAGAACGTCGCTCTGCTGCCGCGCGTGGATAAGGAATTGCGCGCGCGGGGCATCGTGGCCGAGTGGCTGATTGTGGGCCACGGCGCGGAGGAGGAGATGCTGTGCCGCGGCCTGCCCGGCGTACGGCTCGCCGGCGTGCTGCGCGGCGAGGCGCTGGCCGAGGCCTATGCCAACATGGATGTGCTGGTCTTTCCGTCGCATACGGACACCTTTGGCAACGTGGTGCTGGAGGCGCTGGCCAGCGGCGTTCCCGCAGTGGTGACGCCGGACGGTGGGCCGGCGAGCATCGTCGAAGACGGCGTGACCGGACGCATCGCCAAAGATGAGCAGTTTGCCGCGGCGATTCTGGAGATGCTGGCAACGCCGGAGAGCTTCGGGGCGATGCGAGTGGCGGCGCGGCGACATGCGATGCAGTGCTCGTGGGACGCGGTCTTTGAGCGCGTCGTGGCGGCGTATCCGGTGACGAGTTGAAGACGAGAGGCATAGGCAACTGCGGTTCTCTCCACTGCGGCTCACGATGAAGCCGTGAGCTCCCGGTCGAGATGACACTTCTGAAGATGTCAGCGCGAGAACTCGCCGAGGAAGGCGCCGCCGGGCGGGAGCACGATGTCCTCGCTGTCCTCAAAAGGAATGGGCGAGGTAGAGACGAGGGTACGCAGGCCTCCGTAGGGGACGCGCATTGGCCCGAGTTCGCGGTTGAGGCCAAGGTGCAGATTGTGGTTGGAGAGGTTGCAGACCGCCAGCACAGTAGTGGAGGTGCGCGCGCCGGGCGTGGGACGACGCAGCCAGACGAGGGCGGAATCGGCGTCGTGGTCGAGAAAGAGCTGTGCGCCGTCCTGCAGAGCCGCGTTCTGGTGATGCAACTGAATGAGATGGCGATACAGGTTGAGCAACGAGTGCGGCTGGGCATCTTCGCTGACGACGTTGGCGGTAGCGCCGTTGGGCGCAGCGAGGGATGGATCGGCAATCACTGTGCTGAACCCGGGGAGCGTGTGCGGGTCGGGCGTTTCGGAGACGAAAGCGGAGGGCAGCGGTGGCGGAGACGGATTCTCGCTGCGCGGCAGAGGCGGAACGTAGGGCGCGTAGGGCTTGTAGACGGTGGCGTTGTAGTCCGGAGGAGGGGGCGGCGGTGGTGGTGGAGGCAGCGTGCGGTTGCCGGGGGTCCACTGCATGAGCGGAGCAGTGTTGGAGGCCGTGAGGTCGAGGCCGAGCTCCTGGCCGTAGTCCAGCAACACCGCGGAACGCGAGCCGAGCAGCAGGACAGCAAGGTCGCCGCGCAGTGAGGTGGCTTCCTTCGCGGGGCTGCGCACCGCACTGAGCAGCGGAACGCCGCCTGCGGAGGTCACTTGGCCGCGCAACGCCGCTGGGTCCATGGTGGTGCCCAGCGGTGGCGAGGCCATCAGTTGGACATCGCGGTGCAGCGCGTCGGCGAGCGCAGTGTTGCCGATGGGCGCGGTGGCGGAGAGCAGAACGCGGTCGCCGGGAAAGCTGGTGGTGAGCGCGCGCAGTTGGTGGAGCAGATCGGGCGAGAGCTGCGGGCCGGCCAGAAGGCGTTCGTCCAGGTAGAAGCCTGCCGCTCCCTGGGTGAGCCAACTGCGTGCGGCGGCGAGCAGCGAGCTCCCCGCGTTGGGGCCGGAGTTGGCGGCGGAACCGAGCGCGATGAGCACACGCAGGTGGTGCGTGGAGGCGGCGCGGGCGAGGTCATCAAAGCCGTCGTGGTCGTTGGGCGAGAGCTGCGGCGATGTGTCCGCCGGCGCGAGGATGATGGCGTCCACACCGAGCGACTGGAGGTAGCCGGTGCGCTGGGCGACGCCTGCGAGGTCGCCGCGGCCGTCGCCGTCAGAGTCCTGGAAGGTCGCCGGGTCAAGGCGATAGAAGACGGCGCGTTGCCACCAGCTCTCCGCAGTAAGACCGGAGCCTGCCCAGCCGCGATGCGCGAGGGTCTGCGCGGAGGCGGGCAGAGAACAGAGCAGCAGGAGTGCCAGCCCGAATTTCATTTGCCCAGGTAGGTGCGGTAGCGGGTCTCGACCACGCCGGAGCTGCGCGCCAGTTGCAGCTTGGCGACGTTGTACTGGTAGAGCGAGCGGACCAGCTGCGCCTGCGCGGAGGCGAGCGAGGCCTCGGCGTCCACTACGGGCAGATCGTCGTCCACGCCTGAGGCGAAGCGGTCGCGCTCATCGGAGAGTTCCTGCTGTGCGAGTTGGACGTTGCTCTGTGCGACCTTTACCAGCTCATCGGCGGCGGTGACGTCCAGCATGGCGGAGCGGATCTGGGCATCGATGGTGACGCGCAGGTCCGCTTCGCGCTGGTGCAGCGCGGTAAGCTGGGAGTCAACCACTTCCTGCTCACCGCGCTGCGACGCCTCGCGGAAGATTGGGAAGCGCAGTGTGCCCTGGGCGACGAAGTCACCGTGGTACGGCCCGGTGGTGATGCCAATGACGCCGTAATAGCCGTTGACTGCGATGGTCGGCAGGCGCTGGAACTTGACCGCGTTCAACTCCAGGCTGGTGACCTGGATCTGTTGCTCCAGACTGAGCAGATCCTTGCGGCGCGAGTAGGCGGTCATCTTGGCGGCGTCGAGATCCATTTCAGCGAGCTGGCCGAAGGGGACGGTATCCGTGAGGCGGAGCGGCTGGCCTGCGGGAAGACCGATGACGCGGTCGAGCTGGATGGTGTCCTTATCCACGGTATTCTGCGCGGCAAGCGCGTCCTGCTGGCGCTGCTGGTACTGCACCTGGGCGCGGAGCGTGTCGAGGTGGATGCCGACGCCGGCATTCTGCTTGGCGGAGGCCTGGTCAAAGAGCGTCTTCGCGGAGTGTTCCTGGGCCTGCGCGTTGGACAGATTGGCCTGGTCAGCGAGGACCTGGAGGTACGCCATGCCGGTGGTGAGCACCAGGTCGCCTCGGTCGGAGAGCAGGTTCAGGTCGACGACCTGGGTCTCATGTTTGGTGCCGCGATAGAGCTCAATGTCGGTGGCGTTGAAGAGCACCTGGTCGAGCGAGAGCTGGGCCTGCGTGGTGTTGACCTTGACGATGGTGGCGATCTTGAACCCTGGAGGGAAGAGGCCGCTGCTGGCGAACTTGGCGAAGAGCGCGGGTTTGAAGCCCTGGGCGGCGAGGTTGAGCTCCTGCGCGCTGCTCTGGGCGTCAAAGTTGAGGCTGGGCAGCAGGGCGTTGAAGACGCCGAGGGTGTAGCCGCGGTCGGCGCGCTGGTTGGCCCGGTCGTAGACCAGGCGGATGTTGCGCTGCAGGCCGAGCGCGATGGCGTCGTCCAGAGAGAGCGGGAGCGGCGCGTCCTGGGGTTGCTCGATGGATACACCAGCGGGGCCGGGCGTGGTGGACGCCGGGGTGAAGACGAAGGCGTCGCCGGCGGGCTGCGAGAGCTTCTCATTCTGTGCGGCGAGGAGCGCGCTGGGAGCGGTAGGCAGCGGCTGAGGCGCGGCCTGGACCGCCGTCTGGGCGGCGGCACCGAGCGGCAGCAGGAGCGCGGCGGCGAGCAGGTTCTGATGGAGATTCGAGGTCGTCACTGTGGGTTAGATTGCCTTTGACGGTGTGGCGATGCGAAATGGCGCTGACTTTGTTGGTTGCAAGGAACAGCGGGCGTTTGTGGTGCGATGAGCGAACAGCAGATCCTTCGACTCCACCCCTGCCGGGGCTCCGCTCAGGATGACAATTCTTACAAAGTACCGGTTTGCTTTGCTCAGGATGACAACTCTTTTACTGGACGCCAAGGGTGTGGGCGGCGGCGGCGAGGGTGGAGTCTGGGGAGGGCCGCCAGTTGGTCTTGACCTCGTCCTCCTGCGTGCCGATGGACTTGAAGAAGAGGGCGCGGCCGCCGATGTGGACGTGGGTCTCCGTAATCTGCCAGTGGCCGCTGCCGACCAGGCGGCGCTCCACGTCAAAGGTGCCGCCGGCGTCGAGCTTGCCGAAGATGGCGAGGCCAAAGACGATCTCCTTGAGGAGTCTGCCGCGCAGCGTCTGGATGCGGTCACCGTTGCGGGAGATGACCATCTGGCCGCCCATGGTGCCCATGACGCGGGACTGGGTGTCGGGCGGTTCGAATGCCGGGTTGGGCCGGAAGTCGAGCGTAACGGCCTCAGCGTTCTGGCCGGCGATGGTCCAGATGAAAGCGTCGGGCAGCATCTGCAGCAGCTCGGCTGCCTGGGCGTCGTCGTGGGCGGAGCTTCTGTGGTTGTGGGCCTGTTCGGAGGCGTCCTGGACGTAGTGGCGGATGCGATCCTGCTCCTCCTGGTCGGCGGCCGGGGAGAGGGGCTGACCGTTGAGCGCGATGAGGCGGCGGAGCTCGCCCTGCGGGGTCTCGATGGAGTCGTAGGTGGCGCGGTGGCCGGGCGTATCGTCCTCATCGCGGTACATCCAGTTGGTCTTGTCGGTCTGATTGGCGCGCATTTCGGAGGCGACCGCGGAGCGAACGACGGCCAACGCCTCGGGCTGGGAGGATTGCGCGGGGAGGGGAGCGCTGAGGGCGATGACGCCGAGCGCGGCGACCGCGCAGATGCAGTGAATCCGGTGCAGAGACATTGCTCTCCATTGGATGCCGCGGCGCGGCTCCGGTTTGCGTTGCAGTGAACTCATTCGGCGACCACCTGGACTGCGGCCTCGGCACCGCGCTGGCCGCGGTCCATGGCCAGGTTGGCGAGCCGGTCGGCGTCCTTGTTCTTGTGGCGGAGGGCGTGTGCGATTTCGAAGTGCTCCAGGCGGGCGGCGCGGCGGCGGGCCTCCTGCCAGAGGGGGAGCAGGTCAGGGGATTTCACTTTGAAGCGGCCCTCCATCTGGCGCACCATCAGCAGGGAGTCTGAGATGACGCGGAGGCGGGGGTGGTGGTGCTGGAGCGCCCAGTTGAGGCAGGCGAGCAGGCCAGCGTACTCAGCGACGTTATTGCTGCGGACGCCGAGGAAGCCGGAGAGCTCGGCGAGGACGTGGCCGGCGCTGTCATGCAAGATGGCGCCGTAGCCGGCGGGGCCGGGGTTGCCGCGCGCGCCGCCGTCGCAGTGCGCGGTGACCCAGCCGGAGGCGTCGGTGGAGGGCGGTTCGCTGGGGAAGAGGCTGGCGGAGGCGGAGTGAGGCATCGGCTCCCAGTCTAAATGGAATGGGATTTCCGGCTGGAACCGCTTCTGCGAGGTCGCCTGGCCCGCACTGTGCCCCCCCCATTTTCCGGCAAAGTTGGCAGAAATAAGGACTTAGGGGTGGACCCCTGCTTCTGGATGCCCAGAAATGGGTCGCTAACCTCTTTCTTATCAGTGGCGGCTTTTTGGATATATCTTAACGATACTATCTTTAAGATATATGTCCGGCAGGGGCGTGGAGAGTCTCCACAGAGCTACTGAATTGTCAAAGAATGTAAATCCACTCATGCCGGCGCTGGGCCGTGGGGAGAAGAGCCTGGGGATTGGCCGCGCTGACTTCTCGACTACTTTTATTGTATCGCTGGTGTCAAGAGGGCCGCAGGCCAGCGGACGCGACCGCAGGGAAGTATCGCCGCCTGAGCCAGAAGGCGACGTTGACCAGAGCGATGAGGGCCGGGACCTCAATCAGGGGGCCGACGACGCCAACGAAGGCCTCGCCCGAGTTGATGCCGAAGACCGAGACGGCGACCGCGATGGCGAGTTCAAAGTTGTTGCCCGCGGCGGTGAAGGAGAGTGTTGCCGACTGCGCGTAGTTGGCACCCAAGCGCTGGCCCATCCAGAAGCTGACCAGGAACATGATGAGGAAGTAGATAACCAGCGGTACGGCGATGCTCAGTACGTCGAGCGGGAGGCGGACGATGAGGTCGCCTTTGAGGGAGAACATCACGAGGATGGTGAAGAGCAGCGCCACCAGCGTAAGCGGGCTGATGCGCGGCAGGAAGCGGCCGCGATACCACTCCTCGCCCCTGAGGCGCAGTAGAACGAAGCGGGTAATGAAACCCGCGGCAAAGGGAATGCCGAGATAGATGCCCACGGACTTTGCGATGGGTTCGATGCCGACGTGAATGCTGCTGCCGGGAAGGCTGAGCCACTGCGGTACCACGGTCAGGAAGAGCCAGGCATAGAGGCTGTAGAAGAGGACCTGGAAGAGGCTGTTCAAGGCGACCAGGCCGGCGACGTAGTCGGTGTCGCCCTCGGCGAGTTCGTTCCAGACGAGGACCATGGCGATGCAGCGGGCGATGCCGATGAGTATGAGGCCGCGCATGTAGGCGGGGTGGCCGCGCAAAAAGAGCAGAGCGAGGCCGAACATGAGGATGGGGCCGATGAGCCAGTTCTGCACCAGCGAGAGGGCGAGGACGCGCCGGTTGCGGAAGACCTCGCCTAGCTTTTCATAGCGCACTTTGGCCAGGGGTGGAAACATCATGAGGATAAGGCCGATGGCGATGGGGATGTTGGTGGTGCCGCGCTGGAAGCGGTTGACGAAGCTGGCCGAGCCGGGGACGAAGTGGCCGATGCCTACCCCGATGGCCATGGCGAGGAAGATCCAAAGGGTGAGAAAGCGGTCCACGAAGGAGAGCTTGCGGCGAGGCAGCGGAGCGCAGTTGGGGAGGCTGGACATGGTTACGAGTTGCCGATCTGGTTGAGTTCGTTCTGCAGGGAGAGTTGCTGGAGCGTGGCGAGGGGCAGGTCGAGGAAGAGGCTGATGCGGCGGTCGAGGATGGTGAAGGCGTCGCGGTAGGCGCGGGCGATCTCCTCGGGCGTGCCGGTGACGGCGGCGGGGTCTGGGATTCCCCAGTGGGCGGTCATGGGCTGGCCAGGCCAGAAGGGGCAGGCTTCGTTCGCGGCGTTGTCGCAGACGGTAAAGACGAAGTCCATGCGCGGGGCATCCGGTGTAGCGAACTCGTCCCAGGACTTGCTGCGCAGGCCGGCGGTGGGCAGGCCGGCGGCGGCGAGTTGTGCGAGAGCCTGTGGGCGTGCGGTGCCGGAGGGGTGGCTGCCGGCGCTGTAGGCGGTGAAGGCGCCTTTGGCCTTGTGGTTCAGGATGGCCTCGGCGAGGATGGAGCGCGCGGAGTTACCGGTGCAGAGGAACAGGACGTTGTGGGGCATGGGGCGGCCTTTCGGGGGAGGGTGCAGAGCAAGGACAAATGCAGCTGCGGGTCTCTCGACTGCGGCGGCAAGTGCGCCGCCTTCGCTCGAGATGACACTTCATGGGTGGTGGCTCAGGAGCAGCAGCCGGGGGCGCAGCCGCAGGCGGCAGGTTTGGTGGCGCGGATGAAGGCGCTGAGGAACTTGCCTTCGACCTGCGGGGCGATGGCGTCGACGGAGATGCCAGCTTCGGTGAGGAAGTGGCGGGCGTCTTCGATGTTGTAGACGCGGGTGGGCTCGAAGCTGACGGTGGTGAAGCCGGTGGCGATGAGTTTGGCGAGGTAGTCGCTCTCTTCCAGCGCGCCGGCGATGCAGCCGACCCAGAGCAACATGCTCTGGCGGACGGCGTCGGGGACCTCGCCGTGGACGACGACGTCCGAGACAGCGAAGCGGCCGCCGGGGCGGAGCACGCGGAAGGCCTCGCGCAGCACGCGGTCCTTGTCGGCAGAGAGGTTGATCACGCAGTTGGAGATAACGACATCGACGGAGTTGTCCGGCAATGGGATGTTTTCGATCTCGCCCTTGAGGAACTCGACGTTGGAGGCGCCGGCCTGCTGCTGGTTGGCGCGGGCGAGCGTGAGCATGTCGTCGGTCATGTCCAGGCCGTAGGCGAAGCCGGTGGGGCCGACACGGCGGGCGGAGAGCAGCACGTCAATGCCGCCACCGGAGCCGAGGTCGAGGACTGTCTCGCCGGGGTGGAGTTCGAGCAACGCGGTGGGATTGCCGCAGCCGAGCGAGGCGAGCACGGCGTTCTCCGGCAGCAGGCCCTTTTCGGCGGCGCCGTAGAGGTTGCTGGTGATGGGGTCGCAGCACTTCATGGCGGGGTCGCAGCAGGCCTGCGCACCGGAGCCGGTGACGCCGCGGGCGATGGAGCCGTATTTTTCCTGAACTTCGGTCTGCGTGGACATGGCGAGCCTCCAATACATCTGCTAAGGCGAATATATGGAGCGCAGGACATATCTGTCAAGGCGTATATTGAAACGATGGCGAGAAGCGGGAAGAGTTTCGACCTGGTGCCGCTGTTTGCGGCGCTGGCGAACCGCACGCGGCTGCGGCTGCTGCACCTGATGGACGGGCGCGAGGTGTGCGTGTGCTACTTCGTGGAGGTGCTGCGGCAGGGGCAGCCGAAGATCTCGCGGCACCTGGCGTACCTGCGGCGGGCGGGGATTGTGGCGGCGCGGCGCGAGGGCAAGTGGATGCACTATCGCATCGCGCAGCCCCAAGATGCGGGCGCGCGCGCGGTGCTGGAGGCGGCGCTGCTGAGTTGCAAAACGGATCCTGAGATGCAAAGCGATATGGCTCGGCTGGGGATGGCCTGCTGCGAGCCGCAGCGGTTTGTGACGTTGCAGGGGGCTCCGGTGCCGGTGGTGCAGAAGGTAGAGGGTAGAGAAGCACAAAGGCAACGGCTTTAACGCAGAGGGCGAAGAGGTTGCGCAGAGGGTCAGTGGGCGGGGAGTGGCGGAGCGCGGTAGGCTGGATGGGATGAGCGAGATGATCGAGTTGCCGGACTACTTTGCGCTGTTTGGGCTGCCGCGGCATCTGCATGTGGATCTGGCCGCGCTGGAGAAGGCCTTCTATGCGCAGTCGCGGAAGCTGCACCCGGACCGGTTTGCGGCGAAGGCCGCCGCTGAGCAGGCGGCCGCGCTGGCGGCCAGCTCGCAACTGAATGACGCCTACCGGACGCTGCGGGAGCCGATTGCGCGCACCGAGTACCTGCTGGGGCTGGAGGGCATCGCAATGGAGGAGCAGTCCCGCGCGGCCAGCGATGTGGCGAAGGCTTCCGGCACAGCGAAAAAACAGGTTGCGCCGCCGGATTTGCTGGAGGAGGCCTTTGAGCTGAATATGCAGCTGGAAGAGATGAAGATGGACCCCGATCCCGGCGTGCGCGCGGAGCTGGAGGCTGCGGCGGCGAAGTTTACCGCCATGCTGGCGGAGACGCAGGTGCAGTTGGAGGGGTTGTGGAAGAAGTGGGACGCGGCGGTGGATGCGGACGATTCCACCGGGAAAGATGCGGCCAAGACGGCGATGGTGGCGTTGCTGAACCGGCGGAGCTATGTGCGGAATCTGGTGCGGGATGTGAGGGCGGCGCTGTGAAGGAGCGTTTATGAATGCTTACATTTTTGAATGGTAAGTACAAATTATCGAATGCTGCTGTTCAGGCTATGGCCTCTCTGTGGTTCATCGTCATTAGCGTTACGATGCTGATAATTGCAATGTTTACTTACACACTCGTTACCGGCAAAAGAACTGATGACTTACCGTACGCAGCTCTTGCATCACTTGGACTCGTTGCCGTAGTTGCAGTGATTTCTTCAATGGCCCTGTACATTGCCATGTGGTCGTATTGGTTCATCGTGGAAAGGTCCTCCGTCGGTGTCCGACTATTGTGGCTTCTTGCTCTTCTATTCGGAATACACTACGGCGCTGCGATTTACGCCTACAAAGTGTGGGCAAAGAACCTGAAAAAAAGTATCAGATGGTTCGGCGCAGGGGGTATCAGTCTAGGGAATCTCTGTATGAGTCCGCTCGGACCCAAGTATCCGCTCCCTCCGGGGCTAAAGCCCTCGATCCGATTGGGCCTTCCACGTACGGGCTGAAGCCCGTACCCTTCAAAGCAAACTCAACTAGATCTCGTCCGGACCAGCCACAACCTAGAATTTCCTGGGCCTTCAGGCCAGGAGTTTTTCCGCTTTGCGGGTGCGGCCTTCGCGGTAGCTCTGGGTGAGGGTGCGCTGGCTGCGGCGGACGGTGGCCGGGGGGCGTTTGGTGACCTTTTCCAGTGCCTCCAGATGGTGGAGGTCGTGGCCGGCCATGATCTCCACCAGCGTCCAGAGGGTCTGTTCGCCGGAGTGGGGATGGGTGATGGGCTTGAGGCGGTCGGCGGGGGTGAGGGCGCCGATGAAGGCGAGGTTCCACTTGCGCAGGGACTTGAAGCAGCCGATGGCCTCGGCGAGCGAGTAGGCGGAGTAGGAGCGGGCCCAGTCGTCCTGCTCAAAGGGCTCCAGCGTGGCGTGGGGCAGAGCGTAGGCCTGGCGGAGCCGCCAGCTCCAGGCGATCTCGCAGTCGGCGAGGTGGGCGATGGTCTCGCGCAAGTTCCACTTGCCGGGCGCGGGGCGGGCTTCGATCTGCTCTTCGGTGAGAGCGTCCAGCAACTCCATCAGGCGTTCGGGGGTGGCGGCGATGGTCTTCTGGGGGTCATGACCTACCAGAGCCTCTGCGTACGGGACCTTGCTCATGAATCCTGCCTTTGGTGCGGGATTGTGCGGAGATGTGCGACGAATACATTTGGATGCTATCCGGATGCTATTGGGGGGCCTGCCACGGATCATACTCTCCGACGGACCAGAGGTAGGCTTCAGGGTCGGCGACGGTGAAGGCCTTGCCGCCGTAGTCCATGGAGCGGAGGGGCTGGAGGATGGTGGCTCCCGCGGCCTGGACCTGGGCCCAGAGGGGGTCGCAGTCCGGAACGAGGAGGTAGATGGGCGAGGTGACGCGGCCGCCGATGGCGTCCGGTGTGGCGATGCTTTCGGGGTAAGGGCTGGGGTTGGTGGCGGAGCCGAGCATGATCATGCCGGTGGCGCCGAAGGTGAGCTCGGCGTGGGCGATGGTGCCGTTGGGGCCTTCAAAGACGGCCTTGCGCTGGAAGCCGAGGGCGCGCTCCAGCCAGGCGATGGCGGCGGGGGCGTCATGGTAGCGGAAGCTGGGGATGACGGTAGAGCCTGCTGGGGCTGGCATGGGAGATATCATCGCGCGGCGGAGAGAGAGGTGTCCAGCGATTTGTTAGGTTGACAGGCTGGGGAACAGCGCTATCCTTGGACATTCCCAAACGTGGACGTTCCCAGACGCAGAGGAGACGAGATGGCCGACAACGTGAGCAGCGTGGAGAGCAATGGCGGGGGCAACCTGGCGGCGTTTCTGAAGTGGGCGGGCGGGATTGTGAGCGCGGTGCTGATTGCGGTGCTGACCTTCTGGCTGACGCGGACGCCAACGCCGCCTGCGCCTGCGCCGGTAGCTGCAACGGTTCCGCCGGTGGCGCTGAACGGCGTGGTGGCGAACTCAGAGACGCATGAGCTGATAGGGTCAGCGAATGTGACGGTGGTGCTGGGGACGAACACGGTGCAGCAGTTGACGGACCCGCTGGGACGTTACTCGGTGGTGCTGGCACCGGTGGGGCCTGCCGCGAACATGGGGAGCGTGAAGATCGCGGCGCCGGGGTACCAGGAGTACGAGAACACCGTGGCGCTGCAGCCAGGGGACAACTATGCGGAGATCGCCATCGACCCGGTTCCAGTGGTGACGGCCGTCGTGCCACCTGAGGCAGTGGGTGGAGCAGCGAAGACCTCCACTGGGAAGGCAGCCCCAGCGGCGCAGCCGGCGAAGGAAGAGACGATCCCGGTGAAGCAAGCGGCGATTGTGCTGAAGAAGCCGCCGGAGAACTACGTGAAGAAAGCGGTGACGGCGTTTGCAGGTGTGAAGAAGCCGTAGGGGAGCTTCTGTGTTGAAGTGTGGGGCGGGCGTGGCTGGGCGGGCGGAGCTGCAGATCCATCGACTGCGGCTCTCGCGATGGAGCCGCGAGGGCCTCCGCTCAGGATGACAATTCCATAGGTTGGTGACAATTCTTTTTGGGCCAGTTCTTCTTTGTGGGAGTGCGCGACAATAGGAGTTGGCGCGAGCGTCTCTTCCTGCGCGCCGTGAAGGATGCGGACCGTGACCGACAAGCAGCAGCGCGTGGTGGGGATTGACCTGGGGACGACGAACTCGCTGATCGCGACCATGCGGGGCGATACGCCGATGGTGATTCCGGGCGAGGACGGGTCGGCGATTGTGCCGTCAGTGGTGGCTTTTGACGAGGAGACGGCGAACGGGTTTGCGGTGGGCAACGCGGCGCGGAAGGTGCTGCTGACGAATGCGGCGGACGCGGTGTACTCCGTAAAGCGGCTGATGGGGCGCGACCTGGTGGATGTGGAGGGCGAGCTGAAGCTGTTTCCGTTCCACCTGGCGCATGGGCTGAAGCCCGGCGAGGTGCTGCGGCTGAAGGTGGGTGGGCTGACGCTGACGCCGCCGGAGATCTCCGCGTACATATTGCTGCAACTGAAGCGCAATGCGGAGCGGTACTTTGGCGGCGAGGTGACGCAGGCGGTGATTACGGTGCCGGCGTACTTCAACGATGCGCAGCGGCAGGCGACGAAGGACGCGGGTCGTATTGCGGGGCTGGAGGTGCTGCGGCTGGTGAATGAGCCGACCGCCGCAGCGCTGGCCTATGGGCTGGACAAGAAGCGCGACGGGATTATCGCGGTGTATGACTTTGGCGGCGGCACGTTCGATATCTCGATCCTGAAGCTGCATGAAGGGATCTTTGAGGTGATTGCGACGGGCGGGGATACGCACCTGGGTGGGGATGACATCGACAACCTGCTGCTGGGTGTGGCTCTGGACGACATTCGCGGCGACCTGGGCGTGGACATCAGCAACGATGCCGAGGCGGTGCAGGCGCTGAGGGCGGCGGTGATTGAGGTGAAGATTGCGCTGTCGAGTGGGGAGACGGCGCGGATTGAGTTGGAGATTGGTGGCGGCAAGAGCGAGACGCGGATTCCCTTCGGGAATGACAAAGAAAATGGCAAGTACCTGCGCGAGATTACGCGGGCGCAGTTTGAGGCATTGATTGCGCCGGTGATCCAGCGCACCGCGCCGGCGGTGAAGCAGGCGCTGAAGGATGCCGGGCTGACGCCGGAGCAGATTGATGAGGTGGTGATGGTGGGCGGGTCCACGCGGATTCCGGCGGTGCGGGCGCTGGTGAGCGGCCTGTTCGATCTGGAGGCGCGCGGGCGCAAGCTGCATACCGAGCTGAATCCGGATGAGGTGGTTGCGCTGGGAGCGGCGGTGCAGGCGCAGATCCTTTCGGGCGCGGAGAATGCGGCGACCGACGATCTACTGCTGCTGGATGTGACCCCGCTGTCGCTGGGGATTGAGGCGCTGGGCGGGGTGGTGGCGAAGATACTTCAGCGGAACTCGACCATACCGGCGAGCGCGATCGAGCACTTTACGACCGGGGTGGATGGGCAGACGAATGTGGCGATCCATGTGCTGCAGGGTGAGCGCGAACTGGCGAAGGACTGCCGGTCGCTGGCGCGGTTCGATCTGAAGGGCATACCACCGATGGTGGCCGGACTGCCGCGCATCGAGGTGAAGTTTCTGATTGATGCGAATGGGATTCTTCAGGTGAGCGCGCGGGAGCAGCGCAGCGGCAAAGAGGCGCAGGTGGAGGTGAAGCCGACGTACGGCCTGACCGACGAGCAGGTGGAGACGATGATTCTGGACTCGTTCGACAATGCGGAGGAGGACATCACCGCGCGGCAGGTGATTGAGGCGAAGAACGAGGCGGCGACGATTCTGGATGCGGTGGCGAAGGGCGAGGCGTCGCCGGCGTGGGGGCAGTTGAGCGCGGACGAACATACGGCGATTGCGGCGGCAGTGGTGGAGTTGAAGGCAGCGGTGGCCAGCGGGGACTACAAGGTGATTCGCGCGGGCATCGAACGGCTGGACAAGGCTACGCGGCGGTTTGCGGAGATCATGATGGACACCGCCGTGACCGGCGCGCTGGGCGGCAAGACGATGGCTGCGGCGGGGGAGGGGCTGGAGAAGAACATGGGTGCCGCGCCGAGCGCACCGCATGGCTTTGCGAAGGCCGAGGTGAGTGAGGCGGGCGCGGACGATGTGATTGAGGCGGCGGAGAAAGACCCGGAGACGCCGGGCGAGTCTACGGAAGACTAGATTTTGTGAGACAGTACGGCCATGCCTGTTGTGCTGCGTATCGGCCCGTATGTGTTCTTCTTCTACGCGGAAGAAGGCAACGAACCGCCTCACATCCATGTTCGCCGCGACACGGCTGAGATGAAGATTTGGCTCACCAACTTCAGGACGGCCAAAGTCTCCGGATTCGCGAACCACGAACAGCGGCGAATAGTAACATTGGTGATAGAGAACCGTGAGCTGTTGATGGAGGCCTGGAATGATTTCTTCACTCGACGTAAGGGACGTTGAATTCGACTCCGCCGCCGTTGACGTCACAGTCAACGAGGACGCCATTATGGTTCGTCTTGCTGACGGGCGCGAGATATCCGCGCCGTTGGCCTGGTATCCGCGTCTGCTCGATGCGACTCCTGAGCAGAGGAACAAATGGCAGATCATTGGCGGCGGTTACGGCATCAACTGGGAAGATCTGGACGAGGATATCTCTGTGCGTGGGCTGCTTCGTATCCACTAACGGATAGAATTGAAGTTGCCTATGTCTGAACACGAAAGCAAACCGCTCCCTGAAGTCGATCTCTCCCAGCCGCCGGCGGAGAACATCGTCCGCGTAACCTTCCAGCCGGAGAACAAGACCGTCGAGTTTCCGTTCGGCTCGCTGCCCTACGAGGGGCACGGACAGCCGATGAGCTTCCTCGATGTAGCAGAGAACTACGGCATCTTTTTGGACCACGCGTGCGGCGGGGTCTCAGCGTGTACGACCTGCCACATCTTTCTGAAGGAAGGCGCGAAGGGCGTCTCCGAGGCCGAGGACCTGGAACTGGACCGGCTGGAGCAGGCGCCTGGGTTGCAGTTGAACTCGCGG
>Ga0302319_10004000_pt1 | contig 30451 bp, 22 predicted proteins | sample Bog_T0_2_FD_203319 | JGI IMG/M metagenome (GOLD analysis project Ga0302319, IMG submission 203319) | Peat permafrost microbial communities from Stordalen Mire near Abisko, Sweden - Bog_T0_2 | ecosystem: Environmental > Terrestrial > Soil > Wetlands > Peat | place: Sweden: Abisko, Stordalen Mire... | reverse complement strand
GCATCATAATCCTCTCGAAGCCCAATCGCTGCCGCCATGACGAACCTCCTCGTGTTCGCCAAGCCAAATCAGATTTCAGCCGATTCGAGAATCCCCCGGATGAGTCTGCGTTAGCGAGGGCTGGTATAACTCGAACACGCTTGACAGTTTGTCCTCGAATTCCGCCGCATAAACCTTCAGTTCAATGATCTTACTCTCGTCATCGCCAAACAAAATCCGCTCTTCAGCTAATAACCGGTCCATAGTCTCCTTCGGAAACCGGTAGCCCATCAGCGGTTCTTTGCAGGCTTTCTTCGTTACGGGATGCAAAACGTCATATCGATACCCTTCCTTTCCAGGGTTATGAACGCTTTGGCTTCCGGTATAAACCCCACCGTGATCGATGTATTTGTATCTATCAAGCTGACCTAGTTGCGACTTGTGTTCTCTGAACCACGCCGAATACGCCTCCTGCAAATCAGCAACATCGTCGTGCTTTGAAATTAACTCTTCACCTATACGATTCAAAGCATCTTTTATTTCGGATACTGAACTTTTCCAGACACCCTCTAAAGTCATTTTATTTTTGGCAAAAATGTGGATGCTTTCGTGCTCGACAGCAACGTTAGTCGGGTTGTTGTCCGTGGCATTTTTCCAGATTAGAGTACCGACAAAATTTCCTTCGCCGAAAATCTCATTGCAGACGTTGAGAACATTCGCTGTCTCGGCATCGTCGATAGAAATCATCACAACGCCGTTTGAAGCCAATAGATTCTTCGCGACACGCAGTCGTTGATAGATCATACTCAGCCAGTCGGAATGAAATCGTCCATTTGACTCGGTGTTCGCAATCAGGCGGTTTTCCGACTCATCAACTTGATTCGTTTGCGTAAGGTACTCGTAAGTGTTTCCAATAAAGTCATCGCGGTAGACGAGATTGTTCCCTTTTTTCCGGTTGTACGGGGGGTCTGCGTAAATGAGCTTCACTTCTCCGAGATAAATTTCTTGAAGCAGTTTGAGGGCTTCAAGGTTGTCCCCCTCGATGAATAAATTTCGGGTGGATTCGAAGTCCACGCTCTCTCCAACTGCGGGACGCAAAGTCTTCGCAATGGGCGCGTTAGAGGCCAATAGTGCCTCGCGCTTCCCCGGCCAGTCCAGCCGATACCGTTCCTGCCCACCCTCAACAATAAAGTCACTCAGCTCCTGCCGCAGCTGGTCAAAGTCCACGGCAAGCCGGGGCTTGCCCGTCTCATCCGCCGCCTCGGTCACGCAGCCCGGGAAAAGGTCGCGGATCTTGGCGATGTTGTCCTGCGTAAGATCGGGCGTATGCATTTTGAGCTTATCCATCGTCTCTTCCTTTTACTCGCTCGGGGCGGGCTGGCGGTCGTCCGCCTCGGCGAGCCTATTTTGCTGAAGTTCGGCCAAGTGCTGCTTAGCCACGCGTAGCTCGGCGTTGATCGCCACGCGCTTGTTGAATTGCTTTTCCCGGTCCAGGCGCAACTTAATGCGTTCGACCTCACGGGTCTTGGCGCGGATCGCTTCCACCCGGGCGACCCGAGCCTGGATGTCCTCGTCTCGACCGGCTTGCTCCGGCATTAGCGCGCTGAGCATTTGCTCGTAAAGCGCGCCGAGATTAAGCGACACGGGAAGCGGTTGGCGCGGTGCCGCCTCGTCGACCCACCCGCTCTCGAAATATTCGCTCACCACCCATTTGGTGAAGTCTGCTTCACTCGGCCGCTTGAACGCCGCGACCACCTTCCGCTTTCCCGACCAGCTCAACTCGAAAATCAGCGGGAACGGAATGGCGCGATCGATGGCGCGCAGCACGTCGAGGTCCAGCTCTGCCCTACGCAGGCTGACGCTGAAAATCTGGATCTCCGAAACGGAGCGCGTGGCCGCCAGATTGATCGTCTCGGGCGCGAGCTTGAACCGCCAGACGATCTGGTCGACCTGGGTGATGAACAAGTCTTTCAGCGCAGCGCTCGCGCCCGCGTGCTCGTAAATCTTATTTTTCGGGACAACGCGGCCGAAGGCGGCGCCTTTGGGATAGTCGAAGAAGGCTGTCATCCAGTCGCCTCCTCGATCACGAGGAAGGCGATCAGCTCGAAATCATCGAGGCCGGCGATGGTGTGAACCAGAGCCGAGGTCCGCCCGCCGCTGAACAGGCTGTCGAGATCCTTCTCTTCCTTGACGTCGATCATGGACCGGATCGCTGTGCTCAACAGGTTGGAGCATTGCTCCATCTTGCGTCCATCCTGCGTCCGCTCATTAAACACGCGGCATACGTCCTGGACGGGGCCGGGACGCCCTTTGCAGCTTGAGCGGATCAGGTCGAGCAACCGTTTGACCTGGGTGTGGTCAACCACGATCTCGCCGCGGTTGCCGACGTAGACGAGATAATATGGGTGCAGACGGTTCTGCTGATTGACGTTCACACTGTCGTGGATGTTCTTCAGCGCGAAAATCACACCCGGCGTCAGGCCCACGGCCGGGTTCGACGGAACCACAGCATGCATGCCGTTCGGCAGTTTATCCAGCTCGCCATTGGCCTTGATGTAGTTCAGCAAATCCATCCGAAAATCATTGAGGCCGAGGTCCGTAATCGAAATGCCTGTGCGCACATCCTCAAGCTCGATGACCTCCTCCTGAAGGCGCTGAAGCTGTTCCTTGCGGTAAGCAATGTCGCTGCTCTTGGAGGTCAGGACGTTGTCGTCGCCGGTCGCCGTCACGTCGGCGATCATCATGCGGTTTTCGACCCGCTCCTTGAGGTTGATATATTCATCCAGCGAGATGTCCGGCCAATAATTGACCAGCTGGATCTGGCTGTTCGGAGAGCCGATGCGGTCGATACGCCCAAAGCGCTGGATGATGCGCACGGGATTCCAGTGGATGTCGTAATTGACCAGATAATCGCAGTCCTGAAGGTTCTGGCCTTCCGAGATGCAGTCTGTACCGATCAGAATGTCGAGTTCGGCAGGCTCCTCGGGCAGGATCAGATTCTTCTCCTTGGACCTCGGCGAAAACAGCGTGAGGACCGACTGGAAATCATAGCTCTTTTTAAGCGTGGTCTTGGGTGCGTCAGAACCGGTCACCTTGCCCGTATGAAGGCCGTTGGATTGCAGGAGGGCCGGCGCCAAATTGGCATAGAGGTAGTTGGCCGTGTCGGCGAAGGCCGTGAAGATTATGACCTTGCGGTTCCGCGGATTGAGCGGCTCGGCGAGCTTCCCGGCAATAATGCCCTTCAGATGCTGGAGCTTGGCGTCATCATCCGGACCAACCAGCTCCATGGAGGTGGTCAGTTCGCGGATCAGAAACAGATCGGCTTCCAGGTCGTGCTTCCACGACGGCACGTCCATGTCCGACAAGCTGATCTGAACCTTCTTGCCGACGGTAAATTCGTCGGCGCCGTCCAGATCGTCGTCTTCATCGTCCAGCGAAACATCGGCCAGAAAGTCGCTGACGGTCTGAGACCCACCGGAACGCTCAAAGCTGGCGATGGCGTCCAACGTCCGGGTGATGTTCCCACTCAGCGCACGAAGCGTGAGCCGGAATGCCTCGACCGAACTTTCAAGCCGCTTCAGCAGATTCGTGGTCATAAGCGCTTGCAGGCTGCGTTCGCGATCGGCCTGACGCAGCTTGCCGCGCCCACCTTCCACCTGGGTGTCGTAAATCTCTTCGTATTTTCGCAGGCGGCTCGGCAGGATGTATCCGATTGGCGCGTAGACGGCGAGTTTCAGCACCGAAAGCCGGCCGAAAATGTCGTTGAGTCCGAGCACATCGGGGCGACGGGTGATGGGACATTGATAGGATAGCGGTTTGCGCCGCTGGGGAAATTTCCCGATGTCCTTGGTGTCGTAGAAGGTCTCGATATGCTTGCGTGATCGGGCAATCGTCACCGCGTCCAGCAGCTCAAAGAAATCAAAATCCAGAGCCTTGAGGATCGCGGCCGCCGTGCGCTCCTCGGCAGGCAGATCGGTCCAGGCGTTGAACGCCTTCTGGGCACGCCGGAAAATCTCCTCGACGCCCGTCTTTGCCTTCAAGTTTTTGCTGAGTGTTTCCGACTGCCCCTCGTAAGCGAGCGCAAGCTGGTTTCGCAGATCGTTGAACCGATTGTTGACCGGCGTGGCCGACAGCATGAGAACCTTGGTTTTCACGCCATCGCGGATCACCTTGTTCATCAGCTTCTGATAGCGGGTCTCCCGGTCTTTATAGACATCGTTGTTCCGGAAATTATGTGACTCGTCGATGACGACCAGGTCATAATTGCCCCAGTTGACCCGGTTCAGCGGAATGCCGAACGACTCTCCGGACGTGCGCGAAAGGTCGGTATGGCAAAGGACATCGTAGTTGAGCCGGTCCTTGGCAAAAATGTTGGTCTTGAGGTTGGTGTTGTAGTTACGCCAGTTGTCTGCCAGCTTCTTGGGGCACAGCACCAAGACCGACCGATTGCGTAGTTCATAGTATTTCACGACCGCCAAAGCCGTAAAGGTTTTGCCAAGACCTACGCTATCGGCAAGAATGCAGCCATTGTGCGTTTCCAGCTTGTTGATGATGCCAGTCACCGCATCGCGCTGGTAGTTGAACAGCTTGTTCCAGACTTGGCTGTCCTTGTAGCCGGTCAGGTCATTCGGCAATGCATCTTGATCGAGGCCCTCCAGAAAATCCTGAAAGATGTTGTACAGGATCTGAAAATACAGGCGCTCCGGCGAGTTCTCCTGATAGACAGACTCGATATGATCGCAGATTGCCGTGGTGACATCTCTCACCTTTTCGGCGTCATTCCATATCTGGTTGAAGAGTTGAAGGTAGACGTCCGTGTGGCTGGGCTCGTCGACGCGCGTAACCAGGTTCGAGACCGCGCTGCCTTTCTGGTAGCCGAGATCAACCGCAGTGAAGCCACTGATCGGCATATACGCGGCCACACCTGCGTCAGCCGCGACATGCACGAACTGCTGCATGGGGGCAGTGGTCGCATTCGACTTGAAGCGCGCCTTTTTGCGAATCCAGTCCGCGCATTCCCGCGCCACGGCGCGCTGCGTCAGTTTGTTGCGCAATTGTATCTCAAACTCGGTCCCATACAGGCTGCTCTCGCCACGTGCCTTTGGAATGAAAAATTCACGCCGCTCCTTGCGAAGTCGGTCGATCACCTCAGTCGGGACGAAGGTCGGAGACGTGAAAATGAATTGCAGGCTTTCGACCTTGGAAAGCTCTGACTTCAGGGCTTCGAACGCGTAAATCGAGAAGCAGGATGCGGCAATTTTCAACCGGGAACCCCGCGTAAGTGTCGCCTTCAGATCGTCCCCAAGCAGCTGCGATGTGTTGTCGATTATCTTCATCTCAGCCCCACAAACATGACAGCGGCGCGGCGGCTAACTTATCGCCAAAGGGCACGAAATCGGTGCTGTCATAAAGCACGACGCCGTAGGCGAACCGGTCCTTGCACGCTTCGGCCAGGGTCCGCAGGCCGCCGAAGTCACTGGATTTCACGGTCGCGGACGCCTTGATCTCAATTCCCACGATCATGCCGTCGTCCCGTTCCAAAACGATGTCCACTTCCCGCATCTGCTGGTCTCGGAAATGGTAGGGCGTCAGACGCAGATCCGACGCCGTCATGAGTTTCAGGACTTCGGAAAAGACAAAGGTCTCCAAAAGTACGCCGAACACCTCGCGGTTCGCCTTCACGCGCTCGAAGTTCAATCCGCGCGCGGTGGCGAGCAGCCCGGAATCGAGGAAGTGCAATTTCGGTGTCTTAGCGATCCGTTTCAGCGCGTTCGTGTACCAGGGCTGCAAAGTCGCAACGAGAAACACCTGTTCGAGCAGGGCGACGTAACGCTGTCCCGTTTTGTAACTGACATTGATGCTGGAGCCGAGCTGGGAGTAGTTGACCAATTGGCCCGAATGCTCCGCCAGCAGCCGGACGAATTTCGGCAATTCGGTCAGTTTCTCGATCTCGGCGATGTCCCGCAAATCGCGAGTCAGGACCGATGTCAGATAGGACCGCGCCCAATCCTGACGACGGCGCTCGGTCTCACGGGCGATCGCCTCGGGAAATCCTCCCATCAGCGCAAGCTGAACAAGATCGTCGCCGACGATGGCCTGCTTGTCACCCTCCAAAGCGCCTGCAAAGAGGCGTTCCAGGAATGTTGGTCGCGCGCCGACTATTTCCGCGTGGGAGAGCGGTAGCATCCGAAGGGTTTCCATGCGTCCCGCGAGACTGTCGGCAACGCGCGGCAGCGTCAGCACATTGGCAGAGCCGGTAAGAAGGAAACGGCCGGGTCGGTAATCCTCGTCCACCGTCTTCTTGATCGCCAGCAGGAGGTCAGGCGCGCGCTGAATCTCGTCTATAATTGCCCGGTCCAAGCCGCGAATGAACCCGCTCGGATCGGCGCGGGCCGCTTCGAGGGCGGTCTGGTCGTCGAGCGTGATGTAAGTCCGGCCCGCTTCTCCCATCTTCCTGACAAGCGTCGTCTTGCCCGCACGGCGTGGCCCCGTAATCAGAACCACCGGTGTATCTGACAGGGCTTCTTCGACCCGATGCTCCACAAACCGTTCGTACATGCCGACTCCTGATGTGCAGAACTATCCTTTATGATGATTAGAAGTCAATTGGTGGGTGATTAGAATGTTCATCGGCGCCATTTAGAACCCGGATTGCGGGGAAAGCCTTCCCCTTGGGCCGAGCCTTGCGTCTCTGCCGACCCCTCGAATCCCACAAACTTCGGCTCTCCGACAGTCGGGAGTCCACCAATTAAGCCGGTGGGCGGACGCGAAAAAACGATGGCTGGTGTCAGCTAACCGTTTTTCATGAGACTACCGATCCCTATTTTTCAATGGGTTGGTGGATTCAGATTTCACGAGACTGAGTCGGTAATGGTGAGACTGGACCGTCATATGATCGGCAATGGTGAGACTACGTGAACGGTGCATTGTGGTCACAAAACAACGGGATTTCAATATGTTCGGCGCTTATTTGAATCGGATTTGGTGAGAGTCAGTCTCACGAAACCGACAGTTTGCCTTTGCTAACCCCTTGAGTCTCAATAATTCGGTTCATCGACACGCCGGCTGTCCAGCTGTCAGCTGACAGGGCCTCTCCTCCATGCCCGGTAACCCGAGTTATCGGATTTGATTTCCAATACGGGAGAGGCGCTTAGACGCAAATTTTGGGTTCCAAAGCGCCGCCTCGATCGGCACCAACATGGTGAGGCGCGCGGCATCATTGGTTAGCTGGGAGTGAACGACATGACGGGCTGTCCTGTCCCGCCACGGGAATTCAGGCACGGGTCAAGCACAAACCCCGTCCGAATCAGGTGCAGCCGATTCTGGCGGTGCCTTCGTTGAGAAAGGCTGAAGGCCATCACTGCAAAACGTCCCCGCGCGACAGGCGCCCGATGTGTCCAGCTCATGTCGGCAATCACCGCGTAGACGAAGGCGAAGTGGCCGCACGCTTTGCGTAGCGAACCCTTTACGGGTTGATGCCGTCAGGTCATGGGCCGGACCAAGGATTAGCGTTATTGGAAGCGGGGAAGGTGAACGCCGGCTGGGAGCCGATAAATGTTGTGCACGCAAGCCATTTTGCGAGGAAGCCTGCCAACCCCATCACGTCAGTCAAAATAGAGCACCTCCAACGCACGATGCGACACCCGCAATCGTGGCGGACGGGCCACCTATCTGGAAAGATGCTGTTCATCCGCAAAGAATAGGAAGTGGGCGCCCCAGCGCGGCGCTGTGTTCGATCTGCCTGTCGTGCCAGATCGGAGAGCGAAGGTCGCGAATCCGCACTGCACATAAAACTCGACAGCGGCATTCACGCGCCGCCCTCGCCAAACCGCCACACGGGAATGCCGAGCTTCTTCGCCTTGTCGGCAAGGTTGTCCTGGATTCCTGAGCCGGGGAATATGATGATGCCGATTGGCAGCACTTCGAGCATCTGGTCGTTGCGTTTGAACGGCGCCGCCTTGGCGTGCTTGGTCCAATCGGGTTTGAAGGCGATCTGCGGAACTTTACGGGTGTCGGCCCATTTGGCGGCGATACGCTCGGCGCCCTTCGGCGAGCCGCCATGCAGCAACACCATGTCGGGATGCTTGGCGTGAACCTTGTCGAGCCTGTCCCAGATCGCGCTGACATCGTTGAAGTCGAGCCCGCCGGTGAAGGCGACCTTGGGACCGGCGGGCAGCAGCACCTCGGTCTCGGCCCGCCGCTTGGCGGCGAGGAAGTCTCTGGAGTCGATCATGGCCGAAGTCAGCGCGCGGTGGTTGACCATCGATCCGCTGCGCGGGCGCCAGGTGGAGCCGGTATGGCGCTCGAATTGTTCGGCGGCCTGGTCCCGGAAGAACTCCATGCTGTTCCTGCGCTCGATCAGCGTCATCCCCTCGGCGGTGAGGCGCTCGAGTTCGACCGAGCGGATTTCGGAGCCGTCCTGTTCTTTCTGGCCGCGTCGCTGCGCCTGCTCGTTGTCGTCGAGTTCGCGCTCGATGCGGGCGACGGCGCGGTGGAAAAGATTGACAGTGGACCAGAGCAGATCTTCGAGGTCCGGTTCGAGGCGGGTGTCTCCGAGGGTGGTGACAAAGGCGTCGAAGATGTCGGCGACGGCGCCAGTGACAGTCCGAGCTTCCGGCAGAGGTCTCGGGTCGGGTTCGTCCTGGAAGGGGCGATAGCCATGGAGCTGGAGTTCGTCAAGGAGGCTTCCGGTCGGGGATGAGGAATGCGGCGGTTCGAAGCCAGCGGTGTCGCGTTCGGTCGTCATGATGCGCTTCTCTTGGTCGGATCGACCGCGCCCATCGCGGCCTTCATGGCGACGACGGGTGGCCAAGCGGTCCGGGCTTGCACCCGAAGCGTAGCGAAGGGCCGAAACGAAGTGGAGGATGGCGGAAGGCCGTCTATTTTGTCTCGCGCTGTAAAGGCGGCTTGCCGCCGACGGAAAATAGCCGGCCTGAAGCCATTGCCGGGCCGGACCGTTTGCCGCCCCGATCGCCCTCTAAGAAGGCCGTGGACGCGGTCCTCTCCGAACCAAAGGACAAGCGCCGCGAACCGACGCGGCAGGAAACGCCCGCCGACGCAGTATTCCTCCTTCCTCGTTCCGGTTCACGCCGACGATTCGAGAAAGCGCGCGACGTCTTCCCAGGCGAGTTGAGGCACTATCGCCGCCCGTAGCTCATCGACGCCGAGCCAGCGCAGATCCTCGTTGAAGTCGTCAAGAGTCGGTGACAGCACGATCACCTCGATTCCGGCCGCCCGCGCCCGGTCGATCAGACTCGCCGCCGCGCCCTCCCCCGCCGCATCGTTGTCACGAAGCATATAGAGACGGCGCAGCCTCAAAGGGAACAGGATAGCGGAGAGATGCGCCGCCGAGAGCGCCGCCACCATTGGCATGGCGGGTAAGACGCAACGCAGCGACAGCACGGTTTCGATGCCCTCGCCGGCCGCCATGACGTCTTGCGAGCTATCGAAGCGGACGGCGTTGCCCAGGAGATGGCCCATCGCCCGCCTCGGCGTGTCGATCGGCGCCTTGTCCTCGCCAGAGGGATCGAGCCAGGTGCGATGCGCTCCGGTGATCTCGCCGTCAAAATCGGTGACGGCGGCGATCATGGCCGGCCAAGTCTGGGTCGGCGCGTCATCGCCCGGCCGGTAATAGCAGCGCGGATGGAAACGAAGACTCGCGGCACCATGGAGAACCGAAATGCCGCGCTTGCGCAGATAGATCTCCGCTGGAGTGCCGGCAATCGGACGCGACATGGCGAACAGCCGCCGCCCCGATTCCGTCGATCTCGTTGCAGCCGACGCATGCGACAAGCGCCGTTCCGGTTCGGACTCCGATCGAGGCAGGCTGAGAAAACGCCGGGCCTCAACGGCGACGTCGCGAAAGTCAGCAAACCCGCAACTTTCCCGGATCACGTCGAGCAGATCGCCATGATCCCCCGCCGCCGCCGCATCCGTCCATTTCCCCGCCGCGCCCTTGCCGGATTCTCCGCCCTTCAGCCGCACGAACATCGAGCGGCCCGGCGTGTTCCTGACGTCACCGACCAGCCAATAATTTCCCTGGCGGCGACCGTTGGAAAGATAATGACGGCACACCGCCTCGGCCTCGCGCGCGAGACGATGCGCCAACTCCGACGCATCGCGCGCCATCTCACGCCGCTTCCCGCTCGCAAATGCGCGACAGTGGATAGCGCTCCATAACCTTGGCGAGGATCGCCACGCCCGTCGCGTCGGTCGGGATAAACATTCGCAGCTTCCAAGAGATGATCTCATGGAACAGGCCGTAGGCGCTGAGTCGCTCTCGCATCGCGTCGGTGAAACCGGTCAGTTCAATCCGGTTAGCGCCCATGACGCGAACGCGGCGAAGCTGGAGGCCCTCGGAAAGATCAAGGACGGTTTTGCCAGCCATCAGCGCGGTGAAGGCGTCGTCCGAAGAGAGAGTGGCGGCGCCCGTTTCCAGCGCGACGGCGGCCCATGTCGCCGAGACCATTCTGCCGACAATGCGCTCCCCAGCGTCGGTCTGCAGCCGATAGACCCGCGTCGACTCATTCGGCAGGCGCTTCCAGATAGGTAGCAACAGGCCGGCGACGATGTGGATCGTGCTGTCGACGAACTCCGGCACGGCGGCGACCTCCGCCGCCCAGGCCTTGGCAAAAGTCTCGTGGTCGGCTTCCTGCCAGTGGGTCTGAGCCATCGCCGCCAAGGGAAAGGCGGGACGCTCCATCGGGCGGATCAGTCGCACGCGGCGCTCCACCTCACCGTCGTCGAGCATGACGCTCGGAGCCGGGATTTGCACGGCGGCGCGGCCAGACTGGCTGTTGACGAGAAGACGGGCGCGCGGATCGGAGAGACGATCCAGCGCGTCGGCGAGCGCAACGGGATGGTTCCTCTCGCGCTGGGTGATGGACAGCAGCCGGGTTTCCGCTGAGGAACCCGGATGGGTGTAGATCGTCTGGCGGTCGGTGACGACGAAACTCTCCGCCGTCAGGGTCTCCAGCCCGAGATCATAGCTTCCCGAGGCGATGGCGCCCTCGATACGGGCGTTCAAAAGCTGCTCGAACGCCGTGAACAATATGTTCTGAAGTTCAATGGTGAGCGCCAACAGCCGATTGAGGAAAGTGGTGATCGGCGGAAGCTCGTCCCTGATCCCGTTGCTGTCGGTGAGTTTTAGCCCGGTCGCGTCCTCGAATGTTTGCAGCGAGCATCCCTCGACCTTGCCGGCGACCAGCAGGACATAAAGCTGGCGCAGGGCGTCGCGGGCGTAGGAACTCTCCAGATTGTCTTGGGGCCGGAACAGTCCCTGACCGCCGGTCTGGCGCTGGCCCCTGGTGATCGCGCCGAGTGTGTCGAGGCGGCGGGCTATGGTCGAGAGGAAGCGCTTCTCCGCTTTCACATTGGTGGCGATCGGACGGAACAAGGGCGGCTGCGCCTGATTGGTGCGGTTGGTGCGCCCGAGACCCTGAATGGCGGCGTCGGCCTTCCAGCCGGGCTCCAACAGATAGTGGACGCGCAGGCGGCGGTTCTTCGCCGACAATTCGGCGTGATAGGAGCGCCCGGTGCCGCCAGCGTCGGAGAACACCAGAATGCGCTTGACGTCATCCATAAAGGCCTGCGTCTCCGCGAGATTGACTGAGGGTGCGCGGTTCTCGACGACGAGGCGGTCGACGCCGTCCGATCCCGTCTTGCGGATGATCCGGCGCGAGCGGCCCGTCACCTCGGCCACGACGTCCGTGCCAAAGCGCTGGACGATCTGGTCGAGCGCCGCATGCACGGGCGTCAATGACGCCAGTCTCTCGATCAGCCGGTCGCGGCGGGCGACGGCCTCCCGGCTCTGCACCGGCTGACCATCCCGAAAGACCGGACGTGAGGAGAGATTGCCTTCGCTGTCGGTGAAGGGCTCATAGAGCTGCGTCGGGAAGGAATTCGCCAGATAATCGAGAACGTACTCGCGCGGCGTGATATCGACCTGGACGTCGCCCCATTCGTCGGTCGGAATCTCGGCGAGCCGACGCTCCATCAGCGCCTCGCCGGTCGAGACGATCTGGATCACGGCGGCATGGCCCAAGGTCAGATCGCGGTCGATGGCCGCGATCAGCGAGGGCGTCTTCATCGCGGTGATGAGGTGATTGAAGAAGCGCTGCTTGGCGCTCTCGAAGGCCGAACGCGCGGCGGATTTGGCCTGCCTGTTCAGCGTGCCCTTGTCGCCGGTGACATTGGCGGCCTTCAGCGCCGCATCGAGATTATTGTGGATGACGGCGAAGGCCCCGGCATAGGCGTCGTAAATCGCGATCTGCTCGTCGCCGAGGCGATGTTCGAGCAGCTCATATTCGACGCCTTCATAGGAGAGCGAGCGGGCGGCATAGAGACCGAGCGCCTTGAGGTCGCGCGCCAGCACTTCCATCGCCGCGACGCCGCCAGCCTCGATGGCCTCCACGAACTCCGCCCTTGTGGCGAACGGGAAATCCTCGCCGCCCCACAGGCCAAGCCGCTGGGCGTAGGCGAGATTATGAACCGTGGTGCCGCCGGTCGCCGAGACATAGACGACCCGGGCGTCGGGCAGCGCGTGCTGGAGCCGCAGGCCTGCACGCCCCTGTTGCGAAGCCGCCTGATCGCCGCGCTCTCCCTTGCCGCCGGCGGCGTTCTGCATGGCGTGGCTCTCGTCGAAAACGATCACCCCGTCGAAATCCTGCCCCAGCCAATCGACGATCTGTTTTACGCGCGAAGCCTTGTCGTCCCGGGCGTCGGAGCGCAGCGTGGCGTAGGTCGTGAACAATATGCCCTCGGCCAAGCGGATCGGCGTCCCCTGACGAAAGCGCGAAAGCGGGGTGATCAACAGGCGTTCCTGTCCGAGCGCCGACCAATCGCGCTGGGCGTCTTCGAGCAGCTTGTCGGATTTCGAAACCCAGACCGCGCGGCGGCGACCCTTGAGCCAGTTGTCGAGCAGGATTCCGGCGACCTGGCGGCCCTTGCCGGCGCCGGTGCCGTCGCCCAGAAACCAGCCGCGCCGGAATCGCACGGCGTTCTCGGCGTCGTCCGGGGCGGCGGTGACGATATCGAAGGTCTCGTCGACCTTCCACGCTCCCGCGAGAAAGCCGGCATGGGCCTCGCCCGCCTGGATGACGCTCTCAAGCTGCGCGTCGGACAACAGGCCGTCGCCGACGAGGGAACCCGGCAGATGCGGGCGATAACTGGGCTTCGGCGGAGCGACCGAGGCCATCGCCGCCGATTGCACCAGCTTGGTCGGATGTGCTTTTGCGCCGGGAATATTGATCGACTGGAGCGCGTATTCCTCGTAGAGTGCGTCGGTGATGCGGCGACCATCGACGGCTTTCCAGTCGATTGTCTCATAGGCGAGTTCGACGGCTTCGGGTTCTATCGTTGCCGCCGGCGCCGAAGCGCGTCGCGTCGCCACGGAGCGCGAAACAGCGGCGCCAATCGGGCGGGAGACTGCTGGCGTGGGAACGCGAACCAGCGTCGGCAGCCTTTGCGGCACATATTGCGCGATCCAACCGAGCAATGTCGTGACATCCGGCGAGACGCCAAGAGGCGCCAGAAACGCCATAGAGTCGTCGGCGGGGATTTTGTCGATCACCGTCAGCCTAGTGTCGATGGTCGTGCCATGTTTGGCATAGACCGCGCCGTCGATCGCCGCCGAGAACACGACGCGACCGCGTTCCTGCAGGCGGACGAACGCCGGTTGCCAAGCCGGATTGTCCGGCGCGCAACCCGCCCCGGTAATCGCGACAAGACGCCCGCCCTCGGCAAGCCGCGACAGCGCCGAGCCGATATGGCGTAGCGCGGCGTCGGCCATGCCGCGATCGACATTGGCGAGCGCGGAGAATGGCGGATTCATCAGCACGACGCTCGGCGCCACTCCCGCGTCGAGATGATCGTCGATCTGCGCCGCGTCGAATTTTGTCAGGGCGACGCCCGGAAAGAGCTGCTGCAACAGGCCAGCGCGGCTTTCCGCAAGTTCGTTGAGAACGCACGAGGCGCTGGCAAGCTCAGTGAAAATGGCGAGCAAGCCGGTTCCGGCCGAAGGTTCCAGCACCAGATCGGCCGGAGTGATCGCGGCCGCGACGCTTGCGGCAAGCCCTAACGTGATCGGCGTCGAGAATTGCTGCAGCGTCTGGCTCTCTTCGGAGCGGCGCGTATGGGTGGGTAGCAGGCTGGCGATCTTAGCCAGCATCGGCGCCATGGCGGCGTTTGACCCCGCGCGCGAGCGCATGACCGGGCCAAATTTGCGCAAAAACAGCACCGTCGCCGCCTCGCAGGCGTCATAGGCGGTCTTCCAGTCCCAGGCGCCCTCCGTATCGGAGCCGCCAAAGGCCGAATCCATCACGGCGCGGAGGACGCCGGCGTCGATGCGCTGACCGCGTTCAAGATGGGGAAGCAGGAGATGCGCGGCGTCGAACAGCGGCGCGGCGGCGATTGTGGCCGCACGAACAGATATCGTCATGTCGGAAACCTCAAGAGAGCGGGAACGGGCTTGAGCCGTCAGGCGCTCTCTCTCGCTCCCGCCGGCTCAATCCTTCCCGGCCCTCCTCTCCCTCTACCCGGTGGAGACTGCAGCGTGTGAAGCAGTTCCCGCAGCCTTGGCGTCGCCAGCGGCGTTCGCGCGGCAACGCGCGCGCCACTGCAGGGCGTAAGGACGATCCGTTGGCGTCAGCAGGTCGAGGATCGCAACGGGGCAATTGGATTCGTAAGGGCCCATCCCTTCGGTGAGGTCTTTGTAACCGAAGATGTAACCCTCGCGATCGCGCGGATCGTACGCAACAAGGCAGATCAGTGCGAACACCTCATGCTTGCCAGTCTCGAAAATGGTCTGTTCGACAGCGGCGTAATAAACGCTGTTGCCGACGAGTTCGGAGCGCAGGACTTTGGACACTCCGTCCGAACGCTCGAAGCTGAATTGCGCGTCGAGATATTCCTGCGGGCCTGCATGGCCGTGGAGGGATTTCATATAAAGCCAGCCCATGGCTGATGTTCCTTCTCATTTGGGGGATGAAGACGGCGCCTGTCGCCAAAGCGGGCGCCGTCCTGAGGAGTGAAAATTTCTCGGGGATCAGCGAACTGGAGCGAGCCGCTGCTCGGCCTCGCGGATGGCGGCCAAGGCCGCTTTGAAGACCGCGGAATCGCCTTCCTCCTTCAGTTCCAATCGCTCGGCGACTTTGATGCAGGCGGCGCGGATGTCGGCGTCCGTGACGGCGGCGGCGGCAATCGAGGTCAGCGTTTCGTCGGCCTCGATGAGGCGGGGAATCATTTGTCGAACCTGCTCTTCGTGAAGACGCAGCAGGACATGAACGCCAAAGCCCGGCGCCGCTGCGAGCGGACCATGCTCGGCCTCGTCGAGAAAATCGCCAATAATGTCCTGCGTGCTCTTGCCCTTGATCGCATCGGCGGTGACGACCACGGCCATCCCACCAAAACCATCCGAGCGCATTTTTGTGCAGGTGAAAGAGGTGACGATGGCGATGTGGTTCAGCGTCGACGAGCGTTTGACGATCTCCTGGAAGATGAATTCGTACGACGTCATGCTGAGATCCATCTGGACATAAGGCTCGTCGTCGCTCAAGTCCTTCAACTGGCCTTGCACGAAGGCCGCCGTCTCGCTGGCGCCGCCCTCAACCGAGGCGAGCGCCGCGCGGAGCGCTTCGATGGGCAGCTCGATTTGATCGTTCGGCGACGTCTCCGCGAAAAAATAGAGTCCGTCGCCGTCCGGTTCGCTTTCAAAAATATGCGTCAACAACAGTCGTTCCAGCGCCGTCATGTCGGCGTTGGGGATGGTCGGTTGAACCACCGTGGGCGAGGCGTAGTCGGGCATGCTGTCCTCCTTAAAGATGGAAAAACCCGGCGCGATGGCCGGGCTCCTTGTCGGAAGTGGATAGGGGATTAGCGCCGGGCGGTTTTGCCGCCCGGCGGAAGATTCACTCGGCGGCGGCCGCGTGTGGCTCTTCCTCGGCTTCCGTCTGACTGTCGCCCTCGTCTTCCGCGAGGAAATCCGGCAGCGCTTCAACTTCGCCCGACTCGCCAACCGGCGCATCTGTCGACACGTCGAACGGCCCAAGACGCAGCGGCTCGGGCAACCAGCCAGCGTCAGCGAGCATGCGCTCGGCCACCTTGGCCATTTCAGTTTTCGTCAAATGCTCGATCAGCCGCGCCGACTTCTCGCCCTTCGCTTCGCGCACCGCCTCGATGATGCGGACCTTCGGCACTCGGCCGAGATAATTCTCGACGGTCGGCGCCCAACCGGCAGCGGCTATGTCGAGATTGACGTCGCGGGCAAGTTGATCGCCATGCTCAAGCGCATCGGGACGCCGGTTCCACGGCTCCTTCACGACATTGACGCTGAGAGAAGCGCAATGCGCGAACAGCGCGCTCTTATTGTCGTCACTGAGCGCCGTCAGCGCCGCCCAGAGGTCGGCGGGCTCTTCCGGCAATTGCTTCGCCCAGTGTCCGTGGCGGATGTCGATGGCCTTGGCCGAAGCGGTTTCGGCGAGCCCCGGCGCCTGCACGCCGAACCCCGAATTCTTCGCGGTGATCTCCAGGCAGGAGTTTGAGGGACGGTGGTAAAAGGCGCCAAGGCAAAGCGCATGCAACACGGCCTGGAAGGCGACATTCGGCTCGTTGGCCAACGCATCGCGTAGCGCCAAAGTGCGATCGGCGGTCAGTTCGGTCACCAGCCGATCCGAAAGCGGACGAATGATGTCGTCCTCCTCCGGCGTCTCCGTTCCCGAATCCGTCGGCGCGCCGGCGATGGGCATGGCCGGAGCCTGCACTGCGCTTGCGACGCCGGCACTCTCCGCCAGCTCCTGATCGCCGCGGGACAAAGCCTCCGTCGACGCCTCGCCTTCGACAGCCACGATCCGCGCTTCGTCCTCGGGACGTATATAGCCGCCCTCAATTTTCAGCGCGCCTTGATAATCGAGGCTCACAAAAACCCCGGCGCGCGCCATGTCGGCCGGAGCGTAAACCGGAAGGCGCTCGTCGACAGCGGCGATCAACTGTTCGAGTTCACCGAGGCGCTGATCGACCGCTTCGGGGAGTTCCTCCATGCCTTCATATTCGTCCGAGAGCGCCCCGTATTCGGCAAGAACCGCGTCGTGACGCGCCTGCTCCTCCTCCGTCAGCGCCGCTTGGGCGGCCGGCAAACGGCGCAAGCCTCCCGTGTGCCCGTAGGGGAAATTGATCGAGAATTCGCTCCATTTCCAACCCTCGGCGCCAATTCTGTCGGCCTCCTTGGCGAGCTTTTCCCGCGCCAGCCTGTCCAGTAGCGCCGTGTTCTGAAGCCAGCCGCCGGTGTCGCTGGAAAAGAGATCGCGCAGAACGCTCCCGCCCGCCGACTCATAGGCCTCGACGCCGACGAAGACAGCGCGGCGATCCGAGGTTTTGACCGCCCCCTCGGTCAACACGCGCCGGATCGTATGCGGGTCCTTGTTGAAGGCGCGCGACAGACTTTCCCAAACCTGCTCCTGGCGCGCGTGATCCTCGCTGACGGTGAAGGCCATCAGCTGTTCGAGGCTCATCTCCTCGGCGACATAGAAATCGAGTAGTTTTGGGCTTGCCGCCGCGAGTTTTAGGCGCTGGCGCACCACCTGCGCCGAAACGAAGAACCGCGCCGCGATCTCCTCGATCGCCAGCCCTTGCCCGAGCAGCCGCTCGAAAGCCCGAAACTGATCTAACGGATGCAAGGCCTCGCGCATCGTGTTCTCGGCGAGTGAATCTTCCTCCTCGATCCCGTCCACCTTTACGATGCAGGGAACCGGCGCATTTTTCGCCAGGCGCTTTTGCTTTACCAGAAGTTTGAGCGCCGCGAGCCGGCGACCACCCGCCGTCACCGTGAAGCGGCTTGTCTCCGCGCCCTCGCCATCAAGCTCCGGTCGCACGTTCAGCGACTGCAACAAGCCGCGCCGGGCGATATCCTCCGCCATATCCTCAATGCTTACCCCCGCCTTGATCCGCCGGACGTTCAGATCGGACGCAACCAATTTATCCAACGCGATATCCCGCGCGCTCGTCATAACGATCTTCGCCATTTCCCAAGTCTCCGCGACAGGCGGTCGAGAGCCTCTCTCTCGACTTCTCACCCGACACGAAAACCCTCGCCGTCCTCTGACTCTGATCAACCCGGGAGAACCACGATATGCGGCGCATTACGAGCCACGCCGGAATGCTCAGCCGCCCAAAGCGGCTTTCGTCATGAGGCTCCAGCCCAGTCAGTTACCCGACCAAACCGATCGTCAGTTACCGGATCAATCGAGAACTTTCCGGGCCCCTTCCTCCACTGGTGATTCGCGCCGTCGTGGCGCACTGCAATTGGCGTGCAGATCAGTTCCGTCGAAAGCCCCAGAAAACAGCGACAACAGCGAGCTGAGGGGAATCGCATAGGGGTTTGTGATATTGATTTGCCGCACAAGGAAGATCAGCGATGAAATTGGACATTAAATTGGATCGCTCATGGCGGCTGCAGACCAAGTGCCTTACCACCGCTCCATATCGGCGAACGCGCTATACATGTCGATTTCATTCTGCATGAGTGAAGGCGTTACCTTCTCGATCGCACGAATGAGGGTCGTCTCGTCAATTTCCGGCCTGTCATGGGTGACGGCATCGCGCGCGGCCTCTGTCACGATTAGCTCCAGGTCGGAACCAACATAATTTTCAGTCATCGCCGCTAGTTTCTTGAAGTCGATCGCGGTGCTATACGGGCGACCATTGAGGCAAAGACAAAACATTTCCTCTCGTGCCTCGAAGTCCGGCGGAGGCACGAATATGCGCTTGTCCATTCTTCCCGACCGCAAGATCGCCGTATCAATCATGTGCGGCCGGTTTGTTGCGCCAATGACAAGAATCTTATCGGCGCCAGCGTTATTGAGCTGAAGGAGGAACTCGTTGATCTCTTCCTTCTTTATGTCGGCGTGCGCCCCCAACTCCTCACGTTTTGGGATCAAGCCCTCGATTTCGTCGATGAGGATAATGGCAGGACTTTCCCTGCGCGCCATGTCGAAGACTTTGGCGATGTTACCGACGGCACCATGAACGTAGGGCGTGCCGACCGAAGATGGGTTCATCTCAAACAAGTGATAGCGAAGTTCCTCCGCCAGCTTTTTGACGATGAAGGTCTTGCCGCACCCCGGCGGGCCATAAAGAAGCAGCCCGTTTGGGATCGACAGTTTGAACTTTTGGTACTTCTCCGGATTGAGGAGAGGATTGATGACATCCCTGATGAGAAGATTCTTCAAGTCCCTCATGCCGGCGACGCTATCCAGACCCCGGAGTGTGGTGAGGTCTTCGGTGATAGTCGCTAATTGTTCGCGGCTATGGGTCGGAACAATGACTGCTGGATAGTTTTCTCCAGCTAACGAGACGGTGATCAGATTGTGCCGGCCGCTTCGATGGGCAACGCTTTCCGGCTTCAGCTTAGAAAAGAGATAGAGGAAGCTTCCATCCGAGAGGGCGTACACCTCTGCAAAGAATACGCGCTCTACGCGCTGCTTTACCGTTACGTTGTCTACAATCTTGTGACCATTGCGCAAAAGCGGCTTTGTCGTAACGGGCATACTCACCTTCCACTTCTGCAATGTTCCAACAGGTAGTTGTTGTGTACAACAACCTGTGCATTAAATCGATCTACTCTAGCTTGATAGGCCACCACATCGGACTTGAAGGACGTAAGTTGCGCGTTGTACTGCTCAACTAGCGCGTTATAGATGTCGATAGCCGCTTTGCCGGAATATTGGTTGACATTGCTCAGATTTATTTGTGTTGTTAGACTGTCAAGCGCATTTCTGCGGCGCGCTACTTCTTGCTGCTGCAGTGTTAGTTCACTTTCGTTACCGGGCGAAAGCTGGTCAGCCTGGTCGGAATCATATCGTGAACACCTGAACCGACCGTTCTGCACCGTTCCACCGGTATTCGTCGCGGGCGGTTGATATACGGGTGCAGACGCGACTGGAGCGGGCGACGATTTTCGCGACGTGGACGACTTGTCGTCCAAATTGGCCCAAATGAAAACGGCAACCATTAGCCCGCCGATAATGGCGATGTTCCGCCAGTTAACTTTATAGCCGGATTTGGCAAGGGTCTCCGCCTCGCGAGGCTGGGCCTCATCGAGGAACCCGAGATCAACGTTGAGGTGTTCCTTATCGTTTTGCATTGGACAGCGCATTCACGCAGGCTTTGATCAATTCAGGCAGCACGACTGCGTTCGGGGTGGACATCGGAATTATAGCAAACGAAACACCCTTGCCGTCCTTATTTTTCCAGACGGTCACATTTCCCGAGCCGAATTTCGGGACATAGATAGTATCGGTCCAGGGAACGTGTTCCCGCCGACCGAACAGCTTGGATCGCGAATAGCCTTCGCGCGTAAACTCCAAATCGCCGATATGGACCGTTCCGCCATCTACAAAGATACGGCGGACCATTTTCTCGACGATCTGCGGCTCAATCACATGTGATGCGATGCCGGCAAGTCTTTGCCATACGTCCTGTTTCTTTTCGTTGCCGATGTAAAGCGTCGTGCCCCAGGATACGCTGATGGTCTGGTCCGCCGATCCCACCATGAAACTGTAGGTCTGGGAAATGGGGACCAGATTCACCGAACGCCGCATCGCGTGATAGGACACGGTAGTCGCGTCCTTGTAGTAGATTTTGCGGCCACCATATGTCACGTGGTCCGGCTTAAAGGTGATCGTACCGCCCCCGAACGTGCCTGGTATTTCTATCGCAAGAGTATTGTCCTGTTCGTAAGAGATGTTTTTTTGAATCTGCTCCAGGTCCGTCTTGAGCAGCGCCTTTAGACTCTCTGTGCCCGCAATCTTAATCGCAAGCTGAAGCAGCTTGGCGGAGGTATCGAGGTCGTTATGATGATTGTGAATGTCGAGAACGACCCTGCGCAGCGCCGTCGCCGCCCGATCACGCAACAGCTTCGTCGTGCTGTCTTCGTAGAAACCCGCGTCAATAAGCTTGTTTAGCTGCGCCTGGATTGCGGCGGCGGGGGCCTTCAGCTGACTCGCTTTCGCGCTGTCGTAGTTGTCCGTTTCCCCAAGCTTGACTTGTTCAAGCTGCTCGATCGCTGTTTGGATCGCATGAAAGACAGGATTGAGGATGTTTTCCTCGATCTTCTTGCCGCGCGCATTGAAGAGCTGCTGAAACCGGTAGACAAAGTTTTCTCCGCCCCAAACTTCCTGAATTTCAGCGTATATGTCTGAAAGGTCGCTGGCAGCATTGCGTTGGAATTCCGATATGGCCTCCTCGCTGAGGAGTTCCGAATCCTGCTTGTATTCGTCCACGAACGCCTTCCAGAACTTCGGCGAATCCAGAAACGACGCCCATGTTGTAAGAGACGATTCGATGCGGCCGATGGGGTCGGCCTCATGCAACAGGGATATGGTCATGGCTAAAGCAAGGTTTCGCCTGTGGGCAAATCCACCGCTACTTTGTTCGTCGGAAGCCGCCTTCCAGACCGCAATAGCCTGGTCGAAGTTCTTTTGCGTGAGAAGAGCAGCAGCCCTCTTGTCGATGTCGTCAGCAATCCGGAACCAGAAGAAATATTCTCGGAAGCGCGCTCTGGGTACCTGAAGACGCCGTAAAGCATTCTTAACCGTGTCTTCGGTGCGGTAGTTCTTGAAAACAGCTATATCAAGCTCATATTCCGGCACGTCATCTATCTTGAGCCGCTGAACGATCTCGTTTGATCGCTGGAGTATCTGCTTGGCGGTGGCAACGCCAGTCAGCCCCAGCACATGATACGCATTATCCTTGAGCGATGTAGTCATGGCATCACCGCGTTATTCCGGAGGTGTTCACCTTGGCCGTCTGCGGCCTCTCCATCGGCCGCAAGGCGTTCAAACCGCGGCAACTGCGTTTCACTCCTTCAATGTCGTTCTTTTCAATGGCCTGCTGTCCCTGCTCGATGAAATAGGCCGCTTCTTTTGGGCTGCTGAAGTTGCCCTCGTTGAGGAGGGTGCGGAAGTGGTGAACCCATGTGGCCGGATGCGAGTATAAGGCGCGGCCCGCAAGGTCGCGTAGCCGGTCATTGACCCCCATCAGAAGGGTCTTGTCGTTATCCCGGATTGCTTTTTCGCCTTCCATTTTGATTTCGGCCAACTGGAGCGATTGCTTGTTGCGATCGTCCGCGTCTGGGCTCTCGGCAACGATCTCCGTGACGCTGCTTATCCCCTCATTAAATTCCTTGGCGAGCTGCGGCATCTCGGTCGCCTGCTGTGCTTCATCCAGAATCTGTTTGAGGTCGCGGACTTGTTTGACGGCCTTCCGCTTCTCGTCTTCGTCGATGTGGGCGTTCTGTAAGCTTGTGGAGGCTGAGTTGAGCGCGTTTACGACTTTCTCCATTTGCCCGCCTGTGTAATTAGACGACATCAAGCGTGCGCGGTCGATTTGAGCGTCCAATTCCTTTTCAACCTCATCGACCTTGATCAGCTCGTCGATGAAGGTGGAACGTGCGTTCAGCGTCAAATCGATTAGTGGGACGTACGCGGTGACGGAAAGCTCCCGAATCTCGTTGATCTCTATGGTCAGCTCTACGTCTGTCCCTTCGGGCAGGTCGCGGGGAAGGTCGCCCCCCTTGATCCCCAACTCGCATACGAAAGCGTTGCGGTCAGGAATATCGGATTCACCTTCCCCAACACGTATCCAAAGAGGGTTATCGTTTTGGGTTTTCTTCAGCGCCCGAACGGTCTTGTATTTCTCTGTTTTCTTGGCGGGAAGTACGGAGCTTTTTTCGATCAGCCGCTCGAAGACATCCGTGCTTCCTCCTAGTCCACCTTGAAGCCCTTTTCTCGATACGGCGACGCCAATGGAATGCGGGAGCGGCGCGCCTGCAATCGACAGGCCGTGGGTGATCGTGAAGGAATCAGGGTCTACAGCAACCGGATTGTTGCTCCCATCGAATACGTAAATCCAAAACAGATTCGACTTGTTGGGTTCGAGCGCGACCGAAGTGAAGAATTTGCCGTTCTTGAGATTGATCTTCGGACCGGAAAATGTGCCGCTGTCGGACTGGATTTGGAGATAGTGCTGGCCTTCGCCCAATCCTTCGACAATGCCAGTGACCGTCTGCCCCGTATCTGCTGTCAGCGCCTCGTAATTCAGCGTCAATGCGCGCGTGCCGTCCGGCAGGGCACGCTTCCTTTCTGTCTCATCGTCCGGAATTTTTTGGCCCATAGCAAAGATGCAGGCACCGCGCGCGACGACAGTAAGAGGGTCAACGGAAGAGTCCGTCTGGATGTTGAGGTCAGCCTCAAGCCGCTGCCGGATGTAGGGAATTTGCGTCGGCCCACCGACCAGAATGATCTTGGATATTGAGGAGTTGGTAAGCCCGCTCTCCTTCAGCGTTTGCTTGCACAAGTCGATGGTTCGGTTCATCAGCGGGCCCATCAGTTTTTCAAATTCCTGCCTCGATATCTCAACTGAAAGGACAATGGGATTTCCGGCGTCATCGTCGCCTATGCCGTCCACTTCGAGCGCGGTGGTCTCATAGTTGGAGAGATCCATCTTTGCCCGTTCAGCCAGGAACTTGAGGCGGGAAAATTTGCTTTGGTGGGCCTTATTGTCGCGTCGGAAGTTGTCGAAACTGAAGGCTTCGGCGATCTTGGGCGTCAGGATTTTATCGACGATTTCCCAATCCAGATTTTTCCCACCGAGAAAGTTGTCGCCGTTATGACCGAGGACAGAAAGGATGCCGTCCTTCGAGGATATGAGCGCCACATCGAAGGTGCCGCCGCCCAAGTCGTAAACCAGCCAGTTTTCATTCGCGGTATTGGCGAAGCCATAGGAAATGGCGGCGGCTATAGGCTCCTGCAACAACACAACATGCTTGAAGCCCGCGAGATTGCCGGCGCGTTTGGTTGCTTCACATTGCAGAACAGAGAACGCCGCGGGGATGGTGATAACTGCCGCGGTCGTATTGAACTTCGGGTATTTCCGCAGGACGTCTAGTATGAGGCTCTTTAGGATTTCGGAGGAGATTTCCTCTGCGGTCATTTCAACGCCAGCGCGCTCGAAGTAGAATTTTTCCGGCGTGCCGATGATGCGCTTCACTTCGGGCTTAAAATTTTTGATGCCCGCGTCGGAGGTATCGGAGTACAGCGATTCATATGCCCGCTGGCCGACGACTTTGTTTTTGGCTTTATCAAACCCGAATACCGAAGGGGTGCACTCTAAGCCCCCCGGCTTCTTAACAATCTCAATCACGTTGTTGTTGTTGACGGCCACCGATGAATTGGTAGTGCCGAGGTCAATTCCGATCGAAATAGTTTGCTGTGCCACCGCCCACTCCAGACTTCCAAAAGCTCCGAATCCGGATGGGGCTGCTTAGTGATATCCACCGCCGCGACATGAGCTTTCCGATAACGAACTCAACTTTTAGCTCCTGCCGCGCGACGATCAAGACAATAATCCGACCGAAGTTACGTCCTCATCGCGTACGGGGAGCATGTCAAAGTGTGGGGCGCCATTGGAATGGCCATGATATCCTCGGCGACGCCGGCGGCCGCGGCAGGGGCGATGTTTTGCGGCGCCCCACACTTTGACATGCTCCCACAGCGATCGGCTGGCGTCGGGAATCATCTGTTTTCCGCCATCTCACCGACCTGTCGGCATAGGCCTCTACGCCAACCGCGCCGCCCTGCCGCGCGCGATTTCGCCCTCGTTGTAATAGCGCGCCGCTTGCTGGACGGAGCGATGCCGCGACTGCTGCATGGCCTCGGGGAGCGGCACGCCGGCGCGCGCGGCTTCGGTGAGATAGCCGGAGCGCAGCCCATGCGCCGAGAATTGTCCCGGATCGAGTCCGGCGACGGCGCAGCGGCTCTTGATCATGGCGTTGACGCTTTGTGGATCGAGCGCTGCGGCGCCGATGTTTCCCCATTTGTCGATGCGCCGAAACACAGGACCAGCGTCGATTTTCGAAAAAGCGCGCCAGGCGCGCAAAGCTTCGACGGGCCGGCCGACGACGAGCACGCTCTCGCCCGCGTCGGCCGACGACGTTTTCGTGCGCCGCAGCCGGATCGCCATGACGGGAAGCTTCTCGCCGTCCGGTGCTTTAGGGTCGGCGGCGACCGGTTCGCGTTCTTCGAGATCGTCGACTTTGAGTCGCGCGATTTCCGAGCGGCGGCATCCGCCCGAACCGAAGGCGAGCAACAGAAGCGCGCGGTCGCGCAGATCGACCGCCCTGCCCCGCCAGCAAGTCGCGAGAAGCTGGTCGAGAATGTCGCGGGTGATCGCCGCCGCGCTTTTGCGCGCGCGCGGCCGATCGGCGGCACGGATGGCGAGCCGCAACGCGTTGCGAATCGACGGATTGCCGAACGGCCCCTCGAGCCCACGCCAGCGATGCAGGCTCGACCACAGCGCGAGGCGCCGGCGCACCGTCGCCGGCGCATGCGGACCGCTGGACTTCAGGCGGCCTTCGGCGCGCAAGGCCTCCGCCATCGCCTCTGGCATCCCGTGTTCGGGATTTTTCTCGCGCTCTTCCTCATCCCACAGATGATGGGCGATGAAGCGCAGCACCGTCGTTTCCGACGCCGGCCAGACGAGCGGCGCATCGGTCGCAACGCGCGCCCAAGCCTCGAGATAGGCGAGATCGCTTGCCAGCGCCCGCAGCGAGTTCGGGCCGGTGCCGGTCTTGGCAAGATGCGTCAGCGTGTCGATTTCGGCCGGTGTCAGCGTCTCGGCCAAGCGGTCGCGCGCGGCGAGGGGCAAGAATCCGGCGAGCGCGTCTATTTGAAAATCGTCGCCCGTTGTCACGACGCAGCTCCCACGCCCCGCACCTCGACGCCTTGCGCGCGTGCAGCGCCCGCGAGCCTTTTGTCGAGCGTCGCCAGCGGCAAACTTTGTGACACCGCCAACGCCAGATAGCTCGCGTCGTAACCAGAGAGTCCGTGACGTTCGGCGAGCGCCAGGACGAGCCGATCGTTTCCCGTCCCCTCGTCGAGGATCGGAAAGCCGCGCAGCTGCGCCATCGTCATCGCCGCCTCGCCGGGCTGCAGCCGGCCGCGGCGCTCCGCCACCAGAAAAAGATTTCGGGTCTCGAACCAGAACAGCGACGGCGCCCGGCCGGGATTCTTTGCGAGCTCCGCCATGACCTGGTCGGCCGCGTCATTCTGCTCGTCGGGCATAAACCAGGCGGCGGCGAGCGAGGCGTCGACGACGAGCGCCATTTAAAAGCGGCGCCCTTCGTCGCGCCAGGCGAGCAATTCCTCTGGCGTGGTTTTGGCGCGGTTGGCCCGGGCGGCTTTCACCTCGGCGACGAGCGACGCAAAATCCTCCGGCTTGGGGACGCGGATGAGCCGCGCGATCGGCTCATGGCCGCGGGCGATGACGACTTCCTCGCCGGCTTCGACCTTGGCGAGCAGTTCGGAGAGCCGGGTCTTGGCTTCACCAATTTTGACGGTGAGCGACATGGGAGTCCTTGAGGCGTTTTCCTCGAAGCGAAATCCAACCGGCCGCGGCGCCTATATAGAGGGAACACCGACGCCGTTCTGGGCATTCGCCCGCCCGCTGCGACCATTTCAGGGAGAATCGGCTATTCTTTCCGCTTGGTCAAGCATTGGTTTTATCATCATCGATAAGAGGTACTTATCGATGGTGATAGCCCGAGTTTGAGCCATGCCAGCAGAGGGAAGCAAAGCGCGAAATTGCCTGCGTTGAGAGACGATAGAAAGCCAATGCATGAATCGCTCTCGTAGCGAACGTTATGGAAACCGCAACGGCAAGCGGCAGGAAAACGCCCATGTCGTCCGGCATCGCCGTCACTTCACTCTCCCCTTTTCGTCTTCTCAAGGTGGGGCCGCCCCCAGCGAGACTGTGGACAATGCTAGGGTGGCTGCCGCAGCCAATGCCGTGCTGTAAGAATCCGATGAAGCATTTCACGCTTGCAGAGGTGCGGTGTGGGCCGCAATGGTGTCGGTTATCGGGCCCACGCCGCTGCGAAATGCCGTAATCGCGGCACTGAACGTCGTCTGCGTGCGGACGAGAGCGCCGTCGAAGCTTTATGTGCGGAGAGGCTGGTGCGCAGGCCGCCGATCAAGTCGGCTTCGTCGTGCTGCCGCGTAGGTGGGTGGTCAAGAGATTCTTTGCTTGGATCAATCGAACTCGGCTTTCGCCCGACCCAGAGTAGTTCGGCCAGCTGTGGTTGCGATTTGAGGGGATTGGATTCGCCGCCGGTAATCCGCCCTCAGAGCTGCGTTACTTCGAGTCCTGGCTTGATCATCGCGGCCGCTGACTGCCACGGCCAAGCGAGGCCGCGAGTTGCGTGCTCTCTATTGGAAACGCCCTTTCTCCGAAAGCCGAGCGAGGGCCCTGTCGTTCTCGGTCGCGGCTGTCGTGGTTGCGGCGGATGTCGCGGCTGCAGAGGTGGGGGCGGACGTGGTTGCGGCTGGGACGGATGCTAGAGCGCCGCTAAATGCGCCGAACCGCAAGCCTCCATGCCGATGAGGCAGGGTTCGATTTGCGCGAAGAATTCAAACATCTTCGAGCGCTTCAACTTGCGCGTCATGGCGGAGCCGCCTTCATTCATCAGAGCATGAAGCTGAAAATAGTTCTTGGTTAGATCGACGCCGATTCTGATAATTGACGGTCTCCTCTATGTGGCGCTCCGGCGACCACGCCTTGGCACTTTGATGCCGTTGAGGAGAGGCCGTCCACATCATCAAGTGGGCCGCGCAGGCCGAGGCGGACGTCCGAATAACCGTCGACACCGCAAGCCTCAAAGGCGCAAATCCCTTCCAGACGATCCTCGAAACCCTGGCGTGACACGCTCAAAATCTCCACCCTAAAAATAGGGCTGGGTAATTACCCGCGAGCTGCCCGCTCTCGGATGAATAGGCTCTTGCTGCTTGCCTTTAATCAAAGGTAGTGTTGCAAATTTATCACACAACGAAACAATATATCATAATATGATATTTAAGCCAGCACTCTCATCCATGTGCCCCTATGGTGGTCATGGACGTTCAATTATTCGCTCACCATGATCGGGTGAGCCCCACGATGGCAGCCAAGGGGAGTTCTCTGATGAAAAGGTCTCTATTCACCGTCAGCGCGATTGCGTTGGCGCTCGCCGCCGGGTCGGCCTTCGCCGCCGATCTTCCGTCGCGCAAGGAAGCGCCGGTTTATATTCCGCCGCCGCCCCCCCGCCGCTGTGGACCGGCTTCTACGCTGGTCTGAATATCGGTGGCGGCTGGAGCGCCAACAGCAACAACAACAGCTATCTGCCCTACTCCGACACGACCTTTGGTATCGGCAGCGTTCCGTATCCCGGCGCCAGCCCGAACCTTTTCTTCCTGCCAGGCGGCGGCCAGACCAACAGTAACACTGGCGGCGTCGTCGGTGGCGGTCAGATTGGCTATAATTACCAGTTCGGCAATTCCTTCTTGATCGGCGCCGAAACGGACTTCCAGGGCACCAGCCTCACCGGCGGCAACCAGGGCAACTATGCCGGCGCGTATTCCAGCCCCTATGTGGGCTCGACCACCGGTGTCCTCTCGCCTCTTGTGACCGGCAACGGCGGCAATCTCAGCCTGCCTTGGTTCGGCACGGTGCGCGGCCGCGTCGGCTATCTCATCACCCCCACCCTGCTGCTCTATGGCACCGGCGGCTTCGCTTACGGCGGCGTCGATGCGTTCCAGCAGAGCAGCACCTTCACTGGCTGGACGGCTGGCGGCGGCGTCGAGTGGCTGTTCGCTCCGCATTGGTCGGCGAAGGCCGAATATCTCTATGTCAATCTCACCAGCAGCGGAAATAATGGCGGCGGCAGCCTTTGGCAGGTGAGCAACAACATCCATCCGCAGATCAACGTCGTGCGCGTCGGCGTGAACTATCACTTCAACTTCGCGCAGCCGGCTCCGGTCGTCGCCAAATATTGATCGCGCCTGCGGTAATGTTGCTGCGTCGGCCGTAGAACAGATCGATAAGAGCCCGGCCCATGTGGCCGGGCTTTTTCTTTGCGAGATCGCTGCCCGTTCCCCGACCTTGTTGCATAGAGACTTTTGGAAACGTATTTGACCGTTGGATCAGCTTCGATCATGCCATTCGAACGAATTTCGCGCGCCCGAGTTCGTTCATCCGGTTGAGGGATTTGACGGCGATCGCCACTTCAGTCGCACGGCGGGCGTCGTGGCGTGATTTCAGAGCATCGCCGATGACGCGTTTATAACGGCTTATCGCCGCCTCGACTTTTGACCGCGTGTTGTAGCCGGAGGTCTTCTGCCAATTCATCCGCCCATGTTCGTCAACCGCAAGGACATGCAAATCACGCTGGGTTGGCGAGATGGTTGCTGTCGGTCCGGGCACAGCCCCCTTGCAGGGCGGGACGATGAACCGAGCGGACGGATTTCGGGCGAGGATAGCATCATATGTCGCAGCCCTGTCGTAGGCGCCATCGGCCATGAAGGAAGCGGGAGCCTGCGTCAGTTGATCCAATAGCGTGGGGACGTGGGAGGCGTCGTCAACATTTTTGTCCGTCAAATCAAAGGCGACGATCTCGCCATTGCCGGCATCAATGCCAATGTGCAACTTGCGCCAGGCGCGGCGCTTTGTCCTGCCATGTTTTTCAAACAACCATTCGCCGGCGCCGCGCAATTTCAGTCCGGTGCTGTCGACGATCAGGTGAAGTTCGCCCGTTCCAATCCGCGCCGGTTTGCAAACGGGCAATCCACACGCCCGCCGGCTCAGCGTCGTATGATCGGGAACCGGCAGGTCGATCTCCAGCATTTTCATGACAGATCCGATCAGGCCTTCGCTCTGGCGAAGCGCCAATCGAAACACGGCGCGTAAAGTCAGAGCCGTTTCAATGGCCAAATCCGAATAATGGCGCTGTCCGCCCGGCGTTGTTCGAGGCTGTGCCTTCCAACCGGCGATCGCTTCGGGCGTGAACCAGATAGTGAGGTTGCCGCGATTACGCAGGGATGCATCATACTCTCGCCAGTTCGCGACCCGATGACGCTGGCGGGGAATGTGGCGTCTGCCTTTCGAATGAAGCTTGAAAGGCATGATCCCCTCCCGAAATGAAAATCGGAAGCCTTTTGCGCCGAATTTCCTTAAAATCCCGACTCGCCAGCATCGCTGCAACAAGGTCACTCAGACTGCGGCAAGTGTCGCATGCGTTTTTGGGGAACGCCAGATCCGTCGAGCTTGGTCTCCCGACGCGTCCGTCCATAAGCGTAAGCGCCCGCGTAGGCGGGGTTGCTCAAAACCTGATGGATCGCGTGGTAACTGGCGTCCACCCAAAGGATCTCCCACCCCTGGTGCATCCGAAGCGGTATGCGCAGCCCTTCGGATCGGAACCACAACCAAACGCGGCGAGCCGAGCCCGTCTCGGCGAAACGGGAAAAGATCCTGGCGATCGTGGTCCTGACGGCTTCATCGGGATGAAACCTGACTTCGCCGTCGGCCTCGCCCCAGACTAGCCCGACGGGCAGGCCGCGCCGCAACTCGCCGCGGGCCGCCTTATTGCGGATCCCGCCGTTGAGGCGCGCTCGAA
>Ga0302319_10003999_pt1 | contig 30455 bp, 30 predicted proteins | sample Bog_T0_2_FD_203319 | JGI IMG/M metagenome (GOLD analysis project Ga0302319, IMG submission 203319) | Peat permafrost microbial communities from Stordalen Mire near Abisko, Sweden - Bog_T0_2 | ecosystem: Environmental > Terrestrial > Soil > Wetlands > Peat | place: Sweden: Abisko, Stordalen Mire... | reverse complement strand
GCGCTGGAGTCGCCGCAGGAGCGCGTCACAAGCTGCACCATCGATCAGGCGGCGGCGCAGTCGTTCGACCCGCTCAACTGCGTCATACTGCACGCGGACCGACGGCGCGGGCGCGCGTTTGGTATTCGCGAGGCTGATCTGGCGGGTTTGCCTGGCCGGCCCGACATGATCACGAAAATGCCGGTGCGGCTGACCAGCCTGGCGCAACTCGATCTGCCGGAAGCTGGGTGCATGTGGGATGTCGGATTTTGCACCGGCTCGGTCGCCATCGAGGCGCGGTTGCGATTCCCGCATCTGACGGTCGTCGCGTTCGAGCGTCGGGCCGAAAGCGCCGGTCTTCTGGACCGCAATGCGCGCGCGTTTGGTGCGCCGGGAATCGTGCCCGTGATCGGCGACATCTTCGAGCAGGATTTTGCAGCGTGGCCCGCGCCCGATGCCGTGTTCATCGGCGGCCACGGTGGCCGTCTGGAGGAACTGGTTGCGCGTCTTGACGGCGTGCTGGCGCCGGGTGGTCGAGTCGTGATCAACGCCGTGCGCGATAGCAGCGCTGCGGCCTTTGCGGCGGTGACTGCGCGGCTTGGCTATACTGCAAGGCCGGCCATTCACCTTCAGGTGGACGCGCACAATCCGATTGCCGTGCTGACGGCCACGAAGCCTGCCGGGGCCGCACGATGACCATCGCGATCATTGCAAGTACCGAGCGTGGCCTATCGCTCGCCCTGCGGCTGCAGGCCGATTTGCCAGATGCCACCGTGGTCTCGACGCAGCCATCAGCCGTCGTGCGCATCACGTCGATCAAGGACTTCCTTGCTGCCGAGTTCCAGGCGTTTGGGGCCTTCGTGTTCATCGGGGCGCTGGGTATCTGCGTTCGCAGCATCGCGCCCTTGCTTGATGACAAGCGGCACGATCCGGCGGTGGTCAATCTGGATGAGGCGGGATGCTACGTGCAGTCGGTGCTGTCAGGTCATGTTGGCGGCGCGAATGCGCTCGCGCGACGCATCGCGCAGGTGCTGGGCGCGCAGCCGGTCATCACGACCGCCAGCGACGTGCAGGGGCTTTGGGCGCTGGACCTGCTGGGACCAACCTATGGATGGACAGCTTGTGCCACGCCTGACCTGACGACCGTGACCGCGCTGTTCGTGAACCGCCGGCCGACTGCGCTGCTGCTGGATTTTCAGGATCGGGGCACCGCGTTTCTGGAACGGTCGCGGCCGGACCATGTGACCGTGTTCTATCGTTATGAGGATATTCGTTTCGCCGACTTCGATCTGCTGATCGCCGCAACCTATCGGGAGTACGATGCGCCGGTGCCGACTCTGCACCTTTGGACACGTGCACTGTCCGTCGGGATCGGCTGCACGCGTGGTTGCGACGCCGATGGTCTGACGGCATCGGTCAAGCACCTGCTTCGCGCCAACGGTCTGGCACCGGCCGCCGTGCGCGTGATTGCGTCGGCGGCGCTAAAGGCGGACGAACCAGCGCTGCATGCCTGCGCAGACCGCCTCGGCGCGCCGTTCCGGACCTTTGACGATGCCGTGTTGCAGGCGCAGCCTGTTGTGTCTCCTTCCGAGACCGTTCTTGCAAAGATCGGCGTGCCAAGCGTGGCCGAGGCCGCGGCGCTCGCGGCCTCGGAGCAATCGGTGTTGCTGCTGCCCAAGCAGAAGGTGGCGCTGGACTCGGGGCACCACCACACGCTGGCCGTGGCGGTGGTGGGCGATATGCAGCGACGCGCGCAGATCGCTATTGTGGGTGCAGGACCAGGCGATCCCGATTTGATCAGCGTGCGTGGTAGACGGTTGCTAGAGGCAGCCGATCTGATTCTCTACGCCGGCAGCCTGGTGCCGGTCGAACTGACCGCCTGCGCGAAGCCGGGCGCCGAGGTGCGCAGTTCGGCCGGCCTGGATCTGGAGCAGCAGGTGGCGCTGATGGCGGCGCATTACGCGCGCGGGCACCAGATCGTACGGCTACACACCGGCGATCCGTGCCTGTACGGCGCCACCCAGGAGCAGATGGCGGAATTCGATGCCCGTGGCTGGGAGTATTTCATCGTCCCGGGCATTTCCGCGTTCCAGGCCGCGGCGGCACGGCTGCGGTCCGAGTTCACCGTGCCCGAGCTGGTGCAGACCATCATCCTGACGCGCGGCGAGGGCAACACGCCGATGCCCGCGGGACAGTCGCTCGCGGAACTGGCGCAGCATCGGGCCACGCTGTGCATCTATCTCAGCGCCGGATTGGTGGACGACGTGCAGCGCCAATTGCTGTTGCACTATCCGCCGCAGACGCCGCTGGCGGTGCTGTTCCGGGTAAGTTGGCCTGACGAGCGGGTATTCCGTGGCGTGCTTGGCGATCTGGCCGAGATCGTGCGCGCAAATGACCTGACACGCACGACGTTGATCGTCGTCGGTGAGGCGATTGGTGCACGGCGCAACCGCTCGCATCTCTATGACGCAGCCAAGGACAATGGCTTCCGGCACGCGCGACTGAAGGGAGGCAACTGACGATGTTGCTTGTCTTCGGCGGCACGACAGAGGGACGGCGTTGTGCCCAGGCGCTGTCGGATCGCGGGCTGTCGTTCGTGTACTCCACTAAGGATTCCGTTGCGATGCCGCCGCTGCCGGGCATGCGCGTGCGGCACGGCGCCCTTACGCCGGACGGGCTTGCCGCGCTGTGCCGGGCCGAAGATGTCGGCGCCATCGTTCACGCAGCGCACCCGTTTGCCGAGCGCCTGCACGCCGCGATCGCATCAACGGCCGAGGTACTCGATCTGCCAGTGTGGCGGTTCGAGCGTTGCTATCCGGAGCGGACGGGCGATGGCCTGATCGAGTACGTGCCGTCGTGGGCAGCCGCGCTGGAACGCCTGGACCGCATCGGCCGCGAGCCGCTTCTGGCTCTGACCGGCGTCCAGACGATCGCAACGCTGCGGCCGTTCTGGCAGAGTCGGTCAGTCTATTTCCAGATTCTGGATCGCCCCGGTTCATGGGCACTGGCCGCGTCGTGCGGCTTCCCGCGCGAGCGGCTGATCGCCGGCATGCCTGGTGACGATCCTGAACCAGTCATCGCCAAAATCCGCGAGCTCGGCATCCGGGTTATGGTCACGAAGGAAAGCGGCGCCTCGGGATTCCAATCCGCAAAAATGGCGGCGGCACGCGCAACCGCTACGCCGTTGCTGATCGTCCAGCGGCCGGCGCTGCCGCCAGTGTTTCGATGTGTCACGACGGAAGCGGACCTGCTGGCGCAAATCGCAGCAGAGCTTGTGACATGACCGACGCGACCGCCCTGCGTCATGGCTACACGACCGGCGCCTGCGCGACCGCGAGCGTGAAGGCGGCCATGCTCGCCTGGTCCACGCAGCGTCCGGTCGAAACGGTGGAGATCACCTTGCCCTCCGGCGACCGCGTGTCGTTTCCCATCGAAGCCTGCTGCTTCGACGCGACAGAGGCCACCTGCAGCGTGCGCAAGGACGCCGGCGACGATCCGGACGCGACGCAGAACGCCGAGATCGGCTGCCGCGTGCGCTGGCGGCCCGAGCCTGGCGTGGCGTTCCGCCGCGGCGAGGGCGTCGGCCTTGTCACGCTGCCGGGACTTCCGGTTGCCGTCGGAGAGCCGGCGATCAACCCGGTCCCGCGGCGCATGATGACCGATGCGGTGCAGGAGGTTCTGGCAGCCCACGGCAGCGGCGGCGGCGCGGATCTGGAAGTCTTTGTCCGCGGCGGCGAGGACATCGCGACACGCACCCTGAACGCCAGGCTTGGCATTGTCGGTGGCATCTCGATCATCGGCACGACCGGGCGGGTGCGACCGTTCTCGGCGGAGGCTTATATCGCCTCGATCCGCAGTGCCGTAGACGTGGCGGTCGCCACGGGGTGCCAGCATATCGTGCTCAACTCCGGCGGCCGCTCAGAAGCGATGCTGCGCGCGCAATTCCCCGATCTGCCCGCGCAGGCGTTTGTACAATACGGCAACTGGATCGGCGACGCGCTGCAACATATGCGTGGTATCGGCAGACGACGGGTCACGCTCGGCATGATGCTCGGCAAGGCGGTGAAGCTGGCCGCTGGGGAGCTGGATACGCACAGCCGGCGCGGCCTGTGGGATCGTGACTTCGTCGTCGGTCTTGCCAGGACGTGCGGCTACCCCGAAGCGCTGGTGGGCCGGATCGCGGCGCTTTCCCTTGCGCGACAGATTGGCGAGCTGCTGCCGTTCGGTGCAGCGGAGGCGCTGTATCGTGAGATTGCCGAACGCTGCCACGCGGTGTGCGCGCCGATCGCGCCGGACGTCGATTTGGAGCTTCGGCTGCACAACGATGGCGCCGGCTGGATCGCTTGTCGCGGAGGCGCCAGGGAAACCACTGACGTGCCGGCAGCGACATGACGCTTCACGAGGCGACAGCCCATCAGGATCGCATGCAGCGGCGCAAGGCGATTCAGGACCAGCGGGTCGGCGAGGCGTCGCAGGCCAAGGGGCTCGTGATTGTGCACACCGGCTCGGGCAAGGGCAAGACGACCGCCGCGCTGGGCATGGCGCTGCGTTCGCTGGGGCACGGCCATCGCGTCGCCATCGTGCAGTTCATCAAGGGAGCCTGGGACACCGGAGAGAGTCTGGCTTTCGCGCGCTGGGGCGAACAGCTCGTGTGCCACGCCACAGGCGAGGGCTTCACCTGGGAAACGCAGGACCAGGCGCGCGATATCGCAGCGGCGCAGCAAGGGTGGGACCTGGCGCTTCGCTATTTGGCCGATCCGGACTTTCAGCTTGTTGTGCTCGACGAGATTATCGTTGCCCTGCGGCTTGGCCATCTGACCCTGTCCGCGGTGCTGGATGGCATCGACCGGCGGCCGAAGCTGACGCATGTCGTCTTGACCGGGCGTGGCGCTTCGGACGAACTCATCGCGCGAGCCGACCTTGTGACTGAAATGAAACTGGTGAAGCACCCGTTCAAGAGCCAGGGCGTACGCGCGCAGCCCGGGATCGAGTTTTGACATGGGCGGCGGTGCGATGACCGTTCTCCTGGCCATGTTGCTGGACCGGCTGTTCGGTGAGCCGCCCGCGCGCCTGCACCCCGTCGTCTGGATCGGCCGTTATCTGGATTGGGCAGGTCGCGGTCTGACCGCGCTGCCACCTCGGCGCGCGTTTGTGGCAGGCGCGCTGTATTGGATGCTAGGGGCGACCGCATTCGTCGCGCTATACGCGCTGGCCGGGATCGCACTGAACGGCTGCCCGCTTTGGCTGCGCGTTCTGGGTGTCGCCTTGCTGTTGAAGCCGCTGTTTGCGCTGCGCCTGCTGATCGACGAAGTGCAAGCGGTCGAAGCGGCTTTGCTGCGCAACCTCGCGGACGGCCGCACGCAACTATCGCGCATCGTCAGCCGCGATACATCTCAGCTTTCCGCCGCGGCGGTGCGCGAATCTGCGCTTGAGTCGCTGTCGGAGAACCTCAGCGATTCCGTCGTCGCGCCGCTGTTCTGGTTCGCGCTGCTGGGACTGCCTGGGGCCGCGCTATACCGCTTCGCCAATACCGCCGATGCCGCCTGGGGTTATCGCGGCCGATGGGAATGGGCGGGAAAGTGGGCGGCGCGGGCCGACGACGCGCTCAGCTTCATCCCGGCGCGGCTGACCGCCGCAGTGTTGTTCACCGTCAGTGCCACCACGCAGCGCAGCCTCACAGCGTTGGCCATCGAGGCGCGCAAGACGCCATCGCCGAACTCCGGCTGGCCTATGGCGGCGTTGGCGCTTGGGCTTGGTGTGCGGCTGGGGAAGACGGATGTGTACGTGCTCAATCCGGCCGGCTGCGACCCCGGGGCGATCGACGTGCAGCGCGGAACCCGCCGCGCCGCCGTGGCGGGCTGGGGGTTTGCGTGCCTGGTGGCCTTGGGCATCGAACTGGGCGCGGGGTTCGGCCATGGATAATCGCGCTCCCTGCCATGGCGGCACCGACGCGGGTCCACAGCCGCGCTACGATTTTTCCACCAACGCGAACCCGCTTGGCCCTTGCCCGACGGTGTCGCGGGCGGTGCGTGAGGCCGATGTCACGCGCTATCCCGACCCGCTTTACACAAACCTGCGTGCGGCACTGAGCCGCCATCATGGCGTTGCGCCCGAGCGCATCGTCGTTGGTGCCGGCGCCAGCGAGCTGATCCTGCGGCTGATCCGGCATGTGCCCGGGCCGGTGTTGGTGCTGGGGCCGACGTTCTCCGAATACGCCCGTTGTGCACGCATCGAGCACCGAGAACTGATCGAGGTGCAATCGCCCGAGGCGTTCCTCCACGAGCAGCAACGCGGTGTCGGCATTGGTTTCATCTGCTGGCCAAACAACCCCACAGGTGATGCGTGGCCGCTGGATTTCCCGGCGCAAGCCGCGGAGTCCGGGCGGGTCGTCGTTGACCTCGCCTACGCCGCGCTGTGTCCCGATGGCTGGATGGAACGGGCTGAGACAGCGGCAGCGAATGCCTATCGTCTCTACGCGCCGAACAAGGCGTTTGGACTGACCGGACTCCGCGCGGCCTACGTCATCCCGCCCAGCGCCGAGCCGACGCTGGCCTGGCTGGCACCCAGTTGGGTGATCGATCCGGCCGCGGAAGCGTTTCTGCGCGCCTGTATCCAGCCGGCGGCGGTGCATTGGTTGGAGAAGTGCCGTCCGCAACTGGCATCCTGGCGCAGCGATCTCGCGCGTGACCTGGAGTCAATGGGACTGGCCGTGCGCGAAAGTCCGGCGACATTCCTGCTTGCTCGTGTGGGTCAGGCGACCGCCGTCACGCGTGACCTGCGCGAGCGTGGCCTGCGCGTGCGCGATGCAACGTCGTTCGGGCTACCCGAGTGGGTACGGATTGCCGCGGCCGCGCCGCCGATTCAGGAAAGCCTGCTCGCTGCGCTCCGAAATGTGCTGAAGGAGTGGGCCGTGGCGACCGCCCGGGTGGCACTATGACCAGGCCGCTTCCCAGGATCGTGGTGTCCGGAACGGCGTCGGGCGTCGGCAAGACCACAGTCACTGCGGGTTTGATCGCAGCGTTGCGCCGCCGTGGTCTTGTTGTGCAGCCGTTCAAGTGCGGCCCGGACTACATCGATCCAGGGTACCACACGCTTGCGGCCGGACGGCCTTGCCGCAACCTGGATTCCTGGATGCTCAATGACGAGCAGGTGCGGGACGGCTTCGTGCGCGCAAGTCGGGGCGCTGACGTCGCCGTGATCGAGGGCGTGATGGGGCTGTTCGACGGCGCCGATTTCGACGGCGAGCGGGCCTCGGCGGCGCAAATCGCCAAGCTGATCGGCGCACCCGTCCTGCTGGTGATGGACATCTCCGGTGCGGGGCGCAGTGCTGCCGCAACAGCGCTTGGTTTCGCGCGGTTCGACCCGGATCTGCGGGTCGAGGCGGTGGTGCTCAACCGGGCCGGTTCGGGAAAGCATGCCACCGGCTGCGCGCAGGCGATCGAGCGCATGACTGGGCTGCGCGTCGTCGGCTTCCTGCCGCGCGACGAAACCTTGCGCGTGCCCGAGCGTCATCTCGGCTTGCTGCCAACCGGCGAACGCCCCGGCATGGACCAGTTGCTCGCAGCGATGGCGGACGCCGTCGAGCGCCACTGCGACGTCGACGCAGTCCTGCGTTTGGCGGCGACCGCCGGGCCGGCGCCCGCCATCAGCCGGGCCGCGCGCATCGCCGGGGCGGCCCCCGATAACGCACCGATCCTGGCTGTGGCCCGCGACGAGGCGTTCTCGTTCTACTACCCAGACAATCTGGAACTGATTGAAGCGGCCGGCGCGCGTATCGTGTTTTTCTCCCCCGTTCATGGCGAGCGGCTGCCGGCCGGATCAGCGGGCGTCTACCTGGGCGGCGGTTTTCCCGAAGTCTACGCGCGGGCGCTGTCCGCCAACACGGTGCTGTGGGACGACCTTCGTGCCCTGCACGCACGCGGGGCGCCGATCCTCGCCGAGTGCGGTGGCTTCATGGTGCTGACGCAAGCGCTGATCGACGGTGACGGCGAGCGGCATCCCATGGCTGGCCTGGTGCCCGGAACAACGCGGATGACCGCGCGGCTCGCCGGCCTCGGCTATCGTCACGCGGTTGCCGTGCGGGACAACCTGCTTGCGGAGAGCGGCGAAACACTGCGCGGCCACGAATTTCATTACAGCGTATGGGACAGCGAAAGCCGCGACCCAGCCTGGCGCGTGCGCGGCACCCGGCCCGGCGCAGAAGAGTCCGATTTCGGCTATGCCAAAGACGGACTGCTTGCCAGCTACCTGCACATTCATCTTGCACAGAACGCGGCCTTGGCCGATCGCCTCGTCACGCATCTGCGCGCCACCGGCACTTCTTCGCCACGCCAGCCAACAGGACAGACATGCACATAATGGAAGGATACTTGCCGGCGGAGCACGCCATCGGCTGGTCCGTCGCCTCCCTGCCGTTTCTCATCGTCGGGGTAAAGCGGTTGAGCGATCGGCTGCGCAAGGACCCCGAATCGCGGCTGGTCCTTGCCGCGGCGGGCGGATTCACCTTCGTGCTGTCGGCGCTGAAACTGCCATCGGTAACGGGAAGCTGCTCGCACCCCACCGGCATCGGCTTCGGCACGGTCTTGTTCGGACCGTGGATCATGACCGTCGTCGGCTTCGTGGTCCTGCTGTTCCAGGCGTTGCTGCTGGCGCATGGCGGGCTGACGACGCTTGGCGCCAACTGCTTCTCGATGGCGATTGCCGGCGGCTTCACCGCGTGGTGGATCTACCGCCTGGGCGGCGCATTGCGGCTGCCGTTCAACCTGACGATCTTCCTGGCGGCGGCATTGTCCGATCTGATGACGTACGTCGTGACGTCGCTGCAACTGGCGCTGGCCTTTCCCGATCCGGTGGGCGGCGTGCTCGGCTCGGCGGTGAAGTTCCTGGCCGTGTTCGCAGTAACGCAGGTCCCGCTGGCGATCAGCGAAGGTCTGCTGACCGTGCTGGTGATGAACCTGTTGCGCAGCCACGCATCCGATATTGTCGGCGGGCTGATTCCGCGGCTAAGGGGCGCTGTCCGATGAAGCGCCAGAACATCCTGTTGCTGGTTGGCGCGATTGCACTAGCGGTCTTGCCGCTGGTGATGCTTGCCCATGGTGGCAGCGAGTTTGGCGGCAGCGACGACCTTGCCACCAAGCTTATCACGGTGATCAAGCCGGGCTATCAGCGGTGGGTATCCCCGCTTTGGGAGCCGCCGAGCGGGGAGATTGAAAGTCTGCTGTTCGCGGTACAGGCTTCGCTGGGTACCGGCGTGGTGGCGTATTGCCTCGGTTACTATCGAGGCCGGCGCCGGGGGCAGGGGAACGATGCTGCAACGCGTTGACGCCTGCGCGCACACCAACCGCTGGCGCAACAAGAGCGGACCAGTGGCGCTGTTCTCCGCCGGCCTGATGGCGTGCGCGCTGCTTGGGCCGCCGCTCAGCGTTGGGCCGCTGGTTTGGATGGCAGCGACGGCGGCGGCGCTGTTCGGCGCACGCGTGCCGGCAGGTCTGTTCTTCCGCTTCATGGCGGTGCCGCTGGGCTTTCTGGTGACCAGCGCGCTGGCGTTGTGCCTGACGGTGACGATCGCGGATGGCGGTCTCGCGATCGGCTTCACAGCCGATGGCGCACGCACGGCTGCGCTCGCCGGAGTGCGCGCGGCCGGTGCCGTCAGTGTGACCTTGTTCTTCGCCTGCACCGTCGCTTGCGCGCAATGGGTCGCGATGCTGCGGCGCGCGCATGTGCCGGCCGCGCTGCTGGACCTGATCCAGCTCGTCTATCGCACGGTCTTTCTATTGGACGTGCAGCGCGCGGCGCTGGTGCGGGCGCAGGACAATCGCCTGGGGTTCCGCAACACGCGCGTCGCGATGCGCTCGACCGCGCGCACCTTCGCGACTTTGTTCGTGCGCAGCCTGCAACGCGCGGCGCGGCTGGAGCGCGGGCTGGCGGCACGCGGCTACACCGACCGGCTGCCGGTGCTGGCGCCGCCGTCCACGGCTACCGCCAGCGACTACGCGGCTGCAGTCGGCGTGCCGGCCACGATCTTCACGGTGGCCGTCGTGCTCGGAAAGGTCCTGGTGGCATGATGGCGTCACTCCTGGAGACGGTCGATGTGCGCTACGCCTATGCCGGCGCCGCCGCCGCGTCGTCCGTCTGCCCCGGCCAACGAGCGGAAGCGCTAACGGGTGCGAGCCTCGCTGTTCGCTCCGGCACGCGGCTGGCGCTGCTCGGCGGCAACGGCTCCGGCAAGTCCACGCTGTTGCTCCAGCTCAACGGCACGCTGCGTCCGACGGAGGGGGAGGTGCACTTTGCCGGTGTGACGCTGGATTATTCACGCCGCGGCCTGACGAAGCTGCGCCAGCACGTGGCGCTGGTGTTCCAGGACCCTGACGACCAATTGTTCGCCGGCACGTTGGCACAGGATGTTTCGTTCGGGCCGCTGAATCTCGGGCTGGACGAGACGGAGGCTGCGCGCCGCGTCGCCGAGGCGCTGGACGCCGTTGGGCTTGCCGAGTTCGGCGACCTGCCGTTGCACATGCTCAGCCACGGCCAGCGCAAACGGGCCGCCATCGCCGGCGGGCTTGCGTTGCGACCGCTGGTGCTGGTCCTCGATGAGCCCACGGCCGGGCTCGATCCCGAAGGGGAGGACACGCTGCTGGCACACCTGGACGGGCTGCATGCCCAGGGAATGACCGTGGTTTTCTCGACGCATGACATCCAGCTTGCGCAGTCCTGGGCCGACGAAGTGGCGATCATGCAGGCGGGCCGCATCATCGCATCCGGCGATGCCGCTGCCATCCTTGAAGATGAGGACTTGTTGCGCAGCGCACGGCTGCGGCCGGCTCGCACGTCCGTCCGCCACCGGTTGCCGGCGGGAATCGCCCGATGAAGGCGGTCGCGGTTCTCGGTACTGGCTCCGGTGCGGGCAAGACGTGGATGACCGCCGCGCTATGCGCCTGGCTGCGCGGGCAGGGGGTGCGCGTCGCGCCGTTCAAGGCGCAGAACATGTCGAACAACGCCTGGGTGACGCTGGAAGGCGGCGAGATGTCGCGCGCCCAGGCGGTGCAAGCCGAGGCCTGCGGACTTCGGCCGACGGTGCAGATGAACCCGGTTCTGCTCAAGCCGAGCGGCGGGCTTGGGTCGCAGGTGATCGTGCTGGGCGAGGCGCAGGGACATTGCGCGGCGCGCGACTACTACAACGAGACCGAGCGGTTGTGGGGCGTCGTCACCGACACGCTTGAGGACTGGAAGTCGCGCTGCGACGTGCTGATGATGGAAGGGGCGGGCAGCCCGGTCGAACTGAATCTGATGGCGCGCGACTTCACCAACCTGCGGCCGGTGCGCCATCTGGACGGGCGCTGGCTGCTGGTCGGCGATATCGATCGCGGCGGAATCTTTGCGCAGCTTGCCGGCACCTGGGCGCTGCTGCCTGATGCCGATCGCGCGCGCTCGCTGGGGGCGATCGTCAATCGGTTCCGCGGTGATGCCTCGCTGTTTCCCGATCCGCAGTCGTGGCTGGCGCCGTACGCGCCGGGGTTCGATGTGCTCGGCACGGTGCCGTTCCGGCGCGATCTGCAGCCGGAGGAGGAAGACGGGCTGTCCGAGGCCGACATCGACCGAGGCGAGGGCGACACGCTGGCCTGGTTGCGCACACCGCATGCGGCGAATCTGACCGACTGCCAGCCGTGGTGGGACGACGGCGGCGTCCGCGTGCGCTGGACCGACAACGCTGCCGTGCTGGCCTCGGCGCGGGCGATCGTGCTGCCGGGCTCAAAGAACTCGATCGCCGATCTTCGCTGGCTGCGCGCCTCCGGGCTTGACCACGTGATCCGCGACGCGGCGGCGCGGGGAACGCTGATCGTGGGGATCTGCGGCGGGTACCAAATACTGGGCGAGCGGCTGGTTGATCGTGACGGTGTCGCCGGCGATGCCGGTGATGAACCGGGGCTTGGCCTGTTGCCGGTCGCGACCACGTTCCAGTCGGAAAAGATCGTGCGCGAGACCACCGCCGAATGCGAGGGCGCCCGTTGGACCGCGTATGAAATTCACATGGGCCGCACGGATCAGACCGCGCCGTGCGTCCCGCTGCATCGCGTCTGGAATGACGGCGAGCCCCGGCCAGAGGGCGCGTGTCACGGCCGCGTGTGGGGCACCTACCTGCACGGCTGGTTCGAATCCCCGCAGGTCCGGGCGCGACTTGCGGCCGCGGCGGGGTTCGCCGCGCACTGTCCGCACGAGGTGCCGTGGGCGGAGCAGCGCCAGTCGCTCTACGCGCAGATGGCCGAGCACGTTGCCGCGCATGTCGATCTTGCCCCGGTGCGGCGGTATCTCGGGTTATGAGCGAACTGATCTTCCTCACCGGCCCGGTCCGCAGCGGCAAGAGTCGCCGTGCGGTGGAGTTCGCCCGCGGCTGGGGCGAGTCTGTTGTCTTCGTCGCAACCTACCGCGTTGGCGACAACGATGCGGAGATGGCTGATCGCGTGCAACGTCATCGCGCCGAGCGCCCGCATTCCTGGCGAACGTTGGAGGCGCCGGACGACGTGGCAGCGGCGCTGTCGGCCCTGCGACCGCAGCCATCGGGAGTCGTGCTGGATTGCCTGACTCTCTGGGCCAGCGATCGGTTCGCCGAAGGCGACGTCCCTTTGCTGGATCGATGGAGCGCTCAGCTTGCGTTTTTCCGCGCGGCACCGTTTCCCGTCGTGATCGTCTCAGACGAAATCGGCTGGACACCGGTGCCGGCCGATCCGGCCTTGCGGCGCTTTCGTGACATTATCGGGTGGCTCGGCCAACGGACGGCCGCTGCCTCCTCCGAAGCCTGGCTCATGGTCGCCGGCTGTCCCGTCCGTTTGAAATGAACAAGCCTATGTCAACGAACCAGACCTGGCAGCCGCCTGCCATTCCCCCCCTGTCGCACGAGCTGCGCCCCGCTTTGCAGGCACGGATCGACAACAAGACCAAGCCGCCGGGAGCGCTCGGCCGGCTGGAGGAGATCGCGCTGCAGCTTGGGCTGATACAAGGCACCACCGCGCCGAAGCTGAACGCACCCATCGTGCTGGTGTTCGCCGGCGATCACGGCTTCGCGGCCGAGGGCGTCAGCCCGTTCCCGCCGGAAGTCACGCCGCAGATGGTGCAGAACTTCCTGGCCGGCGGCGCCGGCGTCAATGCGCTGGCCCGGCTCAGCAACCTGCCGATCAAGGTGATCGATGCCGGCGTTGCGGTGGACCTGCCGCCGCATCCCGATCTGCTGGTGCGCAAGGTTCGTGCCGGCACGCGCAACGCGTTGCATGAGCCGGCGCTGACGGACGCCGAAGTCCGTCTGTGCCTGCAACAAGGCGCGGACATCGTGCGTGACCTGGCGCAGCAGGGGACCAACGCGATCCTGCCGGGCGAAATGGGCATCGGCAATTCGTCCGCCGCCGCGCTGATCTACAGCGCACTGCTGCGCCTTCCGCTCGCCGATTGCGTCGGCGTCGGCGCCGGCCACGACGCGGCAGGCGTTGCCCGCAAGCTCGCGATCCTGACGCGCGTGCAGCAGCGCCATCCGCATGCCGAAGCACCGCTGGACGTGCTGGCCGCGTTTGGCGGCTGCGAGATCGCGATGATGGCCGGCGCGATGCTGGAAGCGGCGTCGCGGCGCATGCTGGTGATGGTGGATGGCATCATCGCCACCGCCGCCGCGCTGGTCGCTGCGCGGTTGCGGCCGGCGTTCCTGGACTATGCCATCTTTGCCCACGCATCGGGCGATGAGCCGCACCGGCTTGCGATTCAGGCACTCGGGGGCAAGCCCCTGCTGGAGCTCAACCTGCGGCTTGGCGAAGCGACGGGCGCGGTCATGGCCTGGCCGATCGTGCGTGCGGCGGAGGCGTTCCTGGCGGAGATGGCGACGTTCGAATCCGCTGGCGTGGACGGGAAGGCGCCCGTGTAACCATGTGGCTGGTCGTGCAGGAACTGCGGGCGGTGTGGGCGGCGGCGATGTTTTTCACGCGCGTGCCGCTGCCCTCGCTGCCGGCGATGACGGCGGACGACCAGCGACGTGCCGCGTCGTATTGGCCGCTGGTCGGCGTGGCGGTCGGCGCGGCGATTGCCGGCGTGTGGTGGGTTGCCGCTCACGCCTTTCCACCGGGCGTGGCGGTCGCGCTGGCGCTGTGTGCGGGCCTGTTGCTGACCGGCGCACTGCACGAGGACGGGTTCGCCGATGTCTGCGACGGCTTCGGCGGCGGCGCGACCCGCGAGCGCGTTCTGGAAATCATGCGCGATTCGTCGGTCGGCGTGTTCGGTGCGATCGGGCTTGTCGTGCTGATGCTGCTGAAATGGCAGACCATGGCCGCACTGCCGCCGGCGCTGATGCTGGCGGCGTTGGTCGCGGCGCACGCGCTCAGTCGCGGCGGCGCGGTGACGTTGATGGCTGCGCTGCCCTACGCCCGGGCGGAGGCCAGCAAAGGCGGAGCGATGGTTGCGAAGCCGGCGCTGGTTCGGCTGATCGGCGTTGGGGTCGTCGCGCTCGCCCCGCTGCCGTTCCTGCCGGTGCGATGCTGGTGGGCGCTGGCCGCGGCGCTGGCCGTTTGGGTGGCAACCGGCCTGTGGTTCAAACATCGTATCGGCGGTTACACCGGGGACTGCCTCGGCGCCACGCAGCAGCTTGGCGAGGTCGTGATTCTGCTGGCTGTCGTGGGGTTGGCTTGAAAGACGCACGGCAGACGCCGGAGGACGGAAGACTGATCCTGATCCGGCACACGGCCGTTTCCGGCACCGAGGGGCTTTGTTATGGCCGCTCGGATGTGGCGTTGTCCGCAGACTTCGCGGCCGATGCTGCGTCGGTGGAGGCCGCATTGCCGCCGGGTCCGTGGCTGGTTTACTCTAGCCCTTCGCGTCGATGTCTGCGATTGGCCGAACGCTTCGGTGCGCCAGTTATGATCGACGATCGCTTGTGCGAGTTGGATTTCGGCGCGTGGGAGGGCCGGGCGTGGGACGATCTGCCTCGCGGCGACCTGGACGCCTGGTGCGCTGACTATGTGCATGCCAGGCCACCCGGTGGCGAATCGTTCGCCGAACTTGCGGCGCGTGCGCTGTCGTTTGCCGATGACATGGCTGCGCGTCATGCCAGAAGCTGCGTGGTGGCCGTGACGCATGCTGGCGTTATTCGGGCGCTGGTTGCCCAGGCACGCGGCATCAAGCTGGCCGACGCGTTCTCGGTGGACGTGGCCTTTGGTAGTTTGCATGCTGTGACTGCGACGGACCTTGTCCGCGCTTTGGAGGCAACCCTCTGATGGACGCTCTGGCGCCCTTCGGTTTTTCATCGGCACGATCGGTGCTTTATCCGGTCAGCATCGTTGGCGCGGGCCCGGGTGATCCGGAGTTGCTGACGGTGCGCGCGTTCTCGCGCATTGCCCGGGCCGACCTGGTGCTGCGCGATCTGCTGGTGCCCGACAGCCTGCTGGCCGCGACGGGCACGCTGGCGGAGATCGTCGATGTCGGGCGGCGGTGTGGTTCCGGCGAAAGCCAGGCGGTGCGGCAGACTCGGATCAACGGGCTGTTGCTGGAGGCGTATCGCGGCGGACGCCGGGTCGTTCGGCTGAAATCGGGCGACCCGCTGGTGTTCGGCCGCGCCGCCGAGGAAGCGCGCTTTCTGCTCGCCAACGACGTGCCGTTCGAGCTGGTGCCTGGCATCACCGCCGGCATTGCCGCCGCCAATCTGGTGCAGATCCCGTTGACCGAGCGGCACCGCTCGCCGTCGGTGCTGTTCTGCACCGGGCAGGCCGCGGACGGCGACGCGGTGACGGCCGAGGCGTGGGCGGCGCTGCTGCGCGGCGGCACGACGCTGGTGCTCTACATGGGGCTGGCGGCGCTGGCGCAGGTCGTTCCGCGGCTGGCGGCATTGGCGCCGGCCGATGCGATCCACGTGACGGCGGTTTCGCAGGTGAGTTCCCCGCAACAACGGCACGTCACCGGCCGGCTGAGTGAGATCGAGGCGCTGCTGGCGGCTGACCCGCTGGAGCAGCCGGTGGTTTTCGTGCTGGGCCTGAATGCGGTGCCGATTCAGGAGGTGGCGATGCTCGCGGTGTCCGAATCGGTGTAGCGGCCGGAACCACCGGCGGGCAGCGGCAACAGGAGGGTTTCAAGCCGAATGCGCGGCTCGCGTCCCGTCCAGGCGCGCCAGTCGCCAGCGGCGTGTCATAGAAACGGCCGGCAGGGCACGCTGCTGACGATCGGCGACCACGCGGGCACGTGGCACCATCCCGGCGTCGCGGCCGACGACTTCGTATTTCCCGGCGGCAAGCTGAGGCGCTCGCTGTCTGGCAACGCCATGCTGGTGGTCCTGCGTCGCTTCGGGCTCGCCGGCGACGTGACGGTTCACGAGTTCCGGAGTTCGTCCGCGATTGGGGTTCGGAGGCGACCCATCACCCGAGCGAGGCACTGAAGGCGGCACTGGCGCACACGGTTCGCGACAACGTCGAGGCCGCCTACCGGCGGACAAAGCTGTTCCAGTTGCGCGTCAAGCTGATGGCGGACTGGGACGACTTCTTGTCCGGGCGGGACCCGCAGGTCAGCCGCGATCCGGCGGCGGCCTAGGGGCGGGCCCGCCGGGCGCTTTCCGGCCGGCCCTGGCGACGAGCCCGTCGGCGACAACGGCCAGCACGCGCAGGTTCTCGTCATCCAGCGCCTCCAGGCACGCGAGAACGCGGGCACGCAAACTCGACACCGGGTTCGTGCTTGGCGGGTCCATGCCAAGCAGCGTCGTCGGCGAGACGCCGAGCACGGCACAGATCCGAGCAAAAGTCGCAAGATCCGGCTCGTGGCGATCGCCCGCATAGTTGCCGTAGCGGGTCGCCGCGACACCGACGCGCCTAGCCACCTCCGCGTCGGCGCCGGACCATTCCGTCGCAAGCCTGTGTATCCGCAGCCATTGCGATCTGCGCTAGCGTTTCTCTCTGGGTCGCGCGCAGAGCTGGGTGTCACGGGTCAAGTCGAGCAGCGACAGCTCGGTCGCCGCGTATTCGTCCCCGCTTCGACTGCGAGTAGCTGGTCCACGGCCGTGACGTCGTCTGTCCAACCTTCCTTGGGGGGAGACTCATGATGGGTTCCGAAGTTATCAATCAGAACCGACGCCAGCTCCTGAGCACGGCTGCGACGGGAATTGCAGCCGTGGGCGCGGCGAGCCTCTTTCCTCGGTCTCCGGCGTTGGCAGCCGGGGCCGTCGCGATCCGTCCGTTCCGCATCGACGTTTCCGACCAGGACCTCGAGGACCTTCGCCGCCGCCTGGCGGCCACACGCTGGCCCGACAAGGAGACCGCCGCGGATGAGTCGCAGGGCGTGCCGCTGGCGGTTCTGCAAGAACTCGTTCAATATTGGCAGACGGACTACGACTGGCGCAAGGTCGAGACGCAGCTCAATTCGCTGCCGCAGTTTATCACTGAGATCGACGGGCTTGACATCCACTTCATCCATGTTCGGTCGAAACACGAAAATGCCTTGCCGCTCATCGTCACGCATGGATGGCCTGGCTCGGTCATAGAGCAGCTGGGAATCATCGGCCCCTTGACCAATCCCACGGCACATGGCGGCGGAGCGTCGGACGCTTTCCATCTCGTGATCCCGTCGATGCCGGGCTACGGCTTTTCGGGCAAGCCCACCACGACCGGCTGGGATCCCCCCCGCATCGCACGCGCCTGGACGGCGCTGATGGAGCGGGTTGGCTACACGCGATTTGTCGCCCAAGGCGGCGATTGGGGTTCGCCGGTCTCGAATGAAATGGCTAAACTGGCACCACCGGGATTGCTAGGCATTCACGTCAACCTGCCCGGTGTTGTTCCACCCGGGGTCGTGAAGGCGCTCCAGTGCGGCGACCCGGCGCCAACCGGTCTATCTGTCGACGAAAAACACGCCTTCGAGCAGCTCAAGCTTTCATTTTCCAAGCGACGCGCCTACGCGCAAATCATGGGGACGCGCCCGCAAACGCTGTCCGGATTGGCGGATTCGCCTGCGGGTCTTGCCGCCTGGCTGCTCGATCATGGTGACGGCTATGCCCAGCCGGCGGCGGCGATAACCTCGGCGGTGGCCGGGCGCGCGATCAACGGACACTCCGCAGGCGCTCTCACGCGCGACGACGTGCTCGACAATATCACTCTCTACTGGTTGACCAACACCGCGATTTCCTCGGCACGCCTCTATTGGGAAAACAAAATTAACCTTTACCTCCCGGCGAACGTCTCGATCCCCGCGGCTGTGACCGTCTTTCCGGGTGAGAGTTTTCAGGCCCCGCGGAGCTGGACGGAGCGCGCCTATCACAAACTTATCTACTTCCACAAAGCCGAGAGAGGCGGTCATTTCGCGGCGTGGGAACAGCCTGAACTGTTCAGCGCTGAACTGCGCGCCGCGTTCAGCTCGCTACGTCAGTCGAGTTAAGACAAACACGGTGGGAGCCACGTATGCTGCCCCGAACCGGCTCAATTGCTCATAGCCAAAGCGAGAGGCCTCTCCTCGCAGCCAGCGAGCGGGCCTCGCCGGCGTCGGCCAGGCAAGAATCCACTCGACGGTGCAAATTGACGCTATCCGGCGCGAGAGAGCCCGCGGCCGCAATTCATAGTCGATGTGGCCCAGCATGGCAGTGGCCGGGCCGCAAGCCGGCCCTGAATGTGAATGGAACAAGACCATGAACGAGCAAGGCCCCGCTGGCGCTGGCGCAGGTTGAATTCGATCGGCGCCGCAGCGCGTGCGGCGGCTGGCCTCGAACGAAGGAGTATGAGTATGTCAACGTCCGATACGCTTCGCTACACGAGGATTCCTCTCACCCACGGATCGGGCATGATCCCCGCTGTCGGGTTTGGCACGCTGATCCCCGATCTCCTCGCGACGAAGCAGGCGACAAAGACCGCATTGGAAGTGGGATTTCGACATCTCGATTGCGCCGAACGATATCGCAATGAAGAGGCGGTCGGTGATGCGATGCAGGAGACGTTCAGGGTGGGGATGATTCGTCGGGACGATGTCTTCGTGACGACGAAGCTATGGAACACCAATCATCGCCCTGAACGGGTCAAACCCGCCTTTGACGCGAGTTGTCGGCGACTGCAAGTCGACTATGTGGATTGCTATCTCATCCATACTCCGTTTGCCTTTCAACCTGGCGACGAACAGGACCCGCGGGACGAGCTCGGGCAGGTAATCTATGATTCAGGGGTGACGCTGGTCGAGACGTGGCGGGCGCTTGAGCGTCTCGTCGACGACGGGCAGTGCAGGTCGATCGGCTTATCGGATGTTACTTTGGAGAAGCTGCGGGAGATCGTTGCGGTTGCGCGGATCAAGCCCGCCGTGGTGCAAGTTGAGTCGCATCCCTACCTCCCTGTATGGGACCTGTTCGAATTCTGTCGGGAGAACGGGATAGTACTACTCGCGTTTGCGGCGTTGGGACATGGTTTGAATCCGAAAGTGGTGGATGACCCAGTGATTACAGCCATCGCGCGACGGGTCCACAAGACGCCCGCTCAGGTCGTGCTGGCCTGGGCCGCACAACGCGGCACTGCCTTCCTGACCACCTCGACCAAACCTAACTATATTCGGGAGAATTTTGATATATCGGCCTTGCCCGAAGACGCCATGCGGGAGATTCGGGAGCGCATCATGACGAACGTCCGGTTCAACGCAGTAGTAGGGACCGGCGTGCCTGGCTTTATTCCCCCGCGAGCGAGATGATCTGAATTCAGGTGCGCCTCCGGAGGTATCCGTGATGGCGTGGTCGTTCCGGTTGATGTCGGACTGCCTCAAGGACGTCGCGTGGCAAGGCAGGACGGTCTGGACGGGGATCCGGAAAAATTTTTATGGGGGCGACGTGGCTTATCTTACCGACCTGGGCGGTCACATTCTCAAAAAGGCTCCGGATGCCTCGGCGACTCTCATCCAAATCATTAGGCTCGGATAATAGAAGGACCCCTTCGTCGTGCAGCGCGCCATCGTCATGCTGCGCCATCCGATCGACCCCACGCGCGGTCTATCAACACGTCCGCCAGGTACCGACGGCGTTTGGGCATCATGAGGGCTGGGAGGCTTTCCGAAGCATGTGTCGTGGATGCCAGACATGCCCGGCGGCGACGTTGTGAACCGAAACTGCCAGACAATTCACCTGTCCGAGGGAGTCGATTCCAGCAACATCCGTGCGGTGAGCGCCGCATGTCGCGACCCATGTTCCGAGCCCGCTCTTCGGTGCTGCGCCACCTGCGAGAAGCGTGATGTTTAAGGTTGCTCCGCCTCGGGGCCACGTCCGGCAATACGCGCCCCGCAACGGAGCGATGGTGGCCCTTGTCGTTCGGCGAATCGCCGCCCAGTCGCTGGCATGGTGCGCCGGGACCCGCTGCTGGCATGCGGTGCTCCTGCTGGCCATTCTGCTTGCCACCACGACCCCAAGGCACGCGCAAATGAGCGGGCATGGCAGCCGAGGCGGGAACCGGCAGCAAAACACCCAGCAAGCGCCCGGCCCGAAGCCACCGCCGATCATTCCTGAGCCTTGGCCGCGGCTCGATCCCGGTGCGGTTCTTTGTAAGTCATCCGAGGACCTGATCCTCTATCAGGCACGCCTGGAGCAGCGACCGGACGCGACCACTGGCGCGCAGGGACGTAACTGTCGGATCGTCGCGGCCCGTATGCCGATCCAGATCCTGGATCGAGACGGACTCTCCCGGACCCATGTCGTTGCGAGCTGGACGAACGCGTACCTGCCGGCCAAAATGCCGTCGTCGGCGTCTCGGTGACAAAGGCGCCAAGCTTCCGAGCACCGGCGATCCAGCCATCGGATCGCGCCGTTGCGCAAAATGCGACAAGGCCATACCATTGCCACAAAGTGCAACGATTTGTGTCGCCCTCGTGGGAAAGAACAGTCCATAAGGGGCCTGTGATGGATGGCGACCAGCGCATGTATTTCGACACGTCGGTTAAGGGCAGCCTCGAAGACCTGCTTGACGACCCGCTCATCAGGCTGCTGATGGCCAGCGACGAAGTATCCGTTCAGGCGCTCATCACGCTGATTGAGCCCGTGCAGCTGGCCCTGTCCTCGCGAACACGCGAAGGGGGGTGTTGCAGCCCGGGCGGCGAAGACACGCCTACCGGCGCGCGGAGCGAGCTCAGTTGCGTCAACCTGCTTGATGATCCGCTTATCCGACAGGTGATGGAAAGCGATGGGGTGTCCTATCGCGCAATGACCGCAATCATCGAGGGTGGACGGCTGGCCGCATCGTCGCAGGACCGGGTCTGCCAGCCGCCGCCGACAGCCGCCGAAACCGGCAAAACCTGACGGTGTGAAAATAAGGTCGCAACTCGGGCTCTGCGGCTTGCCGGGGCGGTTTGTCTCGCCCAGCTGCTCTCGGGCTGCGTCGTTGTCCCGTACAGCCCGTGGCACCCGCAATTAAGGCTACTGGCGCCGATGCGGGCGTAGCCAAAATTGTTTCGCTACTATGGTGTAGACCCCGTCGCCATCGATTCAACCCGCGGCGGAGCAGCGTCCCCTGCTTCCGTGACCGCGATTGCGGCATGGTCCGCGGCGCGACCGCGATTCATCCGAATTTCTTGAGGCGTTATCGTGCCTTGGCGGAAGCCGAATTGACCGATGGTGTAGTTACCGAGCGCGGCCAGTTCCTCGTCGGTGTAGGCGCCGGTGAAGGCGTGCATAAACATCAGCCCCTGGTTCGTCTCGATCTGGGTGCCCTGCGTCAGCACCTGTACCAGGTTTGTACCGGCAGGGTCGCCAGCAGTGTGGCTGCCCCGCAGCGCTGCCCAGGGCGATTGCCGGCCGCCGCCTGACGGGAGATGGCAGCCAGCGCAGGCCTGAGCGAAGAGTCGCGGGCCCAGTGTATCGAGCGTTGCCAGCGGCGAGCCTGCCTGCACGGCCGGCGGACCGTCGGCCTGAGCGGGGATACCGCGCAGGTAGGTCACCATGGCGCGCAGATCCTCGGGCTTCAGGTAACGCAGGCTGGCTTGAACTGCCTCGGCCATCGGGCCTGAAGCCACACCGTGTCCATCCGCCTGTCCGGTGGAGAGATAACGCTCCAGCTCGGTATCAGTCCAACCGCCGAGGCCACTGGTGCGATCGCTGGTCAGATTGTACGCCAACCAGCCCTGTAGCTCTGCGCCGGCAAACGGCTTACTCCGTTTCAGGCCAGTCATGACGTTGCGAGGCGTGTGGCACTCCTGACAATGTCCAAGCGCCTCCACCAGGTAGGCACCACGATTGTAGTCTGCAGATTTGGTGGCATCCGGCCGGAAGCGGTGATCCGAGTCGTTCAGCGAGTTCCAGATGGCCAGTCCCCAACGCTGATTGAACGGAAAGCGAAGTTGGTTCTGAGGCACCGCAGCCTGCACCGGTTCGAGACTCATCAGATAGGCCTTGATCGCAAGTGCATCTTCGCGCGTCATCAGCGCATAGGACGTATAAGGCATGGCCGGGTAGAGGTGTCTGCCGCCGCGACCAATGCCTTCGTGAAGCATCCGTACCCAGTCGTCATCGTTGTATCCGCCGATCCCGGTGGCCTGGTCCGGGGTGATATTCGGCGAGTACAGCACGCCGAAGGGCAGGGTGAACGGGCGGCCGCCGGCGAATGGCCGGCCACCAGGGGCGGTATGGCAGGGCGCACAATCCGCGGCCCGGGTGATGTAATTTCCCTGCGCAACCAGGTCCGATTGGGCATCTCCCCGCGCGGCAAGAGGGGCGAACGCCAGCAGGACAGTCAAAGCGGCGAGGGGTTTGCGCATCGTCTTCTGCCGGCTCACGAGGCCTGAAGCTGGCCGTTGCCGAATGGCAGCCGGCGCAGCCGGCGTCCGGTGGCCGCGAAGATCGCATTGCCCAGGGCGGGCGCCGCCGCCACTGTGCCGGTCTCGCCGATACCGCCTGGCTTCTCGTTGCTGTCGATGCGGAGCACCTCAATGACCGGCGTCTCGTTTATCCGCATGGCGCGATAGTCGTGGAAATTGCTCTGGTCCACGATGCCGTTGGTCAGAGTAATCTCGTTGTACATTGCGGTGCTCAGCCCAAGGATCAGGCCGCCCTCGATCTGGGCGCGCACCGTGTCCGGGTTGACCGTCGCACCACAATCAACCGCTACCACGGCTCGGTGCAGCAGAATCTCACCATTTGCGCTGACTTCCGCCTCGATCACACAGCACAGGTAGGTGCCGAAAGCGAACTGCACGCTAACGCCGCGCCCGGTATTGGGTGGCAGCCTGTCCCCCCAGCCGGCTTTCTCGGCCGCCAGATTCAGCACAGCCAGCGCACGCGGATTTTTCTGCAGCAAAGCCCTGCGGAACGCCACCGGATCTTGTTTGGCCGCCGCGGCCAGCTCATCCACGAAGCTTTCGACCACGAACACGTTGTGCGTTGGGCCGACGCCACGCCACCAACCCGTGTTCATACCGTCGGGTTCGTGTCGCACGTAATCCACGAAGGTAGCAGGTACGTCGTACGGCGTCTCCGCCGCACACTCCACCGCATCCGTGTCGAGCCCGTTCTTGAAGGCGGCGGGTGCCCAGCGCGCCAAAATGGAAGGGCCGGTGACCCGGTGCGTCCAACCAACCAACTTGCCGCCGGCGTCGAGCCCGGCCGCGACGCGGTCGTAATAATATGGCCGGTAGTAGTCGTGCCGCAGGTCCTCCTCACGGGTCCAGACCAGCTTTACCGGATAGGGCACCTGCTTGGCGATGGCCGCGGCGACGGCGATACTATCGACGTCCAGTCGCCGACCGAACGCGCCCCCCATGAACAGATTGTTCACCGTCACCCTCTGCACCGGCAAGCCCGTTGCGTCGGCCACTGCCTTTTGCGCGCGCACCGGCACCTGGGTGCCGACCCAGATCTCGGCGCGGTCGGGCGTAATGTGCAGTGTGCAGTTCAGCGGCTCCATCGGCGAATGCGACAGGAACGGCAATTGGTAGATCTCAGATAGCCTGGTAGCCGCGCCTTTTATCGCGGCCGCCGCGTCGCCTTCCTGTTTCGCGATCACGCCCTGCTTTCGCGAGGCCTGGTCCATCGAGGCTATAAGCGACTGGGTTGTCACCCCGCCGTTCGGGCCGGCGTCCCACACCGGCCGCAACGCCTCCAGGCCCTGCCTGGCCGCCCACATATGGTCGCCAATCACGGCGATGGCCTCGTCTCCGGCGCGGACCACATCGTGTACGCCGGGCACGCGGCGGGCGGCGGCCTCGTCGATTTGCACCAGCTTGCCGCCTTTCACCGGGGTGATCGCCAAGGTGCCGATCCGCATGCCGGCCACCTTGGCGTCAATCCCGAACAACGCGGTGCCGTTTACCTTGGACGGTGTGTCCAGCCGCTTCGCATCGGTGCCGATCAGCTTGAACTGGTTGGGCTGCTTCAACGGGATGTCCTGCGGGACCGGCTGCCCGGCAGCATCGCTGGCGATTTCACCGTAACCGACCGTCCGGCCGCTGACATCGTGATGGACGACGGCCCGCTCCGCCCGGCAGCTTGCCGGGTCAACGCCCCAATTTTTGGCCGCTGCGGCGATCAACATGATGCGCGCGGCGGCCCCGGCCTGGCGCAGCCGCATCCAGTCACTGCGGATCGACGCGGAGCCGCCAGTCGCCTGGTCGCCTAGCAGGGGATCTTTGTATTTTGCCAAATCCGGCGGGGCGGCTTGCACCTGGATCTGGTCAAGCCCGACCTCCAACTCCTCCCCAATCAACATCGCGGCAGAGGTGTAGATGCCCTGGCCGACTTCTGTGTGCGGCATAATCAGCGTGATTGCGCCGTGCGGCTCAATCCGGACAAACGCATTCGGGACGAACTCACCAGAGTTGGCGGTGGCGAGGTCCGCGGCGGGTGCCGCGCTGGGCAGGTGCAGGCCGACGACCAGCCCACCGCCTGCGATAACCACCGCTTTCAGCAGCAGTCGCCGCGTCGGCATAGCGGGTTCGATGCGGATGTCCCTCATGCGTCGGCTGCGGCGTGAATTGCGGCCCTGATGCGGACATAAGTACCGCACCGGCAGATGTTGCCGGACATGGCTGCATCGATGTCAGCATCGGTCGGCTTGGGTGTGTGGTTCAGCAGCGCGGTTGCCGACATGATCTGGCCGGGCTGGCAGTAGCCGCACTGAACCACCTCCTTCTCAAGCCATGCCTGCTGCACCTTGCGGCCATTCGGCGTGTCACCGACAGCCTCAATGGTGGTGACCGGCCGGTCGCCTAATGCGCTGGCCGGGAGCAAGCACGACCGCACCGCCTCTCCCCCGACATCCACGGTGCACGCACCGCACTGGGCAATGCCGCAACCGAACTTCGTCCCGGTCATGCCGAGCACGTCGCGCAGCACCCAAAGCAACGGCATGTCGTCGGGAACATCGACCTGCCGGTTTTGTCCGTTGATAAGCAAGGTGATCAAGGGCCGCTCCACGGACGACATGCCCGATGGCAACGGCGGTCAATCGACTGACCGACGCGCTCCGGACCCTGGACGAACGAAGCCGAAGCTATGTCGGCGCATTCGAACGGGGCAACCCCGCCCCAGCTGCGCTCTGGTTAAGTTTACCAACGTGGCGCACGAAATTTGCGTTCACGGTGCAGCAGGGGGCTGTCAGGCCGTCGCTGATCAGGCGCCCCGCGCCCAGCCGCCGACGGCGGTCGACACTGCGATGCTGACGAACATAGCTGTTCCCACCGATCATGTGCCCGTGCGTCAGGTCGAGGCCGATGCAACAGCCAAAGGTACGGCAGACAGAACTATCCGATACCGAAAATAAACCTGCCTGGGCGCGGCGGGCGAGCGGTGCCGGACGCCGTTCATGGACGACGAGCCATTGCTCGGCTTCTCAGCACCAGGATAACTTCTATTCGTGCGCGGACCCGTCTTGCTGTCTCGGTCTTCGTTCGCCAGATGGGTTGGACGGCGGCAAGAACGTGCGCCGTGCTGGTCTGCGCTACCGGCACGTCGCCCATATGCGGATAGGCCGCTGGCGAGCGGCAGCGAGCGGGTCGGTACGGGCGCGGACAGCTCGGTGCAGTTCGCCGGCTCGCACCCGTGCCTGCGCCAAAGTCACCGCGTTCGGGTGGGGCGCATTCGGATGGCCTCGATCGGCAAGCTGGCGGATGGGGTGGGATTCGAACCCACGAACCCTTGCGGGTTGGCGGTTTTCAAGACCGCTGCCTTAAACCGCTCGGCCACCCATCCGCACGCGGCCGGACGCTAGACCGCCCGACCCGCGCTCTCAAGGGCTGACGCAAGCTTGATCGCCGCCGGCTCTTCGCGTAGCAATCTTTCCGGCTATGAATCGGGGATCGTTCCGCCCGCCGCTCGCCCGGAAAGTCATTGCTGCATGCGCGCTCAAGCCGTTCTCGCCTTGGCGACGTTCCCCTTTGCGCTTGCGGCAGCCTCGGCGCGCGCCGAGCCGCCGCCCGATCCGTCCAACACTTTCACCGTCCAGATCGAGAACGACGCACTGAACGGCACCGATCGATACTACACGAGCGGCCTGCGCCTGGGTTGGACTTCGCCCACCGACAGCCTTCCCGCGGGTCTGAGCCGCATCGGCCATGCGATCCTGGGCGACGGCCAGCAGCGCATCGCCCTTGATCTGTCGCAAACGCTGTTCACGCCCTTCGATACCCAGATTTCCCCGCCGGACCCGACCGACCGGCCCTATGCCGGGGTGCTGCTCGGCTCGGCCTCGCTGATCCAGGACACCGACCGTACCCGCAGCGTGCTGGCCGTGGGACTCGGCATGATCGGACCGGCGGCGCTGGGGGAGGAGACGCAGAACGGCTTCCACACGATCATCGGCGACGCGCAGAACAAGGGCTGGGGGTTCCAGATTCCGGATCAGCCGGTGATCCAGTTCACCGCCCAGCGCATCTGGCGCCTGCCGCTGGCCACCGGCGGCATAGAGGCGGACGTGCTGCCCGACCTGACCGCCGGCGCCGGCACGCTGGAGATTTATGGGCTGGTCGGCGGGCAACTCCGCATCGGCCAGGGGCTAGGCTCCGATTTCGGCGCGCCGCGCATCCTGCCGGGGCTGACCGGTTCCGATGCCTATGTCGCGACGCGCCGATTCGCCTGGTACGTGTTCGCCGGCGTGGACGGCCAGGCGGTCGGCTGGAACGAGACGCTGGACGGCACGCCATTCGGCGCCAGCGCTCACGTCACGCGCAACCCCTGGGTGGGCGAGTTCCAGACCGGCCTGGTGGTGATCGCCTACGGCGTCCGCTTCAGCTTCACGCACGTTATCCAGACGCAGGAATTCGCCAACCAGCACGGCGGGTTGTTCAAGTTCGACTCGCTGGCGGTGTCGGCGAAGTTCTGAAGAATCCCCAGGGGTCACGACGGCAGGTACTACCGCGGCCGGTCGCCCAGCATGGCCGCGAGCGTCGGTTCGATCGCCGCGGCCATGCGCTCCTGGCCTTGCGCCGTGGGGTGCAGCGGCGCCTCGGGCGGGACATGCCGTGGGTCGTAGAACATATCGCGATCGAGGCGGCCGGACGACATGAAGATCTGGCCGATATCGAGGAAGGTCACATCCCCCCGGCCATGGCCATAGCGTGCGGCCAGCGCCTGGTTGACCGCCTCCGTCGTCTCGGTCGCCCACGGCGTCCGGTCGCTGGGCAGCATGCCGAGCAGCAGAACCTTCGTCCCCGGCAGTCTTCGGTGCAGCGCCGCCAGGACCGCATCGATGCCGGCCAGCGTGTCATCGGCCCCCCAATGAACGCGGCCGACATTGTTGGCGCCGATCAGCACGACGGCCACCTTGGGCGCTATGCCGTCCACCTCGCCGTTTTCGATCCGCCACAGCAGGTTGGCGGTGGTGTCGCCGGTGAAGCCGAGATTGACGGCGTGGCGGTCGCCATAGAAGCGCTGCCAGACCGGTTGGAAATCCAACCAATCCGGTGGCCCCTCGCGCTCCCAGTTCTGCGTGATCGAGTCGCCAAGGAACACCAGGTCCACGCGATCGTGGCGCAGCAGTTGGAGCTTCGCCTCATGCCGGTCGCGCCACCACGGAAGATCCAGGCGTGAGATCGGCACGGCGGCAAGCACCGTGCGCGCGCTTGGGGCGTTGGCTATCGGGAACAGAAGGGCGCAGGCCAGAAGCAGTCGCAGGACAAGCTGCACAATCGGTGTCATTGGCGAGTCTCCGCTCGTACTGATTCCGCATTACCAGCATGACGCAGTGACGAGGAAGGACTCTCACCCGTGTGCCGCGATTTCACCCAGGCAGCGCGGCCGGCTGTTCGTCTTTCAGGTCCACTCCGGTCAGGCGCAGGCGGCGCATGGCGCCGATCAGCCAGAACAGCTTGGCGGCAGCGGCCGCGGGCGGCAGGCCATCGGCGCGGATGTTGGAGATGCAGTTGCGTTCCGCATCCGTGCGGCCAATGCGAGGCTGCCAGGTCAGGTAGACGCCGAGGCTGTCGGCCGCCGACAGGCCAGGCCGTTCGCCGATCAACACGGCCACCGCCTCGGCCTGCATGAGCGCGCCGATCTCGTCGCCCAGCGCGACGCGGCCCTGTTCGGCAATGACGATCGGCGCGGTTTGGCCGATCGCCCGCGCCACCGGCACCAACAGCGGCACGGCATGGCACTGCACCGCCGTGGCCGACAACCCGTCGCAAACCACCAGCACCACCGCGCCGGGTGTCGCGGTCAGCCGCATCCGATCGGTCTCGCGCAGGCGCCGGCCGAGGTCGGGGCGCAGCAGGTAGGTCCGGCGATCCACCGCCGCGCTTTGCACGGCAATGCTCGGCAGGCCCGCCGCGGATAGCGCCGCTTCAAGCGCCGCGACGTCCAGCGCCGCGTGCACCGCATCGCGCGCGCCGGCATGCGCCGCCTGGAAGGCCAGATGCGCCGCCGTCGGCAGCCCGTTGCCGGCACGGCCCAGCGCCACCCGTGCCGGGGTGAAGCGGCGCAAATCGTCCCAGCGCGCCGGCGGCCGTTCCATCAGCCCAGCCCGATCAACGCGGGTGACAGCGCCGCCGGGATACGGTCCGGCGGTCCGCTTCCCGCAAGCCCCATGCGGTCCAGCCAGTCCGCGAACTCCGGCGCCGGCTGCAGGCCCAGTGCGCCGCGCAGATACAGCGCATCATGGAACGAGGTGCTCTGATACGACAGCATCACGTCGTCCGCCCCCGGCACGCCCATGATGTAGGTGACGCCCGCCACGCCGAGCAGCGTCAGCAGCGCGTCCATGTCGTCCTGGTCGGCCTCGGCGTGGTTGGTGTAGCAAACATCCACGCCCATCGGCAGCCCGAGCAGCTTGCCGCAGAAATGATCCTCCAGACCGGCGCGGGTGATCTGCTTGCCATCGTAAAGATATTCGGGACCGATGAAACCAACCACGGTGTTGACCAGCAGTGGATCGAAGGCGCGGGCAACGGCGTAAGCGCGTGCTTCCAGCGTCTGCTGATCCACGCCGTGATGGGCGTCGGCGGACAGCGCGCTGCCCTGACCGGTTTCGAAATACATGACATTGTTGCCAAGCGTGCCGCGCCGCAGCGACAGCGCCGCGTCGCGCGCCTCGCGCAGCAACGCCAGTGAGACGCCGAAGCTGCGGTTGACGGCCTCCGTGCCGCCGATCGACTGGAACACCAGGTCCACCGGCGCGCCACGCGCGATCGTCCGCAGCGTGGTGGTGACGTGCGCGAGCACGCAGGTCTGGGTGGGAATCGCGTAGCGCTCGCGCACCTCGTCCAGCATGGTCAGCAGCGCGATCGCGCCGTCCACGCTGTCGGTCGCGGGGTTCACCCCGATCACCGCATCGCCGGCGCCGAGCAGCAGCCCGTCCAGCGTGCCGGCGGCAATCCCTTGCAGGTCGTCGGTCGGATGGTTGGGCTGCAGCCGGACGGACAGCCGCCCGGGCAGGCCGATCGTGTTGCGAAACCGCGTGACCACCCGGCACTTCGCCGCCACCGCGACCAGGTCCTGCAGCCGCATGATCTTGCTGACGGCGGCGACAAGTTCCGGCGTCAGGCTGGGACGCAGCGCGGCCAGCGCCGCCGGTTCGGCGGCGAGCAGCCATTCGCGGAACGACCCGACGGTGAGCGCGGCGATCGGCCGGAACGCGGCCTGGTCGTGTGTGTCGAGGATCAGCCGTGTGACCTCGTCCGCCTCGTAGGCGATGACCGGTTCCGCCAGGATCGCGGTCAGCGGCAGATCGGCAAGCGCCATCTGTGCGGCAACCCGTTCGGCGGCGGACGACGCCGCAATCCCGGCGAGCGCATCGCCCGAGCGAAACGGCGTGGCCCGCGCCAGCAGCGTGAGCAGGTCGGGAAAGACGTGGCGTGTGCCACCGATGGCGTGGGCGAAGGGCAGGGCGCGGGCTCCGATCGGGTCGATCAGCCTACCGGGTTTCCAATCCGCCTGAAAACGCCACTTCCGTTCTGTCGGCGATGTGATTCCGCTGTTTGCACAGCGAAGCGTTTCATACCGGAGACGGAATCGCGCCGTCACACTCGCCTCACGGACGCCAATAAGGCGCCGGCATGAATGGGAGAGTCAGGCCATGAACACGGTGTACGAAGAC
>Ga0302319_10003998_pt1 | contig 30463 bp, 28 predicted proteins | sample Bog_T0_2_FD_203319 | JGI IMG/M metagenome (GOLD analysis project Ga0302319, IMG submission 203319) | Peat permafrost microbial communities from Stordalen Mire near Abisko, Sweden - Bog_T0_2 | ecosystem: Environmental > Terrestrial > Soil > Wetlands > Peat | place: Sweden: Abisko, Stordalen Mire... | reverse complement strand
GAGCGATCGAATAAAAGCGATCAAGGCCTGAATATCGGCGTCCGAAAGTTTGGCGCTGAATTTGGGCATTTCGCCTTTGACGCCATTCTTGATCAGCGATGCGATCCGGGCGTCCGATTTCGCAACGCCATGCAGATTCGGACCTTCATCACCGGTTGCGTCTGGGGCATGGCAATGAGCGCAGTTCATTAAAAACAGTTGGTGCCCCTGCGAGACCCGCGCCGAATGATCTGTGATGGAGGCGGTTGTCGATGAGGAGGCGCTGGGACCGGTGGTGGCGTCAGCGCCCAGCAGCATTTCTCCGCCCCAATATCCAGCCCCCATCATGAGTGCGGATGAAAGACTTATTCCGGCAAGGTAGATCACCAAACCGCGCTGAAGAAACCACTCTCGCCGGAGCAAACGCCATCCCAAGAAGACGACACACAAACCAAACGCCGGCCAGACGAAGAGGTGGTGGAATCTTCCGTAACCGCCCCCAAGGGTCTGTCCGTGGCTCAGGACCAGACCGGATTTCACCGCCCTAATTCCGCCCAGAACACCCATTACGGCCGATCCCAACCCGGCTGCGTGGTGGCCTTTTCGCAAACCTTGATCGCGTGATTGCCGGGCCGCCAAATCGAAAATCACGGATGCCAGCAATAACGCGATGGGAAAATGGGTGGTCCCGCCGTGCATCCGTTGCCAAAACAACGCGTTCATAGTGGCTAATCAAGCCAGTGCGGAGTCGACCACGGCGAGGCTATGGTTGGTTTCCAAATAATTTACTTCAGTGATGCCGAGCACGGTCGGCAGAATTTCCGGCGCTACTTTCATCGGCCCCGGTTTCGGCGTCGTCCCCGGTTTAGGCTGGGGAAAGGCCGTGGACATTGCCGTGTGGAAGGTTACGTTGCCTTCCACTTTTTTCACGGTTTGATGAATGTGGCCATTGAGCACGGTGAGCGACCCGAACCGTTTCAAGTATCCGAGCGCCTGTTCGGCGTCCTGCGTACCCCAACCCCAGGCCGGATAAATGGACCACAGCGGGACATGGGCGAAGACGACAATGGGTGTGCTGCTGGAAAGGCTGCTCACATCGTCCTTCAGCCAGGCAAGTTGATCCGTGCCCAGGATTCCCAGTCCGCCCTCGGCGATGTTGAGAACATTCACCAGCCCAATAAAATGAACGCCACGTTGGTCGAAACTAAACCAACCGTTGCCCTTCGTGTTTTGTCCATGACGCGCCATGAATTCCTTGCCGTTGTCGCTGATGACATCGTGTTCGCCCGGCACATAGAAAATCTGGCCGGCCTTGGCGGTTTTAAGGAGCTGATCCAAAGTGTCGAATTCTTCCGGTTCGGAAAGGTGCGTTAAATCCCCCGTATGAAGAATGAAATCAGGCGTCTCGGGCAAGGCATTGATTTTGGCGATGGCTTGTTTGAGGGTTGCCACGACATCCGTATTGGCCGGCTTGTTGAAACCAATATGGCTGTCGCTGATTTGGACGAAATTAAAATTGCCCATCGGCGCCCCGGCTGCACCCGCCGACGTGGGATTTAATATTTTTGAAGCGAGCACGCCACCGCTGACCGTCCATAGCATTCCGGTTCCGGCCCACGCCATGCATTTCAGAAAGCCGCGCCGGTCCACGCCGTCGTTTTCCACGTTATGTTCAATATGATCAGATTCCGCCGCGAGATAGCGGACTTCGGTTAGTCGTTTCTTGGTCTGGTTTTTCATAAAAGTTAATCGGTTCGTTTTCCAGACTGGCGCGGACGCCGGTTTATTCCCGAAATATAAAAATCATTTTTTGCAACCAAGGGGTTCGCCACACCACCCTGCGAATACCGGCCCGGGCTGAATTCATCGGCACCGCCCGTTTCAAAAGGGGAGATGGATTGCGTCGTCCCTTCGGACGATGAGCGGCTGAATTTTTGCGCCGGAAGGGCCGTATTTAGGTCAACGGGAGGATTTTTTCATCCTACGGGAATAAAATCGGTTAAAATTTGGTCTTCCTATCTGACGACAGAAGTTACAGAATTATAGCGTGGACGAGCACGAACGATTAATGTTGTTTGAGCGGAAGGTTCTGCCGCACTTGGATGCTGCCCACAACCTGGCCCGCTGGCTGGCAGGCAACGATCCAGATGCGAAGGACGTGGCGCAAGAAGCTTGCCTGCGCGCCTTCAGATTCTTTGGCACATTTCGGGGTGAGGATCCGCGCGCCTGGTTGCTCTCCATTGTCCGAAACACCTTTTACACGTGGCTGCCGAAAAATCGTCCCTTCCTGGACTCGATAGAAATTAGCGACGAAGCGCTGGGGGTGGAAGATGTTTCCGTCAATGCGGACATTTTGAACGCCCAGATCGGCAGCGCCCAGGCAGTTCGGCGGGCCATCGCCGAGCTTCCAGTTGAATTCCGGGAAATTATTGTTTTACGCGAGATGGAGGGATTCAGTTACAAGGAGATTGCCGGTCTGGTGGAGATTCCCCTCGGCACGGTCATGTCGCGGCTGGCCCGGGCGCGCAAGCTATTACAGCGGCAGCTCTGCAAAGAATTCAAACCGGAGGGGCAACTATGAATTGCGAGCAAGCCCGGCCCCTCATCGATCCGTATGTCGACGGCGAATTGGACGCCGCCGGAAAACAGACTTTGGAGCAGCATCTCTGCGACTGTAATGATTGCTCGCAAGAGTGGCAGAACCTGCAAAGTTTGAAAAAAGCGGTCCGGCAGGAGCCGATGCAATTTCCGGCCACCGCCGAATTGCGTCGCCGGTTGAGTGTTCAGTTGCGGATTCAATCCTCCCTCCAATCGCGCTCCTTCTGGGAATGGAACTGGCTCGCAACTCTGGCCACCGGGATTGCGGCGGCCTGCCTGATTCTCTGGTTGAATTTTATTCTTACCCATCCTTCCAGCCTGGAATTGCTCGCGCGGGAAGTTGCGGCCAGCCACATTCGTTCGTTGATGGCCGATCACCGTTTGGATGTGGCGTCGACGGATCAGCACACGGTCAAGCCGTGGTTTGCCGGCAAGCTGGATTTTTCGCCGCCCGTCAAAGATCTTGGCGACCAGGAATTCCCGCTCGTTGGCGGCCGGCTCGATTATCTGGATGATCGCACCGTCGCCGCCCTCGTCTTCCAACGCCACCAGCACGTCATCAATCTGTTCATTTGGCCGACTGAGGGAAGTGATTCTCCGCCCAGCTCGTTTGCGCCCATTCAAGGGTATAATATGGTCCACTGGACGCAGGGCGGAATGACCTTCTGGGCGATCTCGGATCTGAACGAACAGGAATTGGGAGACTTCGCGGGACTGTACACGAAGTAAAGGACCGGAAAGATTTCCCGCGGAGACGCGGAGGGGAGCCCGGAAATGAACCGCAAGAGCTCGAACGGAACATCGATCGCAGGGATGAGAAGTGCCGTCGTCGCTGGCAATCCACTCCTCGGCCACACCAGTTTTCCGCCATCTTAAATTTGCCGCCTCGGTCCCTTTTCCTCGCCTTCTTTCCGAAATCGTCATCCAATTTCTACACTTTTTTTCGTGTTTCCCGCTAACGTGCATATTTCCCATCCGGGTGTATGCTGAAATCAAAAAACCTAAAATAATATGAATCATCCGGAAATCCCCGAGTCCGCCCTTCGTTGCTCCGAGTCCGTGACGACTGCCTTGGTCGGCCCTCTCCTTGACGTTCTGCCTGGAGAATCCCCAGTTGCCGTTAGCGGGCTTGCCCGGCTTCCCCTTCATACTTCATACTTCATACTTTCTGCTGGCGTCCCGCTCGCCGCCGTAACTGCCTGATTTCAACTCTTTTCACTTGAATTCAAGCCATTTTAACCATGCATTTTTTTTTAAACACCGGACCGTTCTCCTTTTGCAAATTTCAATTGAACCTTTTATCGCCTCGCGCATTCCTCTTGCTGACAATGGCGGAAGTGGCCGACATAAACCAATTGCCCGTAAGCAAAGCCCGAGCTGGGGAGCTGGATGCTTGGGATGCCCTCTTCCGCCGGTTCCAGTTGCCCCTTTATGTTTATGTTTTCGAGCTCATTCGGGACGAACAAGCCAGCCTCGATATCGTGCAGGAGAGTTTCATCGCCGCCGTTCGCCATATCGACTCCCTGCAGGCGGACGCCAAATTTGGCAGCTGGCTCTTTGGAATCGCGCACCAGAAGTGCCTCCAGCGCTGGCGCAAACGCAGGGAAATCCTGGTGGACGAAATTCCCGAAAACCCGGATGACCTCGAATCGGGCCCCGATGATCTGCTCATCCGCCGAGAACAGGAGGCGGAGTTCATGAACCTGCTAAACCAGTTACCGGTGCCGCACCGCTCAATTCTCCTCCTGCGCTTCGTGGAGGATTTTTCCCTGGAAGAAATCAGCCATATCACCGAAACACAACTCGGCACGGTGAAATCACGACTGCATTACGCCAAAAAAACCTTTCGCAAACTATGGGAGGAAAAAAATGAAAACCCCGCGTGAGATTTTATTCACCCGCAACCAATCGGCCGCGCCCCAACTGGATGCGATTCGCCAACAGGTCATCGAACAACAATGCCGTGCCGCCGGACGTGAAGTGTCCGAACCCTCCATCGGTCTCTTAGCCAAAGCGTGGCTGGAATTAATCCGGCCCTGTCGCAAAATTTGGGCGGGCCTGGCCGTCGTCTGGGTTTTGTTGGCCATCATCAACCTTTCGCAGCGCGATCCTTCGCCACCCGTCATGGCCAAAACGACGTCCCCCCGGGAAATGGCGGCGATGTTCCAGGATCAGCAAGAACTGCTGAACGATTTGCTCGCGGACCGGGCAACGCCGCCAGATGCGGAACGTCCAAGGACCTTCGCGCCTAAGCCGCGAACGGAATCTATCAATATTACGATTGTATGACGGGATCTCAAAAATCAAACTGGGCTTGGAAATGGATGCGCCGACTTTTAATTGGGTCGGCCATTCTTGCAACCTTGATTGCGATATTTTATGCCGAAGAAGACTGGCGCGGCAAACGCGCCTGGGAAAATTGCAAGCGCGATTTGGAAGCCCGCGGCATCGTGATGGATTGGGATAAACTCATTCCGCCACCCGTGCCGGATGACCAGAATTTCTTCAAGGCCGATCCGGGTTTCGGCCTGGAATTTGTCAGACTTCCCAATGGGGACGATCCGCGTGAAGTTCGGCAAAGAACAGCCGTGCCGAGGATTGACCTTTCGCCTTCCACGAACTTCCCCGCGTTGGACACCGCCAAAACGGGACCGGTCATCGTTGCAAAAATAACGGTCGTCCCCTCAAACAACCCGGGGCCGGAATCTTTGCCCGGCTCCTACGCTTTGAAGCTCAGTGAGCCAGATGCGCAAATCCAGGCGGGAAGGTTCATTCACCATACTCTCGGAGAAATGGCTATTGGTGCCCAAGGTTTTAATTTTTCCGCGCTTCCGTTGGATCGGATCGTTCCAGCCCAAATCCTCGTGCAATCAGATGCCACACCTTCCATTCAGGATCTCGAAAACCTGGTTTCTGAGGGTGCCACAACCAACCTGGGTCGTCTGCGAGTTCAAGCCGCGGATGCCAACGCCGGGTCTTTTCGGGTCGTGTTAACTGAAATAAAAATTACCCCGGCCGCCGATTACCTAAAATGGAGCGATCAGTTCGCCCCATTCTTCGACGATATCCGCGAAGGTTTAAAGCGCCCATACGCGCAAATCGACGGCGACTTCTCGCTGCCATATAACATGCCCGTCCCAAATTTTATAATGATGCGCTGCTTGGCGCAGACCCTCGCCCAGCGGGCGCAATGTTATTTACTCTTGGGACAACCCGAACCGGCGCTGCGGGAATTGACCTTGTTGCACGATTCCTGTCGCATTTTGCAAAATGCGCCGACCGGCCGGCCACTGACTTTGGTTGCTTCGATGATCAACGTGGCGATCTCAAGCGTCTATGTGACCGTCATTGCCGACGGCCTTCGCTGGCATTCCTGGAGCGAACCTCAACTGCTCGTCTTACAGAGGCAGCTGAAAGAAATCAATCTCCCACCCCTCGTCAAAGAAAGCTTGAGTGAACAAGCCGCATCTTCGTCCCGCACATTGGAGACGCTCTCATCGGCAAGGTTAAAAAAACTTTTTTCCAAGCGTAGTTGGTCTGATTCCGAATCTCGAATGTTCTGGGAATTGAACACGATGCCGCGCGGCTGGCTTTATCAAAACATCAGTGTCGTTGCCAATCTGGAGGCAAAACCCCTGGCGGCTTTTGATATCACAAACCAACTCGTGCTGCCCCGGAAATTTGAACAAATGACGCGGGAGATCGAAGGCGCCGTGGCTCGCAATTCGCCATGGAATATCGCCGCCTCAGAATTTATCCCCAACTTTACCAAGGCCGCCTTGACGACCGCGAAAAACCAGACCTCGGCCAACGAAGCCCAAATCGCCTGCGCGCTCGAACGCTATCATCTTGCCCACGGTGAATATCCGGAAACGCTCGATGCCCTGGTACCCCGGTTCATCGACCAACTGCCCCACGATATTATTGGCGGCCAACCCCTCCATTATCATCGATCCGATGACGGAAAGTTTGTTCTTTATTCAATCGGCTGGAACGAAACCGACGACGGCGGCAGGGTGGATACGGCCCATCACGCTGACGGTCACGACAACCGCGAATATGGCGACTGGGTATGGTAACGAATTGAATCCTTCTCTGTTCTCGGCGGTGCCTTTCAGAATCGGACGCCGAGCCCGAGGCGCACGTACGGAGCGGGTTTAAAGTCCACCGACTGGTTGATGTCCTTGTAATTGATTTCGCGATATACGGAAAAGCCGGTTTCGGCTTCGGCCCGAACGCCCCGCCAGAATTGGTAACTGGCGCCCACGCCGAGCCGGATATCGCGGTAGGTCGCCAGTGCACTGTTGTATTGGCCGCTGTTATTAGACGGAGGAGTGTTGGGCGGCAGCAAATGTTCGCCGGTACGAAACGTCGTGCCGTTCAAATCAAGACCGGCATAGATTGCCAGATTGGGTTCAATTTTATATGTCAGCCGCGTTTTCGGCATTCCCACTTCCAAGGTATAGTGATCATTGATCAGCCAGCGAACCCCGACGATGGGCAAAACCGGCACGTCGCTGTCTGGTGAACCGATGATGCCGAACGCCCAGGTCAGAGCGGAATTCTGCACAAACGTGGCCACTACTCCGCCCGATACGCCGAAGTCGTCGCCGTTGACATCCTCAAACCGGTAGAGCGATGGGCTTAACAGGGCGTTGAAGCTCCATTGATCGTTCCAGCGATAACCAACCCCGGTATTCAGCCGGAGCGTATGGATGGCATTTGGTATGGGGTCGCCGGCAACGGTTCCGAGAAAATAATTGTCCGAGACCAAACCCAGATTGAGAGACCAAACGTCGGTGAGCGTGACCCGGGTGCCGGCGTTGACATTGACGTTATAAGCATCGGAATCGCCTGACCGCGTGCCTTGGAACTTGGCCGAAGTACCTCCGACATAACCGAGGTTGACCCCGGCCTGCCAGGCTGTTCCGCCAGACAGGTGCTCAAAATCCCGGGAACTGGTGGTGATGGGATATTCTTGTGCTGGCGCGGAAACGGATGCAAGCGTAGCAATGGATCCCAAAAAGAACAAATGACGAACGTTTTTTTTCATTTTAAACCTCAAATAGTTTGGTTGGATCAAGCCGGATTTTCCGGATGGTTCACAACCGGTTAATCTTAATCCATTTTGCCGAATGTAAAAGTAAGAATTATCCGGGGGTTGTTTCCGCGGCCATTAACAATTATGCTTTGTTCACGGTGCAGGAAGGGGATGCCCAGCGCAGGGTAATTCCCAATCCTCGCTTTTCGGTTGCTATGCAAGAACCCGGAAATTGGTTTAAGCGGCGTTTTGAAGCAGTGGCAGGAGTCGTCTTTTCCCTGCCCGTCCTGCCGGACGTGGCGGCCGGCTCACCCGCCATCCCGCACGTCAATCGGCAAAAGCTGGCCGACCATCTTGGCCAATATTCAGAAGGCACGATCACCACGGTGGGGCTGCTGCTGACGGCGCTGGTGGCAATTATTGGCTATTTTTCCGGTCCGCGAGTCAGCTTGATCTTGTTTTATCAATTGATTGTCGCCTATGCGGCTTGGAATGGCGGACGGAGGTCGGGGGCGGTGGTGGCCGTGGTCAGCTCGGTGGCGGCATTTGTGGTTGAGCTCAAAGGCAGTTCGGGGTCCGGGGTGCGTTATTGGAATCTGGGCGTGCAGATTGGCGTTTCGCTTTTTGTGGGGTTGCTGGTATCGGCGGTTCGCCGTCTTACCAATCAATTGGAACTGCGGGTGGCGGAACGGACGGCGGCGCTGGAACATGAAATCAGCGATCGCAAACAAACCGAGGAACAACTGCTGAAAACGATGCAGCAATTGCGGCAGTTGGCGGAGAACATCAGCGACGTGTTTTGGATGAGGAACTCCGAGGAAACGCGGATGGTCTATGTCAGTCCCGCGTATGAAACAATCTGGGGCCGCACCTGCAAGAATTTGTATCCCCTGTCAACGGGCTGGCTGGAAACCGTCCATCCGGAAGATCGCCGGGAGGTGGCGGCAGCCATGCTGAACCGGCAGGCGATGGGGGAATACAACCAGCAATATCGGATCCTGAGACCGGACGGCAGCCAGCGCTGGATTCGTGACCGCGCCTTTCCGATTCGTGATGCGTCCGGCAAGGTCATCCGCATTGTCGGCATTGCGGAAGACGTGACGGACCGGCGGCAGTTGGAGCGGGAGATTTTGGAGATCAGTGACCGGGAGCAGGCGCGGTTGGGCCAGGATTTACATGACGGCCTATGCCAGCAATTGGTCAGCCTGGGATTCGACAGCAACTCATTGGAACAGCAATTGGGCGGCCGCGCTTTGCCGGAAGCGGCCATTGCGAAGAAAATGGGCGAGTTGCTGGACGACGCGATCACGGAGGCGCGGGCACTGGCGCGAGGCCTTTTTCCGGTGCAACTGGAGACCGACGGCTTAAGTCTGGCGTTGCGCCAACTGGCGGCGGGGGTCTGCGCCCGCACCAAAATGAATTGCCGGATGGAATGTCCGGAGCCGGTCTTTGTGGGTAACAATGCCGTGGCCACGCACCTTTACCGGATTGCCCAGGAAGCGGTTAACAATGCGATCAAACACAGCGGGGCCAGTTCGATATTGATTCAATTGAAAAGCAGCCGGAACCGGGTCGAACTGAAAATATTTGATGATGGGACTGGGATTTCCGGTTTGCCACCGGCCACGGGTGGGATGGGATTGCACATCATGAATTATCGCGCCCAAGCCATCGGCGGCACGCTCGCCATCACGCGCGAAGGCGAGCGGGGCACCCGGATTTCCTGTTCTGCTCCCCAACCGTCCGCCTGAATTATTTATGACCAGCGTCAAACTGATAACGACGTCCAAAACGAAACAGATCCTGCTGGTGGACGATCATCCCATGGTGCGCGAACGGCTTACCGAGGTGATCCTGCGTGAGCCGGATCTGGCCGTGTGCGGCGAGGCGGAAGACCGGTTTCAAGCCATGGAAAAGATCGCCGCCACGCGGCCGGATCTGGCGATTGTGGACCTGACGCTGAAACGGTCGCACGGCATGGAATTGATCAAGGACATCAATCGCCAACACCCGGCGCTGGGGGTGTTGGTGGTATCGATGCACGACGAATCGCTGCATGCGGAAAGGGTGATTCGGGCGGGGGCGCGTGGTTACATCACCAAGCAGGAAGCGACGCGCAAAATCATGCTGGCGATTCGCACAGTACTGGAAGGGGGGATTTATTTGAGCGAAAAAATGGCCGCCCAGATTGCTGCCAGCGCGGTCGGCAGCGCTCGGGCCAAACCGGGGCCCCGCATTACCAGCCTGTCGGACCGGGAACTGCTCGTGTTTGAAATGATCGGACAGGGTCGCAGCACGCGACAGATTGCCGATGAGATTCATCTGGACATGCGGACGATCGAAACCTATCGCGCCCGCATCAAGGAAAAATTGGGTCTCAAAGACGCCAACGACCTGCTGCAATACGCGATCCGCTGGGTGCAGGCGGGCGGCACGGTTTAAAACCAGGCCTGCCGGATGATGTCACTTGTTTTGAGCCGAAAATGATCGTCCGCCAAAATACGTGATTCCACAGATCAGATGCCGGCCTTTCGGGTGTTTGAAGTTGGGTCGCCGTTTGACTGGGTTGGGGGAAATTCTTTTCCTCGCACTGCAAAACTTTGGACGAAAGCTTTTTGAAGTGGACAAGCGGGGGATTCCCGACATTATGCGTAACGTCAGAATGAATACCGGCGCAACCACCGAACCGTTGAAGGAGTCACCCCGGCTGATGTCGCTCGACGCCCTGCGGGGTTTCGATATGTTTTGGATTCTCGGTGCGGATGCCCTCGTCTCGGCGTTGAACAGTCTCAGCTCCAATCCCGTCATTCACTTGATTTCGACTGAGCTGGATCATGCCGAATGGCAGGGATTCCATTTCGAGGACCTCATCTTTCCCCTGTTTGTATTCATGATGGGCGTCTCGACGGTTTTTTCGCTGACCAAAATCATGGCGGCGGAGGGACGCCATACGGCCGTGAAGCGGGTTTTGCGCCGGGGCTCCTTGCTATTTCTTTTGGGCCTGTTTTATTACGGCGGTTTCAGCCATCCGTGGCCGGACATGCGTTTGATGGGTGTGTTGAACCGGATTGCCCTGTGCTATACAATCGGCGGGCTGCTTTTCATTTATTTTCGACCGCGAACGCTGATCGCGATTGCCGCGGGATTATTGCTGGGCTATTGGGCTCTGATGGCGCTGGTATCGTTTCCGGATGTGCGCCCGGTGCCGGGTGGTGATACGGTGATTACGAAAGAGGCTGGCATCACCAATACGGCGCAGTTGAACATGGCCAGCACGGTCCGGTTGCGCGGCGTTTATATTCAGGGCGTGAATCTGGCCAATTATATTGATCAAAAATATTTGCCGGGAATGCGGTGGGACGGCACCTATGACCCCGAAGGAATTTTGAGCACCATGCCGGCGGTGGTGACAGGATTGCTGGGTGTTTTTGCCGGTCTATTGATCAGAAATAAATCTGTTCCGGACTTGAAAAAGGTGGGGTGGTTGATTGGCGCGGGAATCCTCAGTGCGACGGTCGGCTGGATTTGGTCGATTGAATTCCCGGTCATCAAAAAACTTTGGACCTCATCCTACGTATTGGTGGCGGGCGGTTATAGCGCCATTTTTCTCGGGGTGTTTTATTGGATGGTCGATGTACAAAAATGGCGGTGGTGGTGCCAGCCATTTGTCTGGGTGGGAATGAATCCGATCACGCTTTATGTGCTCAGAGAGCTCATCGGCGGCTACGAGGCCATGGGGCAACGGATCACCGGCGGCCCGATTCAAGCCTTTCTCAACGCACACGTCGTGGATGGATTCGGGGATTTGGTGGTGGCCTTGACCGCGATTGTGGTGCTGTTCTGGTTCGCGCATTTCCTATACAAACGGAACATTCTGATCCGATTATAGGGGCGAATTCGGCAAGGCCTGGCCCAGCGCAGGGGAATCCGAAAGGTTTGCTTTCCCCCGATTTCGTTTTGGCGGCGGTCGTTATTCTCACCGCACTCCGAAGGAAAATAAGCGATGGTATTGGTCACTCGCCGGCAAAGTCGCCGTATTTTTCGTCCGTGAGGGTTTTCAAAAACGCGACCAGGGCGTACTTGTCCGCCGCCGTGAGGGGCAGGCCGCCGTCGGGATGTTTGGCGATGTTTGGGTCTAAGGTGGCGCTGCGTTTCACACCCGTTGCATAATGTTCGATCACTTGTTCGAGGTTTTGGAAACGGCCATCGTGCATGTAGGGCGCGGTGAGTGCGATGTTGCGCAGCGAGGGGACGGCAAACTCACCCAGATCGGAAGAGCGGCCGGTGATTTTGGCGCGGCCGGGATCTTTAAACACATCGTCCAACCCGTTGTTGGCAAAACCCTGGCTTTGAAACAAGGGGCCGCCGTGGCAGTGAAAGCAATCCGCCCCATACTGGCCCCGCCGGGGATCGTATTCCGTCGCGAACAGTTCAAACCCGCGCTGTTCTTCGGCGGTGAACTGCTCCTCCCCGCGCAGAACCCGGTCGAACTTGGCATCAAACGAAGTTTGGGTGAGGAGATATTGTTCGAGCGCCAGGGCGATTTTTTCGGAAGTGATTTCCGGCGAGCCAAAAGCCCGGGTGAAGGCGGTGGCATAATCGTATTTGGCCTGGGCCAGCTTGGCGACCACGTTCGTCAGCGTCTCGTGCATTTCCGAAGGGCTCTGAATGGGTTGCAGGGCTTGTTCTCGCAGGCTGGCGGCGCGGCCATCCCAGAAAAAGGATTGCTTCCAGGCGAGATTAAACAGCGGCATGGCATTGCGCGTGCCCGCCTGGCCTTCCGCGCCGATGGCGACGGGTTTGTGATCGCTCAAGCCCAGGCGCACTTGGTGACAATCGGCGCACGATTGGCAGTCATTGATGGATAATTGTCTTTCAAAAAACAAAGTGCGGCCTAAATCCACGCGTTCGGTAATTAACGGATTGTCATGCGGCAGATCGGGAATGGGAAAAGTCGTGCCCATCTGAAATGGATACGGCGTGTATTTCCTGGGGAGGTAGAGTGGCGGAGGATCAATGGTCCGAATCTCGTCCTCCGTCAGCACACTCACGTGATGAACCCGGAACGCCCCGGGCAAATTGGCGGCCAAGGCGGCCGCGACCGGATCGCCCGGGCGCGAATGGGTGGAACTCCCCTCCCGGGCGAAGGACAGCGGATGCGGGGCGTCCAGCAGCGTGGCGAGGTCAAAATCCAATTCGAGCCGCGTCAAATTGGTAATCTCCAACGGAACGGCCAGAATGATACTGGTGCAATTGGGATCACGGGCCAGGTGATAAGCCCAGCCATCCAGTTCGCCGGAGCGATTGCGCCAGAGTCCCTCGAGCGCGAGGAAAATATAGCCGCCCTGCCAGCTCCAATCGAGCCCGTTAACATTGGGATTCAGCGGATGGCGCGCGGGAAATTGCGCCGGATCCGCGTGATTCAAATTGGTTCCCAGCCCCAGTGAGAAGCGAATCGCGCGATACTCGCCCGATGGCACGTCCTCGACACGGAAAGTGTCGCGTTCGGCCCCCACGTCGAGCCAGGCGACCGAGTTTGACCTGACGAACCAAGTGCCGTCATTGCGCTGCAATCCGAAATCACTGAGCAGATAACTGACGCGCGTGATGGAAAAGTTTTCTCCCGCGGATGATTGATAACGCAATGAATGGGACTGAACGATCTCGCCGTTGAATTTGGGGGTGACTTGGATCTGCAAGACCGCCGCCGCGGTGGAATGTTCAAAAATCAAAATCCAAAATCCAAGAAACATCCACGGCCCAAGCCCCCAGAAGTCCGCCGCGTGACCGTTGGCGCGAAAGTTTGACTTGGAATGTATCATGAGCTGCAGATGGAATTTTGAGGTTTGAAAAGTGCGTCAACCCTTTCAGTTTATCGTCAAGCCACCGACCAGCGTAAACGTTGGCGCCGTGCCCATTCCCGGGGGGGTGGCAAAGGTCACCACAATGTTTTGCGGGCCGGCCGGCGCGTTCGCGGGAATGGCGAAGGTGGCCAGCACCGTTCCGGAGGCCACATCGGATACTGCCGTTCCAACGATGCTGCCAGCCAGGGTCACGCTGGTAATGGGCGCTCCGGTTGGCGGATTGGGAGGCTCGGCGGGCAGGGTGATCCTCACAGTCACGGTCGTGCCCGGATTGACGCTGCCGCCCGGGGCGTCCACCGTTCCGCCACCGGCGCTGCCGCTACTGGTAAAGGTGGTGGTGCCGGCGCCCTGGTAAGTGGCGACCGCTGTGCGGCCCACCCGGTAAAGCATCTTGGCCGCCGGGGCGCTGTTGGTGTAATCGGCGCCAATCTCGTTAGGCGTGACGCCCGTGGCCAGGACATTCCAACTCGTGAGGTTGGTCGAATCTTCCACTTGATAGGTGCCTCCTTCCAGCGCGCTCCAGGAGAGTGTGATGGTTCCACCCCGCACGACCGGCGCATTCAGCTTTGGGACGAGCTTGGTATACCCAAGGAAATTCGTGACCACAGTATCAGTGACGCTCGCGACCGTGCCGCCCGTGGGCGACCCGTAGTACCCGCGGCCAATATTATACGGATACACTGGCGTGCCATTGGACGAGATTGCGACGAAGTAGGCGTAGGTGCCGTTCGGATATTCCGGCGTCACGCAATAACGGCCGTTGAATTCATCGAGGTCAAAGTCCACGCCCTGCGCGTAGCCATGATCGCCCAGATAATCATTGTCCTCCATATAGCGCCCCAGCGGGAAACTCGCGCTGACGCTGGGACCTGGTTCATTGGAACCCACCGACGTCGTTTGCAGCCGCACCGCCCATGCCGGCAGCGTGGTTCGCCCCTCGAGCGTGAGATTGCTGGTGCCATAGGAACCGTTGCGAATCAGATAGCCGGAAATCATCCGGCGAACGCCGCTGCTGGCATTGGTGGCATTGGAATAACCATAAGGTCCGTAGATGGGAAAGCCATCGCCAACCCACCCCAGCAAGGGCGAGTGTTGGATTGCCGCGTTGGTCGATTCCGACCAGGTTTTGGTGGAGGAATGGTAGTCCACATGGTCGCCCAATTGATAGCGGAGAGCGATGGGGCTGGCGTGATAATGGTACGTGCCGGAGTTTTGCTGGTGCGCATAGGCGGGGTCAAAGGTGGGGCCTTCATTCACATAGGCGTCACGATTCCAATAGCCTGTGTAATTTGGGGTGTCCGCGCCGGTGCCGGGATCATAGGTGAAGGCATCCCAACCGTTGAACATGGCGACGCCATCCACAAAGATCCCGATGGTCCCGCCGCCATTGGCAGTTTTCGTGGCCGGCACCGTGGGACGGCGCGGAATGCGGAACATCGTCTGCTGGTTCTCCGGCAAGTTGGGAAAGCCAGCCTGCCATGGTCCCATGGTAAAACTGGCGAGGCCGGTGGACCGTACGTAGACCCAGTTGCTGCTGGAATAAATCTCCTGCGCCCCGGCATAGGCCGGCTCCGCTTGGATTTGCGACCCGTTGCTCCACGTGGTCAGCGGCGTTCCGGCGCTCTGCATGGCGGCGTTGGTGTAAATCCGCGCGTATTGTCCGGCGTAATTGGTTTGCCAGCAGGTTAGGATTGGATCCCCTGAAGCGCTCAGCGCCGAGGCGGCCAACAGGCTGGCGAGGGTGACGGCATGGGTGAGGTGTGCGGTGTTCATGATGTTCTGTTATTTGGTTACGCTGCCAATATCGACACCACGAGAATAGGGGATGCAACCTTAAGGAATCGTTAAGAGACTCCCAAGCAGCGGAAAAGAAGAAACGGGTGACGCAAGCCGTCGATTATAAATGGAGCGGGCGAAGGGAATCGAACCCTCGTGTGCAGCTTGGAAGGTTGCCGTTCTACCATTGAACTACGCCCGCTTCAGGGTCAAATCATACTCGCCACGCTTGCCATGTCAATCCATCGTCGCTATCCTTCGCGAGATGAATTCGCTGCTTCTGACCGGCGGCCGGGTCGTAGATCCTGCAAATCAGTTTGATTCGATAGCCGATGTCCTCCTGCTCGATGGTAAGATTTCCGCCGTGGGCTCGAACCTTTCCCTCAAAACCGCGGCTGAAATTGAACGATTTGACGTTTCCGGCATGGTGGTGACGCCCGGGCTGATCGACCTGCATGTTCATTTGCGGGAACCGGGCCAGACGGCCAAGGAAAACATCGCCAGCGGGACTGCCGCCGCGGCCCGGGGCGGATTTACCTCCGTCGTCTGCATGCCCAACACCTCCCCGGCGATTGATAACGCCGGAACGGTGGCCCTCATCCATGAGCGGGCGGAACGGGAAGGCGTGGTCAATGTGTTCGTGACCGGAGCGATTACCAAGGGCATCGCCGGTGAGGAACTGGCGCCGATTGGCGGCTTGAAAAAGGCGGGAATCGTCGCGATCACGGATGACGGACATTGCGTGCAGAATAATGATTTGATGCGGCGCGCCTGTGAATACGCGAAGATGTTTGATTTGCCGGTGATGGATCACTGCCAGGATTACGGTTTGGTGAGCGACGGGGTGATGCACGAGGGATATTGGAATCTGGCGTTGGGACTGCGCGGATGGCCTTCCACGGGCGAGGAAATGATCGTGGCGCGCAACATTTTGCTGGCGGAATTGACGGGCACCAAGGTGCATTGCCAGCATTTGAGCTCCGCCGGGAGCGTGGCATTAATTCGCGACGCCAAAAAGCGGGGCATTCCGATTTCCGGCGAAGCCTGTCCGCACCATTACACGCTTACCGATGCGGCCGTGGCCGGGAGCGAGAAGTTTTGGAAGGAAGACGGCAAGGATTTGGCCGTTTTTCAGGGCGCCACGCCGCCCCAATGGCCCGCTTATGACACTCATTTCAAGATGAACCCGCCGTTGCGGACGGCGGCGGATCGCGAAGCCATTCTGGCGGGCCTCGTGGACGGGACGATTGAGATTCTGTGCAGTGACCACGCGCCACATGCCGGCTATGAAAAGGAAGTGGAGTTCGACTATGCGCCGTTCGGCATCACCGGCTTGGAAACGGAACTGGCCTTGGCGCTGATGCAGCTGGTCCACACTAAACGCCTCTCGCTGGCGACCATGATTGCAAAATACACCGTGAATCCGGCCCGATTTCTCAATCTGGCGAAAGGGACCCTGCGTGTGGGTGCGGATGCGGACGTCACGGTGATCGACTTGGATCGCGAATGGGTTTTCAATCGGGAAGATTCGGTGAGCAAATCCAAGAACAGTCCCTACTTCGGCTGGAAGCTGAAGGGAAAAGCCGTGGCGACGATTGTCGGCGGCAAGAAAGTCTGGACGGCGGCCGCTTGATTTGGCCGCCAACTATTGCACGCGAAAGATTTGCTTCAAGGGAATTTTTCCCCTAAATTACCGGCCATTTGATGAATGCAATTCTGGCACTAGAAGACGGTTCAGTTTTTCGCGGTCAGGCCTTCGGCGCACGCACTTCCGCGTGCGGTGAAGTCTGTTTCAATACTTCGATGACGGGGTACCAGGAAATTCTCACGGATCCCTCGTATAAAGGCCAGATTGTGATGATGACGTATCCCCTGATCGGGAATTACGGCGTCAACGAGCAGGACGTGGAATCCTGGCGGCCGCACGCCTCCGGTTTTGTCATTCGCGAACTGTCCCCGGTAGTCAGCAACTGGCGGGCGGATTATTCCCTGGCGCAGTATCTGGAAAAAAACAACATTCCCGGCATCCAGGGCATTGATACCCGGGCGCTCACCAAGAAGTTGCGGGTCCGCGGGGCTCTGAACGGGTTTATTTCCACGGAGGATATTTCCGACGAAGAGGCTATAAAGAGGGCGAAGGAATTTGTTTTCCTGGGGGTGGATTACGTCAAGGAAGTCACCCATAAAGAGGCATTTCGCTGGGATGTAAAAGATGAGCAGAGCGCGGCGTTTGATCTCGTGCGCGGCCTGGTGAAAAAGGAGCCGCGGAAGCAGCGCCAGCCGATGCCGGTGGCGGATATCCCGATTGTGGCTTTTGATTACGGGATGAAATACAATATTTTACGGCGGTTGCGGCAGCACGGCTTTGCGGTCCAAGTCTTGCCGGCCACGGCCACGGCGGCCGAGGCTTTGAAGTACAAACCGGCGGGGGTTTTTCTTTCCAACGGTCCCGGCGACCCGGCGGCCTTGGATTATATCGTGCGGGAAGTTCGCACCTTGCTTGATAAAGAGATTCCGATTTTTGGGATTTGCCTGGGGCACCAGATTCTGGGCCAGGCGTTCGGGGGCAAGACCTTTAAACTGAAATTCGGGCATCGCGGCGCAAACCAGCCGGTGAAGGATCTGGAGGACGGCAAGGTGGAGATAACGTCACAAAATCACGGATTTGCCGTAGATGTGAGTACGTTGCCCGCGGAGGTTGTCGTAAATCGCATCAATTTGAATGATCAGACGGTTGAAGGAATGCGCCACAAGACCAAACCGGTTTTTTGCGTGCAATATCATCCGGAAGCTTCCCCGGGGCCGCACGATTCCACTTCGCTCTTTGCGGAATTTCGTTCATTAATCGAAAAACGCGGGTGAATAATAAAAATCTCAAACGATTTCGGTTTGACTTGGGGCGGCATGTGAACATAATCGCTTTATCTAGCTTATGGCCAAACTTGTGATTCTAAATCAAGGCTTGTCGGGCCACTCTTATGATTTAAAAGTGGGCAGAACCACCATTGGCCGGGTGGACGATAATTCGTTTGAGATCTCCGACCCGTCCGTTTCCAGCCACCATTGTGAAATTCATTGGCGGGGTGGCGACGCCAAAGAGGCGTTCTTTCGCGATCTCGGATCCACCAACGGTTCGTTTCTCAACGGTGAGAAATTCACCGAAGGCGTTATCACGCCGGGCCAGTCATTGCGGCTGGGCTACGTGGAACTGAGTTTTGTCGACGAGTCGGCGGGCGCCGTCCCGGTACCGCCGCCATCGGCCGCCCCGGCCGCACCCCAACCTACAGCGCCGCCGCCAGTATCTTCCCCGCCGCCGCCGCCGCCCGCAACCGCGCCGGCGAACAATCCGCCGCCGCCCCCGCCCAAGAAATCCAGTGAAGGAACTTTGGTGATTCCGCGCGGGGTGAATCTGAGCGAACTGGAACAAGGCGGAACCAAGGCCGGCGGGTTCAACAACACGACCATCTTCGCCAAGAAAAAGAAGAACCCCAACAAGGTATTCATCATTGTCGGCAGCATATTCGCGGTGGTCATTGTCGTTTTGATCATTGTTGCGCTGGTCCTGGTGAACAGCGGACATAAATAACGTTGGTTCGGGTGACGGGACGCATTCTCGGAATCGTTGCGGTTGAGTTGAAATAATGGCGCCGTTGGCGCAAGCGATTGCTCGCTCTCATCCTGGCCTTCTCCCCCCGGGAGAAGGTGACGAGTCCTCCGATTGTTGGTGATGGCGGCGACGGTTTTGGCTGTTTAATCAACGTTCAGAAGAAATTGGTCCGATGCCTCGGATGATATTAATTGATTGGCCGTCGGCGTGAATTTCACGCGAAAGGCGTGGAAATCATTCTTTTAACCCGGACTATCTCCGTATTCTCCCGCAAAATGATGTCGGCACGGGTTAAGCTTTTGGATTTGTCATGCACTTCTCAGGTTCTCCGGGCAAAGCGCGGGCAGCGAGTCAGGGACTGACTCTGCCTGAGGTCATTTTTGTGGTTGCGATCCTTGGTGTCTTGGCGGTAATTCTTCTGCCGGGCTTTGCCGCAGCCAACCGAAAGGCGGCGAGCATCAACTGCGTCAATAATCTCAAGGAATGTGGACTGGCCTCGAAAATCTGGGAAGGGAATCACAATGACCGCTATCCGGGAGAAACTTCAATTACCAACGGTGGGGCGACTGAACTGCTCGCTGCTGGAAATGTGGCGGCCTGCTTTCAAGTCATTTCCAACGAACTATCCACTCCAAAGATTTTAACGTGCCCGAGCGACGATGAACGTGTCGGGGCAAATTCTTGGGGCGGTCTAAACAACTCGAACATCAGCTATTTTGTAGGATCGTCTGCGAGCGATTCCTGCCCGCAACTGCCTCTGTTGGGCGATGATAATTTTGCGACCGACGGCGTTCCAGTGAAGTCAGGCGTCCTGAACCTTTCGACCAATCGATCAATCTTGTGGACGGCCAAGCGGCATCATTTCGGAGGAAATATTGGATTGGCCGACGGCAGTGTGGAGCAAGTTAGCAGCGACGGTCTTACCAATGCGCTTGGTCAAGTTGGCGGGGCAACCAGCTGGGTTGTGATTCCGTGAAGGCATCCTGAACACAAATCAAAAGATTATGAAACTCTCTAGTTTGGTACATGAAAATCGGGCAATGACCTCAGTTGAACTTTTAGTTGTCATTGTCATCGTGGCACTTCTCATCGCGTTGGTGCTGCCTGTCGTTTATCAGTTTCACTAATGATGGATTGGCCATTCGTGTTTGGGCGGGAGATCACAATGACCATCGGCCGCAGAACCTTGCAATTGCCAATGGCGGGGCGAGGGAGTTTCTCGCTGAAGGAAACGTGGCGGCTTTTTTCCAAGTTATGTCGAACGATTCTTTCATGCCTTTTGACCTGACCTGCCCGGTTGATCGTGAACGCACGGTTGCGAAGTCCTTCGCCAGTTTGAACAACACGAATATTGATTATTTCTTCAGCCCGAATCAGGACAACAGTCCGCCGGACGCAATCATGTTCGGCGACGATAATTTTATGGTGGGTGGAACCCCGATAAAATCCGGGGTAATGAATCTTTGGACGAACCGCTCCGTAGCGTGGACCGACAAACGGCATCGTTTGGCTGGTGACGTGGCATTATTTGACGGCAGTGTTGCTCAGGCCAGCAATCGTGGCCTGACCGGTCTGTTAACGACACCTGGGGCCGAGACCAATGTGATTGTGATTCCCTGAACTTTCTGTTACCCGCTCCGGGGTGCGTCTCGTTTTTATTTGAACCAGGGCGCTGCCGAAACGGGGCTAAGAATTATCACCGCGAAATACGGGAAGACGCGAAAAGCAGAAAGTCGAAGAGATTAAGGGATTATTGACAGGATCGAGAGCATCACTCCAAAAAATCCCAAATTCTTTCGTGTATTTGGCGTATTTGGCGGTAAAAAATGTAAATTTAATTGGTTTTTCTTAATGTTTTCTCTCCGCGCCTCCGCGTCTCCGCGTGAACTCTTTTTTTGCGCTCTCTGCTTTCTTTTGCGGCTGAGAATTCCGATCCTCATCCCCTGAATTGTTTCAGCTTCCGCGAAATGTGGATCCGCGTTTAATCCGCCGATTTTGCCCGGCCCCATCGGCGTGCGGGCAAGCGCGAATCCGGTCTGGATTTTATTTGGCTTTTTTCCTAGCCTCTGCGGGATGTTTGAAGTTATCAAGACCCAGATTACCACCGCCGCCGACAAGCTGACTCACTTGCGGAGGTTTCTTTGACGTGGCCGCATTGCAAAAACGGCTGGTGGAATTGAACGCCCTGATGGCCGAGGATAATTTTTGGGGTAATCGGGAAAAGGCCCAGGTGGCCATTGATGAAGCCAATGCCAGTCGCGGCAAAATGGAGCCGCTCTTCAAGCTGGAAAAGCAGTTGGACGATGTGCGCGTGATGGTCGAACTCGGCGAAAGCGAACCGGCCGCTGCCCAAAACCAGATGGAGACCGAGCTGGGCCGTGATCTGGAGGTTTTTTTCAAGGAGCTGGAAGGGCTGGAGTTAAAACTTTTTCTCAATGGGCCGCATGACAAGAAGAACTGCATTTTCAGCATCAACGCCGGGGCGGGCGGCACGGAATCGTGCGACTGGGCAAACATGCTGCTGCGGATGTACCAGCGCTGGGCCGAATTGCGCGGCTGGCAAGTGGAAGTGACGGACGCGCTGGCCGGGGAAAGCGCGGGAATCAAAAGTGCGACGATGTTGATCACCGGCGAAAACGCCTATGGTTTCTGCAAGGCCGAGCGCGGGGTGCACCGGTTGGTGCGCATTTCCCCGTTTGATTCCAATAAACGCCGGCACACCAGCTTCGCCAGCGTGGACACGATTGCGGAAATCGACGAGACGGACCCGGATATTGTCGTTCCGCCAAACGAATTCATGGTGGACACGTTCCGTTCCGGCGGCAAGGGCGGCCAGAACGTCAACAAGGTGGAAACCGCCGTACGGATTACGCACATTCCAACCGGGCTTGTGGTTGCCTCCCAAACGCAACGTTCGCAGCATCAGAACCGGGCAACGGCCATGAAGCTGTTGCTGTCGCGCATTTACGCCCAGCGGGTGGATGCGCAGAAGGCGGAAATGGAACGTTTTTACGGGGAAAAGGGAAGTGTTTCGTGGGGTAACCAGATTCGCAGTTATGTTTTCCAACCGTACCGTATGGTGAAGGATCTCCGCACGGGCGTGGAGACGAGCGATGTGCAGGGCGTGATGGACGGCAATCTGGACCCGTTTGTCAATGGCTGGCTGCGCGCCGGATGTCCGCTCAAACGAATTCAGGGGATCAAAGACGAGGACGAATAGGCCACGCATTTACGGTTTGAACTAGAAGAGTTCACGCGGAGACGCGGAGGCGCGGAGATGGGGAAAAGCGGGAGAGAGATTTCATGGAGTTATTGACCGGATTGACGCGATGAACCAGAGGTCTTTTACAGGGCACTGCGGACGACGAACCGGGCAGGCAGATGATTTTAAAGCTATGCGAAAGGCAAAGCGCTTACAATTATCTAACCGCGGAAGGGGTCGGATGTATCCGACCAATCCGGCCGCTCGTTTAACCGGGAAGCTAATGAGAGTTTTTGCTAGTCCTCGATCTGGCGAGCGATTCTGATTGAAATGTGGTTAAGGATTGCCCAATTATTGAACAAGCCATTGTCTTAAAGAAGTTGTGTCCAATATTCTCGATACCATCGTTGAACAAAAGAAGCTGGAAGTCGCGAAGCTACCAGAGCGTTTGATCGCGGCCGGGGATCTCCATGATGCGATGCTGGAACGCGGCGAGAGGCGCGATTTTGTGGCCGCCTTGCGCCATCCGCGCCAGGGCACGGTTGGCTTGATTGCGGAAGTCAAAAAGGCCTCGCCTTCGGCGGGCATCCTCTGTCACGATTTTGATCCGGTGCGGATTGCCAAGGAGTACGAAGCGGCGGGGGCGAGCTGCCTGTCGGTTTTGACGGATGAAAAATTTTTCCAGGGTTCGCTGGATTATTTGCGCCAGATTCGGAGCGCCGTGAAACTTCCGTTGCTGCGCAAGGATTTCATCATTGATGAACGCCAGATTTTGGAGGCGATTGAGTGGGGGGCGGACGCGATTCTCCTGATCGTGGCGATTTTGACGGACGAGCAACTGGTGAAATTTCATTCGCTGGCGACGGAGGCCGGGCTGTCGGTTTTGGTGGAGGTTCACGACGAGGAAGAATTGATTCGGGCGATGAAGTTTTCGCCGGCCCTGATCGGCGTGAACAACCGGAATTTAAAAACGTTCAAGGTCGATCTGGCGACCACGGAACGGCTGGCGACGCGGCTTTTTAATTCGCTGGATACCGGCCCTGCGGCATTGCTGGTGGCGGAGAGCGGCATTCACACGCGGGCCGACGTGGCGCGGCTGAAGAAAAGCGGCGCCGGCGCCATTTTGGTCGGGGAATCGCTTGTGAAAGAGGGAGATATAGCTGCGAAAATTCAAGAGCTGATTGGTTAGCCATCACAAAGGCGAAGCTGTAACGATTCAGTTTCCCTTGACAATTATGGCTGGGCTGGCGACAACGGGGCGATGCCACCTACTGCAACAACCACCCGGCTGAACTCCCTGGCATTTGCCGTTGCGCTGGCATTGTTTGCGGCGGCGACCCTCTGGATCAATTATGAAGTCAAAGTAAACGTTCAGGGCGGTCATGGCGGTGGGTCGGTTTCGGAAATGGGAAATGTCCAGGTGGGCAAGCCAGCCCTCGATTTTTCGATAATGGATCTTTCGAACCGCGTGGTTTCTCTGGCTAATTACCGGAATAAGAAAGTGGTGCTGCTGGATTTCTGGGCGACTTGGTGCGGTCCCTGCCGGATGGAGATGGTGGATTTGCAGACGTTGCAGGACAAACTCAAGGACAAGGATTTCGAGATACTCAGTTTGGATCAAGGCGAGGCCGCCGAACCGGTGGCCCAATTTATCAGCCGGAAGAAATATGGGTTCCATGTGTTGCTCGACAGCGACAACGGCGTGGCCAACCGGTATGGGGTGCGCGGTATTCCAACCTTGGTGCTGATCGACAAGCAGGGTGTGATCCAATGGCTGCAAGTGGGTTATTCGCAAGGCGGCGACGAACTGGAAAAGAAGATCAATGGATTGATCGGAAAATAACTATGGCTGCCATCTATACGGAAAATCTGGGAAAATCCTACGTGCGTTTTTTCGGCGGCCAGCCGGAGACGAATGCGTTGAAGGGGCTCAACCTGGAAGTCAAGGAAGGCGAGACCTTTGGTTTCCTGGGGCCAAATGGCGCGGGGAAAACAACGACGATTCTCCTGCTGCTCGGGCTGAATCGCCCGACTTCGGGAACCGCCCGTCTGTTCGATCAACCGGTCGGCGATTTCCGGGTCCACCGGCGCTTGGGTTATCTGCCGGAATCAGTAAACCTGCATGATTATTATACCGGGCGGGGGTTGTTGGAATTTTATGCTGCGCTCCTGAGCCTGCCCGTTTCAATCCGGAAAACACGGGTGGAGGAATTGCTCCACCTGCTTGGTTTGGAGGACGCGGCGAATAAATCGGTTTCCAAATATTCCAAGGGGATGCTCCAGCGGCTCGGGTTTGCGCAGGCGATGCTGCACGATCCGGATCTGCTCATTTTGGACGAACCTACCGCCAGTCTCGACCCGGTCGGACGAAAAGAGTTTCGCGACATTCTTCTCGAGCTGAAGCGGCGGGGAAAAACCATTTTCATCAGCTCGCACATTCTGTCCGAACTGGAGACTGTGTGCGACCGGGTGGCGATTTTGGAGAAGGGCGAATTGAAGCGGGTCGGTTCGCTGCAAGAACTTTCGACGGGCAAGAGCACGCGGATGGTATTGAGAAATGTTCCGGGGGTCGTGCTGGAAGCATTGTCCCGGACGCCCGCGGAAGTGACGATGCTGAACGGCCAGATCACGGTCAAATGCGTGGACCTGGCAATGCGCGAGATGATTGATGAATTGCTGCGGCAACGCGGGATCCAACCCGAACAATCGGCCGTGGAAACCCAATCCCTGGAGAATATATTTTTATCGGCCATCGGAACACCGCCCAAACTATGAAGCTCGTATTTCTTATTGCCGGCGACAGTATCCGCGCGTTGTTGCATCATCGGCTGTTAATCGCCCTGATGCTGGTCTCGCTCATCATGACGATCTTTTTTTCGGTAATCATGAGGCAGACCCGCGCGAACATTACGACCCAGTTTTCCGTCGAGGTAACGGAAACCAATTCGCCCGGTCTTCCGAAGATGAGCGAAGACGATCGAAAGAAAATGAACGAAGCGATGGAGCAGGGGGAGTCGGCGATCCAAGGTTTTTTCTATGCGGCGAGTTCCTTTGGCGGCAGCCTGGTGGCGCTTTTCATTTTTAGCACGGCCGTAACCTCGGAGATTCGCCGGGGTACCATTCGGCTGACGCTTTCGAAACCGGTGAGTCGGCTGCAATATCTCCTGGGGAAATATCTTGGCGGGGTGGCGGTGATGGCTGCGTATGCGGTCATTGCGAGCCTGGCGATATATCTGTTTTCCGAGTCATCGCATGTGGAGTTGAGCCCGGTAATGAAATACGCGCCGTGGCTGATGTTCTGCCGGCAGCTCATGCTGGGGTCGCTGGCGATGCTCCTGTCTTTGTTCATGCATCCCGCCGTTGGCTGTGTGATCGCATTTGTCTCGGGCAACGGCCTCTATTCCACCGGCAATCCGCTCTATTATCTCCTGCCCAGTTATGCGCCATTTAATGTTTTTATCCTGATTCTGCGGGGGGATGTGTTGAAGGGGAGCGATGTTTTCTTACTGACGGTCTACGCGGTGGATTTTGTAGTCCTGATGTTATTGCTGGCGTGGGGGCGGTTTCGGACCAAAGAGGTGTGCTAACAAGCGAGGGAGGCGGTCCTCCTACCCGCGGCGGGCGGCGAGCTGGCGGGCCAGAGCCATGGCTGCCATCATGCTGGAGGGGTTGGCAATGCCCTGGCCAGCGATGTCGTAAGCGGTGCCGTGATCGGGTGAGGTGCGGATGAAGGGCAGGCCGAGCGTCCAGTTGACGCCGCTATCAAAGGCAACCGCTTTGAGCGGAGCCAGGCCCTGATCGTGGTACATGGCGACCACGGCGTCAAAATCTCCCCGCAGGGCGTAATGGAAAACCGTGTCTCCGCTCAGGGGGCCGACCACATCAAATCCGCGTTGTTGCAGGTCGGTTACGGCGGGGCCGATGGTGGTGATTTCTTCGTCGCCAAATTTTCCGCCTTCGCCGGCATGGGGATTCAGACCGCAAACGGCGATCCGCGCGCGAGATAGATTGAGATCGCGGCAGGCCTGGGCCGCCAATTCCGCCGCGAGCGTGATTTTTTCCGCGGTGAGTTTTTCGGGTACGGCCTTGATCGGGATATGGACAGTGGCTAGGGCGACGCGCAACCAGCGCCCGCTTTCGTCGGGACCGAGCAACATCATGGCGGTTCGGTGGGTACCAGCGAGCCCGGAAAGAAATTCAGTTTGCCCGACAAATGCATGACCCGCCTTGATGATGGATTCCTTATTAACCGGCGCGGTGATCATGGCGTCCAGTTCGCCGCGCAGGCAGCGGTTTCCGGCATCTTGCAGGGAAGCGATCGCGGCGTTCGCAGCCAAAGGTGAACCGCACGGGAGATTCTCGGGCAAAGGAGTCGTTGTCGGATTTGTCCAATAAACACCAATAGGAGCGTCGTAGCCGGCGAAGGGTTTTAGCGAAAGGCCGAGGGTGAGTTTTTCGTTCAGGCGCTGGACGGAGCGTTCATCACCGATCAGCAGGTAGTGGGTTTCGACTTTTCCCTGTTCGGCGGCGATGGCTTTCAACGTGACCTCCGGGCCGATGCCGGTGATGTCACCCAGGGAGATGCCGATCCAGTTTTTCATCGGACCACCTAGCTATCGAACAAGCGGATAAACGTCTTCTTTTTCAGGCCGTCAATCCACTCTTTTTGGAGGCGGCCCTGTTCCTGGACGCGGAGAGTTTTTTCGATGTCGCCGCGAACCTCGGTCAGGGGACGCACGTGGGCCGCGCGAACATCCTCCACCAGCATGATGTAACAGGCGTCAGGCGTTACCACGACGTCACTGATATCGCCAGCCTTCATATTGGCGGAGGCATCGGCCAGTTCCTTGCGAAGAATGGAACGTTCCATCCAGCCCCAATCGCCGTTTTGATGTTCCTGGGAGGTTTGGGAATAGACCGCGGACATTTCCTGAAAGGTGGCGCCTTCCTTGATTTTAGCGCGAATCTCCCGGGCCAGCGCCACGGTATTGGAGTCATCGATTCCGGAGCGGTTGAGCGTGATCATCCGGAGTTTGATCTGCGAATCCAGCCGGTAATCGTCCTGGTGGGCCAGGTAGTAGGTTTCCACCTTATACGGCGAAATGACGATATTGTGGGCGACGTTCTGACTGCGCAGGGCGGACTCGATATATTGATCGCGAACGTCAACACGAAATTGTTCGAAGGTCATGCCTTGCGCTTGCAAGGTCTTGGTGAGAGTGACGCGATCGCCAAAACGGTCGCGGATCTTGTCCTGAACCACACCGTCGATGACGCTGTCCGGGAGCTTGCTGTATTTGACTTCAAACTCGTGGAGGATGAGCTGGCGTTCGATCAATTGTTCGAGGCTGTCATCAATGGCCTGCCGAAGTTTTTGCTGGTAAATATCCGGTTGGGAGGAATATTGGCGGCGCAAGGAATCCACGATCGGCACCATCAGGTCTTGGATTTGCCCGTAAGTGATGACCGTGTCATTCACGATGGCCTTCACGCCATCCACTGTATCCGCCCGGAGGGGAACGGTGGCGGACAGGGCCACGGTCAAGACGAGGATCGATCGTAAAAAGTTCATCAACGCTGGCCGGATTCTAGCAACAAGTTCCATGGGGTCAAGCACCGCGCCGACTATTGAGAATTACGAAGTATGGCGATTAAGAAGGTACATGACGCCCGCCAAAATGGCGGCGACGATGAGGCCGGTCAGGATGGACCAAAACAAAAACAACCGCTGTTTCCGGTAGTATGCACGGCCGCCCTGGCCCGGGAGCAAATAGTAACGCTCGTGTTCTTTTTCTGCCATAAAGCCTAAAGTACTATTGGGACGGTGAAAAGCTACCATTTTATCAGGTTTCTTTCAAGCTGCCGCTTGCGGTGGGGCGGCAAATTCGTTTAAGGTCTCGAGTATGAATCTCGAAGATCACATCGGTGACATCATCCGCAAAGCCCGCGCCATGAGCAGTATCACTCCGGCCGCCGCCGCGAAGGCCGCCGGATTATCCGAGGCTGAACTGTCCCAGTTGGAGAAATCCGGGATTATTGAAAAGAAACCCAATTTCGCGGCCCTAGCGCCTTTGATCGGCCTGAATGCTGGGAAACTGGAACGTATTGCCGGCGGCTGGCTGCCCCAGCCGCAGGATCCTGCCAACTGGCGCGAATTGCGGATGTTTACCACCGCAGGAGAGGATATTACCGTGAACAATTACCTGGTTTGGGACGAAGTTCAGCGCGATGCGGCGGTGTTTGATACTGGTTTGGACGCCCAACCAACCCTCGATACGATCGCCAGGGAGGGGCTGACTCTGCGGCATATTTTCATCACGCACTCGCATTATGATCATGTGGAGGGGTTGACGAAATTGCGCGAAGCATGGCCGAAGGCGCGGGTTCATTCCGGTTCCAAGAACGCGCCGGTGGAGCAGCGAAACAAAACCGCGGAGATCACGCATCTGGGTGGGTTGCGCATCACGCATCGCGACACTCCGGGCCACGCGGAGGATGGCGTGACGTATATCATCGGCAACTGGCAGGAAGATTCCCCGCATGTGGCCGTGGTGGGCGACACCATTTTTTCGGGCTCAATGGGCACCGGCAATCAATCGTGGGATTTGGCCCGGCAAAAGATCCGGGACGAGATTTTGACCTTGCCCGCCAGCACATTGCTTTGCCCCGGCCACGGCCCACTGACGACGGCGGCGGAGGAAAAAGAGAACAATCCTTTTTTTTGAGCAGGTCGGACTTTGGAGCAGAACGGGTTCACGCGGAGGCGCGGAGAGGAGAATCGGAATTGGCAGCCGCAAAAGAGCACAGAAAACGCAAAATCCTTGCGCCACTAGCGCCAAATTCCAGTTCCAGCGGAACGCCCTTGTGCTAGAACCATTGAATCGTGGCTGAACCAGGGAGTTACCGAAACGAAGCCTGAAAATGATCACCGCGAAATACGGAAAACTCAACGATTAAGAGCATTCACGCAAGGAATGCCAAATCCATTCGCGTATTTTTTTCGCGGTGACGAAATGGAAATTTAGTTGGTGTACCTTCATAGCCAAATACCCACTCTGTTTTCTCTCCGCGCCTCCGCGTCTCCGCGTGAAACAAACCTCACCGGCGGAGGCAACTTGGTCGTCGGCTACCGATATTTCAAGATTCGGCCTCGGGGTAGATGCTGAATGGGGATCCGCTGTTTTTGGACGACACGCCGACGGTGCCGGGCGGCGCTGTGGCGGAGCAGGTGGCGCATGACGAAATAACCGAGAAAAATGGCGCTGACCATCAGCAGGCTTAGGAGCAGCCAGGCGGAAATGCCCATGGTTTCTCTCAGGTCGGCAAAGACCTGCAGGATGGCGCCCGAGATTTTAGCAAAATTCGAATTCACAGCTTATGCTCGAATAAACTGCTTTATCTTCGATCAGGTTCGCGGATTTTGCAAGTTTCTGGCGGCGGAATTTAGAATTCTTGGGTAAAGGCCGGAAGAGCGAAAATGGAGCCAATGAGTGGGGTTGAACCACCGACCTACGGTTTACGAAACCGTTGCTCTACCACTGAGCTACATTGGCGTTTAGAACCGGAATCATTTTCAGCATTCCCGGCCTCACTGTCAATCACAATGGCAGTCCCGTAGCGTCCTTCTGCCCCCGCTCATCGAGGCCAACTGAGGCCAGCCGGGGTCGTTGGATTTGAGATCGGTCTACTTTTCGGGTTACTTTTCTTGGTGTAGCCTACGATCTTTTGTTCGCAAAATTCTATTGACTCTGCACAACAATTCCTTCGTTTCATTCTTTGAACGCATTTTCTCCTTGCGGTAATTATCCCACCGTCTTTCCCGAAGAGACGCCAGCCTTTCAAAGCATGCATAAACCTGGGTTTTTAAATCATGCATTTCAGCTTTGTGAACTATATGAAAGCGACGCAGAATAAACGACTCTAATTCATTCCAGCCTGCTTGATTATCAACAAGCTGCATCAAGTTTCGGCGTAATGTTCCAGATGCAACCCCAGTTCGTTTCTTAATCTCCGATCTAGTTAGACCGATGGCGTATAATGCCGTCGCCTGCGCCACCCGCCATTTGATCCTCCGTGATATAGGAAAATCACACCTTAACGTCACGGACCAATGTCTATTACACTCCCTGCACACGAACTGCTGGCAAAGGCCAGATCTTGGCCCTCTCCATTTTCCATTTTTCTTTGCGCTATTCGATCCACAGTTTTTACACAGCATGAGACTTTTGTGCAGTGCTAATGCCATCATTCACTCCTGTTTTCAAGCCTTTTATGAATTTTGTTAACTCGAATTTCAACGGAGAATTGCTGGATCACCATTTAAACGTGCGCGGCGCGAGTACGCACTGTGTGAAAAAAATAATAAAATGAAAGCAAATCAAGAGAATCGTGAAAAT
>Ga0302319_10003997_pt1 | contig 30469 bp, 22 predicted proteins | sample Bog_T0_2_FD_203319 | JGI IMG/M metagenome (GOLD analysis project Ga0302319, IMG submission 203319) | Peat permafrost microbial communities from Stordalen Mire near Abisko, Sweden - Bog_T0_2 | ecosystem: Environmental > Terrestrial > Soil > Wetlands > Peat | place: Sweden: Abisko, Stordalen Mire... | reverse complement strand
GCAGGAATCCCGCCTCGCTCGCCGTCGCGAACGGGAAATCGCCGAACTGAAACTCCTCCAAAAGGAGCGCAAGGCGAACGAAGCCGCCGCTCTCGAACGCGCCGCTGCCGCTCATCTCGTCGCCGAAAAAGCCGGCCAACCGTTCTCCTGTCCCGAAATTGGCTTTGATTTTTCAAAAACCGTCTTCGAAACCTACCTGGCCTCGCTCACCCCCGCTCAAAAGGAGAAGATCCTGCAAAACGCCCTCAACAAAACGTCTTCCGCCGCCGCTTAGCTAAATATCGTGTTTTGTAGGGCAGTTTGTCTAACCTGCAGCCGATTGTCAATCCGCCTCTTCCGTCCGAAGTGTCTCTCTACTTACCTAGCGTCCTCTCAAACAACCCGTCCACGTCTTGTTTGAGCTTCACCATCGAGTCGTTATCGATGTAAACCATGTGCCCCGCGTTGAAATGTCCGCGCGTTACATTCTTATGCGCCTCTGAAGTTAGCCCCATGTGGTTGAACGTGTATTCAACCGCAAAATAAGGCGTCGCCGCGTCATAAATCCCTTCCGCAATGTAAACCTGCAGGAACGGATTCTTCGCAAACGCTCGTCGCAGCGCCTGGCTCGTGTCGGCAAAACCAGCTCTGCCCCCAGTGTCAAAATCCCAGCGGCCAATACCGCCGCCGAGCACGTAGTAAACCGAATCGGACTCAAATCCGAGTTCCTGTTTTACATAATCTCCGAACACCGAGGTATAGGGAGGTCGAATCGCCGCTTCACTCGGATCGAACTCCGGGCTCTGTTGCGTCGCCGACTCATTGAACGCCGTAAATCGCCCGTCCAGGCGGCCAATAATTTTCGTTTCGTCGCGCAAAAGCTCTGTATCGAAGTGCGCCAGATCCACTCGCAAGTTGCAGCGCGCAATATATTGCTTGCTTAAGCCCGTATAACGCGCAAGATGATCGATCACCGACTGCCGCGTCGCCGCGTCAATCGCGTCTCCCTGCTGCAAAGCCAAGGTGTATTCGCCTGCCGCCCACTTTTCTACTTCCAGCCGCAGCGCTTCCGTGTCGCTCTCCAGCTCCGGCGCGAGCTTATGATGAAACGCTGCGGTCGCCGCATAGGTGGGTAAGTAGAGGATGTATGGCAAATCATTGCCCACCCCGAAGCTAACCGTTTCAAAATTGAGAATAGTAGAGATGAGCACAATGCCGTTGAGCGCGATGCCATGATCCACCAGATAGCCGGAGAGTCCGGCCGCGCGCGTCGTTCCATAACTCTCGCCCGCCAGATAGACGGGCGAAGTCCAGCGCGAACTCTTCTGCAGATAGAGCCGGATGAACTCTCCAAAGGCGGCAATGTCTCCTGAGACGCTCCAGAATTTCTTCCCTAACTCCGGAGTCATTGCCCGGCTGTACCCTGTGCCGATCGCATCTACAAAAACGATGTCGCTCTTGTCGAGGATCGTATCTTGGTTATCCTCCCATTCAAAAGGTGGCGGAGGCATAAAACCATTAGGTCTCATTTTGACGCGCTTCGGTCCAAAGCAGCCCATGTGCAGCCAAATGGTGGCCGAGCCGGGGCCGCCGTTGAATGAGAATGTGAGCGGGCGTTTCGGGCCGCCCCCATCCAACGTATACGCTACATAGAACATGCGCGCTTCGCTGTGCCCCTCTTCGTTTTTGATGGGCAGAAATCCGGTGGTTGCGATGTAAGCGAGCGTCTTGCCATGCACCGTGATTTTGTGATGCGTGATCACCGGCTTCTCCTCGGCCGGTTCAATAGGCTTGGCTGCCTCCGCCGGCTTCATTGGTTCGGTTGGCGGATTCTGCAAGAGCAAGCTGGCCGCAAGAAATAGGAGCACTCGCATTTTTGAAGTTGACTATAGCATGCCCAAAGCGCCCGTCCGTCTTCACCCCGGCTCTCCATGTGAGAATTTGAACTATGCTCAAGCGCCCATCCCTCATCCCTCTTTTGCTCTCCACCGCCGCGTTTTCACAAAGCCCTCACCAGCGCATTCTGTCCCTGGTTAATGACAACGCCTCCGAATACCAGCGCGTCTCCAGGCAGATTTGGGAGTTCGCCGAGCTGGGTTACCACGAACAGAAGAGCTCCGCTTTGTTGCAGCAGCAGTTAAAGACCGCCGGTTTCAGCGTCGAAACTCCCATGCCCGACATGCCTACTGCGTTCGTCGCCACCTTCGGTTCCGGCAAACCGGTGATCGGCATCTTAGGTGAGTTCGACGCCTTGCCGGGCTTGTCGCAAGATAATTCGCCCGTTAGGAAACCCGTCGTCGTCGCCGCTCCCGGTCATGGTTGCGAACACAACTTGCTCGGTTCAGCCGCCGCCTTGGCCGCTGTCTCGCTCAAGCAATATCTGGAGCGCAATCACATCCCGGGAACGCTCCGCTTCTTTGGCACGCCCGCTGAAGAAGGAGGTTCGGGCAAGGTCTACATGCTGCGCGCCGGTTTATTCAAGGATGTCGACGTGATCCTCCACTGGCACCCCGCGGATCGCAATAGCGTATTCAACGGAGGCACCCTGGCCGATAGCTCGGCCAAATTCACCTTTCACGGGGTTGCCGCTCATGCCGCGTTCGCTCCGGACCGCGGACGTTCCGCCCTCGATGCCGTCATGCTAATGGGCACTGCCGTCGAATATATGCGGGAACATGTACCCAGCAACACTCGTATGCACTATGTGATCACCAAGGGAGGTGTCGCCCCGAACGTCGTGCCCGATCTGGCAGAGATATTTTTGACAGCTCGGAGCCCTTCGAGCGACGTGCTGGGCGACATCTGGGAGCGTGTGAAAAAGTGCGCCCAAGGAGCCACTCTGATGACGGAGACCAGCGTGGATATCAAAGTCATCAGTTCAGACGCCAATGTACTTCCGAACCAGCCTCTGGCCGACCTCGCACAAAGGGAACTGGAGGAAGTCGGTGGCTTCACTTATTCGCCCGAACAAATGCAATTCGCCCAGGAGCTGCAGAAAACGCTGCCTGCTTATGCGGCGGGTCACTTTGAACAGACCAGCGCCATCGTGCCGCTCACGCCCGCCGACCCGAATGCCCCCGCCGCTTCTACCGATGTCGGCGATATCAGTTGGTTTGTGCCCACCATCGGTTTCACCTCCGCGACTCTTGTTCCCGGCTGCGCTCCGCACACTTGGCAAGCAGCGGCGACCGCGGGCATGAGCATCGGCCAGCAGGGAATGTTGATTGCCGCCAAATCACTTGCTTTGCTCGGAGCCGATCTATACGCCCATCCCGAGGTGATTGTCGCCGCCAAGGCCGACCTGAATTCACAATTGAAAACCATGACTTATAAGACGGCTATTCCACCCGATCAGAAGCCGCCGCTGGGGTATCGTGACAACTAACAACACTGAATCGCCGATCTTTTCGCTCGCTCGCGACGCGTCCTATTCCTTGCGGCGCTTGCGGCACGCGCCCGCCTTCGCCATGGCGGCGATGTTCACGCTGGCGCTCGGTATCGCCTCCAACGCCACCATCTTCTCCATTGTGAGCCGCTTCGTCCTGCGCCCTCCCCCCGTCGGAGATCCCGCTACGCTAGTGGCGCTCCACGTATCGCATCACAACGAGTGCTGTAATCAGTTCCCTTGGCCTCTTTTGAACGATATTCGGGATCAGGCGAAATCGTTCTCCGGGATTGCCGCCTATGACGAACTCGTGCCTGCCTCCGTTAGCGGAAGCGGTGAGCCGGAACGTGTTTGGGGTCAGGCCGCAACTTCGAACTTCTTTGATGTCGCTCAGATCCCGATGACGCTCGGCCGCGGCTTCATAAAAGAGGAAGAAAATCTCCCAGTGGTTGTCCTCGGCTATGGACTTTGGCAGCATCGCTTCGCCGCCGATCCGGCCATCGCGGGTAAGGCAATCACTCTTTCCGGCCATCCGTTCACCGTCGTCGGCGTCGCGCCGCCCGCCTTTCGCGGCGTCGATTTCATTCTTGATTGCCAGTTCTGGGTGCCTCTCGGCGAGGTCGACCAATTATTGCCTAATACCAGTAACTTTGTCTCTCGCAACTACCATTGGCTCGCGGTCGTGGGGCGTTTGAAACCGGGTGTGACATCGAGTCAAACAGCGGCCGAACTCGGTGTGCTGGCCAAGCGCCTTTTTGAAACTCACCCCGAAGAACAGTATGACGACGGCTTCCGCTTCGAGCAAGCCGGATCTCTTCCCCCGCGCGACAAGAACGCAGTCATGATGTTTTTGGCTGCCCTCAGCGTGGTGGCGCTCTTGGTTCTTGGCATCGCATCTGCCAACGTCGCAAATCTCTTCATGGCACAAGCCGCCAGCCGTCAAAAGGAGATGTCCATCCGTCTGGCGATAGGCGCTACTCGCGCCCATATTCTGCGTCAGATGCTCACGGAAAGCCTCCTGCTCGCCGTCGGAGGTGGTGTGTTGGGAGTTGCTCTCTCTTTCTGGGCCACCCAATCGTTGGCTGCCTTTCGCTTCCCAGCACCCGTTCCGCTCGACCTTAGCGTGAATGTCGATTGGCGCGTTCTCAGCTATAGCTTTGTCTTGAGTGTGGTGGCAGGTATTCTGTTCGGCCTGGCGCCTGCCTTGGCCGCGGTTCGTCCCACGCCCACTCGCCCAGGCGGCTTTTGGAGCTTCCGCCATGTTCTGGTTGTATCGCAAATCGCCATGTCAGTCGTGTTGCTCTGTGCTACCGGCTTGTTCCTCCGCAGCCTGGAAAACGCCTCTCAAATCAATATTGGCTTTCGTTCGCGGGGAGTGTTTATCATGTCCGTCGATCCTCGGCTGCACGGTTACAGTGCGGAGCGCATCACGCAATTCTTGGACATCTTGCGGCAGCGAGCGAGCGTCCTCCCAGGCGTTACTTCCGCCACTTATACCGATAGCGTTCCTCTCGCCGGCGGCAACCGCAGCGACAGTTTTCACCCCGAAGGCCAGCCTCTAGCGAACCGGCCCGATACCGGCGTGGAACTTTACATGGCCGGCCCCGATTATTTTCAAACTATAGGAACGCAACTGATCGCCGGTCATGACTTCTCCAATGAACGCGCGGCCGGACAAAGGGTTGCCGTCATAAATCAGGCTCTGGCTGACGCATTCTTCAAGAATCAAAATCCTATTGGCCGGCGCGTAACCGGCCGCGGCGTCACCTATCAAGTCATCGGCGTTGTCAAGAACATCAAATCACGCTTCCTCGGCGAAGAGTACCGGCCCGTTCTTTACCGTTCTCTTGCCCAGGATATCGCCGGCGATCCGTCATTCACCGGCTACAGCATTCTCGTCGCATTTAACCGTAATCCCGGTTCCGTTGGCAACGCCATGCGACGCGAGATTCACTCACTGGATCCATCACTCGCCATATTCGGCGTCGAAACCATTAGCGAGCACCTTCGCGACGCACTCTTTCTTCCCCGGCTCGGCGGCGTTCTGTTCGGCACGTTCGGCTTCATCGGTCTCTCGCTCGCCGCCGTCGGACTCTATGGAGTGATGAACTCGTGGGTGAGTCGCCGCACTCGCGAGATCGGCATACGCCTTGCGCTGGGCGCGCGAGTAGGGCAGATTCAGGGCTTGGTGGTTTGGCAAGGGATGGTTTTGACTCTCTGCGCGCTCCTTCCCGGACTCGCGGCCGCCTGGGCCGTGTCGAAGCTCTTCAGCAGCGCCCTATATGGTGTACGCCCTCACGATTGGCCGACCTTCATCTTCGTTCCGATTTTTCTTGTTACCGTGGCCCTGTTGGCGTGTTGGCTTCCAGCCCGCCGCGCGGCCGGCGCCGAGCCGCTTGATGCCCTCCGCCACGAGTGAGCCTAACTTATACTCAATCGAAGGGGAGTTCACGTGAAGACTTTTGCGGCAGTTACTGTACTGGTATTGGGTTTTTGCGGCCTGAATGGCCGGGCTGAAGACGGTAATGTTGAGGGGCCTTATAAAGTCTTGCGGACAGCCAAGGTAGGAGGCGATGGCGGTTTTGATTATGTATACGCCGATGCCGAAGGCCGCCGTCTTTATGTCGCTCGCTCCGGTCCCACCAAGCGCATCAATGTTTTCGATCTGGATACCCTGCAACCTGCCGGCGAAATACCGGATGTAGGCGCGCACGGGGCGGTGGTCGATCCGCGGTCGCATCACGGGTTCGCCAGCAGCAAGCCCATCGTGATGTGGGATAGCAAGACGCTCAAAGTGGTCAAGACTATCGATGTCGAGGGCAATCCGGACGGCATGCTGTTTGATCCCATCAAGCAGCGAGTTTATGTCTTGAGTCATGCCGCTCCCAATGTGACGGTGATTGATTCAAAGAAGGGATCGGTACTGGGCACCATCGACTTGGGAGGTGCGCCGGAGCAGGCCGCGACCGACAGCAGGGGCCATCTGTACATCGATATTGAGGACAAAGACACGCTTGCGGTGGTAGACGCGAAGGCCATGAAAGTGACCGCTCGCTACGAGTTGAGCGGCAACAAGACACCGGCCGGGTTGGCGTTCGATGCCAAGAATAAGATTCTGTTTGTGGAGTGCCGTAACCCCGCGGTCAGCGTAATTATGGACGCCCGCGACGGGAAAATCCTCGCCACCCTGCCGATTGGCACGGGCGTTGATGGCGCTGGATTCATAGCGGAAACCAAAGAAGCTTTTAGCTCTCAGGGAGACGGCAGTCTAACTGTGATCAAAGAAAGCAGCCCAACGTCTTTCCAGGTCGAACAGACTGTGAAGACGATGCCGTCCGCGAAGACGATGACCATTGACAGTAAGACGAACCATCTCTTTCTGATTGCCGCCGAGTTCGGTCCAGCGCCGGCGGCTGCACCCGGCGAACGTCCGCGCCGCGGTCCCTTGGTGCCAGGTTCGTTCACCATCCTGGAGGTGGGCAAATAGAATTTAGCTCTCCGCGATGGTAAACTGCGTCAGCAGCTGTCTGAGCCGGGCCGCTTCTTCCGCGAGTATGACAGCGGTTTTCGAGATCTCCTCCGTTTGAAGAGAGTTAGATTGCATCGCGCGATCAATTTGTGTCATCGCGCTGCTAACCTGCTGGATGCCCGTGAGCTGTTCGCGGGAAGCCGTGGCGATTTCACTAATGGCGTTGGTGACGTGTTTAATGGACACAACGGTTTCACGCAGAGTGGTGCCGGATTGATTGACTAATTGAGAGCCATTCTCAACTTTCTTGAAGGAATTTGAAACCAGCTCGTTGATTTCGTGCGCCGACTTGGCGCTAGTGAGCGCCAAACTTCGCACTTCGCTGGAGACCACGGCAAAACCGCGTCCATGTTCACCCGCGCGCGCCGCTTCAATAGCGGCGTTTACCGCCAGCAAATTCGTTTTGAAGGCCATTTCGTCGATTGTGGTCACGATCGAGGCGATTTTCGACGATGCCTCGTTGATCTCGGACATCGCGCCGATGGCTGCGGTCACGCTGCGGTCTCCTTCTTCAGCTCCTAGACTGCAAGTCTTTGCCATTTCGCTCGCTTGGCCGGCGTTTGCCGAGTTACTCTGAACTGTCGCCGTCAATTGCTCGAGACTAGCTGAGGTTTCGTCCAGGCTGGCGGATTGCTCGTGCGCGCCGGCAGCAATCTTTTGCGTTGCGTCCGCGAGGTTTTGTGAAGCGGCGCTGACGCTGTTTGCGCTACTGGCAACCTCAGATAGCGTATGTCTGATTCCTGCCACGGCCCGGTTCAAAGCCGCGGCCATCTGACCGAGTTCGTCTTTGGAATCGAGTCCTAGAGTCTTGGTGAAATCGCCCAGCGCCACGTTGTTGAGAATATCTACCGTTTTCTTGAGTGGCACCGAGAAGATGCGAGCCAACCAGAGACTCAATACTATGCCCAGACCTAGGGCAGCGGCGAGCAGGCTCAGCGTCGCACCGCGCGCTTTGCTGAACGACTGCTGATTGTCAGCCATGTTCTGGCCGGCGGCTTCCGCTTGCGAGGATGCTGCCAGACGAACCGCCTGATTGAACTTCTTGATCACTGGTCCGTTGGCTTCTAGTGCCGCTTTGGCCGCCTTCATATCGCCAGTCCGGGCGGCTACAAAGACTTGGTGTGTCCTTTGCTCATATTCAGGAAGCACCTGGCGTATCATTGCCAGTTGCGCTTTTGTCTCAGGAGTATCGGCGATCGTCTCCGCTTTGTCAAGATTATCCCGAATTACCTTCATGAGATTGACCAAATCCTGCTCTTCCTTCGCGATTGCCGCGTTATCGCCAATCTTCAGAATGGCGTTGCGGGAACTCCGCGCGGCATCCATCTTCGCTACTTCGATCGTCTTTGTTAGGACAATGCCGGCAAAGTGGTGCGAGTACATCACCTCTAATCGATGGTTCATCTCGTCCATCATGCGCAGTCCATGAACGCCGATTATGGCCGTAACGGCCAAGAGAATGGACGAACTTAGAATCAGTTTCAGCGCGGCGCTCAGGTTCAGAAACCACTTCATTTGATATTTCCTATTGAGTCATCGGCGTTCCACGATAAAAACGTTAGGAGTCCGGCTCGTTATCGGCTGTTGTGGTGTCGACCGGTGTAGTATCGATGGGAACGATGCAGGCTGCTTATGACGACCAGCTGGCCGTACGTGTTTCTAATGTTGCCACCTCAATCCAAGGGGTAGTAGACGTGTTACGCAATATTGATGAACAGCGACGGCTTGAAATGGTTAAACTCGCTCTACTTGCAAGTAACTTTGGCCGTGCAAGAGCGCGTGAACGCCGGAGATTTTGATGCGCCGCAAGTTCTGAAGCGCGCTACCTTCCAAAGATGATTTTTTCGGAGTAAAACAAGCGCGTGGCTAACCAGAGGAATAGTGCCACTACCAACAGCGCCACCACCGCTGCGGCAATCAGCGCCAGCGCGGACGGAGTTTTGCCGCCTAGAAATTCCGTTGCTAAAACGTATTGGCCCAGCAGGGGCAGCGGCCGCATCCAGGCTTTGTCCGCGATGGGGTAAAAGGTAGCCAGCAAGCCCGGCATCATCGCGCCCAGCAACAAGTACGCCATATAGCTTTGCGCTTCCTTGAACGTCTTGGCGAAGCAGGCAAGGTAGACCTGTAGCGCCGGCGCTACTAACGCCATGGGGGACAAGGCGGCAAACAGAAACAGGCATTCCGGCAGGCCCAAGTGGAAGCGAACCCCTAGGTCTTCGAGCGACAAGCGAGAGAGTACATAAGCGGTGATAGCGAGCGTCGCGGCCATGCCAACCAGCGCCGCAATCGCCGCCGCCAGCCATTTGCCGCCTACCAGCTGCCAGCGAGGAACAGGATTGATGAGCAACGGTTCGAGCGATAAACGTTCGCGCTCGCCGGCGGTCGCATCGGTGGCAATCTGCATGCCTGTGCTGAAAGCCGCTGCAATCACAAAGAGCGGAATGAAATTGAAAATCGTGGCGGCGCGTTGAGCCGCGCTTGCAACTTCGATATCCTCCACTTTCAGTGCGCTGGCTATCATGGGGCTGACGCCGCGAGCCATCAAGCGCAGGCCGCCGATCTCGCCGCTGAAGCGGCGCAACAGCGTCTGCAAACGTTTGACCTTGGCGCCAGTCAGTTGCCGGGTTGAGTCGGAAACCACTTGCACCGGCGCCGGACGCGAGTCGCGGAACTTTTCCGCAAATTCCTTTTCAATCACCAGGACAAAATCCACCGAGCGGTCGCGGACCGCCGCTTCCGGATGCGCTGGACCGTCGACCACTTCCACGCCCGGTTGCTGTTCCAGCCAATTCACCAGAATCGGCCCATTTGTTTTTCCGACCACCGGTACCTTGATTTCCTGCGCGGCGCGCTCATTGCCGGCCAGCTGGTTGAACATAAAGGCAACGAAGAGCGGCCCGAAGAGTGTACTGAAAAGGATAGTGTAGATGGCGCGCTTATCACGCAGGCCATCGGTCAATTCCTTGCGGGCGACTACTATCATGCGAGACAGGTTCATGCCGCTTCTCCTTGCGGTCCAACGAGAGTAACGAAGGCGTCTTCAAGAGAGGTCTTGCCGGTGGTGGCTAACAGTTCCTCGGCGGTGCCTTCCGCCACGACGCGCCCGCGGGCGATCACTACGATGCGGTCGCACAAAGCTGAAACCTCCTGCATCACGTGGCTCGAAAACAAGACGCAACGATTTTCGCCCTTCAGCCGGCGGATCACTTCGCGCACGGTGCGCGTGCTCACTACGTCCAAACCGTTGGTGGGTTCGTCCAGAACGACGTTCTGTGGATTGTGTATCAAGGCGCGCGCCATGGCCACTTTCGTGCGTTCGCCGTGCGAGAATCCGCCGACGCGGCGGTCCGCCATGGCTTTTAAGTCGAGCAAGTCAAGCCAAGTTTGCATGCGGCGTTCCAACTCATCGCCGGTGATGCCTTGCAGATTGGCGAAATAGCGGATGTGTTCGCGCGGCGTCAAACGCGGATATAGGCCGGATTGGTCTGGCAACACGCCTAAGCAAGCCTGGGCGGCTAGCGGATTTGCCACCGCGTCATGGCCGTCCACTTCGATCTTTCCGGAGTCGGGTTTTACCAGCCCATAAATCATGCGCAGCGACGTTGTCTTGCCCGCACCGTTCGGGCCCAAGAGGCCTGTGACAGTGCCGTCGGCGGCGCTGAAGGAGACATCTTGAACCGCCAGCACGCTGCCGAAATGCTTCTTGAGGTTTTGGGTGCGGATCATTTTGTGCCGGCTCCGCCCATGGGATCGGGACCCGCGGGACCTAGAAAGAATGGCGGGCGCTTGACTTGATTCACGCAGGCGGTATCGAGCCTGGCCGCGGTTCCGTCGTTCAGGAATTGCTCCATCAGTTTCATGACGCAGCCACTCGACCAGGCGCCGTGTCCGGCATTCGGCACGACGATTAGTTTGGAGTTCTTCCATTTCGAGGCGATCTGTTCTCCCCAAGCGGGCGGTGTAACCGGGTCCAGCTCTCCGGAGAGTATGAGCGCCGGAATCTCGGAAGGAGTGTTCTCGAAATAGCCCGGCTCCACTTTGCCGTGCGGCCAGAAGTCGCAAATCTTCATGCGCGCCTCGCCCATTTCGCTACCTAGGAATGTGCCGGCGGCTTCGCGCTCAATAGCGCCAGGTTGAATGCGCGTGGCGTCTTCACTGCAGACCACTGAGTAGTGCATGCCTTGGGCAATGGTTTCCGCCGTGGGGTCGAAAGCGGCTCCCAGCGCGAGAAAGCCAGTGAAGTTGCCCTTGTTGGCCTGTTCGATCAAGAGCGGGAGCAGGGCAGCAGTAGTTGGCGAATAGAGAGCGGCGAAAACACTGCCGCTGACGGTCAGCCGTTTGGCATCCATCTCTTTCTCTTCGCCCGTTCTGGGGTGGATATATTTGACGTGTTCGGGATGAGCGCTAAGACGTGCGAGCAAATCCTGAAAATGATCGCGCAAATTGGGATAACGCTGCGCACAACCAGGGTCTTTTTCGCAATCGCGGAAAAGTAAGTCGAGCGCCCGTTGGCTGTCGCGCGGCATGTAAAGAGGAAGCAGGATGTCGGGCGGAGCCACACTGTCGATGATGACGGCGCGCGTGTTGGCGGCGTGCCGCCGCGCATAAACGAGGGCGGCGCGTGTTCCGTAAGAGGCGCCATAGAGATTTATTTTCGAATAACCAAGAAACTTGCGGACGTCATCAAGATCGTCCATCGCGATAGAGGTGGTGTACTGCGTAAGATCGGCCTTGGTCTTGAGGATGTCGAGGCAAGCGTGCATGCGCTGGAGCATGGCGGGAACAGCGTCAACTTCTTCATCTTCGGCTTCGTTCTTGTCGGGCTTGCATTCCAACGGATTCGACTTGCCCGTACCGCGTTGATCGACCAGCACAATGTCGCGGCTAGCTTCGATGCGGCGATAGGGCTCTTGCAGAGCGTCGGCCATGGAAGCAGCGCCTTGTCCGGGGCCACCAGCGAGAAAGAAGACGGGATCGGGTGCGTAATCTTGTTTCAGCGCGGGCAGCAACACGATCTTGAGGGTGATTTTACGACCGGTTTTCGTGTCCCGGTTCTCCCAGACACTAAGGGTTCCACAGAAGGCATCGGAAGGACCTTCGGAAGAGGCGCAAGGCTTCAGATGATCGGTGGCGGAGGCTTGCCGCAAGCCGGCGCAGGATGTCTGTAAGAAACTCGCAGACAACAGAAACCAAATTGTCTTTTCTACTAATCGGTCCATCGCTTATCCTCTTATTGCAAAGCGAAGGCGTAGAGTGAGTCGCCAGCGCCGGCAATCACGTATTGCTGTCCGTCGAGCAAGTAAGTGATCGGGCCGTTGCTGAGGCCGTCGGCCAATCCGGCGTGCCACAGGATGCCGCCTTTTGCCGGATCGAAAGCCAGGAAGTTTTGCGCGCCGTCTCCAGTGAAGAGCAGCTTGCCGGCGGTGGTGAGAATGCCGACGGGGCCGCCGCCAAAGGGATAATGATGTCTCCAGGCGACCTTGCCGGTTTTATAGTCAACTGCGTTCAGGTAGCCTCCCATATAACCGGCGTCGCGCTCGGCTGCGCCCCAACCTTCCGGGTGAGGGTCAGTATCTGTGAGATAAAACATGCTGAAGGATTGGGAGGTGCCCACGTAAAACAAGCCAGTCTCGGGGTCGAAACTCGGTGGCGGCCAGTTAGTAGCACCGCTGGTATTGGGAGAGACGAGCACTCCCTCGATAGTGGCTTCTTTACCTGGATCGGGGATAGGTTGGCCCATCGAGGAGATGCCTTTCGACCAATTCATGGTGTCGAGAATCGGAGCCGTGGTGATGCTTTTGCCGTTGGTTCTATCGAGCACGAAGAAATAGCCGTTGCGGTTCGCTTGCGCCAGCAGTTTGCGCGGTTTGCCGTCAATCTCGCCATCGATCAAAACAGGGGTCTGCGCGGCATCCCAGTCGTGAGTGTCATGCGGGGAAGGTTGGAAATGCCAAACCAGCTTGCCGGTGTCGACATTGAGGGCAACGATGGAGCAGGTGTAGAGGTTATCACCTTTGCGGCTCTTGCCGGTCAACACGGGATTCGGATTGCCAGTCCCGAGGTAATAGAGATGTAACTCGGGATCGTAGGTGCCGGGGACCCAAGTCATTCCGCCTCCGTGGCGCATCGCGTACTCATCCGGCCAGCTATCCCAGCCCGGATCGCCTTTCTTGAGCGGCTCGCTCCACCACTTCCACTGGATGCTGCCGGTCTCGGGATCATGGGCCTCTAAAAAGCCGGGAACGTCGAGTGAGTCGCCGCCTGTGCCCACCAGCACGTGGTTGCCTACGATAATGGGCGCAGGCGTGGAGAAATATTCCTGTTTTACATCGGCGATTTCAGTGTGCCAACGCTCTTTGCCGGTGCGCGCATCGAGCGAAACGAGATAGTTATCGGGCGTTTCAAAGAACAGCCAGTTCCCATAAATGCCGACACCGCGATTGCCGATGTGAATGCCGCCCTTCGTTCTCCAGAAGTAGTGCCAGATTTGCTGGCCGGAACGGGCGTCGATAGCCCAGGCATTGTCGGGCGTGGAGAAATAGAGGACGCCATTGACCATGAGCGGCGTCGATTTTATGGTGGAGACACCCGGATCGCTGGGAGGGCCCTCGGGCATGGGGCCTTCGCCGCCAATGATGGCGCCGGGAGTGGGGCCTACGTGCAAACGAAAAATCCAGCTCAGTGCAAGGCCCTTGACATTGTGCTGATTGATCTGAGTGAGCGTGCTGAAGCGGCGGCCGGAGTAATCGCCATTGTAGGTTGGCCAGGAGTCGGTGGCCGGTTTTGTGAGAAGCGCGGGATCGAGTAACTGGCCTCGGAGAAAGGCGGGCAGCGAGACTGTCGCGAATGCCAGTAGCAGGAAGATGTTTTTCATTTGAGTGTCACCAGGTAGGCAGTCAGATTATGGATGTCCGCATCGGAGTAAGTTTTCAATAGGTCGAGGTGAGCCTGCAGGCGATTATTTAAGGCAACGCGCGGGGAATCGGGAGAAGTCCGCTTGAACGAGCGATAGGTGCCGTCGGCTTCGCGAAGAGAGACCGTGAAGTCGTCAAGATACAGGGGCGCACCGGTGAATGACTCACCCGATGGCAGCGTTACGGTGAAGCTCATCGCGGAGACTTGTTTGGTTCCTTCCGTCCAGTGGTCGTCGGGCAGAATCATCTTGCCTTGCAGGGTCACTGGCTCATACTTGGCACCGATTTTTTGCAGGTCGCCGGATATTGAATGGCAAGAGGAGCACTTGCCCGCGCCGTTGAAATAGGCTTGGCCGGCTTTGGGGTCGCCGGTGACGATGTTGAGGATCCGATAATTGTCGCGGTCCTTGGCCGACTCGATCGAGTTGTGGAGGAAGTTAGCAATGTCGGCGATTTGTTGGGCATTGAATGGAAAGCGCGGCATGCCGCGTTCCAGGCGACCTTTCAAGATGACGGGGCCGATGTTCTTGCCGCCTTCATCGTCGAGAACGAGAACCGAGCGCAGCAAATCGGGACCTTTTTCGCCGCCTTTGCCGCTCGTGCCGTGGCAGAAGCCGCAAGTTGAGGCGAAATTCTGCTTGCCGCGCTCGACCGAGGCGGGATCGAATTTGGGTGGTGTTTTGGGATCATCGGCGAAGGCCAGCGCGACGGCGATGAAGCTGATCGCGAAGGTGGCAAGAAGGTATTTTGGCATGGTATTGTCCTTCCCGCCGACAGCGTTTTTAGTACGAATAAATGCCGAAACTGATCTGAATTTGCGGCGGGCATCACTAGCATAACGAATCGGCCAAAGGCGAGATGGGAGGAGTACTGTTGTTTGACGTGAGTGCCTGCGTGTAGACAAAAAGACCGAGCGCGGCGAGGAGATGTTTCCAGGCATGGCCGCCGCCGGGCAACACAGTGCGCAAAGCTGGATCAAAGAATTCCGCTGCCTTGGCGAGTGCGTAACAAACGATCATCAACCAGGTGGCGACTGTTTGCGGCGAAGCTAATGGAAATAACAAGAGCATGGTTGGCACAGCGATAAGCGGATAGAACTGGACAAGGGCATAGGGGCGCAGATCGCCAGTCATGTTCCAATAAATTACCGAGCCTGCGCCTAGCATGAGGAGAGGGTAGAGCAGCCTACTGGCTAAACGCTGGCTGATGCGCGCACCGATGGTTAGAGTCAATATGCAAACGAAGACGATGGTCATGGGAAGGCGGTCCCATACCAGCCTTGAGTCCGAAGGCAGCCAGTGATAATAAGCCGATCCGAATGTGGTCAGCGCAATGCCGGCGAGCAGTATGCAGCAACAGATGCGCTCCCATGCTTCGCCAAACGCTTGTCTCGATTTGAGCCGCTGCGCACCAGCCGCGGCGACCAAAAGAAACGCCAGATTGGAGATGACGTTCGAAAAATTTGGTATACCCCAGTGTGCGGACTGATTTGCGAAATTGTGGTAGTTCGGGTTCTGATGGATCGGCGGAAGCAGAAACACTGAGGCGGCAACAACGACGGGTAGCAAGAGCAAGGCGAGTTTTTTCATGTTCGGGAGAAGAGCACGAACCTCGCCGAGAGCGGGGCTGTTTGGTTTCAGATACTTCAGTCACAGCCGGCAGCAGTTTGTAGAGCTTCTTGTACATCGAGTGCAGGCTCTTGTGCATCTCATGTCATGTGCCGGTTCTTCCTACAATAAGGATGGAAAGCCGCTGTTTTGACCAGTCACACTATCCCACGCTTTCTTGCTGAGCCTGCCGCTTTCTGGCTTTGGCCGAGCGCCCTTAGCCTTGATGCGCCTTTGATTGCCGTTTTATGGCAATGGCTGCTGGCCCGGAGCATGGCCGTTACGCTGAACCCGTTTGAGCCCCTCGCGCTGGGGTTGGCGGTTTGGCTGATCTATATTGCGGACCATCTGCTCGATACCGCCAAGCCACCCAATGGCGCATGGGAGCCTCCGCGGAAACTCTTTTACCGGCGTCATTGGCATCTTGGGTTGGTTCTGGCGATTGCGGTTGGCCTCGCTTTGACGGCTTGTGGGATCCATTTATTGTGGGCGTCTACGGTACGCGGTGGGTTGGAACTTTCGGTGGGCGTCGCCGGTTATTTCAGTTTGATTCATTTGACGCCCGCGCGCTGGCGGATCCGCTGGCCCAGAGAAGTGGTAGTCGCCACGCTATTCACTTTGGGAACGTTCGGGGCAGTATGGCTGAGTAACGGGCGCAACCTAGCACCGCTAGCTTTGCCGGCGCTGGTTTTTATGCTCTTGTGCTGGACTAACTGCTCACTGATTGAGACGTGGGAGTGGGAGGTGAGCGGATCGTCCGAGGGAGATATGCCAAATCGCGCGGCACGCTGGGTTGCGCAACAAAGCGGGAAGGTTGCGGGGGCCATTGCGATATTAGCCCTACTGCAACCATCGCCGTTTAGCGTGGCCGGGCTCATGAGCGCGGGAGCGCTGTGGCTTGTGGCGCTGAAGCGCGGGGCGATTCCGATATGCCTCTTGAGTCCGGCCGCTGATCTGGCGCTCTACTCGCCGCTGTTGATCTGGGCGCTTAGGACGAGAGTTTGAGCGAATCACCCGCGGATTCCAAGTGTCGACGACCTTGCCGAATTGGGCCTGGGCGAACGCCGACGCGTCCCGATTCAACTAGTTGCCTGACTGTCTGTTTTCGCGTATTCTAATTTTGATCAGTAAGTTGGCGAATAACGCGGGAAAACATGTTAGATTGGCTGCGCCTGCATTGTCTTTCGTTTCCTCATGCCACTGAAAGCGTGCAATGGGAGTCCTTGGTGTTCAAGGTGGCAGGCAAAATCTTCGCCATCGCCGCTCTGGAACCGGATCGTTACGTTCTCTCGATCAAATGCGCCGAAGAGAAGTTCGCCGAGATGGTGGAGTGTCCCGGCGTCGCGCCGGCGCCGTATCTGGCGCGCGCGAAATGGATCGCTTTTGAAAGGGAAGACGCAATTTCTCATGAACGGCTACGCGCCGTGATTCGGGAATCCTATGACTTAGTGGTCGCGAAGCTGCCGGGAAAAACGCGCGAAGCGATGGCTGCAAGAGGGTCTAAAGCCGCGCCAGCACCGCGGAAGCAACGTCGGAAGTAGAACTTTCGCCGCCCAAATCCGGCGTTCTTATTTTCTCTTCCGCCAAAACGTCTGCGATCGCCGCCTCAATCTTATTCGACGCGACATTTAAACCAAGATGATCCAACATCATGGCGGCCGAGATCATCGCCGCTAAGGGATTGGCGATTCCTTTTCCGGCAATATCGGGCGCGGAGCCATGCACCGGTTCAAACATGGATGGAAAGCGGTGCGTTGGATCGATATTGGCGCTGGCTGCCAAGCCAATGCTTCCGGTCACGATAGCGGAAATATCACTGAGAATGTCGCCGAACAAGTTTGATGCGACGACAACATCGAAGGTCTGCGGACGCCGCACGAAATTCATCGCGGCAGCGTCCACCAATAGAGATTCGGTTTGAATGCCGGTATATTCCTCCGCCACGCTCTGAAAGACGCGGTCCCAAAGAACCATGCTGAAGCCTTGCGCGTTGGATTTTGTGACGGACGTTACCAAGCGCTTCTTATCCCGGCGAACTGCTAGCTCAAATGCGTAGCGGATGATGCGCTCCACTCCATGCCGGGTAAACACCGAGGTTTGGATCGCGAGCTCCTGGGGATGCGTCTCATGCACGAATCCGCCAATCTGCGCGTATTCGCCTTCGGTATTTTCGCGTACAACCACCATGTCTACATCGCCGGCCTGCAAACCCTTGAGCGGCGATGAAACTCCGCGATAAAGAACGGCTGGCCGCACGTTCGCGAATTGATCGAACTTGCGCCGGATAGGCAGCAGTAAGCCATTCAGCGTGATGTTATCGGGAACCTTTGGATGCCCGACAGCGCCCAGCAGAATCGCGTCATGCCGCCGTAACGAATCAATTGCGTCCGCCGGCATCATTGCGCCGTGCTTGAAGTAATAATCGGTGCCCCAGTCGAAAGTTATGGGAATCAGCGAGGCAGCCGAGCCGTGGGCGGCCTTGGCGGCCACCTCGAAAGCCGCCTTGGTGACTTCAACGCCAATGCCGTCGCCGGGAATGAGCGCGATTGAAAAGCTATTTTTGTCCAACCCGCCAGCTTACTACGGCTGTGTGGCGGGGGGTGTACCGATCTTTACGCCGATCACTTCGCCCGACACCACCAGTTCTACGCGGCGATTCAGCTTACGCCCTGCTACTGTGTCGTTTGAGGCGACGGGATATTGCGGGCCGTAGCCTACCGCAGTCATAGCTTGTCCATCAATGCCCTGTTTGGCAAGAAAATCGCGTACTGTGTCAGCGCGCTGTTCGGACAGCTTCTGATTGAAAGCAAGCGATCCGGTGATATCGGTATAGCCTTCCACCTGTAAGTTCAAACCGGGATGCGAAATGACAATGCCGGAGATTTTGGCTAATGCCACTTGGGCATTTTCCTTCAAAGTATATTTGCCGGTGTCAAATAACACGTCTTGCATCTGCACTACCAAGCCGCGCGCTGTTTCCTGAGTGGGCAATACAGCGCTAAATTGGGCCAGAAGCTGTTCGCGTAAGCGATTCTTGTCGTTTTCGGCCTGCGCCCGCAGCCGGTCCGCTTCAGCAGCGGCCTCCCGTGCTTTCTGTGCCTGAGCTGCAGCCTCTGCGCTTGCTGCATCCGCTTGTGCCCGGGCGGCGTCCGCTTCCTGTCGCGCTTTGTCGGCGGCGGCGCGCTGTTCTGCTTGCTGGCGGGCGTTTTCAGCCGAAAGGCGCGCCTGCTCCTCGGCCTGCGCCCGTTGGCTTGCTTCTAATTCCGCATGTTGCTGCGCTTCCAACGCTTTCTGCTTTTCCGCCGCTTCGCGCGCGGCCGCATCTTCGCGTTCCTTCTGCAGCGCCAGTTGTTGTTGCTTGCGCAGCGAAATATTACGGGCGTCTTCCGCCTTCTGCACCGCCTCTTTAGCAGTCATGATTGCCGGGTTCCACTGCTTGCGGTTCTCGTAATCCTGCGCCTGTTGCAGCAGCTTCGCCGCATCGTTATAGCCGTCGGCGGCAAATTCATCCGCCTTGGCATACTGCGCAATCTGCACCGCGTTGATGGCTTCAAATAGCGCCAGCGGGCTCTTCTTGTTGGAGTTCAAATCCACCGGCTTCAATTTCGTTTCCGGCACGTGATAAGCATACTGGCCCTTGGGCAACAACTCATACTTGGCGTCGATCGTCTCCAGCTTGCCGGTGGTGTCCGTCCTCACAATGTTTTCCATCACTACCGCATCGCTTGGCTGAATCACGGCGAAATACGGCTCGGCAGTGACAATCAAACCGAAAGCCTGCAACTCGGTGGTCACATCGGCTTTAAAAGCGCCATCGGAATTTAACACCACTTCGCCCAAGTTGTCCGCGTGGCCGTCCGGTGTAATGGCCCAGAGCACGTAGGTCAGAAATAGCGGTCCATAGGAATTCGCCGCCGGCAAATCCTTCACGCTGACCTTGATTTCCATGTGGCCAAGCCTACTGTTGACTTCGGCCGAGCCCTTAGCCTGCGGAGCCAGCGACGTGCCCTGCAAATCCACTTTGGTCCAGCCGCTGCGATTGCGGTAACTGACCGCCGCGATAGAACGCGAAACCACCTCGACTTTGAATATCGGCATCGGCTGGGCCGCTGTCTGAGGTGCAGCGCTTTGGCCGAGAGCCATTAACGGGAAAATTGTGAGAAAGACACAGGTATAGGGCTTCATAAACAAGTACTAATACAGCACGATGCTGGCCAAACATCAAGTACCGCCTTTTCCTCCACTTAACTTCAGAGGCCCCGGCAATTCTTGCAGCAAGTGAGCATATTTGGTCACTCTGCCGCTAAGATCGTAGATGTGAACACCCCGCAGCTCAGTGCTGCCGAGGCGCGGCCGGCTTCGCCTTTCGCTTCGCCTTTGCTTCCGATCTTCTTGATTGTCTTGGTCGATATCCTCGGCTTTACCATCATTTTGCCTCTTCTCCCGTTCTATGCGGAGCATTTGGGTGCTTCGCCGATTCTGGTCGGAATTCTAGTGGCTACCTACGCCGTTTGCCAACTTATATCCGGTCCGATTTTAGGTCAGCTTTCCGATCGATTTGGCCGGCGTCCGGTGCTGCTCATCAGTCAGGCAGGAACGCTGGCGGGCTTCATTATGATGGCGTTCGCCAATTCGTTGTGGTTGGTTTTTGTGGCGCGGGCGATCGATGGCGCGACGGCGGGCAATCTCACTACGGCGCAAGCATACATTAGCGATGTCACGAAGCCGGAAGAACGCGCCCGCTCGTTCGCTCTCATCGGCATCGCCTTCGGCTTCGGCTTCCTGGTCGGGCCGGGCATTAGCGGCTTTCTCGCTCATTACAGTTATAAAGCGCCGCTTTGGGCGGCGTCGATCTTGTCGTTCACCAGTATTCTGTTCACCTTCTTTCTGCTGCCGCGCAAAGAGCCGGTGCATCAACTGGCGCCAAGTGATGACGCCGGCCCGGGCGGTAAACGTCTGTCGTTGATTTCCTGGGGTGAATACGGCCAATTTTTTCGCATTCCGCAGACTGCACGCCTGCTGTTTCAGTGGACTTGTTTTTCGCTTTCGTTCGCCACTTTCATCGCGGGTTTTGCGCTTTTCGCCGAGCGGCGTTACCAGTGGCATGGGCACGCGGTAGGGCCGCGCGAGGTCGGCTACATTTTCGCCTTCAACGGCTTCATCGGCATTATCATGCAAGGCGGTATGGTCGGCAAGCTGGTGAAGTGGGTGGGCGAACGGCGGCTGGTGGCTATTGGCTTCCTAGGCTCGTTGCTCGGCTATGCCGCCATCGGTTTCACCTATACCATTCCGCAGTTACTCGTGGTAATGTTGCTCACCGCCATCGTGGGAGCAGGCCTGCGTCCAGCCATCACCAGCTTGATCACGAAGCAAGTCGAGCGCCGTCAAACCGGCGTGATTATCGGCTTAACGCAATCGCTGACATCGATTGCGCAAATTACCGCTCCTCCGTTGGCGGGCTTTCTGATCGGACGCCAATGGTTGACAACGTGGGCCGTCTGGGCAGGCGTTCTGGCAGGCCTCGCGCTTTTCTTCGAGTCGCGCTCGTCAGCCACTGAATGAGACTCCCAGAGCGGTTGTTCCTCGGCTATTTTGCTTACGTTACACTGCTGAGCGAATTCGTTACCGGTCGCCCTGGTCTTCATCATCAAGCCGTACTATATCTGGTAGCCGCGGCTCTTGTCTTCGCACTGCTGAACAGGCTGCAGCGAGGTACGCTCGAAACGCCTATCCTCATCTTGCGCGATTGGCTCCCCATTGTGTTCACCTTCATCGCCTTTCGCGAAATGGAACTCTTCGTTCCCGCAAAGTACGATCTGCTATTTGAAACCAGTTGGATCAAGCTAGATGTGCTGGTGCTGAACGATTGGGGCGTGCGCTCTGTTATCGAGGGTCTGGGCAAGATCCTGCCGCTTTACCTTGAGCTTTGCTACGTGCTGGTATATGGCTTGGCGGCCTATGCGCTGGGCTGGATTTCAGCCTTCACCGATCGCCGCACAATCGACTATTTCTGGACCATCTATTTGAGTGGTACTCTCACGGCCTACGCCCTGTTTCCCTATTTCCCATCGCTACCGCCGCGCTATGCTTTCCCGCTAGTACAGCCACCCACCGTAACCACCTGGATCAGGGACGTGAACTTATGGCTGCTGAACGGGGCCACAATCCATACGGGGGTTTTCCCCAGCGCGCATGTGTCCTCGGCGTTTTCAACGGCTTGGGCGTTCTATCTGATTTTCCCCAAACAGCGCTGGCTCGGTCACACGGCGCTCATTTATGCGATCAGCGTCTCGGTTGCTACGGTGTATGGCCGCTATCATTACATGGCGGATGTTTTGGCGGGATTCGCGGTCAGCCTGCTCGCCCTGGGTGTAGGATTTGCAATAAAGACATATGTGCCGAAGTATCAAAGTCCTGAGACGCCCCGAGCAGCAGGCAACTCCTGAAGAGATCACCCAAGCCGCCCTGCAATTCGTGCGTAAAATAAGCGGTTACAACAAGCCGTCGAAAGCGAATCAGGAAGCCTTCGATGCGGCCGTTCGCGAAATTGCCACGGCCAGCCAACGTCTGCTGGATAAAGTCGCGCGTTAACGGCTAACGCCCCGACACTCTGATCTCCTCGCCACTACTCTTTACCGTCCAGTTTTTGTTGTCGGTCGATTCGGCCTGCTCATATTGGATTTTGTTCTTTCCCACGAATATGTTGGTGTTTCGATAGTACACGGTTGAGCCGCCTTGGTCCCAAGTGCTGGAATAGACCCAACGTTCGCCGTCGATCACTAAATCCCCGCGGGACGTGGCGCGTCCTTCCGGCCGCACAGTTTGCGTGTAGTAGTGCCCAGGTTTATTCGGCACTGAAATGAAGATCAGCAAATTGCCGGGAGTGCCGTTGACGGTTTGTTCACAGGCAAAGTAGTGCCCCACCAAGGCGCATTGATTCTTCAACCTATCTGATGGCTGGTCTTTGTGTGTCACCTGCCAGGAACCCGAATAGGACCACAACGGAGCGTAAACGTCGGCAGCTTGCAGGGTGAGAGAACTCAAGGCAACGTGCAGGAAAATTAGTTTGAGCATGTTTCTTCCCATGCTATCGTCAAAAACAAGTCTTGATCATCGCCATGTCGACCACAGTTGAGACCGGTTTTGCCGTCGAAACGCAAAAAGCGCTATTCGCGTCTCTGGCGCTCGATTGCGGCGTAACTTTGCGTCAAGTCGAGGTTGCTTTCGAGACATATGGCACGCTAAATGACGCGCGCGACAATGCCATTCTTGTGCTGCATGCTTTCTCGGGCGATGCGCACGCCGCGGGAATCAGCAAGGAAAGCGGGCAGCCGGGCTGGTGGTCGCCCATGATCGGTCCGGGCCTGGCGTTCGATACCAACCGTTATTTCGTGATTTCCTCGAACGTGCTGGGCGGTTGCCGCGGCACCACCGGGCCGAGTTCCATCGACCCTAGCGACGGCACCCGCTATGGCGCGGCATTCCCGGTCATCACCATCAACGACATGGTGCGCTTGCAAAAGATGCTTGTTGGTCATTTGGGCATCGAACGGCTGCTTGCCGTCGCCGGTGGATCGATGGGCGGGATGCAAGCGCTGGCCTGGACGGTGATGTATCCCGATTCGGTGGCCGCTGCCATTCCTATTGCCTCAACCGCGCGTCACAGCGCCCAACAAATTGCCTTCAACGAAGTGGGCCGCCAAGCTGTGATGTCCGATCTGGATTGGGCAGAAGGCGACTACTACGATGGCAATCCGCCCGCGCGCGGACTCGCCGTGGCCCGGATGGTTGGTCACATCACGTATATGAGTGACGCGTCGATGCGCCAGAAATTCGGCCGCCGGCTACGCGACAAAGATGCGTTTGGTTTCGATTTTTCAGCCGACTTTGAAGTCGAAAGCTATCTGCGCTACCGCGGCAGCCAGTTCGTGACGCGCTTCGATGCGAATTCGTACCTTTACATCACCAAGGCGATGGATTATTTCGACCTCGCCGCCGGCCATGCCTCTCTGGCCGCCGCTTTCGAACGGACCAAAGCTCGCTTCTTAGTGCTGAGCTTCACTTCCGACTGGCTTTATCCCACTTATCAATCTCTCGAAGTAGTGAGCGCTCTTCGTACGCGCGGCATCGACGCGGCCTTTTGCGAGCTGACTTCCAACTATGGTCATGACGCTTTTCTTGTCGAGACCAAGGAGCAAAGCGAAATGATTGCCGGGTTTCTAAAGAGTGTGCATGAAGGCGCTCAGGCACAACTCGCCAGACCTGCCGCTGCCGTGAAAGCCTCTATCAGCGCGCGTCAGGATTACGCCATGATGGCCGAATTGGTCGCGCCGGGCTCGCGCGTGCTCGATCTGGGTTGCGGCGAGGGTGAACTGCTGGCGTGGTTGAAAGAGAACAAGAGCGTTAGCGCGCAAGGCGTGGAGATCGATCCCAACAAAGTTCGGCGCGCCATTGCGCGCGGCGTCTCCGCCTACCAAAGCGATATCGAACATGGCTTGGCAGACTATCCCGACAGCTCCTTCGATTTCGTGATCCTCAGCCAGACTTTGCAGGAGATGCGCTACCCGCTTAGGGTATTGCGCGAGATGTTGCGCGTTGGCCGTCATGTCATTGTGGCGTTCCCGAACTTTGGCCATTGGACGACCCGTCTTTCGCACCTAGTGAGCGGCCGGTCACCGCGCACTGAGTTGTTCCCTTACGATTGGTATGAATCGCCGAACTTGCATTTTCTGACCATTTACGATTTCGTGTTGTTGTGTCGCGCCGAAAATTGGGTGATCGAGCGCCAAATCTTCCTGCGAAGCGACCGCCAAGTAACTCGGCTACCGAACTTGCTTGCCGAGGTAGGCGTGTTCTCCCTGCGGCGCGGCTAAACCGCCACCAATTCCTTGCGCACTAATGGCGCCAAGCGCTCTCCCAAAATCTCAATCGCGCGCAGCATCTTGCCATGCGGTAGCGTCGATACTCCCATCTGAAACGTGACGCGCGAGATTCCGCCGAGCGCTTCATTCACGTACAAGAGCTTTTCGGCCACCGTCTCGGCATCGCCGACGAGTAAAGCTCCGGTAGGTCCGCGCAGGGCATCGAATTGTGTACGCGTGGTCGGCGGCCAACCGCGCTCCTTGCCGATCTCGGTGAAGGTATGCGCATAGCCGGGGAAAAAATCGTCTGCGGCCTGCTGGCTGGTTTCTCCCAGAAAACCAATCGAATGTACTCCTACAGTTAGCTTTTCGGCGGCGTGGCCTGCGCGTCGGCCTGCTTCACGGTAAAGATCAATGAGCGGCCGGAACCGATGCGGCTCGCCGCCGATAATCGCCACCATGAGCGGAAGACCGAGCATTCCGGCGCGCGCAAAGGAAGCCGGTGTTCCGCCTACGCCTATCCAAATCGGCAAGGGATTTTGCTGAGGCCGCGGATAGATTCCTTGTCCAGTCAGCGCCGCCCGATGTTTGCCGCTCCAACGAACGTGCGTGTTGTCGCGAATCGCCAGCAGCAACTCAAGCTTCTCCGCAAATAGGGAGTCGTAATCTTCCAGCTTCAAGCCAAACAACGGATACGACTCGACGAACGATCCTCTTCCAGCCACGATCTCCGCCCGGCCATTTGAAATGAGATCGAGCGTCGCGAATTCCTGAAACACTCGCACCGGATCGGCGGCGCTCAACACCGTCACCGCACTTGTCAATCTGATTGTCTTGGTGCGCGAGGCGGCTGCGGCCAGGATCACGGGCGGCGCGGAATCCAGAAATTCCGGCCGGTGATGCTCGCCAATCCCAAACACGTCAAGGCCGACCTGATCCGCCAATTCAATTTCCGCTAGCAGGTTGCGCAGCCGCTCGCCCGGGCTGATCGCCATGCCTGTAACCGGATCTGGAATAGCGGCGGCGAAACTATCTATACCGATTTGCACTGCTATTGGATGCCGGCAAACGCCAGCAGTTGCATGCCGCTCTAAGCTCTTTGTGCTAAGGTCCTTAGGCCGTACTAGTATTGCTTGAAGTGACTTTAATGTGGCATGTTCGCTAAGGTGAGTTTAGTCCGTATGTCGTCACTCCGCCCCGAAGCCGGTCTTCGTCCGTTTATCTCTCGTCTTGGGAAGTTTTTGCCGGCTTTGGCCGTGTTAGCAGTGCTCTCGCCTGGACTACTCGCGGCTCCACCGGCGGCGATATCGGTAACGATGAGTTCCGGATCGCTGAAGCCCCAAATCTTTTCCGCTATTTATTCCGATCCGAATGGCTCTGCGGATTTCACCACCTTGTCGATCTTGTTCAACTCGCAAATCAGCGCGGCTCATGCTTGCTACGTGATCTACAACCCGGTCTTGAATCTCCTTTACCTGACGAACGATGCCGACACCGCTCAATCGGCGGGCATAACCCCGGGTTCGCAGGACGTTGTGTCAAATAGCCAGTGCACGCTAGCGGGCGCCAACTCGTCGTACAGAACATCGGGTGATCAGGCGACACTGAATGTGGCGCTTACTTTCAGCGGCACTGCTTCGTCGAATATTTATCTGTATGCGTCGGAAAAGAATGGCAGTGCGAGCGGATGGGTGGAAGTGGGAAAGCGAGACGCTGCGAGCGGAACTCCCGCTCCGGTATCGGTCACGCCGAGCTTTGGCTCCGGCCGAGCGCAGGTTTTCAGCGCAGTCTATTCCGATCCGAATGGCGCAGCGGATTTAAGCAATGTTTCGCTGTTGTTCAATACTCAGATCAGCGCCGCCAATGGCTGCTTTGTCTACTATAATCCGCTTCTGAATTTGCTTTACTTGACGAACGATGCGGGAACGGCGCAATCCGCGGGCTTGACCCCAGGATCGCCGGCGACCGTTTCGAATAGCCTTTGTACATTGGCGGGAGCCGGGTCTTCTTACGCCGTATCGGGCAATACCGCTACTCTGACGTTGGCCATATCCTTCATCGGCACGTCTTCGACCAACATCTACCTTTACGCGGCGGACGAGAACGGCAACGGCAGCGGCTGGGTGCAGGAAGGGACATGGGTGGCATCGGCGGGGCCTCCGATCGCCATGTCGGTGACACCGAGCTGGGGGTCAAGCTCGACTCAAACTTTTTCGGCTGCGTACTCGGATCCAAACGGTGTGACTGACCTGAGCACGGTTTCGATCTTGTTTAATAGCCAGTTGACTTCAGCTAATGGTTGCTATGTGTCTTATAACCCGCTGTCGAATTTACTTTATTTGACCAACGACGCCGGCACAAGCCAACTCCCAGGCTTGACGCCAGGTTCAACGGCTACCGCAGCTAACAGCCAGTGCACGCTATTTGCGGCCGGTTCGTCGTATACCACCACCGGAAACACGGCGGCGCTACATGTAGCGCTTGCGTTCAGATCCACGACTCCAGTCAACACCTATTTGTTAGCGACGGAAAAGAACGGCAGCAGCAGTGGCTGGGTTTTGAAGGGCGACTGGGGAGGCGCGTTGCTGAATTCGATCCAAGTTACGCTCGCCGGCGGCTCCAGCCTAACGACTTTCAGCAAGATTCAAGGCGACGTGCATTTGGCTCTTCCCGCGGGCGCATCTTCGGGCGCCTGCAGCGGCCAGTATGTAACCATTTCGCTCGATAACACCGACCTTGGTGTCTTCTCGACCGCCGCCTCGAATCCAGCCACCGACGTTTGCGTGCCGGCCGGATCGCAGGATGCGACGTTCAACCTTACCGTGGGCAGTGCTACCGGATATGGAACTATCACCGCCTTTGCTTCGCAATTTCAGAGTGGAATGGTATCGTTCAGCGTAGCAGCCTGCCAGGTTGCGATCTCGCTCGACTCTTCCGCCGTTGGACAGGGTCATACCCTTGGCGGGACTATCGCGCTGTGCAAGCCTGCGCCGAGTTCCGCTACTTACGGTAACTTTCCGAACGGTGTCACGGTTGATCTTGCGAGCAACGCCGCGGGAGTTGCCACCGTGACGCAGAGCGTCACGATTCCCGCGGGGCAGAGCAGCGGCGCATTTACCGTCGAAGGCGTCAGCCCAGGGTTTGCCACCCTCAGCACTGCTCCCTTGCCGGGCTACACCACTGGCTCAGCGGGCCTCAAAGTTGCGCCTTTCTATCAATCGATCGCCATTCCAAAGAATCTTACTCTCGCTACCGGCGAAAGCACGCGCTATCCAGTGACTATCAGTGCGCCAGCCTCGACGCCCGTCACCATCACCTTCGGCGCCAACGGCACCGGGCATGTTTCCTTCTCTCCTACCAGCGTGACGATTCCGGTTGGCGCCATCACGCCGCCAGTCCAACCGGAAATTAGCTGCACACTTCAGGGAACGGTATTCGTCACCGCCAGCGCACCCAATTACGGGTCCGATACCGAGACCGTAAATCTATCCACTACACTTAGCCTCAGCCCCGGCATCGTTACGGTTCTTACTGCGAACACAGTCCACTTAGCATTGAGCTCTTCGACGGTAGCTCCAAGAGGCGGATTTCGAGTCGATTTATCGCTAAGTGACGCAACAAAAGCGTCAGTTCCGGCGACGGTCACGATCCCCGCAGGCCAAAGCTCCGTCAACTTGACGGTAACCGGATTGGCCGCGGGCAGCACCACGCTTGAAGCGGGAGGAGCGGGCTTTGTTGCGGCCAGCGCCGCGATTCTTGTGGCGACTCCCGGCAGTTTTTCCATGATCGGCGATAGCCGGGCTGAATTTCTTAGCTACATTGAAGGGCACTTGAACTATGCATCCGGGTACCAATGGTTCAATGCCGCTAACGCTTTGAGCGGCCAAAATATGCTTCTGATCGCAAATTACGGTATTAGCGGTGACAGGAGCGACCAATTTCTGAACGCGAATTTAGCGGCCGCCTTGAGTGATACGGCGGGCGTGCTGATTTTCAACAGCGGCGCGGCCAACGACATTGGCCAATGCACCGATTCTTACATTAATTCCAACGGTGTGGTCGTGACTTGCTCGAATGTGTCAGCGGTGGCGGCAGCGAATATTATCAATGCCGCGCAGGCCGCTCTGACGGCTGGGAAGCAAGTTATCCTGGTGAGCGAAACCGGTAATACCGCCTTCACATCTTCGCAAGTGCAAGCAGTTTTTGAGTATAACCAGAGCTTGCAAAGCTACGCGGCGCAAACACCAGGCGTTAACTATTTCGACGCCACTCCGTACTATTGGAGTGCCTCGACTTCGCCGTCTGCTATCTTTTTCCAGCCCGGTGTATCAACGGACGGTTTGCATCCGAATACGTTAGGCTCCTTTTACATTGGGCAAGCGTTTTCCGGATGGATCCCGAGCGCGATGCCGCGTTACAAATACGTGCCGCCGAGTAATGGCAAGGACACAACGAACGACTATTTAGCGAATCCTTTGTTTGAAAATCCAACCGGCGGATCAACCATCGGATCGGTCACTGGACCAATTCCGGCGAGCTTCACAGTGAAAGCTGGACAAGGTACAACCATTACCTCCGCCACTGTGCCGGATCCCAATGGCTTTGGGAACGATTTGGTGCTATCGATAACAGCAACGACAGCCGACTTGCAAACCAGTGTGATGGTGAGCCCAGGAACGTCGAGTTGGAACCTGGGTGACACGGCATATTTCAGCGCCGCCGTTAATGTCGCCGCCGGATCATCGAATTTCTATTGCTTTCTTCAGCCGGTGATCACAACGAGCGGCGGCACAATCGAGGCTTTCGATATGGTGTCCAATTCCATGCTTGGCCCCGGCCCAAGCTCGGCCTATTCGTACTTATTGCAAACTCAACCGCTGACCATCCCATCGACGGGGACAAAAGACAGCATGGTTGTGACGCTCAACCTTAACTTCAGCGCCGCTGGATCTGCCACCGTCACCATTAGCCGTTTTGATGCGTGGAAGTAGTGTCATGATGAAGGCGTGGAGTTTGCCGCGGAACTGGCCCGCGTTCTTCCCGACGACGTGCCGCATCGCGAGCGGCTGATTGAGAAGAGCGCCGCCCACTTGGGTCTGATTTTGGCGGCCAACGAGCATTTCAATCTCACGCGTATCACCAGCGCTACCGAGGCCGCCGTCAAGCATGTATTCGATTCGGTTGCCCCGTGGCGCTTCTTCGCCGGTGCGCGGCGCGTGCTGGACGCCGGGACGGGACCTGGATTTCCCGGTGTTCCTCTGGCGATTGTCCTACCCGAGGTGCGTTTCACGCTGGCTGAATCAACCCAGAAGAAAGCGCGTTTTGTCGATAGTTCGGTCGAATCTCTGCACTTACCGAACGTAGAAGTGCTGGCGGAGCGCGCGGAACAAGTCGCGCTGGCGCAGCGGCCGGACATTATCACGGCTCGGGCCGTAGCTCCGCTGCACCGGTTGCTGGAGGTCTTCGCCAAGCCCTTGAAGCAAGGAGCCCGCCTGATTCTCTATAAAGGGCCGGAAGTGGATGCGGAATTAGAAGAGGCACCGAAGGCGAGATTAAAAGTGGCGGAGCTCTGGCGCTATGAATTACCGGATGGCATGGGTACACGCGTGCTGTTGTCCGTGGAGAGCCGGACACGGTAAGGCTCGCGGAGCAAGGTGCGCCAAGACACACTGAGGGTTGGGCAGTTACTGGAATGGTTTGTCCCGACAGCGGGGGTTCGTCCGGATTAGGTCGCTAACGCTCCCCGCTCCGATTCAGAGTGGCTCCGAGTTGGGTGTATGCATCGTTTTTTGGGGTCAGGCGGCCTTTTCCGGGGGCTTTGGGGTAGTTGAAAATTCGAAGCCAATTTTGGAGGGTTGGGGGTCGGTGGCCGGGACAGAGGCGGGTTTCTCGGGAGATGCTTTGGCGACTTCTTCCGCTTCGGCTTCGGCAGCAGCCTCGGCCGCTTCCTTGCGGGCGGCTTGGATTTCCGCGAGGCGGGCGAGATCTTCACGATACATGCGGCGCAGGCGGGTTTCCTGAAGACGCAGGTTGCGGAATTGGCGCTCATATCTCATTTCTATTTGCGAGCCGATGTTTTCGGCATCAATGAAGGCGGCGTTTTCGAGATCGCGATAGCCCATGGCCCAGAGCGCGGATTCGAGGGCGGGGATGCGCTGCAAGCGCCACTCGGTATCGGTGAGGGACTGGACGAG